>Ga0118677_10000119_pt1 | contig 158560 bp, 114 predicted proteins | sample AliMusrvi5mmetaG_FD_86154 | JGI IMG/M metagenome (GOLD analysis project Ga0118677, IMG submission 86154) | reverse complement strand
CGAGTCGTTATTGCTGCTGTTTTTCCTTACTGGTACAATTTTGAGTAATCATAAAAAGTAATATGGAAAACCCGTTTTTTTTTTCAACAGTTTCGGTTCGGGATTGACACTAAAATAGTCGAAAACCACGTTATATCTCTGTTCCGGAGATTTTCCGGGAGGGAAAAATAAATTCACCAGGTAAAACCAGGAAACGTTGATCGGGAATAAAATATTCGAATTTGACAGGGTTGATTCAACCAATACAGTGGCCGATCAGATTTTCCAGCAGCGTGATCCTGCCGACGGAGAGGTCGTGTGGGCGCACGATCAATATGCGGGCAGGGGACAGCATGACCATACCTGGGTGAGCGAGCCCGGGAAAAACCTATCCTTTACGGTGATCCTGCGCCCCCGCTTCCTGCCCCCTCACCGCCAGTTCATGCTGAACAAGGCCGTTGCGCTTGCCGTTGCCGATTTTGTTGCCGGTGCCCTGCAAAAGGGACCCCATCCTCCGGTATCGGTTAAATGGCCTAATGATATCTATGTAGGTGAAAGCAAAATTGGAGGGATTTTAATCGAAAATAAGATCATGGGTTCCAAACTTGACACATCCCTGGTGGGCATCGGCATCAATGTCAATCAACGGGTATTCCCCCCCGAAATTCCAAATCCAACCTCTCTCGTCAGCTTTCTTAAACAGGAAACTGATGTCAGGGAGATGCTGACCTGGGTTTGCCGCCATCTCGAATCAAGGTATGCTGCATTGCAGGAGCCGGGCAAGGGAAACCTTGATGAGGCGTATGACTCCCGTTTGCTGGGCTTTGAACAATGGCGCAATTACACTCTTCAGGGCAGGATCAGTCGGGGGAAAATCAAGGGGGTAAATCTTACCGGGCAATTGCTGATTGAAACGGTTACAGGTACCACCCTGTCATTCGACCATGGCGAGGTGGGGTTTATACTTTGAAAAGGGCAGGAGTTATTTATTATATCTTTTTCCAAACATGAAACTTACGTACAATGTCAGGAATAAATTCTGGCGGGGATTGTAGGCCATGATCGCCACAGGCAGGGGAGAGTAGTCGAGGGTTGCCCCGGCTTCCAGTGAACTGATAAGCCGGTTCCGGGCCCCGAACTCAAAATCAAGCCCGGTCTTGCCATAAACGCCGGGATGGAAACCCAGCTGGCTGAACCCCGAAAGGAAGGATCCCCTTCCGAAAATATCATAAATTTGCTGTGTATCAGGATTATACTTCTCCTCCTTGAACTGGTCGGGATACCCGTCCCTTTTGTAAATAATGTAGAGGAATACCGGTTTGGTTACCGCCAGGGAGAACCCGCCGTAATAGATCCAGCTGAGCTGAACGCCACCCCAGTAGGGTTTCCTGTTTAAAATATGCTGCTGACCGATGCCGCCTCGGAAAAACCATACATAGTTGAGTTTTCCGTAAAAAAATGAGCGTGAATCGGAATAATTCGGGTTGATGCTCCTGTACTCCTTGGATGATTTATAGGTGGAAAATTCGACTTCCCACATCAGCTGGCGCAACGCCGCAATATTGCGGCCTTTCCTGAATTTCAACCCCCATCCGTTGGTATGCAGCATGGCTCCCAGGCTCCACTGGTTCTCAAGCAGTACATTCTCGGGTGTGGTATCGGCTACGGCTTCGGTCGCCTGACTCTGGGCAAAGGCTTCCCCTGCAAGAAGAGTAAACAATAACAGGGAAAGGAGGATCGGTTTCATGAAAAAAGAGGATCGGTAATCTGACAAAGGTAAAAAAGAAATGGGAAGCCGCAGCTTCCCATCCTTCAAAAAAAATCAAATGGAAAAGCTCTTTTAACGACGCTCAATTTGGTACCTTTGCTTTTCACCATACGCAGCACAATGTTGGTTCGATGTACAGGAAGAAACAATACCTAACAGAACAGTGGCTAATAATATAACAAGTATTTTTTTCATGGTGTCTGCTTCTGATGTGTTTGAAAATCTGATGCAAAAGTACTGCTATCTTGAATCATGAACAAATAAATTTAACATTTATTGCGTAAAGTTATCAACGTTAAATAGTTTATAAATCGATGGAAAAGGTCAATCCGGTAATTGATGAAAGCTGGAAAGCGGTATTGGACGCGGAGTTTGAGAAAAACTATTTTCAGAATCTGAAAAGTTTCCTGCTGGAAGAGAAACAGAAATACCGCATTTACCCGCCGGGAAAGATGATTTTCAATGCATTTGACCATACGCCATTTGATAAAGTCAAGGTTGTTTTGTTAGGCCAGGACCCATACCACGGTCCCGGGCAGGCACATGGTTTGTGTTTTTCGGTGCCGCCGGGTATCCCGAAACCGCCCTCGCTGAACAATATCCTGAAAGAACTGCAATCAGATCTGGGGCTGGATCCCCCGGCAAATGGCGACCTTACCCGGTGGGCCGACCAGGGTGTCCTGCTGCTTAATGCCACCCTGACCGTAAGGGAAAACCAGGCGGGTTCCCACCAGAACCGGGGCTGGGAAACCTTCACCGATGCTGCCATTTCCCAGCTGTCGCTGCAGCGCAGCGGCCTGGTATTCGTTCTTTGGGGTAATTTTGCCATCGCCAAACGCACATTGATTGATGCATCGCGCCACCACATCCTTACCGCAGTACATCCCTCGCCGCTGTCGGCGCACCGCGGCTTTTTCGGATGCCGCCATTTTTCAAAAATCAACAATTTATTGCAGCAACAAGGCGTTAGTGAGATAGACTGGAGTTTATCATGAGGTATATCGGTGCTTTTATCCTTGCTGTTATTCTGCTTTCCGGGTGTTCGAAATCCTCTGAAACGAACTATGCCGCCACTGGCAAGGTTCAGCTTCTATTCAGTCACCAGGCAGGGCAGCAGCCTTTGTTGCCGGATACCCTGCTCTACCTGACTGCCACCCGCCACCAGTATAAGGTTGCCGATCTTCAATACTTTGTTTCGGATTTCACCTTGTACCATAACGGTGGAAAACCTGTCCGGATACTCTCCGGCCAGGGAATCCACTATGTGGATATGCGGGTTGCCGGTACGCTTGCCTGGAGCCCTGCCGACGGGATCGCCGCGGCAACCTATGATTCGGTTTCCTTCACTTTTGGGATCAATACGGCCAACAACATATCCAACCGCTTTCCGAACCCACCCGAACGCGACATGGCCTGGCCTGGCATTCTCGGCGGTGGCTACCATTATATGAAGATGAACCTTGAATATACAGGCCCTTTGGATCCGGGGATAAAACCATTTATGTTCCACCTGGGAATCGGCCAGCTATACAGCACTGCGACACCAAACCCCGATTCCATTACCGGATATGTTCAGAATTATTTCAGGGTTACGGTCCCTGCGCGGTTTGCCGTTGTTGCCGGGAAGGTGTGCAGCATAGGATGTGTCATGCAGGTTGACAGGTGGTTCGACGGACCTGAAACCTTCGATTTTGATGACTATCCCGGAGGGATCATGCAAAACCAGGATGGCATGCACAAAGCCTGCTTAAACGGACAGCATGCTTTTGTCATTACTGTGGGAAAGCAGGGCAACCCGTAACCGTGTTCCCTGCAGCAATAAAAGTTGATGAATATGAACCAGGCACTAAGAGTGAAGCGAATTCCCCGCCAGGGCAGCCTGGCCGGATTGCTCCTGTTCCTGTTTTTGCCGGCACTGCTGCTCTTCAGCCTCTCCTGCAAAAAAAATCATCCGGTTACGGCTGCTTACCAGCCAACGCCCTATAAAATCGTGATCCCCCGCTTTTTTCCCGAAGTATTGAATGTCCCGTCTGATAACCCTATGACGGTTGAAGGAGTAGCCCTCGGACGTTACCTTTTCTATGACGGCCGCATGTCAGGACGGACCGGGCCCGATTCGCTGATGAGCTGCTCCACCTGTCATCTGCAGACCCACGCCTTCGAATGCGGCATGGGAGAATCGCGGTTTTATGATGGTCACCCCTATGGGCTGACAGGCATTTTCACCCCCCATTTCATGATGCCCATGATCAACCTGGTGTGGACTGACAAGGGATACCTTTGGAACGGCAAAGTATCTGCCGGGAATGCCAATCCCGCGATGAAGAACCTGGAAGATGTGACCTGGATGGCCATCGTGGCTCCCCACGAAATGGCAGGCGACACCGCCAGGGTTGCCGCTTTGTTCCAAACCCTCCCCGGTTACCCCGGACTTTTTAAAAAGGCCTTTGGCACTGACCATGTTACCGTGAAGAACATGGGCCGGGCAATCGCCCAGTTTGTCAGGACACTGATTTCGGCCGACTCGAAATTTGACCGTTACCTGAAGGGAAGTTACCAGCTGAACAACAGTGAGCGCAGCGGGTATGTGCTTTTTATGACCGAGCAGGGAGGCGACTGTTTTCACTGTCACGGCGGCGATGGCAACCCGCTGTTTACGACGAACCTGTTTTACAATAATGGCAAGGATTCGGTATTCACCGACCCTGCCGACAGGTTTTCGATAACAGGCATTGCCGGGGATATCGGCGCTTATAAGGCTCCCACCTTGCGCAACCTGGTTTTCCGCCCGCCCTATATGCACGACGGTCGTTTCAGCACGCTCGATGAGGTGCTCAATTTCTATAACTCACAGCTGGTCTGGTCCCCCTCCATTAGTCCGCTGATGCATCATGTCGGAACCCACGGCGTTCACCTGACCCCTTTACAGGTTTCCGACCTGAAGTCATTCCTGCTGGCACTGACCGACAGCTCCTTTGTTGCCAATCCCGGTTTTTCACGACCGGCAGTTTTTCCCGACGGGACTAAATGAATGTTAATGGCTGATGTATGGTAATATTTCCGAACTGCAAAATCAACCTGGGGCTGAACATCACCGGCAGGCGCAGCGATGGCTATCATGATATTGAGACTGTATTTTTCCCGGTGCCCCTTCATGATGTTCTGGAGATCATTCCAGCAAAAGATGGGATTTTCGGATTCAGCTCCACAGGATTGCCGGTTCCCGGGGAGGCCGGCCAGAACCTGTGCGCCAGGGCTTACCGGTTAATGCAGCATGAATTCAGCCTGCCCGCCGTAAAGATGCACCTTCACAAAGTGATCCCGATGGGGGCGGGACTTGGCGGAGGCTCATCCGACGGGGCCCATGCCCTGACACTGCTGAACCGCCTCTTCAATTTGGGGCTGACGGCTGAACAACTGGAGGACTTTGCACGCCATCTGGGAAGCGATTGTGCCTTTTTCATCCGCAACAGCCCGTGTTATGCATTTGAAAAGGGCGACAGGTTTGAACAGGTCGAAGTTGATCTTGCCGGGTTCAACCTGGCATTGGTCATTCCCGAAGTCCATGTCAGCACCGCAGATGCCTATTCCTTCGTAATCCCCGCAATTCCCATGCTACGGATCAGGGAACTTGTCCGCCTGCCGGTAAATGATTGGAAGGATAAGCTGGTAAACGATTTCGAAAAGCCGGTAATCGTCAAATACCCTGTGATCGGGAGCATTAAATCAACCTTGTATGGAGCAGGCGCCCTGTATGCGGCGATGTCGGGGAGCGGAGCCGCCGTGTTCGCTCTATTCGCCGAAAGGACTCCCCTGGAAGAATTATTTCCGGGATGTTTTGTCTGGAGTGCCTGAGTTTCTGTCAAATATTTTATCTTTGACTGAAATTGCACCTCCTTATTTTGCTACAGAAATTCACCATACCGGCAAAGAGTTTTCAGGCGATTGCCCTCCTGTTTATCCTGATTACGCTGGTGGCAACCATGCAGGCTTATGTATTGCAGCGGAAAACAGCCCCCGGGCAGAAGCCTGCCTATACCAAGTACAACAACTATGTCATCTTCCAGCGCAGCCATTTTCACCTGCTCGAGGGAAAAAATCTCTATGTTGAATATCCCGCCGAACAGATCGATCTGTTCAAATACAGTCCGACCTTTGCCTTTTTATTCGGCGTACTTGCCTGGTTCCCCGACTGGCTTGGATTGTCGCTGTGGAACCTGTTAAACACCCTGGTTTTTCTCCTGGCCATCTGGTACCTTCCTGCACCGGATATCAGGAAGAAGGCGCTCATCCTGTTGCTGGCGCTGCCCGACATGGTGGTTTCCCTGCAGAACAGCCAGAGTAATGTCCTGGTAGCCGGCCTGCTGATCCTGAGTTTCGGCCTTTTTGAAAAACAGCGCTATTTCCTGGCCACCCTGTGTATTCTTACAACCTTTTATATCAAGATATTCGGGATCGTTGCCATTTTGTTGTTCCTGTTTTACCCGGGAAGAATGAAGATACTGCTTTACGCGGCGGTCTCCTTCCTGCTGCTGGGATTGCTTCCGCTGCCGCTGATTGGCCTGGAACAGTTGAAATCATCCTATATCCAGTACTTTGACCTGCTGAAAACCGACCATTCCGTATTTTACGGCCTCTCGGTGATGGGCTGGCTGAAAAGCTGGTTCAGCCTGGATCCATCGAAGATCATGGTTGTTGGCTCCGGCTTTTTGCTGATGTTTCTTCCTTTACTCCGGTATCGTTCCCTGCCGGAATACAGGGTCAGGGTGCTCCTGCTCGCAGCCGTGCTGATATGGGTGGTGATTTTCAACCACAGGGCCGAGTCGCCCAGCTTTATCATCGCCACTTCGGGAATTTATATCTGGCTTCTGTCGTTCAGACCAAGGCCAGTTGAGATCGCGCTCCTTTGCCTGGTATTCATATTCACATCGCTTTCGGCAAGCAACATTTTTCCGGGCCATATCAGGGAGGATTTCCTGGAACCCTACGTAATCAAAGCGGTTCCCTGTATCCTTGTCTGGGGAAAGATCGTTGTTGACCTCTACAGGGAAAGGGGTGTAACGCGCAATCGCGCACCAATTTCTACTTTGGGGCAATCCTGATCAGGAAGGTGGCGATGACACCGAAGATGATGTTGGGAATCCAAACGGCGATCAGCGGCGGGAGATCCCCGAAGGTGGCAAATACTGTAAAAATCTGCATGAACAGGATGTACATAAAGGTCAGTGCCAGGCCAAGTCCCAGGTGAAACCCGATTCCCCCGCGGACCTTCCTGCTGGAAACCGATACGCCGATGACAGTGAGGATCAGGGTGGCAAAGGGGAAGGCAAAGCGTTCATACTTTTTCACCTTGTATTTGATGACATCCGGATCGCCGCGCAACTCCTTGTCCTTGATATGTTTCCGGAGAACAAAGTAGTTCATGACCTTCACATCCTCAATGTTTTCGGTGAAATCCGACGGAAGGAAGGGTAAAATCGTATCCAGCTTTTTTCCTTTAACGATCGACTCCTTCATCCCGTTGATTTTCCTGACATAGTAATTCTTTACCTGCCAGCGCAACCTCAGGCTATCCCACGAAATTTCATCGCCCCTGAGTTTATAAACCAACTCCTTCTCCTCAAATTTTTCAAGGGTGAATTTCCAGCCGACAGAGGTGTGGGTGTTGAAGTTTTCCATGTAGATAAAGGAACCCTTACTGATCTGTTTATGCAGGTTCTGATCGGTAAACTCCCCCCTGGGGGCGTGGATATATTGGTTTTCAAAAGCGTGCATGCTCCTGTTGGTGTAAGGCGTGATGAAATTTGCCAGGAAGAAGGAGAGCAGTCCGAGCGCGCCTGCCGAGACGAAATAGGGGAACAGCATCCGCCAGAAGCTGATCCCGCTGCTCAGGATGGCAATGATCTCAGAATCGGAGGCCATTCTCGAGGTGAAAAAGATCACCGCGATGAAGGTAAGCAGGTAGCTGAACTGGTTGATGAAATCGGGAACAAAGTTGAGGTAATAATCAAAAACGATCGCCCGCAGGGGAGGTTCACTACGGAGGAAATCATCGATTTTTTCTGAAATATCAAATACGATGACAATGAAAATCAGGAGGACAAGGGTGAAGAAAAATGTCCCCAGGAATTTTCTGATTATATAACGGTCAATAGTACGCATATTCTCTGCACAATGTGTTTATAATCGTTGCATCAGTTGTTTCACCATTCTCTCCTTCCATCCGGCGAAGGTGCCGAGGGTTATCTCTTTCCTTGCCTCTCTCATCAGCCAGATATAGAATCCCAGGTTGTGGGTAGTGGCGATCATGGGCCCGAGGATCTCCTTCGAAATAAACATATGACGCAGGAATGCCTTGGAGTACTGTAGGTCGGGAAATACCTCCCCTTCGGCCTCCAGGGGTGAAAAGTCATCCTTCCATTTTTCATTTTTGATGTTGATGATGCCGTTCCGGGTGAAGAGCATCCCGTTGCGGCCGTTGCGGGTAGGCATGACACAGTCAAACATGTCGATCCCCAGCGCGATGCTTTCCAGGATGTTGGCAGGCGTTCCGACGCCCATAAGGTAACGCGGTTTCAGATCGGGCAAAATCCCGCAGACAAGGCCGGTCATTTCGTACATCATGCCGGCAGGTTCTCCCACCGACAACCCCCCGATGGCATTGCCTTCGGCTCCGGTATCGGAGATAAACCTGGCCGATTCAACCCTCAGTTCAGGATATACACTTCCCTGGACAATCGGGAAAAGGGCCTGTTCATAACCGTGCGGACAAGTGGTCTCTTCAAAACGCGCGACACAACGCTTCAGCCAGTGATGGGTACGTTTCATCGACTTCCTGGCATAGGCTTCGTCGCAAGGGTAGGGGGTGCACTCATCAAATGCCATGATGATGTCGGCCCCCAGTTCACGCTGCACATCCATAGCCTTTTCAGGTGTGAAAACATGTTTCGACCCATCAATATGCGATTTGAAAACAACCCCGTTGTCGGTGAATTTCCGGATGTCGCCGAGTGAATAGATCTGGTACCCGCCACTATCGGTCAGAATAGGTTTGGTCCAGCCGTTGAACTTATGCAGCCCGCCGGCCCTGGAGATGATATCAGCCCCCGGACGGAGATACAGGTGATAGGTGTTTGACAACATGATCTGTGCTTTGACCACATCACTCAAGTCTTTGATATGCAGGGCTTTTACAGCACCTGCCGTGCCAACCGGCATGAAAAACGGTGATTCAATGGTCCCGTGGTCGGTTTTAAGTACGCCCGCCCGGGCAGCAGTGCCTTTGTCGCGATGAAGAATGTCGAATTGCAAATCGAAAATTTTATTAAACTTGCGGCAAAGGTAAGGGTTATTCATATTTCAGGCAGCAATTTATCACGATTATCCCCCCCGGTAACCGATTTGGTCTCTTTGCGCCGGTTTATCCCGCGCAGTGACTTGCGGGGTTTTCAACCTTCAGGTCAATTTATACACATTCAGGGCGTTATTTCAGACAGAATGAATATCTTTGCCTGAATATTTTTTAATAATACGTAAATGATTGATCTGTTGGTCAATACTGAATTTTTGCCATTGGTACTGTTGGGGCTTTTTGCGTTGACCTTTTTGTTGCAGCTTATATTTTACTGGTTTTTTTTTCTGCGTCTCGGGCTTCATAAGTACAGGATGCCGGTTGAAAGCAACCGCGGTGTTTCCGTTGTCATCTGTGCCCGTAACGAGTACCTTCATCTGAAAGAGAACCTGCCGCTGATCCTCGAACAGGATTATCCCGCCTTTGAAGTGCTGGTGGTTAACCATTCGTCCGATGACGATACCCAATACCTGCTTACCAGTCTCGCGGCCACCTATCCGAATCTGAAAAATATCACCATTCAGCAGGATCTTAATTTCTTTTCAGGAAAGAAGTTCCCGCTTTCGATCGGGATCAAATCGGCCAGATATGACCAGGTACTGCTCACCGATGCCGACTGCAAACCTGCTTCCAGGGACTGGATCCGTCACATGCAATCTGCCTTCACCCCGAAAATAGAGGTGGTGCTGGGTTATGGATCCTATTCGAGGAGCCCGGGATTGCTTAACAGGCTCATCCGGTTCGATACGGTCCATATTGCCATCCAGTACCTGTCGTATGCCCTGGCAGGCATTCCCTATATGGGGGTGGGCCGGAATCTCTCTTACCTGAAACAGATCTTCTACAGGAACAATGGCTTTATTTCTCATTACCACATCCGGTCGGGCGATGACGATCTTTTTATCAACAGGGTGGCCCGGCGGTCGAATACGGCCATCATGGTACATCCCGACAGTTATACCCTTTCTGATCCCAAACAAACAACCGGCCAGTGGATCACACAAAAAAAACGGCATCTTTCAACCAGCAACCTTTATAAATTCAGCCACAAACTATTACTGGGGATGTACGCCTTCAGCCTTGTTGCCTTTTATCTGCTCTTCATCCTGATGTTGTCGCTGAACTGGTCTGCTGTTCCGGTTCTGGGCCTGTTTTTTATCCGGCTTGTATCACAATATGTGGTCTTTGCAGGATGTATGAAGAAACTGAATGAAAAGGACCTTGTGGTTTTTCTCCCGTTTTATGAAGTGCTTTTGTTATTGTTTAATGCAGGCATCATCATCTCCAATATTTTCCATAAACCTACCCGATGGAAGTAGCCGAACATCTTACGGAGAAGGCGAAACATGATTTCGTGCTGGTTCAGTCGGCGCTGAACCGGGGCGATCAGCAGGCCTATGCCGATTTGCTCAATAAATACAGGGATTCGCTTTACTTCATGATGCTGAAGATGACCAATAATCCTACCGATGCGGAAGATCTCACCATTGAGGCATTTGGAAAGGCGTTCAAAAACCTGAGACAATATTCGCCTGATTTTGCGTTCAGTACATGGCTTTTTAAGATAGCGGCCAACAACTGTATTGATTTTCTGCGGAAGTCGAAGCGAATCCAGTTTGCCGACAATTACGACGATGAGGAGTCGGCTGATGCCCCTGCAAATTTTCCGTCCCAAACCCTCGATCCTGAAGAAAAGATCATTGAAAAGCAGAAAATTCAACTGATGCATGAGGTGGTCGATAAATTAAAACCGCACTATCGTCACCTAATAGAATTACAATATTTTAAAGAGTGGTCGTATGAGGAGATAGCCACTGAACTCAATCTGCCGCTTGGGACGGTGAAGGCACAATTATTCAGGGCTCGTGAATTTCTTTACCAGATCCTGCGAAACGCGCAGGAGAAAATTTAATTAACACTATTCACATGGACACACCCGATTTTAAACAGGCCATTTTGCAAGGCATTCCGGCGGAACTGCCTGCTCTTAAACCGTATGATGCCATTGTAAACCATGCCCCGGTCAGGAAGGACATCCTTTCACCTGACGATAAGAAACTTGCCATTAAAAATGCATTACGATATTTTGACCCCCGTCACCATGCCATTCTGGCAAAGGAATTTGCCGATGAATTAAAGCGGTACGGGCGGATTTACATGTACCGGTTCAGACCTGATTATGAGATGGTGGCCCGGAATATCAGTGCATATCCCCATCAGTCGCTGCAGGCTGCGGCCATCATGCTGATGATTCAGAATAATCTTGATCATGCCGTAGCACAGCACCCCCATGAACTTATTACTTATGGCGGCAACGGTGCGGTATTCCAGAACTGGGCCCAGTACCTGATTACTATGCAGTATCTTGCAACGATGACCGATGAGCAGACCCTGGTCATGTATTCGGGACATCCGATGGGGCTTTTCCCGTCGCATCGTGATGCGCCCCGCGTAGTTGTTACCAATGGGATGATGATCCCAAATTATTCTAAACCCGACGACTGGGAGCGTTTTAATGCACTGGGTGTAACCCAGTACGGGCAGATGACTGCCGGCTCGTACATGTATATTGGTCCGCAGGGGATCGTACATGGTACCACCATCACCATCCTGAATGCGGCGAGGAAGGTCACGGCCGACTCCATCAGGGGTACTGTATTTGTCACCTCCGGACTGGGGGGGATGTCGGGCGCACAGGCCAAAGCGGCCGTTATTGCCGGAGCCATCGGTGTCATTGCCGAGATCAACCCGGCCGTGGTGAAAAAACGTCACGAACAAGGCTGGGTGGATGAGGTGTTTACCGAATTAATGGATCTGGTTGGCCGTTTGATGTATGCGATTTGTAACAAAGAGGCTGTTTCCCTTGCCTACCAGGGGAATATTGTTGATTTGTGGGAATATTTTGCCGAACATAAACTGCAGGTTGAACTTGGTTCGGATCAAACCTCCCTGCACAACCCGTGGTCGGGAGGTTATTATCCGGCCGGACTTAGTTTTGAAGAATCCAATGTGCTGATGGTAAAAGACCCTGCGAAATTCCGTGAGGCGGTTCAGGAGTCGCTGCGCCGGCAGGTAGCTGCCATCAACCTGATGTGTGAAAACGGCATGTATTTCTGGGATTACGGCAATGCCTTTCTCCTCGAGGCATCGCGTGCGGGGGCAGCGGTGATGAAAGCCGATGGCACCTTTATCTATCCCTCCTATGTCCAGGATATCATGGGACCGCTGTTCTTTGATTATGGATTCGGGCCCTTTCGCTGGGTGTGTACATCAGGCAACCCTGAAGACCTGAAGATAACCGATCATATCGCCGCAGCGGTGCTTGAAGAGATTGCCCTGACCTCACCGAAGGAGATTGAGATGCAGATGCGCGACAATATCCATTGGATCAGGGAAGCGGGCAGGAATAAGCTGGTGGTGGGTTCACAGGCAAGGATCCTGTATGCCGATTGTGAGGGCCGTACCAGGATTGCAGCAGCTTTCAACGAGGCAGTCGGCGCCGGACGTATTTCAGCTCCGGTTGTTATAGGTAGGGATCACCACGATGTATCGGGAACCGACTCGCCTTACCGGGAAACTTCCAATATTTACGACGGGTCGGGATTTACGGCCGATATGGCGATCCAGAATGTTATCGGCGATGGGTTCAGGGGCGCCTCCTGGGTATCCATCCATAATGGTGGCGGCGTTGGCTGGGGAGAGGTGATTAACGGGGGATTCGGGATGCTGCTTGACGGCACCGCCGATGCTGACCGGCGCCTGCATCTTATGCTTCACTGGGATGTAAACAATGGTATTGCCCGTCGTGCCTGGGCACGTAACAACGAGGCCATGGTCTCAATCAGGCGGGCCATGCAGGGTGAACCCAAACTGAAGGTTACCCTGCCAAACCTGGTTGATGATTCGCTGCTGCATAAACTTTTCTAAGATCAGAAGGTCTTTGAGATAAGTTCCTGGGTTTTAAGATCGGTGGAGTCGACGGGGTTTACCACCTCCTGACGGATAATACCATACTTGTAATTCAGCCACAGCCAGGCAGTCCTGGTGATACGGCTGGCTCCCAACCCTACAGGCTCGGTATATTTGAAACGCCGGCAAAGAAAACTGCCGGCCGGCGTTGTAACGGTGAGGTTTGTATCAACCAGGGTCACGGTGGTGGTATCGTTGTAAAGGATCGTACTGTATACTACACCTGCTTTGGCATTTACAGAAAATGTAAAGGGATGCAGACACAGCGTGGTATCATTGTTAATGGTGAATTGAGCAGGCGAAATATTCCATTTAAATGGTTGGAGCGCCCACGACAACCCGCAGGTTTGGGATGAGGCACCTTCAAACTGGTAATAGGCGGGATTTATCATGATCTGCTTTTGAACCTGGCATGTATCGCCTTGCTTCAGTGAAGTTTTATAAGTCCAGGTATTCGTTGCTTTTCCAAAATAGTTGTATGGAAGGGAGTCGGCAGGCACCTGCGTCTTAACCAGCGTGCCGTTCCATTCAACATATTCACTACCGAAAGGTCCGCATTCATTTCCCGAAATCCTGATATTGATCTTGGTGGCCTCCGCAAAAATTGCATAGCCACTGAGGTTCCATGCCTGGCAGGTCGAATTTTGAGGATCATTACATTCCACCCTGAAATAAAGCGTTCCGTTCAGAAATTGGAATTCGTGAAAAACGAGGGATTGGTTCATAAAGACGATCCCATCCAGGTTATCAGCCGATATCCGGTAAAACATAACGTCGCTGTTCACCTTCAGCAGTTTGTTGTTCTTAAAGGTCGTCATGGCTCCCTGCCAGGTCCCGACAAAATCGCTTGCCCCTTTTGACATCGGATCAAACCCTGATTTCTTTTTGCATCCTGAAAAAGAAAATACGAACGCAGTTAACATAATAATAAGGAGATACCTTGTCATATGGAGTGAATTGGTTATTGTTAAGGAATATTAGGAAAACGGATAATCAGTCAAAAAAAGTATAACCGTACTTAAGAACATAATGACGGCTTATCGTTCGCCCGCGGCCATCGACAAATACCTCCACTTCGTCAGCACGGCCATCTTCATCATAGGTCCGGTTAACGGTCATATAAACATCACCATTGTCGTCCACCTCCTCTTCACTGATTATCTGGTCTTTTTCATTATGGGTAATACGGGTCTGGTTCACCTGCATGGCGCTTTCATCCTCAACCGAGATCAGATCTCCCTCTCCGTCCAGGACTTCGTGACTGACCAGGGTCCCGTTATCCCATGCAAAAGTCTCAACCTGGTCGATTTCACCCTCATCTGAAGTGGTCGTCTTTTTCGCCAGCTGGTTGCTTGCATCATACTCAAAAGTAATGGTATCAACCGATCCGTCCTGGTAATTCTTGAATGCACGTACAACCTGCCCGGCATCATTCCGATCAAAGATCTTCTCTTCGGCAAGTTCATTTTCCTCAGGGTAATAGGATTCACGTATCAGATTTCCGGCAGGGTCATAACCATATACAATCATCTCTTCAAAATCACCGTGATGATTGTATTTGACCTCTTTCAGCAAGTTACCTTCGGGGGAAAATTCAGTGAAATGATGCGCATGACCATTGATGTCTAATGACTCGTCCGTTACATTGCGGATGATATAATCAAATTGTGTGATGTTTATACTCTTGATTTTCTGACCCATTCATTTTTTTGGTTGATAACGGTTGGTGAAAATTTGGCATAAATTTAGTGCAATTCTTCTAAACTTCCACGCCGGAGCGCTGATAATTGTAAAAATTTAACACATGGAGACTGAACACAAGACCCGGAATCCGCTTTATTCTCCAAAAAAAGTTATCACCATTTAATCATACAACGCAACCATTTGAGATTCCGGCTTGTCATTATTATTTCCATATCCGGGTTAGAAAAAAGTTATCAACAACCCACATACTTTTTCATTTTAGTCGGATTAAGTATCAGAATGTTTTCATATGATTCTTAGATATTCCGATAAAAGCCTGATCGAAGGTCTGCGACGAAAAAGCAGTGCCTGTATAACCTATCTGTACAAGGATTATCGACCTCTAGTAACCCGCCTAGTGAAGATCAACTCAGGCAGTGAACAGGATATGGAGGATTTGTTTCAGGATGCGATCATCATTCTGTACAAACGAACGCTGGATGAATCCTTTATCCTGAACTGCAGCCTGAAAACCTTTTTTCTTTCCATCTGTAAATTTCTATGGCTGCAAAGGCTGGAACGAAAAAGGAGGTTACAATACTCTGACGACCTGGAGGTTGATGAGCCCTGGGGCGCCTATTTTATTGAAGAACCGGCTCTCAGCGAGGTTAACCTGGAGCAGCGACGGTTGTTTTATAAAAACCTTTTGACCCTGCCCATTGATTGCCAGCGGCTCCTGAAGTTGTATTGCCTGCATATTTCTTACAGGGAGATTGCCAGCATGCTAAAGATCAAGGACGAGGTATCGGTGAAAACGCGTAAATATTCTTGTAAGAGTATGTTAAGAAAAAAAATAATGAAGGATCCTGAATATAAAATATTTTTTCAATATGAAGGACTATTTGATGACCAGCGATTGGATTGATCGCTACAATGAAAACGAACTTACCGGGGGGCAGAAAAAGCATTTTCAAAAGAAAATGTACGATGATCCGCTGTTACGGCAGGAGGTATTGCTGGATGCAAAAATTAACCAGCTTTTCGGGGATGAGGATGTTTTAGACCTGATTGACAGGGTCCGGCACGTTACCGGGATGGCCCGAAGGCGGTCGCGGTTGATAAAACGGCTGCTGATTGCCGCCTCGGTAACCTGCCTGCTTGCAACAGGCGCAATTTTTTATTTCCTGGAAAAGCAACCCGGGCTGTCTGTCGTACACAGGAAACAACAGGTCGGGACAACGGTAAATCAGGCTAACCAAAGGAGCCTTTCAGGAAATCGTGCTGGTGAAAAGGCTGAGGTTAAGGATCTGACCCAAACCGGTCCTCCAGGCAGGGTGCCATTGCTGGCAGAAAACTACAGGCCATTGGCTGAGTTTGAACTACTGGCTGGTTCAGTGACCCGTTCAAACCAGTTAAAGCTGGTTGAGCCTGCTATGAACCTGTCAGTCCCTGTCGGAGTGCCGGTAAGGTTTAAATGGATTGCCCCCGGCAACCACAGCCTTTTTTCCATTGTCCTGATGAATAACCATGGTATTGTGGTCTCGGAATCCCCCCCGGTAAAGGGAGATCAATTCCTGCTGAAAACCCAGGGACTACCGGGCGGATTATACTATTGGAAGATAGTCCAGGATGAGGAATGGGTCGTAATTGGAAAATTAGCCCTCCGTTGATTTTATAAACCTGAAAAGGATGAGGTCGCTGAAATACGGGATTAAATCATTGCTAGCCTTCATAATAGTCTTCTTTGTTTCGGGGAATCTGTATGCACAGTCTTTACAGGTCGCTGAAACGCAGTGGAATATCCAGCAGAACCTGAAGTCCGATGAGGTGTTGCTGGAATATGTGTTGTCCGATTCTTCTGTGTTGGTAAGCGCAATTGCCGTTGATTCAACTTTGTATGCAAGGCAATCGCTCAACTCCTTATTCTGGATCTCTTTAAAATCGTTCCGGAAGAAACTAAAATCGGCCGACCCAAATGAATTTTCTATCCTGGGGCAGGTGCTCTATTTGTTCCTGGTAAACCCGGTCAAGGATTTTCTTAACGGGAAACGAAGACTGATCATTATTCCTGATGAAAAATTATCAGGCCTTCCTTTCGAGGCCTTTATCATACATGATGATGCCAACCCGCCCTATAACATTTGCAACATCCATTACCTGATCCGTGACTATGAGGTGGTTTACCATTGTTCTGCTGCCTACTGGACCCATGTTGCGGAGGCAAACCGGGAGGCACATGAAGTATCTCCCGACGACCACCAGTTCGCCTTTATGGGTTTTTCGCCTGTTTTCTCCAATATACCCGGGTTAAGTGCATTGCCTGATTCAAAGGTTGAAATAGCAGCAATAGGTTCACTTTTTCATCAAAGGGGATTGTCAACATGGGTGGTTAGCGGGCAGTTTTCGGGAAAGGAATATTTTAAAACTGAAGCATGCCGGGGCAGGATCGTTCACCTGGCTACCCATTTCGTGCGCGATGAAACCGACCCGCAACGCCAGGGTTTCCTTTTCTGGGGCTATGACCCGTCGGGGAAGAAAAACAGGCCGGAGAACGGAATTCTCACGGCCGAAGAAATCACGAAACTGCAACTGCAGGCCGACCTCATCGTACTCAATGCCTGCTCCTCCGGTATTGAACAGGTGAAATCGGGCGATACGGTCAGCCCGATACCCTGTGTGTTTTTTATGGCAGGTGCGAAAAATATCCTCTCAACCCTGTGGAGTGTGAATGATAAACTGGCCGGGCAATTTATGATCTCATTTTACCGTCACTGGCTTTCCGGGAAAAGTTATTCGGAGGCTTTACGCGAGGTGAAGCTGCATATGATCAGCTACCCCGAAACGGCCATGCCGACCATATGGGCCCCGTATGTGCTGACAGGGCGGTAGTTGTCGGAACGGGTGCCGGGCAGGGTGTAAAGGGCCGGCATTGTTGCAAAGCGGTTTGTACCCGGTTATCTTACAGCAATCGTTTCAATTTCAACAAGAGCTCCCATGGGCAATTTTACAACGCCGTAGGCAGCGCGTGCAGGAGGGTCGGTTGGATAATATTGGCCATAAACCGCATTCATGGCTGCAAAATCGTCCATGCTGGCCAGCAGGCAGGTTGATTTAACAACATGGCTGTATGCAAGGCCTGCCTGTTGCAGGATCGCCCCGATATTCTTCATCACCTGTTCGGTTTGTTCCGTGATGCCGCCCTCAACAAACTTACCGGTAGCAGGATCAATGGGTATTTGTCCCGAGATGAAGAGAATCCCGTTTGCCTCAACAGCCTGGCTGTAAGGCCCGATTGCCTTCGGGGCATTGGCGGTGGAGATGATTTTTTTCATGGTACTTAGATTGAACATTTGTTTTTACAGTTTATTTTCAGCTTCCGGCAGGATAAGCCTTAATTGGCAAAATCTCTGAAATCTTTCTTCTTGTTCAGCTTCAGATCCTGCAGAATGGCCGCCTTGACATTGATACTGAAATTCCAGCTTTGCTGACCGCCTTTGGGAATCCAGCCGAAACGCATCTCCCAGCAATGCAGGTCGCGGTACACATCAATGGAGGTATACGACATCTGCTTGCCGACAAAATCCCAGCCCGAAGTCAGGGTGATCTTCCATTTTGGGGTAAGGTTCAGCTGGCCGTTAAAGCCAAGCGTCTGGTTGACGGCGGCAACGCGGCGGTACACGCTGTTGTTCCAGGTTTTGTTGTACGAAAAGGTATAATTGAACGACAGGCTCCAGGGAATGTCGAAATCAACATAGTAGTCGTAATAATCGATGATATCCTTGCGCTCTTCAGGCGTTCCCTTGTCGGTGGTTTTCTTTTTCTTGAATTTCTCCGATGAAAAGGTGTAGCTGAAGCCAGTACTCCACGAGGTATTATCCAACCTGAGCAGTTTGTGGCTCGCGTTCCATAAAAAGGTGTTGGTCCGCTGTCCCAGCTTATCACGCACGTACATGTCCCAGAGACTATGGTAATTAACCGCCAGTCCCTTGATGATGGTCGTACGTCCGTTGATATTCAGGGGCGACCAGTTTACCGAATCGGCGGCAACATTATAGGAGGTGCTGAAATTCAGATCGTCGATGAGCGGGATTTTCTTGGTCCCGGTGATGGTATCCTTGCGGTTGCGGACCTTCATCTCGAGGTTGTTGCTGATATAAAACGACACCGTCCCCGATTTTGCCCCGGCAGGGCCGCCGTAAATAGTATTCTGGAATATGGAGTAACTCCCGGGATTTCTCCTGTTGGTGTCATTTTCAATGTGATGGTAATATCCCAGTCCGGGAGCTCCAAAGTTGGGGACATAAGAAAAACTCACCGATGGTTTGATCATATGACGCACCGCCTTGATGATCTTGTTCTTGAACTGGAACATGCCATAAACCGTAGTGCTTAACCCGGTTGACAGGGAGAAATCAAAGGCATTGGCAAACCCAGATACATTGCGGGTTTTATAACCGGGAAGGCTTGTTTGGGTGCCCTGGACGATTGTGTCGGCCTGGTAATACTTACGAATGGTTTTCAGGTACATGCGGTCGGTGATGTTGACCGAGTTGGACCAGTTGAAATATTTCAGCACATGAAATGTTCCGTTGATCGGGATGCTGTGTTTCATACCGTTTTGCAGGGAGTCGGGCCAGTTCCCGTGAAGAAAGTTCGAATCAACCGTATTATACCGGTTTTCCATATCCGCGTTGTACTTCATGCTGATCTGCTCGTACCAGCGCACTTTCCCCACATGGTTTTGCTTGCGGAAGGGGTAAAACTGGTTGACTGAAAATGTCAGCTGCGGCAGGGTGATGTTGATGGTTTTGTTGAGGGTGTTCTGGCTGTGGTTGAAGTTGAGATTCAGGTAGTATTTGTTTGCAAAACTGGTAGCATAGTTGATGCTGGACTGAAAGGTGTTGGAAAGGTAAGTCTGCGCGCTAGTGGTGATGGTGTTTTTATTATAGGAGTTGCTGACGATGTTCACATTGGCTGAAAAAGTACTGTGCGGCCTGGCCTTTGGATCCTGGGTATGAACCCATCGTACCTGGAAATCTTTGGATTCGGAATAGCCCGGGGTATTGGGCTCCCCGATCAGATTGACGGCATAGGTAAAATTGAAGGAGCCATTGAAGTGATAGCGGTCGCTGTAACGGAACAGGGGCTTGATCGCCCAGCTGCCCCTGGTATAAATGTCGGTGTGCACCGTGAGGTCCATATAGGGGCTGATCCCAAAGTAATAACCGAAGTTTTCAAAATAAAAGCCGCGGTTGGCCGATTCGTTATACGTGCCGATAATGACTCCCGACCGCTGCCCGCTTCGGTTCGGGAAGAAACCAAAGGGGATGACCAGCGGGGTGGCAACCCCTGCAATGTCCATGTAGGCCGGTCCTGTGATAACCCTTTTGCCCGGGATCACCTTGCCTTTGTTGAACCTGAAAGCAAAGTGGGGGTTCTCCTCAAGATCGCAGGTTGTGAACGAACCTGACTTCATGTAGGTGATGTTGTTCTCCATCTTCTTTACCACGGTTCCATGCAGATACCCTTCATCCTGCTTGGTAAATACCGTATTGATAAAGCCTCTTTTTGTGGTATAGTTGTAGTTGATGATCTTCGACTTAAAGGTCTGCCCTCCCTCCTTGAATTCAGGGTTCCCGATCAGTTTCCCCAGGGTGTCCTTGACCCCGGTGGCATAGACCAGGTTTTTAGGAAAATCGATCTCGACATAGGCCGATTTGAGGCTGATATCCTTGTAGACAATATTGGCATCCTTATAAAGATAGACCTTCTGTCCCTTGATTTCAAACCTGATGGAATCCACGGCCGAATAATCAACCTTGGCGTCAAGCCTGTTTTTTTTCGCAGCTTTTTTAGGAAGGGGACGGGCATGAACCGTGTCAGCGACGGCTGTGTCGCTGTGAACCGAATCGATATGGATGGAGTCTTTCCCGGGTAACGCTATCTGACCCTGAGGCACAACGACCCTGTCTCTGATCTGCTGCCGTGTCGTATCCTGTGCAACCGCATCAGTGTACTTCAGGAAGAAAAGAATCAGAAAAAGTATAAAGTGGAAAGACCTTGTTAATATTTTCGTTAACAACTTCTTTTCTGAATTCTGAGGTTAATGTTCTATCTTTGTTTTGTATAAAAATTCAGAATAAAAAGGCGTTGAAGACCGTTATTCTTCGGGTTCCAAAACTACTCAAAATTATCGAGACTGCTGTTTTTTTAAGATACTTTAACAATCCGGTGTCATGGATGCTGCGATTGTCGTGGCTTTTGCCGATGATGGCTGTTTTTGTCATGCCGGCAAACCTGAGCGCCCAGCAACACAAAACGATCCAGACGATAGTCATTGATGCGGGTCATGGCGGGCATGATCCCGGGGCCATCGGGTTACAGGCCAGGGAGAAAAATATCAACCTTGCCATTGCCCTGAAGCTGGGAAGTCTGATCAAACGGTCGATGAAGGATATCCGCGTGATCTATACCCGTGATCAGGACAACTTTGTAGAGTTGTACCGCAGGGCTGAAATTGCCAACAAAAACAAGGCCGACCTGTTTATCTGCATCCATTGCAACGCAAATCCGAACCATGCGCTTAAAGGTGCCGAAACCTACGTCATGGGGCTTCACAAATCGCAGGCCAACCTCAATATTGCCAAGCAGGAAAATGCATCGATCCTGTTGGAATCAAATTACCAGTCAACCTACAATGGCTTTGACCCCAACGCCGATGAATCCTATATCATCTTTTCATTATACCAGAATTCAAATCTCGACCAAAGCACCGACCTTGCGGCTGCTATCCAGGAGCAACTGCTCAAACATGAGGGAAATGCCATTCATGGGGTGAGGCAAGCAGGATTTATGGTGCTTTACAAAACCACCATGCCCAGCGTGCTGATTGAAACAGGCTACCTGAGCAATCCCGAAGAGGAAAAACTGCTGATGTCCGATGCCGGCCAGGATCATATCGTATCGGCGATTTTCAGGGCTTTCAGGAGTTTCCTGGAAAGTCATGGAAAGCCGGTGGTTAAGCATGGCACATCCGATTCTTCGGCACTGCCCGGATATGCATCCGGACAAAAAAAAGTCGGGGATCCCGTGCCAAAGGCAGTGGAGCCAAAACCGAGCGGTAACCTTCCTGCAAAACAGGCGTCTGTTAACGGATTATCCTACAGGATCCAGGTTGCAGCCTCCGCCGAACCTCTGGCAGCCGGTGATGCGCGGCTGGCGGATTTTGAAAATGTGAAGATGTACAGGCATAACGGCATGAACAAGTATACCGTGGGCGATGTCGCCACCCTGCCGGAGGCCGAAAAGCTGCTTGAGGGAGTCAGACACAAGGGTATGAACGATGCCTTCATCGTTATTTTCAGGAACGGAGTGCGGATCCCGCAAAGGGAGTCGAACCGTTTGCTTGGGAAGTAAAGGATTTTATTTATAATTTTGCATAAAACCATTGTTGTGAAAATCAGGAAAGAGATAAAGGTAGGATTTGTTTTTGTCATGGCAACAGCCATCCTCATATGGGGTTTGATGTATCTGAAGGGGCTTGAATTGTTGAAACCCAGCAGAACCTTCTATGCCGTTTACGATCAGGTTAACGGTCTGGTTGCTGCTAACCCGGTGTCTATCAAAGGATTGAAAGTCGGCCAGGTGAAAAAACTCTATTTCGACACTAAAAATCCCAAAAACATCATTGTCGAACTCTATATTCTTGGTGACTACCCGATTGCCAAAAATTCAAGTGCCCGCATTTTCAGTTCAAGCCTGCTGGGTTCCCCGGAGGTAGAGATCATCCCCGGGAATTCGGGAATGATGGCTAAAAGCGGCGATACTCTGATGTCGCTCACGGAGGCAACCCTTGGCCAGGAGGTAAACAAACAGCTGCTACCCCTTAAAACCAAGGCTGAAAAACTGATCAGTTCCATCGATACAGTAGCAACGATCGTCCAGCAGGTGTTGAATAAAAATACGCGCGATAACCTCGTCATGGCTGTCGAACATGTCAAGCAAACCCTTTCCAATATTGCACATACCACCCACAGCCTGGATACCCTGATGAGTTCGCAGCGGAACAACCTCAGTACGATCATTTCGAATGTTGAGTCGATCAGCAGTAACCTGGAGAAAAACAATGGCAAGATTACCAACATCCTTAATAATTTCTCCAGTCTCAGCGATTCACTTGCAAAGGCGAGGATTCCCTATACCATTGCCCAGGTCAGCAAGGCGGTGGGCGACCTGGACCTGACACTGCAAAAAATCAACAAGGGCGAGGGATCGGTAGGCCAGCTGATAAACAATGAGCAACTCTACAAGGAGGTTGAAAAGGCGGCCCGCGACCTGAACCTGCTGCTGGAAGATATTAAGGCAAATCCATCGAGGTACGTGAAGGTTTCGGTATTTTAACCGCCGGTTTTACCAGATGAAAATGTCGGACCTTTTTGCGGGCCGGCGTTTTTCCTCCCACTTGAAATTTTTCAGTTTTCGTTCATTTGCCGGAAGTTCCTTCTCAGGAATGAGATGATGGTCGGGCTTTTGGATATAGGTGATGCTTTTAAACTGCTTTTTGTCGATGAAGATCAGCATGTCGCTTGCAACCGCCACATTGATCCCGATGAGGCTCCTGTCCTCTTCACGCACATAGTATATCGTCTGCGAGTTCCCGAAAACATTGACCTTGTAAAGATCGCCATCGTGGAATTTGGCGAGTACATTCCTGCCCTTAACCTGGTTGAAACTATTGGAATCATCTTTTGCGATGATAAAGGAGGAGCTGAACATTTTCAGCGAGTCGGGTTCCCCGTTGCGCATGAGCAGGCTGATGGAGTCGGCCGAAAGCTGGTTCTGGTCGGACCAGAGCACCGGGTCGTGGTACATGGTCATCGTTGAATCGCGGCTGAACCAGGTCAGCGAATCACACATGCCCTGCATGTCGTGGCGGAAGAATTTTGCCTTGTGAAAACAGAATATCTTCCGGATATGCTGGCTCGTATCAAATGTAGCATGGATCGTATCGGAATGGAGAAACAGGGAATCTTTCTTATCCACCATGATCGCCTGGGCGCTGTCGACCATATAGGCAAAACCCTTTTTCTGCCTGATCTCGCCGTAATTTCCCAGCAGGAGAATGTTCTGCTTGGTGTCGATCAGCCGGGCTTTGCGGAAAACCTGGCCAAATCCTGTGTTCCTTTCATAGTAGATACTGTCGCCGGTAAGAAAGGTGGTTTCATGATATATTTTGGCGCGGTTGCGGAAACGGGCTACATCGAGCCTGGTATTATACCATCCGTTTTCACAATAGATGGAATCAACCTTGTCTTTGCTGATGATGTGGGATGGTCCGAAAAAGAAGGCTGTCGCCGTCAGGGTGTTATACATCAGGGTGTCGGAATACATGTTGTATTCGGGATTGATCACCATCACCTTTTCCTTGAAGAAAAACTCCTTTTTATCGGTATAGTAATAACCGTGATGGCTTACCAGGATATTCTTGTCATTGACGATTTTCCCCCACCAGTCATACTGAGCGATCTTCGAGTTGCGGTCATACACCAGCGTATCGGTCGTAAGGGTGGTCTGGTTGTCGATCAGCCTGACATTGCTGTTGGCATGGGCAATTTTGGTATTGCCGTCGTACTTCAGCGAATCGCTGTAAAGGTTAAGGGTGTCGCTCAGCTTCACATGCACATTTCCATAGGCGATCATCCTGTTTTCGGCCTCATTGACGTAAGCGCTGTCACAATATAAAAAAGCGCTGTCGTGGTTCATCACCACCTCGCCCAGGATCCTGGGGCCATCCTTGTAGATATCTTTGTTGAACTGCCACAGTTTACCGGAATACTGAATTTTGGTCTTTTCCTTCTCCTGCGCAAATGCGGCAAGGTGAAGAACCAGGGGAAAAAGAAATAAATACCTGAAGATTCGCTTCATGGAAAGGAAATATCGGGGCAAAGATACTAAAGTCAATGTTACCAAAAGTAATGAACATTTCATTTGGGATATCCGTAAAATGGCTAATTTTGAAGACTAATAGAAACTATCCCTGCTGACACAATGAAAGAAATCTTCGACCCCAGGCGCAACCATGCTGACACTGAACAGAAAATAGGTTACATCCCAAGAAAAAAGGCCACCCAGGCCGACTATGACCGTATCGGATTCATGTCGGGGCTGGAGGTTCATCAACAACTTAAAACCAAGGAAAAACTCTTTTGTCATTGTCCTGCCGGGATTTTTCAGAAAGCCGACGACTTTGATGCCGAGTTGGTCAGGCATATGAGGCCAACCCTGAGTGAACTGGGTGAATATGACGGAACGGCGCTCATGGAGTTCCGCACCAGGAAGCACATTGTTTACAGGATAAAGAATGAAACCGCCTGTACCTACGATGTTGACGATACCCCCCCATTCCCGTTAAACCGCGAAGCCCTCTCGCACGCCATCGACATCTCACTGCTTTCGAAACTCAAGATCGTCGGGGAGGTCCACATTACGCGCAAGCAATACCTCGACGGCTCCATCCCGACCGGGTTTCAGCGTACTGCCATTATTGGCATCGATGGGGAGATCCAGCTCAAACATAAAAAGATCAGGTTAATCCAGCTCAGCCTGGAGGAGGACTCCTGCCGCGAGGTTTCCGATATCGGCCATGTGCGCATTTACCGGACCGACCGGCTCGGCATGCCCCTGATTGAAACGGTTACCTATCCTGAATTTAAGAATCCCGACGAGGTAAAAGAGGGCGCCGATTACATCCGCTTTCTGAACCGCAGCACCGGGAAGGTGCGAAATGGCATTGGTTCGACCCGCGCCGACGTAAATGTCAGCTGCAAGGGCGGAACGAGGGTGGAGATCAAGGGTGTCGCCCACACGGGGTGGATGCCCGAACTCACGCACATCGAGTGTTTCCGGCAGTGGGCCCTGCTGGCGGTTAAGGATATGCTCCTGAAAACCGTGAAAAACCCTGCCGACTGGAAAATCTCATCCCGCGAGGTAAAAGCCAAGGATTTCAAACTGGAAAACCTGGGTGTTCCGAAGAATTCCATGGCGAAGGTATATATTGTCAACCTCCCGCAATTCAGGGGTGTGTTGTCGCATTTCACCCAGCCGGGGAGTATGTTTGCCGATGATCTTTCCGACCGGCTCAAAGTCATTGCCTGTATTGAAAAGCCCAACATGGTGCATTCCGAGATGTTCGAGGATGCCGTTGGCGAAAAAGCATGGATTAAAGTCCGCTCCCTGCTGGGGAGTAAGGAGGACGATGCCCAGATCATTTTCTGGGGACCCGATGATGATATCAAAACAGGGCTTGAAACCATCGAAGAACGCTGCAAGATGGCCTTCCTCGGGGTTCCCAATGAAACCCGGAAGTCGTTTGACGACGGTACTACCATTTTCGAGCGGGTTCTCCCGGGTGCCGACAGGATGTACCCGGATACCGATTCAGCCCCTATTCCATTGGAAGACAGCGATATTGATATTGCCAGGCAACGGCTTCCAATACTCGTTTCCGATCGTCTGCAGCAACTGAATGAGTGGCAGGTTCCTGAAGGTACCTTTACCTATATCTTTAAAAACAACCTGATCCCGCTGATCGAAAGGATCCAGAGCGAGCTGAAGATACCTGCACGCTTTACCTCGTCGCTGCTGGCACATACGCTGAAGCACATCCAGGGCCAGTACCCCGAACTTCCCGATTTTACCTATGAAAAGGTCTATGACCTGCTGAAATATCTTACCGGCAGGAAGATGGACCTTGCCATTGCCCGGAAAATGCTGCTTCATCAATACCAGCATCCCAAGATGGATTTCGACTCCATCCTGGTTACGCTTAATTTCAGGGAACTATCCAGCGAGGATATCCTTGCAAAGATTCCGTTCCTGGTTAAAAAATACAAGGATATCAGGACCTCGGCCGACGATAAGGCCGGCGTTCGCTGGGTTATGGGGAATCTCAGCCGGCTTGCGCTTGGCAACATCTCCCTGAGCGACCTGAACCGTCAAATCGTCTTTTAAACAGGATAACCAACACATTAATTTTCTCTATTTCACTTTTTCGCTTTTCACTATTTCACTCATTCACTTATGGCCGAAGATATTTTCCAGGGATACAAGGGACGCGCACTCGAAGTACTACAAAAGTTTAATGCCCGGGTTTGGGCAAGAGTCAGGATTGACAGCCACCGGGGCATTTTTGAAGGCACTATTCTGCCCCGTGCTGAAAACACAGACGACAAGCATATCGTCATGAAATTTTTCACAGGTTACAATATCGGGGTTGATATCGATGGAATCTCCGACATCGTAGAACTGGGCTACAAAAAGGCTGTTTATAAAATTCCCGAAAAGGAGTTCCCCTATTCAAAGGATCTTCCCAATGTCAAACTGCTGGGAACGGGCGGTACCATTGCCTCGCGGCTCGATTACCGCACCGGCGCCGTTATCCCCGCCTTCTCCCCGGGCGAGTTGTACGGGGCTGTACCTGAACTGGCCGATATCTGCAACCTTACAACCGAAAAACTCTTTGCGGTTTTCAGCGAAAATATGGGCCCAGAACAGTATAAAAAGCTGGCCATTGCCATCGGAAATGAAATTGAAAAGGGGATCGACGGGATCATCATCGGCCATGGTACCGATACGCTGCATTATACCTCGGCAGCCCTGACCTTCATGGTCCAGAATTCACCGGTACCCATCGTGCTGGTAGGTTCACAGCGGTCGTCCGACCGTCCCAGCTCCGATGCCGCCTTAAACCTCATGCATGCTGCTACAGCCGCCGCACATGGCGACATCGCCGAAGTGATGGTTTGCATGTTCGGGCCCACCTCCGATGAATATGGATTCCTGCACAAGGGTACCCGCGTGAGAAAAATGCATTCATCTTACCGCTCTACCTTCCGCACCATCGGCGATACGCCGCTGGCCACCGTGACCCGGCAGGGAGTTGTTCCCATCAAGCAGGACTACCACCGCAGGCGCACCGACCGTAATGTGACCATCATGCCCTATTATGAGGAAAAGGTAACGATGCTCTATTATTATACCAACATGCAACCCGATGTGATCGATGCACTTGTCGACGCAGGATATAAGGGGATTGTCATCATTGGCACAGGGCTGGGACATGTCAACAAGCCGATCTATCCCGCCATTGAAAGGGCCGTTGCAAAAGGTGTGGCCATTTACATGACCGTTCAGACTCTCTGGGGATATGTTCATATGTTTGTGTACGACACAGGCCGCGACCTGATGGCCAAGGGAATCATCCCCGCCGAAAACATGCTGCCCGAAACAGCCTTTATCAAACTAAGCTGGGCCCTGGGCCAAACCAGTGACCTTGCAAAGGTTAAAGAGATCATGCTGACGCCGATCAACGACGAGATCACGAAGAGGGAACCCTATAACGGGTATCTTATCTACCAGGGGGGAGTGCCGGAGGTGGAAGAGTTTATCAGGAAGTTTCATAAGTAGGCATTAGGCATTAGGCAATAGGCAGTAGAGGCTGGGAGGGTGATTGTTGTTTTTTTTGGTTAAATTCAGAATGATATTAATTTAAAGAATTTTATGTATGAAAAAAAATGTCATGAGATTTTTAATGGGTTCTTTTCTGTTTGTACTGGCCTTCAGTGCCATGTCACAGAAAACCTATGTCTATGATTCGGTTAAGGGCGATCCCCTCAAGGCCCGGATTTATACCCTGGCGAACGGGCTGAAGGTGTATCTGACGGTATACAAGGATGCACCCCGCATCCAGACAGCCATTGCCGTAAGGACAGGGAGTAAGAACGATCCGGCCGACAACACAGGTCTGTCGCATTACCTGGAACATATGATGTTCAAGGGTACCGATGAATTCGGAACCAAGGACTTTGCCAGTGAAAAGGTGCTGCTCGACCAGATTGAAGCCAAATTCGAAGTTTACCGGAAGACGACCGATGCCGAGAAGCGGAAAAAGATTTATCACCAGATCGACAGTTTGTCGGGGGCTGCTTCGAAATTTGCCATCGCCAACGAATATGACAAACTGCTGGCCGGGATCGGGGCGAAGGGAACCAATGCCTTTACCTCTTTTGAGGAGACGGTCTATGTGAACGATGTTCCTGCGAACAAGGCCCACCAATGGCTGCAGATCGAACATGAACGCTTCAAGGATCCCATCTTCCGCCTGTTCCATACGGAGCTTGAAACGGTTTATGAGGAGAAGAATATCGGGCTCGATAATGATGAAACCAAGGTTTTTGAAGAGTTGTTCGCCGGGTTGTTCCCGAAGAATACCTATGGTACGCAAACCACCATCGGTACGGTCGAGCATCTGAAAAATCCATCCCTGACCTCCCTTAAGAACTATTATGCTGCACGTTATGTGCCTAACAACATGGCTATTGTCCTTTCGGGCGATTTTAACCCCGATGAGATGATCCGGATGGTTGATGAAACTTTCGGACAGCTGGTTTCAAAACCTGTTACCGCCTATGTCCCGGCTGTTGAAGAGGCCATTGCCAAACCGGTCATAAAAGAGGTTGCCGGCCCTGATGCAGAATCGGTCACCATCGGATACCGGCTTGGTGGTGCCGCCACCAGAGATGCCGATTTACTCACCATCTGCAATAAGGTTTTAAGTAACAACAAGGCAGGGTTAATGGACCTGAACCTGAACCAGGCTCAGAAAGTGCTGGAAGCAAATGCATTTTCCTATGTGCTGAAGGATTATTCCGTTAACATCTTTTCAGGCAAGGCTAAACAGGGACAATCGCTGGAAGAGGTTCAGGATCTCATCATGGAACAAATCGACCTTGTGAAAAAGGGTGAATTTCCCGACTGGCTGATTCCCGCTATTATCAATGACATGAAGGTGGAAGAGATCAGAAAGTTTGAAACAAACAATGGCCGTGTCATGGACATGGTGGATGAGTTTGTTAAAGAACTTCCTCATTCAGAGCTGGTTCAGACAATTGACAGGCTTTCCAAAATTACCAAAGCCGATGTGGTTGATTTTGCCCTGAAAAACTATAATACTAATTATGTGATCGTTTTCAAGCGGACCGGGCAGGCAAAAGATACCAAAAAAGTGGTGAAGCCCCAGATTACCCCGGTAACCCTGAACCGCGACGATGAGTCGGCATTCCTGAAAACCATCATGGCCGAACCCACCCAGCAGATCGAGCCGGTGTTTATCGACTATAACAACGATATTAAAAAATTCAACCTGAAAAGCGGCATCCCGGTTCTCTATAAAGCCAACACTGAAAACAGAATATTTTCAGTGTACTACTATTTTGAAATGGGCACCAACAGCAACCGTCAGCTCGGTATTGCCCTCGATTACCTGAATTACCTGGGGACAACCAAGTACACCCCCAGGCAGATACAGGAAGAGTTATTCAAAATGGGCTGTTCACTGAATGTGAATAGTTCTGAAACCGACGTTTGGATCTCCCTGACAGGGTTAACTGAAAATATGGCCAGCGCCATGTCGCTGTTGAAACAGCTCTTTGCGGATGCACAGCCAAATGGCCCTGCCCTGAAAAACCTGGTTGCCGATATCAAAAAGCGCCGCGATGATGACAAACTCTCAAAGCAGACTATCCTCTGGCAAGCCATGTACAATTATGGCGTATATGGCGACAAATCGCCCTATACCAATATTTTATCCCCGGAGGAGCTGGATGCACTGCAAGCAGCCGACCTCGTTAACCTGGTCAAGGGATTAACAGGTTTTCAGCATAAGGTTCTCTATTACGGGCCCGAAACCAGCACCGTTGTTACAGAGGTGTTTAACAAGGAACACCCCGTGGCTGCAGTCCTGAAACCGGTTCCCGAACCGAAGAAATTCGTTCAGAAGGCTAACGATTTTACGCAGGTATTCACGGTTGATTATACCATGAAACAGGCTGAAATCATCATGTTGTCAAAGTCGGATAAATACAACAAGGAACTGGCCCCGGTTATCAGGCTGTTCAACGAATATTTCGGAGGCAGTATGAACTCCATCGTATTCCAGGAGATCCGCGAATCCAAAGGTCTCGCGTATAGCGCCTATGCCGGCTATCGCGCTCCCGTTCAACCATTTCTGAACTATTACCTGTTTTCCTATATCGGCACCCAGATCGACAAATTGCCCGAGGCGATGAAGGCGATGACCGGTCTGTTCAACAATATGCCCGAGAGCGAAAAGGCCATGAACTCGGCCAAAGAGGCTATTATCAACAAAATCAGGACTGAACGTATTACCAAATCGCAAGTACTGTTTAATTATATCAATGCCAAAAAGTTCGACCTGGCCTACGATATCCGTAAGGATGTGTTCAACAGGATCCCTTCGATGACCTTCAGCGATCTGAAAGCATTCCAGGAGAAATATGTGAAGAATAAAAACTTCACCATCATGGTTCTCGGGAATAAGGCACAGATGGATGAAAAGGCGCTTTCAACCTACGGCCCCGTTTCCCATCTTGACCTGAAGACAGTATTCGGGTATTAAGCTGACTGTTAAAACAGTAGTGTGAAAACAGTTCCGCCCCTTTCCTCCAAAGAGGAAAGGGGCGGAACTGTTTTTGGTGATCCTACTCCTTGTTTAAGATAATCAGCCCGGCAGCCCCGTGTGCGATCAGAAAGGAAGCAAGGACCAACCCCAGCCAATTCTTGCCGATAAGGTGGTCGTTTACTGAATAGTCAGAAAGAAAGTTAATAATGATGGCAGCCAGAAGCGTTATTCCGGCCGTATAATTGCCGACCTTGTTGAATAACTGGCTTTCCCGTTCGTCAGCCTTTTTTTTACCGACAGCCGGGTGTCCGGCCAGTAATGCCATGGCAGCCAGGCCCTGCACGCCAAACAGGAGAATTGCCGCCAGTAGGATCATACCTACAATCAATTCATAAAAAAATCGTTGCTTCATTTTTTAGTCCTCCTTTTTTAAATAAAAAATTCTTTCAACATCACACCCGAAGAAGCCGGCGATCGACAAGGCAAGCTTGACAGAAGGGTTGAACTTCCCGTTTTCAATCGCATGGATCGTCTGACGCGAAACACCTACCCTGTCGGCCAGTTCCTCCTGGGTTATCTGGTCTTTATTAAACCTCATCACCTTTAAATTATTCATTAAGATCATCGTGCAATGGTTTTAATAGAGAGGAGTACAAAAGTAAATAATACTTTACTAAATGACAAGTATTATGTACTATTTGGATGAAAAAAAATCACGTTAGCGGCTTTTGGTCATTACATGCACAGGAATGGCAGGTGGCGTCAGCAATAATCCGTACGGACAAACGGCCTGAAATGGATCAGTCGTCGGAGAATTTTTTCAATAATTCCCGGTATTGGGAGAATACATTTGCCCTGGAGATAAACCCGAGGTATTTCCCGTCGAGCAGTACAGGCAGGTTGTACCGGTCGCTTTGTTCGAAAAGCTGGATGACAGCATCCATCGAGTCGTTTGGATTGATGGCATAATCGGGCATGAACAGCAGGTCGCTCACGTAGGTCTCATCGTAGATGGATTGGTCGAACATGATCTGTCTGATATTATCGAGCATGACAATGCCAAAAAAAGTACCTTCATGATCTACAACGGGGAAGATATTGCGTGAGGCGGTGGCCACAACTTTGACAAGTTCGCCGAGGGTTGCGTCGGGTCTGACCCGGGCAAAATTGGTTTCAATAAGCTGGCGGGGTGACATGAAGGAGAGTACGGCTTTGTCCTTATCATGGGTGATCAGCTCTTTGCGGGCTGCCAGCTGCCGTGTATAGATGGAATGGCTTTCAAAAAAATGCGAAGTAAGGTATGCGATTGCTGAGACCATGATCAGGGGGGTGAGCAGTAGGTATCCACCCGTAATTTCAGCGATCAGGAAGATGGCGGTAAGCGGGGCATGCATTACCCCTGCCATGACGCCGGCCATCCCGACCAGGGCGAAGTTGCTTGGCGCGATGTGCAGACCCAGCGTTGAATTGAGCAGTTTGGCAAAGAAAAATCCGCAGATTGCCCCCACGAAGATGGAGGGGGCAAAGGTTCCGCCGATGCCCCCGCTCCCCTGGGTGAGGGCCATGGCAATGACCTTCATGATGATCAGCCCGAAGATGATCACCAGGAATATCCAGTGGTTTTGTTTTAGGTCGCCAAAGAGCAGCGAATTGCCGATAATCTCGCCATGGCCGTTGATCACCCCCTTTAACACGGTGTAGCCCTCCCCGAAAAGCGACGGGTAGACGAAGATGAGCATGGCCAGAAGGATTCCCGAAATACCGACCCGCGGCGCTGCCGGGATTTTCTTCAGCATCGATTCAATGCCGATGCTTCCCCTGATAAAAAATACCGATACCAGTCCGGTGAAGACTCCCAGCAGGATATAATAGGGAATGTGGCGGAGGATAAAGGGGTTGTTCAGGGTAAAGGAGAACAGCACATCGTTGCCCATAAACAGGTAAGCAACGAGGGATGCGGTAACGGTGGTGATCAGCAGGGGGATCAGGGTCGTCACGGTAAGGTCGAGCATCAGGATTTCAAGGACGAAGATAGCGCCTGCGATGGGAGCCTCAAAAATTCCTGCAATGGCACCGGCAGCACCACAGCCGATCAGCAGCGTTGTGGTTTTATAATCGAGCCTGAACAGGCGGGCGAGGTTGGAACCGATGGCAGAGCCGGTAAGCACGATGGGTGCCTCAGGTCCGACCGACCCCCCGAATCCCAGGGTCAGGGTACAGGCGATCAGGGAGGAAAAGGTGTTGTGTGGCCTGATCTGACTGTTATTTTTTGAAATGGCATAGAGTACTTTGCTGACCCCGTGGCTGATATTATCCTTGACAATAAATTTAATAAACAGCAGGGTAAGGATGATCCCGATGACCGGAAAGGCCAGGAAAAGGTAGTAAATGCCATGATAGCTGAATCCGTTTGTCAGGAAGTAGTTGGTAAAGTAAAGGGTGTTTTTGAGTACTACGGCAGCCAGTCCGCTTCCAATCCCCACCAAAATGCTGAGGATCAGGATGAATTGCTGTTGTTTGATGTGGCGAAGGCGCCACACAAGGAGTTTGCCGGTGATAGATTTGGGTAACAATGTTATTGCAAATTTAATCTTTTTACGGTGCAATCATCCGGAAACGACCCGGAAGTCCGCACGTTTAATAGGTGACTGCATACAGAAATTCAAAACCATAACCGCCTGTGGCGGGATAGAAAACAGTGCGAATGCCCATCTCCAGGGGGGCAATGAATCTCAGGAGATGAAAATCGGCCGTAAGTTCCCCCCCTGTTGATTGGTAGTTGTTGATATATCCCTGGTTTGTTCCATTGGCCCAGTCATAAAAAAGGTTGAGTTTGATTCGTTTCAGGTAAACAACCGAACCAAGGCTGAGATCAGGATAAAGCAGGGGAAATTTATAATTTACATTGACACAATAGAGATCACGGTCTGAAGCCCCCGAATAGCCCCTCGGATACCGGATATTGTCGGCAAATGAATAGGAGGGAACGTACTGCTCACGTCGTGCCTGGTAGCCGGCATAGAGGCCTATGCCCTGGTGACGGAAGATCCCGGGGAGGAAAATATTGACAGAGCTTCCAAATATGGAACCCAGGTTATTTCCTCCAAATGGCGTATTATAATATGAAATGCTGATGGTTTGCCCGAACCGGGGGTAGAGATCCTTTTGATTCATCTGCAGGTATTGCGACGCACTCAACTGGTAATCCATGGTCTGGATCATCCCGCTGGTAAACTGGCTTGGGGTCGAGGAGTTATGAAGCACGCCAATCAGTGAGGTACCCATGGCGGGCTGCAGGGAGCGGATATATTGTCCATGCGAAAAATTCCATGGAACACTCAGCATAATGCTGGCATTAGTCTCCTGCCATGTAAACCGGTGCAGTTCGGGACTCCCGCGGTAGGTGAAATAGGCGGCACGGTTGCCAAAGTCAAACCTGAAATCGATTTGGGGATACCAGCCCCGGTAGCTGATGCTGGTATAAATCTTTCCGGTTTGCTCATTAACGTTGTATTCCCACCCTGCTCCCGCCATCATGGTGCTGAGGCTGTTTTGCGACAAAAGCATCACCCCTGGACTGACCGTCAGGTTGTTGATGTCGAACGAAGCCGGAGCCCAACTGTGCGGGTTAAAAAGATGCAGCAACTTTGAATATTTACGGGTCGCATAGAGGGTCGCCCTGATGGTGTCGGCCTCCAGGTTATAGGAACCAGAACCATTCATTTTATAAAGTTTCCGGTCAAAAATACTATCCTGAATGTTGGCGGTTTCCTGTTTTGCCATCGCTTCATGCAACCGGCACGATTGATCTTTTTCCGGATCAACGGGAATCCATGAAGCAGGATCAACGGGAATTTCAGCAATCTGCAGGCCATCTGAGGTGTAATCGGAACAGATCATGAATTTGTTATCTGCCATAATACCCGGATGAAAGGTGGCAAACCGGCCGCGGGTGATCCTGGAAACCACGCGGGTCAGGGTGTCCATGGCGTAAATATTCTCTGATCCGGCCTGGTCGAGGCTATACAGGATGAAATTTCTGTAAAACCTTACCGGACCTGTTATTTCATTATACGTAAAGGGCAGCAGCGCACTGATTTTCCCGGTTTCGGTATCTAGGTTGGCCAGCGATTCCCCCTTCTCATGGAGGAGGATGAAAACGATCCTTTTTCCGTCGGGCGACCAGGCTGGTGAACTCACCTGGCTGTGAGCAGGCATGGGAAACCGCTTCAGCCGCTTTCCTGCAGGAAGACTGAGAATGTCGATAAAATACAGGTTCTCAGGGGATACATAAACAGTAGCCAGTTGGGACCCATCGTGGGTGAGTACAGGTGAAAAATACCGGGTTTTATGGGTCAGGTCCCTGGTTTTGCCGGTCGTGAAATCATACAGCCTGATCACCGCATAATCACGGTTGCTCCAGCGCTTATCCGGGTTGATTCCCGTCCAAACCATGAAATTTCCGCCTGCAGAGATCGTACCGCTGATGTGGTACCCCGGAGTCAACAGCCTGCTTTCCCTGCCGGTAATACGGTTTATTACAACATACCTTTCAACGTCATCGATTGAGGATTTGTCGGCAAGAAGCAACGAGTCATTAAGAACCAGCGGATTATTGTAGGAAGCATACCTCTTCCGGTTTCGCTTTGTGATGTATCGCATCGGCTTGCCTGAAGATTCCCGCAGGGTTTTTTGCCAGGTGCTGTCAAGTTCTTTAAGTGATTTTTTATAGAGCTGGGTTTTCCACAATCCTGTCACCTTATGAATACCGCTGTTGAAGGGAACTACCATGAAGGGAAATCTGGCTGTACGGTCAAGTGCCGTGTTCCAGATAGCCGGGCCATACACTTTCCGCGCCTGGCCTGTGATGTAATAACCCAGTGAATAGGCATCCGGCGTAAAGGTCTTGTAGGATCCCAGGGTAGCTTTATCAAAGGAATAGGGCCCCTTCTCAACAATCTGTGCCTTCAGCGTGCTTTCAAACAGCGCCGATCGTCCCCGGCCTGCATGTGTCAAAACAGTTTCGGTAATGGTGGCATCGCCTTCCAGGAACCAGGTTGGGATATACAAACCCAGGATTCCCCCGGTGATCTGCTCCCCGAAGATATAACCAAGCACTTTCGTAAACCCGGCATTGATCTTGCTGATCTGGACGGCGTGCCTGTATTCATGCACGGCCAGTTGTTCAAGCCACTCTTCGGCGTACGACTGCTGCGGTGCACAGGGGTAAAGTTCGATACGCTTTGGCGCCCACACGGTTACCCCGTTCGACATCGCCGACTGTGTATGCAGCAACAGGGGAATTCGCGGCACCCTTGCGTGAAGGGTATGAGTTTCGTTTCTTGCAACAATATCCATGATATTGGCAAGATACTGGGCTTTTGACTCAAAGGAGGCAGGATAGATCAGGTTGTACCGGCCGGTTTTAAGTTGCCGCCAACTGACCGATGCAGGATCCTGCCCGGTGCTGTAATACTGTGAATATCCCGGGAAGGCCAGGATACAGGCCAGGGGAATGAGAAAAGCAAACCTCATTTTACCAGCACTTTCCTTACCACAGGATGGTCTTTGCCAAGGAGCACGACGGAGTACAGACCACTTGCAGCCGGACTGATATCGATCACCTGCACAAAGGAGCCTTGTACCTGGATATCATCCCGTTCGAAAATCTTTTCTCCGAGCGGGTTGAAAATAAGGATCGTGTATGTTGAGGCAGTCGTTCCGGTCATCGAGACTTTGAAATGCCCGTCATTCGGAACCGGGAAAACATTGGTTTTACTGATGTTCAGTTCATCCTGGCCATCAAAAAGAACATACACGTGGTTTGACTCAAGCGACGGGCAACCTACGCCCATCACCACGGTCCAGTACCAGCCTGTTATCGTTGCGGTATAGGTTGGTGATGTTGCTCCGGGAATTGCGCCTGTTCCTTCGTAATACCACTGGTTTCCCGACAGGGTGCTGCTGGTCAGCAGTGAACCCGAGGCTGTTACCACAGGCGCCCCCTGTGAGGCTACCATGGTTACCGTGAGTGGAGGGGATATGGCACCGCTCCCGCAAACATTGGTTCCTTTAACCGTAATATTTCCTGTTCCTGCTGTCAGGCTGAAACTGACCGTAATCTGGTTCGTTGTAGCGCCGGCGGTGATCGAAGCTCCTGCTGGTATCGTCCAGTCGTAGGTGACTGCGTTAGTAATGGGGGCAACACTGTAGATAACATTATTGGTTCCTGCGCAGACAAGGTTTGGCCCGGAGACAGATCCGGCTGCGGCGGGCATCTGAAAGAGAGTTACGGGCAACGAGGGTGACGTTGTACCGTTACCGCAGGAGTTCGTGCCTGTTACCGTGATATTCCCGGAAACAGCCGATCCACTGAAGTTCACGGTGATGTTGCTGGTTCCTGAACCTGTTGCTATGGTGGCGCCGCCGGGCAGTGTCCAGCTATATGATGATGCATTGGCGATCGCAGCGACAGAGTAGGGAATACCACTACTTCCGGCGCAAACGCTGCCATTCCCGGTGATGGCACCCGCCGCGGCCGGGAAGGGAGCCACCGTTACCGTCTTTGAAACAGGAGCATTGGCAGTACAGTTGCCGGCATTTGTGTAGTTGACCGTTACCGTCTGGGTCCCGGTAGATATCCAGGTTACGGTGATATTGTTCGTGCCGGAGCCGCCGCTAATGGTTCCACCGGTTGGTACCGTCCAGAGATAATTCGTCATCCCGGCTTCTGTCGAGTAGGCGATGCCGGTTGTCCCTTCGCAAACCGATGAAGAGCCCGTAATCGTCGGGACCGGCAATGGGTTGAGGGTTACATTCGTTACGACAGGATTTATGGCGCTGCATCCCGATGGATTTGTATAGTTAATACTTACAGTCTGGGGAGCTGACCCGTTCCAGGTAACCGTCACGGTATTGTTTGTCGGACTGCCGCCACCCGTTATGGATCCTCCTGCTGAAATAATCCACCCATACCCGGTCATCCCGCTCTCGGTGGAATAAAGGTTGCCTGAAGATCCGTTGCAGACCGAAAGGGGGCCCGTCAGCGTTGGGATTGGCAGGGTGTTCACGGTCACCGGCTTGCTCGTTGCCGATCCGGCAGTACAGCCTCCGGCATTGGTATAGTTACAACTTACCGATTGTGCCCCGGCTGTGTTCCAGGTTATGGTGACAGAGCTGTTCGAAGTTCCTCCGCCACCCGTCACAGAGCCCCCTGGAGAGACAATCCAGGTGTAGCCTGTCATCCCCGTTTCAGTGGAATAAACATTTCCTGCCGAGCCGGCACAGGCGTTTGCAGGGCCTGATATGGCAGGGACCGGCAGGGTATTAACCGTCACGGTTTTTGAGGTGGGGGAAGCCGCCGTACAACCCGCCGGGGTTGTGTAATTACAGCTTACCGATTGAGCACCTGCCGTGGTCCAGGTGATGGTTACGGTGTTGCTGGAAGGTCCGCCTCCCGCTGTTACAGATCCGCCTGCGCTTACATTCCAGACATATGCTGACATCCCGGTTTCGGTGATGTAGGTATTCCCGGCCGAACCGGTGCATACGCTGCCGGTGCCTGCGATCGAAGGTACCGGCATTGAATTTACGGTAACGGCTTTTGAAACAGGGGCTGCAGCAGTACAACCTGTTGCGGGGATGGAATAATTTACTGTAACTGTTTGTGAACCTGGTATATTCCAGTTAACAAGGATGGAATTTGTGGTGCCACCTGAAACGATAGTTCCTCCCGACGGGATATTCCATGCGTAAGATGACATGGAGGCTTCGGTCGTATAAGGCACATTGGTAGATCCTGCACACACGGCACTGTTCCCTGTTATCGTCGGGACAGGAAGTGGATTAACGGTCACGCTTTTAACAGTTGGCGGAGCAGCCGTACATCCATTGGAACTTGTGTAAACCACGCTGACCGACTGGGCGCCCGGTGTATTCCAGGTAACCGTGATCGCAGCAGTTCCTGATCCTGCAGTAATACTGCCTCCCGCAGAAACAGTCCACATATAGCCAGTCATGCCCGTAGCCGTTGAATAACCATTTCCTGTTGATCCGGCACAAACGGCAGCAGAACCTGTTATGACAGGAACCGGCAGGGGATTTATCGTTATCGGCAGGCTTGAAGGCAAACCCTGTCCGCAGGAATTTGTCCCTTTTACAGTAATGGTTCCGGAAGATGCAGATGTTGAGTAGTTTACGACAATAGAACGTGTGTTGCTTCCGGAAATGATCGTTCCGCCGTTGGGCACCGTCCAGATATATCCGGTGGCGTTGGTGATGACAGGCACGCTGTAGGCAACATTATTGGTGCCGGCACACAGCACCTGAGTCCCGGTGATGTTGCCAGCATCGCCGATATAGTTGTTGGAGATGGTGGCATTGAAATAATAGGTAGCCGTTGGTATATCGTTCATGGGCGCGCCAACCTCGTCGGCATATTCACAATCTCCGCCGCCATTGTCGGTGTTGTTGAAGGTGAGTACGGGAACTCCTGTGGTCAGGGTGAAATTCAGGTCGACCAGTTTGGAGCCGTTGGTAAGTGAAATCGGGGTTATATCCGACCAGACAATCATGATTTTGGAAAGTGCTGGGGTTACGCTCACGACGTTTACCGACCCACTGCCGATGGCAGGGTTCAGGTTGGCAAAACCAACAAAATTCAGCTCGTTTGGATTATAATCAAGTCGCAGGGTGATGGCTTCGATATTGGTGAATGAAGTAACAGTAATTGGAACCGTTACATTTCCGCCAGGGCAAACTGTTGAAGAGCCGGCAGTTGTAATCGGTGCATTTCTTGCGAGGAGCAAGCCAGGCAGCATCAGCAAACAAACAAGAACAATCAGGGGCAGAAATATTATTTTATGTCTCATAATCATTTAATTATTGAAAAAGCAAAACCAATCAGCCATTTTACGGCTAATCTCATGTAAAAGTACATCAAATTTGCGTTTTTTCAAAACATCAGTTCAAAATCTGGTTCAGCTCATTCGTATTCTGATATCCCGGCTGGATATTATGTTACGGCCCTGTAGTAAAAAACAAAGCCGTTCCAGGGAGGAAACGGCTTTGCTTATAACATCATTATCTGTTATTTGTTCACAATCAGCTTTTTCACCACTTTGTGCTCGCTGTTGAAGAATACGACCGAATAAATGCCGGTTGGTACCGGACGAAGATCGATCTGTTTCTCGAAAGTGCCGGTAACATTCACATCACCGAGTTCGTAGATCTTCGCACCCAGTTGGTTGAAAACGAAAATGGTATAGGTTTCTGCAACAGGGCTGGAAATTGAGACGGTGAACCTGCCGTCGTTGGGGACCGGGTAGATGCTGAAGCTGCTGTTTTCAAGCGCCTGCATCCCGGTGAGAACCACCCAGATCTTATTGGAGATCGGGGAGGAGCATCCGTTGGTTGTTACTACGCACCAGTAATAGCCGGTATTGTGGGTTGCGGTATAGGTACGGCTGGTTGCTCCTGCAATTACTGTGCCCTCGTAATACCACTGGTTGCCTGTCAGGGCGCTGCTGGTAAGAACATTGCCTGAAATGGTAATAACAGGTGCGGGTGGAATGGCGTTCATCGTAATATTGATCGATGCAACGGCCCCATTTCCGCATGTATTGGTGCCTTTTACCGTGATCACACCGCTTCCGGCGGCAGTACCATAGGAAACCGTGATGTTTCGGGTTGTTCCCCCGGCGGTAATGGTTGCTCCGGCAGGGGCAGTCCACACATAGGTAGTGGCATTGGAAATCGTCGGTACACTATAGGCAACCCCGGTTGAGCCTGCGCAAACTGAAGCAGGTCCCGTGATGGTCCCGGCGGCGGCAGGAAGAGGATTGACGGTAACGGCAAATGCGGGCGAAACAGTCCCGTTGCCGCAGCTGTTTGTTCCGGCAACCGTAATATTCCCCGATACAGCACTGGCACCAAAGTTTACGGTGATGTTCCTTGTACCAGCCCCGGTAGCAATGGTGGCTCCGGCAGGAAGTGTCCAGGTATAGGTGGTGGCGTTAAGAATTTCCGCACATGAGTAGGCAACTCCGTCTGTACCGGCACAAAGTGATGCGGTGCCTGTGATGGCTCCGGCGGCATTGGGCAGCGGGTTCACAAAAAGGTTGTAAACAGTTGGCGTAACGGCGGCACATCCAAAGGTATTGGAATAGCTGACACTGACCCACTGTGCACCGACACCGGTCCAGGTGACATTGAGGGTGTTTGTCCCCTGTCCCGAAACGATGGTTCCACCTGCGGATATTGCCCACAGATAATTGAGCATCCCGGCATTGGTGATATACTGGTTGTTGGTTGAACCGACACAGGGTGCGTTGCTGCTGCCGATGGTGGGCACGGCAGCGGGGTTGATGGTGACATTAAGGGTGGTTGCTGTAAGTGCGCTGCATCCTGTTGTATTAGCATAATTCACACTAACGGAACGGTTACCTGCGTAGGGCCATGACACGGTAATGGCATTGGTCCCGGCGCCGGCTACGATGGTACCACCAAGTGATACCGACCAGTTGTAACCAGTCATCCCGGCTTCTGTCGTATAAACAACTCCTGACTGGTTGGCGCAAACGACACTGGGCCCGGTGATGGTTGGTGTTGGTAAGGCAGAAACATTAACTGCGTAGGATGAAGGAGTCGCCGCAGCACAGCCATTTGCATTTGTGTAGGTAACCGTGACGGTTTTAGCGCCTGACGTGGTCCATGTAACTGTGATGCTGGAGGAGGCGGCGCCGGCAGTAATATTGCCACCTGCCGAAACGGTCCACGTATAACCTGTCATTCCCGTCTGGGTGGTATAGACATTCCCGGATGAACTGATACAGACATTCGCTGGGCCCGTGATGGCGGGTATCGGCAATGGGTTAACCGTTACTGCCAGCGGGGATGAAACGGTTCCGCTTCCGCAGATGCTTGTTCCGGTAACGGTCACATTTCCTGAAACGGCACCGGATGGAAAACTGACGGTAATTGTATTGGTATTAGCCCCGGCGGTAATGATGGCGCCCGCAGGGAGCGACCATACATAGTTGGTTGCATTGGCAATAATTGGGACGGTGAATACATAACCCGTTCCTGTACTGCAAACACCGGCAGGTCCGGTAATGGCGCCTGCGGCAGAAGGGATGGGACAGCCTGTCGAGAAGGTCAGATCGGTGCCATAATTGGTTCCTGATGTATTGACTCCCTTGGCCCTGAAATGGTAAGTGGTGGCTGGTGAAAGTCCTGTGATGGCTGCAGAGATTCCAGTTACTGAGTACCCGGTAGCAGTGGCGGGGGTCGCTGCTGCGACAGATCCGTAAGCCACGGTTAACCCGTATTCAAAACTTGCCGTTGCATTGAGGTTATTGGCGTTGATGGTACCGTTTAGGGTGGCCAGTGTGGCTCCGATGCCGGTAGCAGCGGTTGTGATGACACTTGGCGGGGGCTGTGTCCCGGTGAAGGTGCCGAACGAAGTCAACCCGCTGGCGGTAAGCTGGTGGGTCGCAACAACGGCAGGATCATAAGGCATGTAAGGTGTCGGGTTGACAAGGGTGCAAAGGATCAGGCTTTCGGTGCCATTGACGTCGGCAGGAACATACTGGAAGGTGGCACCACAGTTAAATGCGGTGATACCGCTCTGGGCTAAGGCCCAGTAGCGTTTCAGGTAGCTTCCGGTGTTTGGGTCGGTTGGGTATTTGGCATTCACCAGGTTTACCCCGGCATAATTGCCCGCTGCAAAGGTGCCGCTCGTGAAATTCAGGGTTACCGGCGAATATTCTGCCGTTGCAGTGTTGTCTCCAACGGGATAGGTGAAACTGCCTGTAAATCCTGTAATATAGCTCTTCTGAAGCTGCCCAGTTCCGGTAGGTACGATCATGGCCGTGGCTGAAGGAGTGCCGGAGATGGTACCGGTGGTTCCCAGGAAGAGGTTGGCGGATCCCAGTGTAACCAGCCCGCTGGTCATTTTGAGGGTCCCGTTTACGGTAACCAGCATGCTGAGGTTGATGCCATTGGCATTTGAAACCTCGATGGTTGAGTTGCCGCTGGTGGTAATGGTGCCGGCGCCCGAAATGGTCTGGCTGGCTGTTCCGTTCAGTGTTACAGTGCCTGCGGATGCAGGGGCAAAGTTGAGGATCCCCCCGGTGGCAACCACGATGTTGCCATGGATCTGGTGAACTCCTGTGGTTGGCCCTGTGACGTTGAAATTCAGGGTGCCGTTGGTCACGGTAAGGTTATCCATTGCCACCGGGCTTCCACCGGTCGGTGTGAGAACGAAACCGGTCGCATCCACTTCAAAGTTTGCATAGGTTCTGCCCGAGAATGCCGGGGTCAGATTGGCAATGACCTTGTAAAGGCTTCCTGTCTGAAACACGACGACGCTGGTGGGTTGGGCGGCTCCGAAGGGGTTGCTTCCGGCCTGCTGGATAAAGGTCGATCCGCTCGCAAATACTACCGAACCGAGGTTGACAGTCCCGAATGGATTTCCTGAGAAGAATAAACCAGCCGTAAAGACAGATCCCGCGTTGAAGGTGATGCCGGAAGCGTCAACTGCGGTAAGCCTGTGGGCTGTGGCAATGGTTGACGACATGGTCATGTTGCCACTGACGACACCGGTGGCGGCTGTTAAAATATTGATCGTAATGGCGCCGGTCCCATTCAGGTTGAGGGTGCAGCCGGCCGGGATATCAAGATCGGTGCCGGCCACCCCGCTGATGGTAAGGGTTGCTGCCGCAGCGCTCTGAAGACTGACATTGGTATTGTTCGACATCACCAGTTTCCCGATGGTTTCTGCTGCGGGAACTCCTGTCACTGTTTTCGTGGTGCCGTCGTTAAACTGAAGAATGTCGGTCGATGCAACCACGAACCGGGTAGGATTCCAGTTGGTTGTAACGGTCCATAAGCCAAGATCGGCGCCCTGCCAGGTGTAGGTTGCAGGGCCGGTTCCGGTTGTGGTGGCATTGGCGCTTGGGATCGTTGGCGCCACATAATAGTTATAGGTTGCATTGTTTGTTCCATCCCACGCAAACGGGATAATGGTAAATGAATACTGGGTGGCAGGCGATAACCCCGAGATGGTTTTTGACAGGGTTGATCCCGGCAGCACCAGGGCTGCTACGATACCATCGCCAAGTGTGGCGCCCAAGGTATAACCGGTTGCATCCAGAGGGATACCGGTTGGTGCAACAGCGCCGTTTTTCTGCAGGATCAGGTAACCATCGGCGCCGGTGGCTGCCGCAGTCCAGGTTAAGTTAATCGTGGTTGTCCCGGTGGGCACCGCGCTGAAACCTGTAACATGTGTTGTCGGTTCATTGGCCAGTGTGAAAAGGGAGGCCTCTGTGGTGAGCGTTGTGCCCACTGAATTCGTTGCGTATGCTTTATAATAGATCTGTGTCTTGGCAGGTAAGGCCGATCGCGTATGCGAGAAGGTAGCAACGGTAGTGCCCCCTTCGGCAAGTTTGTTGTCGGTGATGGCTACACCGGAAGTGATTTTCCAAACGGTGCCGCGCTCGGTAAGGGCTGCGCCACCATCGCTGGTGATGGTTCCGCCCAATACGGCCGAGGTGTTAGTGATGGTGGCCGAGGTCGGCAGGGAGATCACGGGGGCTGTCGCTGCTGCGACGGTCGCCTGGCTGCTGGGATTCAGCGTTGCCGTGGTGGTAAGGTACTTGGTGGTAGCCCCTGTTCCGTTATATTCATATACCCTGAACCAGTAGGTTGTACTGCCGGTTAGTCCAATAACACTCACAGAACTGCCATTATTGTTGTAAACAACCTGTTCGCCGCTTCCTACATAGGTTGCAATGGCAGCTGGATCGGTGCCATCGGCGGGATTGGTGAAACTATTGACGGTATTCATAATGACGACTCGTTTTGCACCGTTGCCAACTGTCCAGTTGGCAGTCATCCCGTTTGAGGAGATTCCTGTGAAGTTGATATTGGATGCCTGCGTCGTAGGAGCCGATATGGCCGATCCCGGTGCAAAAGCAATACCACGGAAGGCCTTTGCCGTTGAGGTAATGGTGGCGACTGAGGTAACAGTCCCCGTAATTGTCGCATTATAACCCGATGCATCGGTAACGGTAACGAGGTTGCTGGTATAGGGTGATGAGGTTGATGCGGAGGCTCCGAACAAGGTGACGCTTGTTCCGGTAGCAGAACCGGTAATGGTTCTGATGGCGGCATATGCGAGGGTGCCGTTTGTGACCCAGCTGCCGGCAACGAGTGAATATTTCTGAATGGTTCCACCGTCATCGGCAATATATACGACATCGACACCGGGTGTGCCCGGATCCAGGTCGAAGAAGCAGAATCCATAGGGACTGCCTCCACTTGTGGGGTACCCGGGAAGATTGGTTGTTGTTTGTCCGCTGGTTGTAGGTGTTCCTGTACCAATGGTGGCAAGACGAAATGCACCAGAGGCTGAAGTGGTGTACAGTTGTCCGCCAAAGACATTAAGCCCCCGAAGGTTGGTAACCGTCGTAGACAGCTGAGTTGAGGTAGTTGCCCCTAAGGTTGCGTAACGCGCACCGCCAACACCACCGTCAATCCATAAAGTAGTACCGTCGGTACTGCAGGCGGCACGTGGATTGCTGGCGCTGGCTGCATCCGTTAAGGCAGTCGTGGTATTGATCACGCCTGCTCCATTGACAACCCCGATGATCCGGGGAATAGTGGTGGAAGCGGATGTGGTAAGAACCGTCGCATTAGGAAGCGCTGCCCCGTAACCTGCCATGATCAGGTACTGACCATCAGCCGAACGGGTCATCAATCCTTCTGAGGAGGCGTTCCCGGCTGACACGAGGGGCTGGTTTGACCCGGTAACAACGGTTGGTAATGCTACCGACTGGACAAGGGTGCCTGAAGGGGTATATTCATCCAGGAATACAGCATTTCCGGTATTGGCTAAAATATTGACTCCGTCGCCGACCCTGTAGATTACAAGGTTTCCCGGCGTAAACTGGGAATACCCGGTGCTGTTCAATCCAATCAATAAAACTGCCAGAAGACCAATGGCTAAAAGTGTAAATCTTTTCATAGTGATTTTTTCAAATGATTAACAATCCTGTATGTTCAATATCTTACACTTCCCATCCCTGGGAGCGAAGGCTCAGCCATATACCGGTCAGGTAGCAACTGCCTGGTTAGCCTGTAAACCATCTGTGCAGGGAGGGATGTTCCTTAATTAACAAAAGTATAAAGATTTTGGGAGACTCCGGTCATTTCATTATTAAGAAAATATTAACAAAAAGCCCCACCATCTCCGGCAGGGCTTTTTATCACTAAAGAAAAGTCAAACTATTTATTTACCAGGACCTTCTTCACAACTTTATATTCACCGTTGAAGAATACAACAGAATAGATTCCGTCAGCAACAGGCCTCAGGTCGATTTGTTTTTCGAAGGTGCCGCTGACCTGCACTTCGCCAAGTTCAAAGATCTTCACGCCAAGCTGGTTGAAAACTTCTATGGAAAACTTGTCCTGAACCGGGCTGGTGATGGAAACACTGAACAGGCCATCGTTTGGTACGGGGTACACGCTGAAGTTGCTGTTCTGCAGCTCCTGCATACCTGTAACCACAACCCAAACCTTGTTGGAGACTGGGGAGTAGCAATTACCGTTTGTGACCAAACACCAGTAATAACCCGTGTTGTGGGTCACTGTATACGACTGGCTTGTCGCGCCTGCAATGGCTGATCCTTCATAATACCACTGGTTTCCGCTGGTGGCGCTACTGGTAAGAACGGCTCCGGATACGGTAACGACAGGTGCACCCGGAATTGCATTCATGGTAACATTAAGCGTGGCTGCAGTGCCATTTCCGCAGGTATTGGTACCTTTAACAGTGACCGTGCCGGTTCCTGCTGCTGGTCCATAGGAAACGACGATAGCCTTTGTCGTTCCGCCCGAAGTGATGGTTGCGCCTGCGGGTACTGTCCATGCATAGGAAGCAGCATTGGCAATTGCAGGTACGCTGTAGGCAACTCCGGTTGATCCAACGCAAACTAAATCTGGTCCGGTGATTGTACCGGCAGCGGCTGGCAATGGGTTTACCGTTACTGCGTAGGCAGGTGAAGCGGTACCGTTACCGCAGCTGTTGGTCCCTGAAACAGTGATGTTTCCTGCAACGGAATTAGCGCCATAGTTAACGGTGATGCTTTTTGTTCCTGCACCGGTGGCGATGGTTGCGCCAGCGGGCAGAACCCAGGTATAGCTCGTGGCATTGAGGATTTCAGCACAGGAGTAGGCCACCCCGTTCGTTCCCGCGCAAAGGGTTGCGGTTCCGGTGATGGTGCCTGCCGCGTTGGGCATTGGGTTTACAAAGAGATTATAGACAGATGGCACCTGAGCGGTACAGGAGGATGCATTGGTATAATTGACACTCACCCATTGTGCGCCTACACCGGTCCAGGTGACATTGATGGCGCTGGTACCCTGGCTTGAAGCGATGGAACCTCCGGCTGAAACAACCCAGGTGTAACCTGTCATCCCGCCTTCGGTATAATACATGTTCCCCGTCGAACCTACACAGGGAGCGTTATTGCTGCCGATGGTCGGTGCAGGGGTTGGATTGACCTGGACATTGTAGCAGACCGCAGCAGCAGCCGTGCAGCCACTGGCATTGATATAATTCACGCACACAGTCTGTGCCCCGGAACCATTCCATGTCACCGTTATGGTATTGCTGGCGGAGGTTCCTCCTGCCGTAACAATACCTCCCGGGGAAACTGTCCAGATATAATTTGTCATCCCGGCCTGGGTGGTATAGATCACACCGGTCGTGCCCTGGCAAACGGTTGCCGTGCCGGTAATGGCTGGTGCCGGCAAGGCATTCACCGTAACGGCATAGGAGGCCGGCGTTGCCGCGGTGCAGGAGTTTGCATTGGTATAATTGACCGTGACAGTTTTCGCGCCTGTTGTTGACCATGTTACCGTAATGGCATTGGTTGCTGCACCGGAGGTGATCGCTCCGCCCGCCGATAAGGTCCAGGTGTACCCGGTCATCCCGGCCTGGGTTGTATAAACATTGCCGGTGGAGTTCATGCAAACTGACGATGGACCAGCAATAGTGGGAACCGGTAATGCATTTATGGTCACAGAATAACACCCGGGGGCAGATGCGGTGCATCCGGCTGGATTGGTGTAATTTACACATACTGTTTGGGCCCCGGCTGAGTTCCAGTTAACCATGATGGAATTGGTCCCTGACCCTGCGGTGATGGTGCCTCCGGGGGATACCGTCCAGAAATATCCCGTCATCCCTGCCTGGGTGGTATAGACATTGCCGGTGGCACCGGCACATAGCGTTCCGGGACCGGTTACCGTGGGAACAGGCTGGACATTTACCGTTACAGCCAGGTTTGGTGAAACGCTGCCGCTTCCGCAGATACTCGCTCCGGATACTGAAACATTTCCTGAGGCAGCGATCGCTGAGTAGCTGACTGTAATCGAGTTGGTGCCTCCTCCGGCAGTGATTGTCGCCCCGGCTGGAAGCGTCCAGTTATAGGTGGTTGCATTGGCAATTACGGGGACGGTATACACATACCCGGTTCCATTCTGACAAGCACTGGCCGGACCTGTTACGGTCCCGGCAGCAACCGGTACCGGGCATCCGGTAATAAAGGTAAGGTCGTTGCCGTTGGTGGTCGCGATCGAATTGGTCCCTCTTACCCTGAAATGGTAGGTAGTGCCGGTGGTCAGGCCGGTAATGGAAGCACTGACGGGGGTTACTGTATTCCCTGTGACGGGGCCCGGGGTGCCTGCGACAGATGTGCCATAGGCAACCGTCAGCCCGTAATCAAAGAAAACGGCTGTACTTGCCCCGTTGGCCAGTATTGTTCCGTTCAGGGTAGCACTTGAGGTGGTAACAAGGGTGGCTGGTGTGGTCACAACAGTTGGAGCAAGTGCAAGCGTAGTAAATGTCATGTCGGCACTGTTTGTAGTACCACAGCTGTTTGTGCCATTCACCCTGTAATGATAGGTAGTGCCGGGAAGCAATCCTGTGAGCCCGGCATTTACAAAAGTTGCAATAACCCCGCTAACCGTGGCTGGGTTTCCCGGAACGGTCGTTCCGTAAGCAACGGTCAACCCGTAGTCAAAGGTCACATTGGTGTTTAAACCATTGCCGCTGACTGTTCCATTAATCGTGGCGGAAGAAGCCGTCACCAGAGTTGCGGCAATGGGGGTGGCTGTCGGTAAGGCATTCACGGTGGTAACGGTAACATCAGCGCCATTGACCGTCAGGGCACCGCTTACCCCGGTTGCCCTGAAATGGTAGAGGGTGCAGGGCATCAACCCAACGATCGCAGAACTCACGGCCATAACAGTCGACCCGCTTACAGATGCCGGTGTTCCCGGAACGGCTGTACCGTAGGCCGTTGTAAGGCCGTACTCAAACCCGGTTATTACCGTTGCATTGTTTGGGTTAATGGTGCCGTTGAGGGTTGCACTGGTTAAAGTGACTGCAGTTGCAGGAGTTGTTGTAACCACAGGGTTTGCGGAGAACTGGTAGGCCCCGATGTCGGGAGGATTTGTACGATTTGTTCCGTCGTAATCAACCGTAACGGCGGGAAGGTAGCTCCCTGTTTTCATAAGCCCCGCTGCTGTAGGGTGCAGGTCGGTCGCCGAGATAAAACTTGGATTTATATTCAATGAGTTAAGATCCTGGTTGGTAGCATTTCTCCAGTTGGCAAGGGTAACCCTGGCCGAACCCTGGAACCCGATATTAGGTCCAATCCCATCCACAAAATAATTGTTATAATCGATGGTTGACCACAGGGCAACGGTTCCTCCATTGAACACGGCAAATGTTTTTGAGGCCGGAGTGCCTGAAACAGGCTGAAGTGAATTTTTCAGTATGTTATTACGGAGGTCAATGAGACTGCTTCCTGATTGAATACAGATACAGGCCGAATAATTTGCCGTGGTTGCTGAGGTTACATTCCCGGTGAGGTTGATATTGTTGTGGTAGAGTTTGACATTCCCGCCTGAGGTGAAGTACATTCCCCACACATCGCGGGCATTTCCTCCTGCACCTGTCGAGTTGCCATCAGCCTTAATGTTATATATCAGGTTGTTTGATATCTCGGTGGGGGTGGTTGCATCGCCGGTTCCGAAATAAATGCCATAATTACCTCTTCCACCCGTACCATTATAATACCAGTCATGGATTTTATTCTGTTTGATTTTGGTATTGGTACAGGCAGTGCTTAGATAGATGCCGGTTTGCGTATAGTTGGCGTTCCCGAGCGCAGCGCCCATGATCTCGTTGCCCTGGATGAGGGTGTTATCGCAGTAGGTCAGTATCATCCCTGTAAACTGGATGGATTGTGCGTCAACCGTTGATCCGAAGATATTGTTGGTGATCTGCCCGTTGGTGGCAGGGCTTCCGGCAACGCCGGCAAACTGCATCCCGTAATTGGCGCTGTAAATGGTATTGTTGTTGATGACGATGTTATTATAGCCACCGCCGGAATAGTTGAGAATAAGGGCATAGGTTGTATTGGTAACCTGGCTGCTGGCGCGGATAAGGCAGTTTTTAACGGTGCAGTTGCTTGCCCCGTTGGTACCGTCATTAAAAATTCCTACAGAATAGGTGTTGGCAGCAGTATTGGTGTTTTCCCAGGTCATGCTTTTATCGGTACCCCCGCTGTTTGAACCATCGAGAATAACATAGCTGCATCCGTAAAGTACGATCACCCCGGAGGTGGAGGAGCCGCTGATGACAGGCGTTTTTCCGGCGGCGGGTTTTATAGTGACGGTGTTTACCGCACTGGCGCCGGCAAATGAATAAACCAGCAGGGGTAAGGTTTCCGAATAGCTGTTGTCGGTCAGGGAGAAGGTAACCGGGCAGGTTACCTCGTTGATTGCAAGATCGGCCAGGGCTGCGGTTATCGTCGTGTAGGCCTGGCCGGCACCAACGTTATAGTTGCCGCACAGTGCCCCGATTATCGTATAGGAACTTGGCGAGCCGGGCGGTGTGGAGGCAGCGGGCGGGTTCGCTGTAAGTCCTGCCACCCCTGCGGAAGGAGCACAGGTCACATTTGGCGTAGCATTCATATCCTGCGCAACGATATAATACGACACAACATTGCCTGTTACAACCCCTGCACCAAAGGTAAAGGTATAGGTCGATCCGCTGACAAAGACCCCGGTGGCGGAAGTCCAGCTTCCGGAGTTGATCTTCCAGTAAAGCCGTGGCAATCCTGCCCCCGAGGTGGGTACGCCCACCGGTGCCACCAGTGATGCGGTGAGGGTGCGTGCGGTCGTCTGGCTGGTATTTCCAAATGGGGTGTAGGTGATATTCGGCCCGGCCGACGCCTTCACATGCAGGAGGTCGAGATGACAATTGTTGCCATAGGCAGATGTGAAAAGCAGGGCAACATACAGGGTGGGAATATTGGCAGTGGCGTAGGGAAGCGTTACCGATTCCAGCACCCATTGCTGGGTTGCACCATACCGTGAAAAGCTGGAGGAGTTGTTCCACGTTGAGCCGTCGGTCGACCACTGGACCATCACATTATCATTGTTTGTATAACCCGGGTCGACCAGCCATTCGAAATCAACGGTGACCACGCTGTAGCCCATGGTTGAAACCGCCGTGGTCCTCTTCAGCCTGTTGCTGGTTCCGGAGGTCGCGTCGAAGGAATCGAACTCTACAAACCTGGTGCCGCTGAAGGGGGTACTGGTCGGGTAGGTTCCGGCTGACTGGAAATAGAGGTAGTTGGTTCCCGAAACAAGGTCGATACCCCACCCGGAAGGCGGGGTCTGCCCGATGGCTGCCGTTTCCCAGTCCTCAGTAAGCAGTGTTGTTTGTGCAAATCCACCTAAACAGAAAAGGAAAAAGAGAGCAACAGATAGTAAGCATGTTTTCATAACAGAGGAATTTGGTTTATAAAATATGTGCGTTGATATATAGTATATATATAATTATTCACGAATCAATAAACCAGTCTTACCAGCGATGTTGTCAGAAATACAAACTTACCGGTGACGGAGTGATTTTTTGCGCCTGTTACTGTTTTTGCTTGCTTCTCCTTTTTATCTGAAAGATCCGAAAACCGATACCTCTGGTTCTTTATCAGGGAGTTTAACCCAAAGATAATCAGTTGCAGGGGTTTTCATTCTATGCAAAAATCATTTCGTCGGGGAATAAAGTTAGGATTTTTTATGGAATTCACCTGTATTAATAAAAAAAAAAGCCCTGCCATTTCCGGCAGGACTTTTTTATCAAAGGATAAATTCAATGTAATGATCACGAAATCATACAGTATAGTATTTCCTGATATTACAGATCATTCATTCTTATTTATTTACAAGTACTTTCTTCACAACCTTATGTTCGCTGTTGAGGAATACCACGGAATAGATACCGTTTGAAACCGGGCGGAGATCAAGCTGTTTTTCGAAAGTACCATTTACTGTTACATCTCCGAGTTCAAAGATCCTGGCACCAAGCTGGTTATACACCTCGATGGAGAATACTTCCTGAACAGGGCTGGTGATGGAAACGGTAAACCTGCCGTCGTTGGGCACGGGGTAAACGCTGAAGTTACTGTTCTGCAGTTCCTGCATACCAGTAACGACAACCCAAACCTTGTTGGAGACAGGGGAGGAACAACCGTTGGTTGTGACAACGCACCAGTAATAACCTGTATTGTGGGTTACTGTGTAGGACTGTCCGGTAGCGCCTGCAATGGCGTTGCCTGAGTAATACCACTGGTTGCCGCTGGCGGCGCTGCTGGTAAGAACATTTCCCGATACGGTAACAACAGGTGCGCCGGGAATGGCGTTCATCGTAACGTTCAGCGTGGCAGCAGTGCCATTTCCGCAGGTATTGGTTCCTTTAACAGTAACCGTGCCGGTTCCTGCTGCAGTTCCATAGGAAACAACGATATTCCTTGTCGTTCCGCCTGATGTGATGGTTGCGCCTGCGGGTACTGTCCATGCATAAGAGGCAGCATTGGCAATGGTAGGTACACTGTAGGCAACGCCGGTTGATCCAACGCAAACTGAAGCTGGTCCGGTGATTGTACCGGCAATGGCTGGCAATGGGTTAACTGTTACTGCGTAGGCAGGTGATGCGGTACCGTTACCGCAGCTGTTGGTTCCTGAAACGGTGATGTTTCCTGAAACGGCAGTAGCGCCAAAGTTAACGGTGATGCTTTTGGTACCTGCACCGGTGGCGATGGTTGCACCGGCCGGCAGGGTCCATGTATAGGAACTTGCATTGAGAATTTCAGCACAGGAATAGGCTACACCGCTGGTACCTGCACAAAGGGTGGCAGTTCCGGTGATGGCGCCTGCTGCATTCGGCATGGGATTCACAAAAAGATTATACACAGAGGGAACCGTTCCGGAACAGGCAGATGAATTGGTGTAGTTAACACTAACCCACTGGGCTCCGACGCCGGTCCAGGTAACATTGATAGCGCTGGTGCCCTGGCCTGAAACAATCGTTCCGCCGGTTGAAACAGTCCAGGCATATCCTGTCATTCCACCTTCGGTATAATACATATTGCCGGTTGATCCGACACAGGGGGCATTGTTACTACCAATGGTAGGTACCGGAGTTGGATTAACCACCACAAAATAGGAGGTTGATCCGGCTGCCTGGCAACCGTTGGCATTATAGTAGTTTACAGCAACAGTTTTCGATCCTGTTGTTGGCCAGGTTACCGTCATGGTATTACTTGTAGGAGTACCTCCTGCTGTGATGATCCCGCCACCGGAAACTGTCCAGTAATAACCGGTCATACCAGGCTGGGTTGTATAAACATTACCTGTTGAGTTGACACAAACCGTTGTTGGTCCCGCCACTGTTACAACCGGAGCGGGGTTTACAGTAACTGCCAATGAAGAGGATGTTCCGTTTCCGCATGTACCTGCGCCGACGCCGGCAACGGTAACATTACCGGATGTTGTTCCATAGGTAACATTGATGGTGTTTGTTCCGCTACCGGAAGCAATGATGGCGCCGGCAGGAAGGGTCCATGCATAGCTGGCAGCATTGGTAATAGCATTGGTAGTGTAGATCTGTATTGTTGAATTGGAACACACAACAACCGGGCCGGTGATGGGACCTGCAGGGCCGGCGGGCGCAGCACATCCTGTTAAGAAGGTCTGATCAGTGCCGTTTACCGTACCGGCTGCATTTACAGCAACACAACGATAATGATAGAGGGTGTTGGTAACCAGGCCTGTGAGAGTAGCCAGGGAGGTGGAAGCTGTGTTCCCGGAGACGGTTGGGGGCGTACCGGCAACCGTGTTGCCATAAGCTACGGTTAATCCCCAGTTGAAACTTACTGCAGTGGATGTGCTGTTTGCCGTTACGGTTCCGTTTAACTGGGCTCCGTTGGCTCCTACACCGGTTGCTGCATTGGTAACCACAACGGGTACACCAGCGCCGGTGGTGAAGGTCATGTCATTGCCATTGGATGTTCCGGCGAGGTTGGTCGCAACAATGCGGTAATGATAGGTGGTGTTAAAGGAAAGCCCGGTGATGCCGGCACTTTCATTTGTAACGGTCAAACCAGTTGCTGTGGCAGGTGTTGCAGCGATCGTTGAACCATAGGCAGCCGTTAACCCATATTGAAATGAAACAGAGGATGAGTTTCCATTGGCGTTCACAGTCCCGTTCAGGGTGGCTGTAGCGGCTGTGATAACGGTGGCAGCCGTGGTTACAACTGATGCAGGAGCAACAAGAACAGCTTCAATCCCGTATTTCAGGGTGGCTGCATCTGCAACAGGTGCTCCGCCCGTCAGGGCAGTGGTGAAAAATGTATTGCCTCTGGCAGGAGATTCGGTGTAGGTTCCGATCGGGTACCATTGTCCTGTTCCGGCAGTCTGGGCGATACCAATATAAAAATCCTGATTGGTAAGCGATTGCGGAGCAGGGAAGGTGAAGTTCAGGTTGGTGCCGAGGTCGGTGGCAAGAATGGTATAGTTCGGGCTCTGCGACAGGATCGTGCCGGCGCTGTTCATGAGAACGGCATAAATAGTATTTCCTGTATTTGCCGCGTAGTTGTATAGCATCAGATTGGCTCCCTTTACCAAACCGGTACCGTTCATCGTATATTTGGCAGCGAAAATACCGGTTCCTGGCGTAGTGAACCCGTATCCGCCGGCCCCTGCCAGATTATAATTGTAGGAGAACAGGTTGTTATTTACGTTGGCCGTAATGGTCATGGAATTGTTCACTGTAAAGGTTTCACCTGCTATGGTTGATGTAACTGCATTGATGGTCACATCTTCCAGCAGGGTAGGAGTCCATCCGGGGAAGTTGACTACCGAATTGGTTCCTCCGGCGAGCGCCGTAAGCGGCAAGGTTGCCGTATACCGAACTGTTGAGGTAGCAACATCCTTCACGGTCACGATTACATTGCAGGTAAGCGGTGATGCGGAGATGTTTGACACCCTGACACCAATGGGGGAAGGCGTTCCGAAAGGGGTCGGGGTTCTTTCCGTTGCATAAATGTTTGTAACGGCGGCAATGTCAACCAGCGTATTGTTGGTAAAGGTAGCTGCCGGGCGGAAAGCGGTAACGGCAAGGGCTGTTCCCTGGGCGGTTGCGCTTTGATATCCGTAACATAATGTTGACTGGTTGGTGTTACAATAGGCAACGAGGGCGGTAGTTCCCTGGGCACCGGCTGGATTGCTGAATTCCCAGGCAACATAAACACCACCACCTGTGTAAGTAAACGAAGATCCGTTCACAAAGGGGATGGAATAGGCTCCCGCAGCAATAGGTACAGAGAAAGCCGGGTCACTGCTTACCGTTGTAAAACCAGTGGTTGTCCAGGTTGAACCCAACGTATAGGATACGTCAGAGGTGTTCATCAGGTAGATGGTCATCTGTCCTGACTGGGTACCAACGCCAGCTGTAGCGATTAAAAAGCCAATGGCGTCGATCGTATATCCTGAAGGATAACCGGCTGCAGCCATTTCTGAAGGCAGTACAAGGAACTCTTCACGCTCATACCTGACACCGGCATTACGCGGAATCCTGCTGTTCCCTGAGGTGCTGTTCGTATTGGGTAATACCCATGTGGTCATGACGTCCGTTCCCGGGTTCAGTATGTTCTGACTATTACCAGGCATTGAAGGCGTCGGAATTACCATAGGTGTATTCCCGTCATTGATACCCGTCGGGTATTTCTGGGTCATCTGTCCGAAACTGTAAACAGCCAGGATACAGGCAAAGAAAAACAGTAAGGTTCTTTTCATAATTAATGTTTTAGTTTTGTAAAGAATGAATTGTTTTAAAGTATAAAACCGGCTTGTGCTTGACCGGAAGGTCGTTGCACGAACGTTTTGTTTTATCCATATTTTGGTAAACAAATATAATATTAAAATTTCTCGTTCGCATAATTTTATTGTCAAAAATGTTCTTTTATTTATATTCTTTCTAATCAGTAATTTAGACCCAATCCGCATAGTCATAACTATCCCATCCTGAGTTGATTCGGGTGAAAACACGTTCCGCCGGCAGAGACAACAGGGGTCAGGCTGGTGAAAATGCACATGGCCAGTGAAATGGAAATGCGAAAATCGTTATATGATTTGCGGTCATGCCGGTATTTCCCGGTGAGTTTTTGCCGCTCATGATCAACCGGAATATATTGCTTTCAGTGACATGTGAATTCAATACCGGATGGAGGAAAACAAAACGGTAAGTTCTGGTTGAACTGGGTAAAAGACTGCCCGCCTGCCCGGGATGACCTCGCAACGTATCCGGGTTAAAACGAAACAAGGCCCTAGTTTACCAACCAGGGCCTTGTTTCAATCGGGATAACCCGTGTTATTTATTCACAAGTACTTTCTTAACAACTTTATGCTCGCTGTTGAGGAATACTACGGAATAGATACCATTGGCGATTGGGCGGAGATCGATTTGTTTTTCAAAGGTGCCGTTTACCCTGATGTCGCCAAAATCATAGATTTTAGCGCCAAGCTGGTTGTAGATGACAATTGAAAAGACCTCCTGTACCGGGCTGGAAATAGAAACGGTGAACCTGCCGTCGTTGGGTACCGGGTACACGTTGAAGTTGCTGCTTTGCAGTTCATCAACACCGGTAACCACCACCCAAACTTTGTTTGAGATCGGGGAGGAACAGCCGTTCGTAGTGACCATACACCAGTAATACCCGGTATTATGGGTTACCGTGTAGGTTTGGGAAGTAGCGCCAGCAATCGCGTTGCCTTCATAATACCACTGGTTTCCCGTAGGGGCGCTTGATGTAAGCACTGCGCCGTTTACGGTGACCGTCGCGGCACCCGGGATGGCATTCATCGTGACGTTATAGTTGGCGGAAACAGTTCCGCTTCCGCAGGTGTTGGTACCCTTTACGGTGATCACGCCTGTGCCCGCTGCCGGACCGTAGCTGACCACGATATTACGGGTAGTTGCACCGGAAGTAATGGTTGCTCCGGCAGGTACAGTCCATACATATGAAGCTGCATTGGCGATGGCGGGCACACTGTAGGCAACTCCTGCGGCACCCACGCAAACAGAGGCAGGACCCGTGATGGTCCCTGCAGCAGCCGGCAACGGGTTAACCGTTACGGCAAATGCCGGAGACGGTGTGCCATTTCCGCAGCTGTTGGTTCCTGAAACAAGGATGTTCCCTGAAACTGCGCTGGACGAGAAGTTGACGGTGATGTTCCTGGTACCTGCACCGGTGGCAATCATTGCACCGGCTGGTAAGGTCCAGGTAAAGGAGGTTGCATTGAGAATGTCGGCACATGAGTAAGCAACTCCGTTGGTCCCCGCACAAAGGGTGGCAGTTCCGGTAACGGGACCTGCAGCATTCGGCAACGGGTTGACAAAGAGGTTGTACACCGTGGCAGTCGCAGCGGTACACAAAGTGGTGTTGGTGTAATTTACACTGACCCACTGTGCGCCTACTCCGGTCCAGGTTACATTGATGGCACTGGTGCCCTGGCCTGAAGCAATGGTGCCTCCGGCAGAAACGGCCCAGAGATAACCTGTCATACCACCTTCGGTATAGTACATGTTCCCGGTTGAACCAACACAGGGAGCATTGTTGCTGCCGATGGTCGGTACCGGAGCCGGGTTGACGGTAACGTTGAATGAAGCAGGCGTTACAGCCGCACATCCGTTGGCATTGGTATAATTAACCGTAACGGTGTTTAATCCTGAAGATGCCCAGGTTACCGTAACAGTGTTGCTGGTTGCTGTGCCGCCGGCAGTGATGATGCCACCCGCAGATACTGTCCAGAGATAATTGGTCATACCGGCCTGAGTGGTGTAAACCACACCGGTTGTTCCCTGGCATAAGGCAGCTGTGCCCGTGAGGGTGGGTACAGGCAGTGCATTGACAGTTACGGCATAGGTTCCCGGTGCTGCAGCATTACAGCTGTTGGCATTGGTATAGCTGACAGTGACCGTTTTTGCCCCGGTGGTTGACCAGGTCACGGTGATACTGCTGGTAGCTCCACCGCCCGTGATGGCCCCTCCTGCGGATACGGTCCAGGTATAACCTGTCATACCGGCCTGGGTGGTATACACGTTGGTTGTCGAGTTAACGCAAACGCTTGCAGGACCTGCAATGGTGGGTACCGGCAGTGCGTTAACAGTAATGGCTAAGGATGAGGTGCCCCCGGTCATACAAATGCCGACCCCGGCCACTGTGATGTTGCCCGAAGTTGCACCAAAAGTCACGGTTATGGTGTTGGTTCCTGTGCCTGCGGTTATGGTCGCCCCGGCGGGAAGTGTCCAGGTATAGCTGGTAGCGTTCGTGATCGCTCCAACCGTGTAAACAATACCCGTGGAGTTGGCACAGACTGAAGCGGGTCCCGTAATGGCACCTGCTGCAGGTACTACCGGACATCCCGTGAGGAAAGTTAGGTCATTGCCGTTGGTGGTTCCTCCAGCGTTGACACCTCTTACCCTGAAATGATAGGTTGTGGCGGTGAGCAGTCCGGTAATCGCTGCACTGACATTCTGGTTGGTAACACCGGTCACCGGTGTGGGGGTACCCGCAACGGTAGTTCCGTAGGCAATGGTAGTTCCGTAATCAAACCAGACAGCAGTGGACGAATTGTTTGCGTTGATGATACCGTTCATGGTGGCATTGGTCGTACCAATCAGTGTTGCGGCAGTGGTCGTAACGGTCGCTGCGGCGGCTGCCGTAGTGAAGGTCAGGTCGTTGCCGTTGATGATACCACCGGCATTGGTTCCATTGATCCTGAAATGATACAGGGTGTTGGGAACAAGACCGGTGATGTTGGCCAGCGATACCTGCACGGTGTTGCCGGTGATGGTAACAGGAACTCCCGGTACGTTGGTGCCGTAAGCTACCGTCGTTCCATAATCGAACGATACAGTCGTGGCGAAGTTATTGGCATTCACCGTTCCGTTAAGGGTTGCTGTTGTGGTGGTAACCAGCGTTGCCGCGGTGGTGATGATAGTCGGCGGACAGAGTGTGTTAAATGTCATATCTGCTCCGACATACGGGGTGGCACCCACCATTCCTTTTGCCCTGAAGTGATAAATAATACAGTTTGACAACCCGGAAAGGTTGGCTGAAAAGTTTGTTGTTGCAGTGCCTGTAACATTAAGGGGTACAGCGACAATGTTTGAACCGTAAGCAACCGTGAGCCCGTAGTCAAAACTGGTAATAACCAGTTCATTGTTGGCGAGAACGGTTCCGTTCAGGGTGGCGGTGGTAACGGTGACGAGAGTTGCAGCCGTTGTCGTAACAACGGGAGCAACGGTGAACTCATAGGCTCCGATATCAGGCGTGGAACTGCGGGTAATGCCGGCATAGTCGGTGGTTACCGCTCCAATGGAAGTTCCCGCGTTGTTCAGTTCTACCTTTGCAGTATGCAGGTCGGTTGACGATACAAACTGGGGATCGACATTCTGGGAGTTAAAATCACCACCGGTGGCCGTTCTCCATGCTGCCATGGTTGTCTGGTCGGCTGCGTTGTAGTAGGCCAGTATGCCTGAAGCAGAATAGAGGTCATTGTAATTCGAACTCCATACGCCCGTGCTGGAAATGTAGGCAGCATAATGCTTGCCGGTACCGCCCGCGACCCTGTTATTGGCAAAGATATTGTTGTTGACGGTATAAAAGGCTGCAACACTACGATAGAAAGCATAGGTGGTTGATGTAGTTGTAGCCGGTCCGCTTATATAAATATCATTGTAATACAGGTTATAAAACGAGGTGGAATAGGATCCGTCATAAAATCCGTAAATTAAAGGATTGGTTGCCAGGCCGCCATCCAATGAGATAAGGTTGTTGGAGTATTCATTGGTAACCCCGCTGGCTCCATAGTTATAGATGCCATAAATGTAAGGTGTTAACCCGGCATTGGCACAGGAAATGTTGAAGATCTTATTCTTCTTCACATTGGCCGAATAGATATACATGCCTCGGGCATACGGTGAACCCGTAGTTCCTGTCAGTGACCAGTTTCCGAAGATATTGTTTTCAACTGCATTCCCGGGGTTTGCCGAAGAGCAATAGAGACCCCAGATGGAACCTGGTCCGGCCATGGAGACGGAACCGGAGACTGTGTTGCTACCCAGGATGTTGGGCGTCACGGTGCCAACTTTAAGCAACCCGCCGGTAAGACCCATCAGGTAAATGGCACCGGTAAAGGCGGTGTTGGTAAAGTTCACGCTTGTGACTGTATTTCCCTGTATCGAGGAAGGAGCCGTTACCGACAAAGAACCATAGATGCCATAAAAATAACCGGCTGATAACCCTGCGCTTATCGAGCCAGGAACCGTGGTGCTTCCAATCATGTTATTCAAAATATTGACCACACCTGCCGTGAAGTATATGCCATAAGTGCTGGCTGACCCGGTATTGGTGAGATTGAAATTCTGGAAAGTATTGTTGGAAATCGTTGTAGGAGTTATTATGCCCAGCGTCAGGTAAATTCCATAAATGGCAAAGGTGGAGGAATTGTTCCATGCAGCACCGGCACAAAGAGGAGCCTGGCCGCCGAAATAGTTATTACTTATGGTGTGGTTATTTGTACTGCCCAAAAGGTCGATACAATACTGGGCGGTTGTTGAAACGGTGGCAGAATTGTAATAGAAACTGTTCCCTGTAATGACAGCGCCATCGGCAACGGTGGTAAAATAACACCCATAATTTTTGAAGTTATAGATGTTGTTGTTGATCACCCTGAGGGAATTGAGGAAATTGGCATTGTAGATACCGGTGGTCTGAATGCCTGTCGTTCCGCCTGTAGCATCCCCGATGTTGTTCCCGTTGATTTCCACGATGTTGGTGCCGGTTGAGCCGATATTGACGGTTCCGTAGGTAGTCGTAGTACCATTGTTTTCAATGGTGCAGTTTTTCAGGTAGCAGGCCTGTGAACCATTATTGAACTGGATGGTTGGTCCGGTGTTGCCAGCCGTGGCATTGGTATTGCGGAAGGTCAGGTATTTTCCGGCCTGTCCGTCGATGGTTAAGCGGCTTGCCCCGTTGGTTCTGATCATGGCAACCCCGGTGGCGACTGCAGTACCGCTGATGGTGCGGAGGGTGGTTGCATCCGGTTTGATGGTCAGGGTATAGTTTGCACCCGGAACATCTTCGGCCCATGGGTTGAGGGCAACGGTGCCCGGTTCGACGAGGTCGGCGGTGATGTTTATGACGGTATTGCCTACCAGAACACCCTGGTTGATCATGTCAAAGGCACCGCCTGTATTGGTCAGGGTGGCATAGGTGCCGGGAACGGTGATCGTTGTCGGGATAGATCCGGAAACGATGGTATAGGTCTGGAAGCTGGCAGGTTTTGCATTGATGTTCTGAACCGGCGGGTTGGCGCTGGCACCGGCCATCAGGTAGTTTGAACTGAGGTTGTTGGCTGCATCCTGTGCAACGACAAAATACTGGATGATGTCGCCGGCAACCACACTGCCCGTATTGATGATACCATAGTTAATGGTAAAGCTGAAGGGGCTGACCGTGTTGCTTGCAGTTACATATTTCCAGCCGTTGTCGGCACTGGTATTTCCAACGAATGCATCAGCATCTGTTGATTTTTTGAAATAGATCCTGGGGAGGTTTGCACCCGTTGATACACCTACGTTATCGGTGATGGTGGCCCAGTTCGTCATAACGCGGTTTGCAGTGGTGCCGTTGCCCATGGCCACATAGGAGATATTGGGTCCGAAAACGTCGGCCGAAAGGGTAAAGTTACCCGCGTCGGCGCCTACATCAGTGGGGGTAAGTCCGCTGCGGGCAGTTCCATCATAATCGTCGGTTACATTGGCAAGGAATTTTCCAGCTGCCTCAATCGGCGTCGGGCTCTGGACATGCAGGTTGGCTGCGGCTGTATTCCCGTTGGGAGCCACAAAGTTAGGATCTGCATTCCCGCTGGCCATCTCGGTGTTGGTTGCACCTTTGTAGGCTGCGAAGGTAGCCTGGTCGGCCGAGTTGAAATAACCGAAGGTGCCTCCGGTTGCCCCGTTGGCAAGGATCAGGTTGTAATTGCTGGTCACGCCCAACGGGAAGATGGTCGTGCCGGCGATCTTGATACCGTAATGTTTTCCGGTCAAACCGCCTGAACGTGTATTGATGAAGATGTTGTCGAGGCAATACCGCGGGGTCGATAACGAAGGAGTCATTATGCTGTTGAAGGCATAGGTGTTCCCCGTGGCTACGGCAGCCGGGGCGCCCCCGATATAGACACTGTTGTTCAGCACGCTGTCGACGGTTGCGGTACTCTCATAAATACCGTTGATGATGCAGCTGGAGGTGTTGGCCGATCCGTCGGGATTAACGCCCAGTTGGATCATGTTATTTTTGGTCGTAACATAGGTGCCACCATCGGAGAGGTAAAGCCCTGTCAACTGTCCGGTTGTACTCGAAGTTGCGAGGCCTATGTTATGGATGAAGTTTTTCTCGATCAGCAGGGTGCCTGCGGCGTGACCGGTATAGATGCCATGGGCTCCAACTGCGGCAGCGGCTTCTGTATTGGTCAGGTTATAGATGAGATTCGACCGGATGATGGAACCCGGAACAGAATTCAGCGAATAGATTCCCACCAGCGAGGCAATGCCGGCAATGGTAGTGTTGGCCGCCGAGGTATTCAGGTCGCGGATGGTGTTATTGCTCAAAACATTGGGCAGACCTGTGCCGGCAGCATAGATACCCACAATATGCGAACCGTTATAGGAGCTCAGGTTGTTGATGTTGGCAACGGTATTGTTGGCAACCGACATGGTGCCGGAACCTGTTGAAGAGATAAAGAAGGCCTGCAACTGGACAGGAGGGTAGGCCATCGCGGGTGTCTGAATGCTGTTGGCCGTCGTGAGACTTCCTGCAAGGTTTCCACTCACGCTGACGATGCCGTTCTGAACGGTTGGTGTAACGGAGATGGGGCGCACGGTAAGCGCGTAGGTTGATGTTGAAGCAGCTGCACCTGTGATGCTGAAGGATCCGAAGGTATTGTTCGTAACGTTGCCGTACATTCCCCTGAAATCGATCCCTTCATAGGTGGAGGCATAGGCGCCGTTACCCACAGTGATCGAAATTGAGCCGGTGCCTGTTGCGGAACCAATCGTGTTGTTGCTGACATTCTGTATCCCGGCAACGGAAAGCAGACCGGTAAAAAAGATGGATGCAGCAGTAGGATTGGTGTAAAGTACGATATTGGCAACGGTATTGCCCTGGACCGTGCTGGGATTAATCGTCAGGGCTCCCGTCGTAATGCGGATCGCATAAATAAAATTGGCAATCGTCGGGGGGGTGCCGTTCCCGTTGAGCGTCCAGGGTGTACCACCGCAATTGGCAGCTGATCCGCCGATGTAGTTGTTCAGGATGTTAAATCCGTCGCCCGCAGCAATGAAAATAACATTGTATCCAACCGCAACCGTGGGGCTCATGGTGTTTGCCATGTAAAAACTGTTTCCGCTGATCGTCCAGCCCGTAGAGCCTGAGAACAAACCAACGCCGATCGGGTTGCCTCCTGCAGGAGCATAGAAATCGTGAATGAGGCAGTTTGAAATGGTATTGTTACTGTTGAACAATGCAGGTGAGGCTGAACCTGAAGAGGCAATGGCATAAAGAGGGGCGGTGGCGCCATCCCTGATTTCGCAGTTATCGATCAGGTTGTTGTTGTTCCCGGTTAAAGCGGTAGTTCCCCCGAAGTTAATGGTTCCATAGCTTCCGGTACTGTTCACACCTTTTACAATACAATACTGGATACCGTTAAAGGATGATCCGTTGGCAAATGCTGCGGTAAACCCGGCAGTGGAGGTGTTATCAAGGATGAGACTTTTCGTGGTCCCGGTTGCATTCACCCGGCCATCAAAATATACATAAGTTGCTCCTGAAAAAAGAATGGTGCCGGTGGCGCTGCTGCTGGTAACGGAAAGTCCCGTAGCCGAAGGATAAACAGTTACTTTCTGAACCGAGCTGGTGCCAGGGATGGGGCCAATGGCGATTGGAAAGGTTTCTACAGTTGAAACGTAAGTTGCCTGCAGGATGAGGTTTACGGGACAGGAAACGCCATTGGCGGCAAGATCCTGGAATGCAGCGGTGAGTGAAAGGTAATTGCCTGTAGGACCAACTGTTTTGTTGCCGCAAACGGGTACTGGCGGAAGGGTAATTTGTGACCCTGTAAGATAGGCGGATTCTGCGTCAGCATAAGCAACGACCCTGAAGTAGTATATAACCCCGCCAACCAAACCTGTAACAGGCTGCGAATAAAGATTGCCTGTTGTGGCAATAGATGTAGAGGCAATATCAGTTCCAACCTGGGTATAGGTAACCTGGTCGGTTGATTTATAAACCCTGAAACCGACCTCGTTGGTCGAATTGTCGGTCCAGCCGATGGTCATGCTGGATTGGGTGACGGCCGATGCAGTAAAGTTGATGGGCGGGGCCGGGATGACCGGGTTGATCACCCTGAATTCGTCAACGCCAATGTCAGTAAGTCCATAATCGGAAGTTGCCGTAAGCTTGATTTTTGTGGTGGCTGAATTGCCGGGGAGTGTCGTGGTGTATTCGGTCCATGCTGCGGCAACTCCAAGGGTTTTCAGGGAGGCTGACCAGGTGGTTCCCCCGTCGTTGGAAGAATAGACATTCAAAACATCCGTTCCTGTTGTGTTGATATAATAAAATTTCACAACGACAACGCCGGCTGTATAGGCCGAAAGGTTAATGACAGGGGTGATAAAATCACCGGTAGTGCCGCTTGATGCGTCGTAGGTATGAAAGCGTGCGGAATGAAGCGTTGAATTCGCACCTGCAGGGGTGTAGGAGCCAGTTGCACTGGTCCAGCCTGTGGTGTAGTCGTCCCGCTGCCACTGGTTATCGGCTGGTGTAGCCGTTCCTGACCAGGCTGGCGACAAGGTTGATGGTATCGTCCATACAGCCTCAAAATTCTGGGTGAAGATCGTCTGACCAGTTGAATAATAACTGGTCGCAATCATAATCAACAAAAAAAGTAGAAGTTTTCTCATACAATTTGATTTGTTTTTTGGTTGGTTAATTGTTTACTTGTGGGGGATTTATATAAAGTTTACTTTGTCTGATTGATGGAACAAAATAGTTGATAATCATATAAATATGGAGATTGTCTTGCTCATATCCGGTTTTTTATACCAGGGATAATTGCAGGAACAACCGGTAAGATTGCAACCAAGAAGAGATAGTCAAAAAGATAATCAATGAGATATTCAAAGATATAGTAAAAATCATTCAATTATGTGGGATTGAAAAATTTAACGTTTTTTAACGTTCAATAAAGGTGTCAGATTTTCAACGACTTATTGTTATTCCATTCACAGGATTTGTCATTTATTATAAAATACTACCCCTGAATACCCTAACAATCCATAACATGGCGATGGATTTACCAACGCTGTTTTTATCGATAAATTCAGAGGGTTAAGTTAACAGGAAACTGAAACGAAAAGTCCTTAATAATTGTGATGATCTGCCAGATAGCCCTGCACATATTCTTCAACTGCCGATTCGAGAGAATAAAACGGCAGGGAATAACCTAAACGGATGAGCTTATCCATGTTTGCCTCCGTGAAATACTGGTACTTATCCCGGATATCGATGGGGGTGTCGATAAATTCAATGGCGGGAGGGATGTTGAGTGCAGTGAAAACCGCGGTAGCCAGGTCAACAAAAGTACGGGCCTTTCCGGTACCCAGGTTGTAAATCCCTGAGCCGGTGGTCTGGCTCATGAGGAAGTAGATCACATCGGTTACATCTTTTACATAGATGAAATCACGTAACTGCTCTCCATCCCTGTAGGCCGGGTTGTGTGACCGGAACAAATTAACAATGCCATGATCATCTCTGCCGGGCCCCTTGTAAATCTGATTAAACGCGTGAAACACCACTGATGCCATCCTGCCTTTATGGTATTCATTGGGACCGAAAACATTGAAAAATTTCAATCCGAACCAGCGCGGAGGTGTTTGTTCCTGCTGCAACGCCCACTTGTCAAAATCGTTCTTCGATATGCCATAGGGGTTCAGCGGCCTGAGTTTGAAACTTAACGAGTCGTCCATGTCGCTGTAACCCAGCAGGCCATCGCCGTAAGTTGCTGCTGAGGAGGCGTATATCAGGGGGATACCGGCGTTGATGCAGGCATTCCATACCATTTTGGAGTAATTCAGGTTGAGTTCGTCAAAGATCTGCCGGCTGAATTCGGTCGTATCAGTGCGGGCTCCCATGTGAATGATAATTTCTACCTCATGTGCATGCTTTTCGAGCCAATGGAAAAACTCACTGCGTTCAATTTTCGCCAGGAAACTCTTATGCAGGGTATTCGGATCTTTCACTGTTTTTGAAAAATCATCAACAAGGATAATGTCTTTTATCCCCTTGTTGTTGAGCTTGCTTACCATGCAACTCCCGATAAAGCCTGCAGCACCTGTTACTACGATCATACCTTCGATACTTTTTCACAAAAATAGGCAATATGAACTGTAAAATGTCAAGATTTATCATTTTCTGAGTACTTTTACATGCATTAAAAACCGCGGAAAATGAAAAAATCGAATTTGTTTGCTGGCACTGGAATTGTTATCATCCTGTTCGTCAGTATGATGGTGCTGCCATTGGTGATGACCGCACAGGTCAAGGGTAACTTTACCGACAGTCGTGATGGCCGGGTTTACGCATGGGTGAAAATCGGAACGCAGACCTGGATGGCGGAAAACCTGAAATTCGATGCCAAAGTCGGAAGCTGGGCCTATAACAATGATACGGCAAATCTTGCAGTATATGGCCGGCTTTACAACTGGAAAACCGCCCAGGCCGCCTGTCCGAAAGGCTGGCATGTCCCGTCCGACAAGGAGTGGGGCGCACTGATCCAGACACTCGGCGGAGGCGCTGAAGCGGGTAACAAAATGATCAAAATGGATACTGTGGTAAAGGTTAACCGCAATATAAATGCCAACAACCCGGGAACTTTTTCTTCCCTTCTGAGCGGTATCCGTCACCCGGATGGTTCCTGTATCGGCATTAACTTCTGGGGAGGCTGCTGGTCATCCACCAAAATCAATGACAGTACCTCCAACAACGTGTTGTTCGCACACGGACGTAAGGATATCGATGTGAGTTCCAATGACAAAAATGCCGGATTCTCGGTGAGATGTGTTAAAAAGTAAGGAAGCGCCCGGCGTATCTGCCTGATAAAACCCGAAAAAAACAATACTTGATAACAAGATGTCAGAAACAATATTAGGAATAGGTTCCCGGATCAAACATCCGCAATTCGGGAAGGGGGTGGTCATTCAGGTGCGCTCGGATGCATATGAGATCACCTTTATCGAGCACGGCACCCGGAAAATTCTTCGCGAATTTGAGGGGCTAGAAACCATCGAGGCTGTTGATACGCCTTCCGAAATGGTTACCTACGAAAAAATTGAAAAGAGTCTCATCAGGGTTCTGCAGCGGTTCAGCGATCTGCATGAAGCAGTGCCCCTGGGCGTTAAATGGACCGGAGGCAAGATCATCATGGTTCCCGGCGACCCCGGGCTAAAGGAGAAAGAGGTTCCCATGGAAACCTTTTTTCATAAAATTGTGATGGTCCGCGACAGGCTCAGGGTGCTTGAACAGAAATTAAATGCCAGCGAACTCACCGACCAGGAAAAAGTTGATATGCAGCAGTATATCACGCGCATCTACGGAAGTCTTACCACCTTTAACGTCTTGTTTAAAAACAAGGATGACCAGTTCGAAGGCGAACGGGGCATTTGAACGGTCAATAAGCCGCCTCAGCAAAATTAATCAGGTAACATGTCCCGTTCCATGTGACTTCCAAAACGTGTATTACTTCCAGAAACCCATCAGTTCATCCAGGCTTTCACGCTCTTTCAGAATTTCAAGTTGACGATCATGATACCCCAGGATGCGGGGCGTTTGCCGGCTGTTGTAGCGCGACCACATGCTGAAGGTATAACCGCCGGTGTCGTGGACCACCAGGTAGTCACCCTCAACCATCCCGGGCAATTTCACATCTTTTGCAATGATATCGCCCGAGAAGCAAAGAGGACCGGCCAGATTCCAGGGGGATTCACTGAACCCTGTTTTTAACAGTCCATCCCGGTTGTACACGCTGTATTCGTGATGCCAGTCGCGCGGGTTAAGACATTCCCTTACGAACAGGTCGGCGCCGACATGAAGCATGGCGGTATTGATATTTGCCTCATGTTTGACATATTCCACCCGGCTTACGGTCCATCCGCAGTTGGTATAGACCCACCTGCCAAACTCGGTGATGAGTTTGAAACAGGAGGGATCAAAAAGCAGGGGGGCACGTTCGGCAATTTTTTCCGCATATGCTTTCATGGATGGCGGGTTAATCGCATCGATGTAGGAGATGGGCAGTCCCCCGCCGATATCAAAAACCGAAACCGGCGCCATACCGGCTTGTGCCCTCTTTTCGTTTATTTCAAGAACCAGGTCATACAGGATACCAATGCCATCAACGAGCATTGCGGTGGAACAGCCCTGTGAACCAACGTGGAGATGAACGCCGGTCAGCCATGGAAAAGCCAGGAAAGCGGCCTCAATTTCATTATATCTTGCATTGACCGGTATCCCAAATTTCGAGTACACGCCTGCAACACTCGATTCCGCAATGGTACCCAGCCCTACCTGGGGATTGATCCGCAAACCAATTGAACCGGGATATCTTGCCGGGTTTTCGGGAGAGGACATTAATCCGGCAATACGGTCCAGTTCTGAAAAATTGTCAACATTGATATTGACCCCGGTGTTCAGAGCGAAGGAAAGTTCCCGGACTGTTTTAACCGGTGAATCATACACGATCTGACCGGGCAGGTACCCGGCTTTCAGGGCCATGGTTACCTCGCCGAGGGAGGCTGCTTCCACGCCGGTGCTGACGGCCATGGAACGGGTATGCTCCATGATCCTGAACAGCGGATTTGCCTTGATTGCCAACCCGTGGAGTGCATTGGAAGGAAAACATGACGACAGCAGCCTGATTCGTTCTTCCATCAGGCTGAGGTCATAAAAGATAACAGCGGTATCCTCCTCGCGGACCATGCCCGATAGAAGGGCTTCCCGGAGTACAGCCCCCGTTTCAGCATTCCTGTTTTTCTTCATATCAAATGCAAGTGACTAATGATCGGGCCTATGTGGTCATTTCGCTGATCAGCCCTTTTTCGGTCGCGATCTTCTGCAACTTAGCCAGGGCAACCCTGCCGCCGGTTCCCAGGCTAAGGGTGTTGTCGTTGACATACAACCCGATATGTTTTTTCATGACCTCTTCATCCATCTCCTGGGCATGTTGCTTCACAAACGGCATGGCTGTTTCAGGATGTTTGAAGGCATATTCCACACTGCGGAACATCACGCGGTTCAGTTTGTTGATAATATCATAACCAAGTCCCTTGCGGGCGATGATGCCGCCAAGGGGAATGGGAGAACCTGTCAGCTTTTCCCAGAAACCGCCCAGGTCGGTGATCTTTTTCAACCCCCGCTGTTCATAGGTAAACCGGTTTTCATGGATGATCACCCCCGCATCTACCTTCCCCGTTAGGATGGCATCTTCAATTTCAGAAAAGAGCATGAACTTCTTGTTGGAGGTTCCCGGAGCGGCAATTCTGAACAACATGTGTGCAGTGGTGTACTGACCCGGAACAGCAACACAAAGTCGTGGAACCTCGTCAAGGGTATATTCATTTTTGCTGATCAGCAGGGGCCCGTTCCCAAACCCCATGGCACTGCCGGAATCAAGCAGGATGAAATCCTGTTGCAGCAGCAGATAGGTGAAAAAGCTGACCTTGATCACATCCAGGCCGCCATCCATGGCCTTGTGGTTAAGGGTTTCCACATCGTGAAGCTGAATATTGAAGTTGAGCCCTTCCAGGTCAATCCGCTTATGGATAATAGCGTCAAAAATAAAGGTGTCGTTTGGACAGGGGGAGATGGCGAGGGACAACATAGTATAATGGTTTGGTATAGAAGTGATGTGATCAGTTAGGGCAGAAATTCTCCAGGGTTTTTTCCTGAAAGGTAGCAAAGATATATACAAAATTGTACTCCTGTTAATAATTTAACATGAGATTTATAAGCAGAATCCTTAATAAATATCAACGAAATATCGTGGAATTATCGTTCCCCGGAATGGGAGGTGGCCAGTTCCCACAATACCTTGTTCAGGTTTTTCAAGGCAAGGTTGAGATTCCACCGCGATTTGTCGCGCTCTTCAACGAGGTTTGAAATGGCTCTCAGCTGCAGGCAGGGAATTCTTTCAGAGAGACAGCAATAGAGGAAGGCGGCACCCTCCATGCTTTCCAGGTCGGCAGCGGAGAGTTGCCGGATCCTGGAAATACTGTCAGGGTTGCCCCGCACCGTGTTGGAGGTAATTCCTTTGGCTTTCGGCAATTTGCCGATCGAAGCAAGGTTAACCATGGCAGCCTCATCGATTGAATCATTGATCAGTCTTCCCCCCTGGTAGGGATGGCTGTCGGGATCGGCCAGACCGAGGTCGAAGACCGAAAGGAGATGATCTCCGTCTTCGGCACCCAGTTCCGGGATGCAGTCTTCCACTACATTCACCACCGATCCGATGGCTAACGATTTGCTGAAGGTGCCTGCAATCCCTGCATTCAGGGCAAGGTCGTAGTGCTCTGTTGCCAGTTGTTTCCCCAAAAACCATGCTGTTGGGACCATGCCAACCCCGGTAATCAGCACATCGACGATAACATCTTTAAACTGGTAGCGTGAAAGCTGCTCGCTGACGATGCCGACTAACGGGATTTTTTCCAGGAACGGTCTGATTTCAAAGGTAGTTGCAGCAACAAGAAGGATTCTCATTCCTGCGGCCGTTTATTGTATTGGGTGCCGTATTCAAGACCGTGAGCGTTGGGGCCCTTTTCATTTCTGCGCAGCATGAAGGCAAAGAACAATCCGAAGAAGCCAAGGCTGCTGAAGATCCACATGCCAAGATGATAGCCTCCAGGGTTGGCGGCGCTGGCTCCTGCATTATCGTTGGCCCAGCCAATCATCAGGTTGAACCCGGCAAGGCCGATATTCTGGATCATGGTCATCAACCCGTAGGCAGTGCCCAGTTTTGAATGATCAACGATCAGTGCGACAGAGGGCCACATGATGGCAGGGATCAGCGAGAAGGCGATACCCATTACGACCATCGGGATGGCGATATTGGGGAAATAGATAAACAACGCACTGATCAGATGCCAGAAATAAACTATCCCGCCAATAAATCCTGTGCTCTGATCGGCGGTTGAAAACAGGTCAATGACCGTCTTGGGCAAGGCAACCGTTCGGGTGACGTAGGCCATTACAAGGTATACCGGAATGATCAACATTGAACCAAACATCATCAGCAGGGAACGTTTGCCTATTTTATCCGACAATAAACCGAACATGGGGGTGAGGATCATGGCAGAGAGGGTCAGCAGGCTGGAAAGGAATCCACCCATACCGCGGGCGACATCATCCGAAAAACCGGCAAGGTGCACATCCTTAAAGAACTTGACGGCAAAGGTCTGGAAAGGGAACATGGCTGAATAAAATGTGATGCATAACAGCGTAATGAACCAGAATGATTTTCCGAATTTGAACAGGTCTCTCAAAACGATTTTATCCTGGCTGCCCTCTTTCTGGAGCGCATAACTCTTTTCTGCATAGATATCAATCAAGTAATAAATGGCCAGGGTTGTCACCGCGATAACGCCGGCACCTACGGCAATCCACAAAGGCTTCTGCCAGTCAACGAACAACGATTTTCCCCAGGTGGGCGAGTTCAGCGCAAGAAATGAACCCAAACGGGCAATGGTGAGATTGAGTCCGAAGGCAAAGGAAAGTTCCTTGCCCTTGAACCATCGTGCAAGGATGGTGGTGATGCCGACAATCATGGATTCTGCACCGAGACCAAAGATCAGCCGGCCTGTTGCCATAAAAACAATATCCCCTTTAACGGTCGTAAAAAGGGCTCCTATAAAGACCAGGCAGGCAAAAATCAAAACCGCCTTTTTGGTGCCGATTTTATCGATGATGATCCCGCCGATGAGTACCATGAAAATGTTGGGGATGCTGTAGATCCCCTGGAGCAGCCCCAGGTTGGCATCGGTGAAATGAAGCTGTGCCTTTAACACATCAGCCAGGGGACTGATGCAGTCGTAAATGTAGTAGTTGCCGAACATGGCAAGGCTGATGAAAATCAGCACGATCCAGCGTAGTATTGCTGGCGGCTCTTTCTTGGTAGTTAATGTCTGGGTCATGGATCTTTAAGTTTCGGAAATGATTTTTCTCAGGGCATAAAAGTAGCTTTTTTTAACATACCCGAAAACATTACCTTTGTATTTTCAAAATGTAATTTTACACCTATGAAAATCGGGAGAATTTTGCTTTTATCGGCGGCTGTTCTCTTTTTGCCATTTCTGGTTTTCAGCAAGGTCGTTTCCTATAAAGACGCACTCAGGGTCGCAGGGAATTTCGCTATTCAGTACGGCCATCAGGGTGCCGTTTTTTTTTCGCAGGATACCCTGGGGATTCACTCCGGTGCAATAGCCACGATGTCGGAGCAAACACCTCTCTATTACCAGTTTCAGATGAAAAACCTGCAGGGATTTATCCTTGTGGCAGCCGATGACCGGATCGCCCCGGTACTGGGATATTCCTTTTCAGATAATGGTTCCGGTTCGAAACTGCCGCCGGCATATGCTGGTTTCATCCATGACATGGAACGGGAAATTCTGCAAGCGGTTACCGGTAGCACAGTGCAGGATGAGGCGGCCAGGAACCAATGGCAACAATTGCTGGCAGTCCCGTTTGTTCCGCAAAAGACACCCGCTGACCAGCTGCCGCTGATTTCATCGCGCTGGGACCAGGGTTGTTTTTACAATACAGGATGCCCGAACGATACCGCGGCCAAATCGAGTTGTCTGCATGCCCTCGCCGGTTCGGGCGCCGTCGCGATGGCCCAGGTTGTGAAATTCTACAGGTATCCGGCCCACGGTACGGGGGAACATGGCTATGCCCATCCGAAATATGGGATCCAGTATGCAAACTTCGGGGCAACCAATTACGATTATACCGCCATGCCCGACACTCTGACGGCACCCAGCGACATGACCGCGACTCTGGTTTATCAATGCGGGGTTGCACAGAATATGAACTATGCGGTGTGGAATTCCGCCTCCGATTCAACCCATGTTGATACCGCCCTGGTCAAATACTTTGCCTATCCCTCCACGGCGGTGTGGAAATGGCGGTCCGATTTTCCCGTCCCAACATGGCTGGCGATGCTGAAAACCGAACTGGATGCTTCACACCCATTACTTTACCATGGCAGTAACGGTAGTGCCGGTGGCGGTTATTTTATCTGCGACGGCTACCAGGGCACCGATTTCTTTCACTTCAACTGGGGAGGGGGAGGCGCATTTGACGGCTATTTCTACCTGAATAATCTTACACCCGGGGTGAATGATTTCACCTCATCGCAGGGAGCCATCTTCAACCTGGCCCCGGCCCCGCCGGTTCCCGACAGCTACACCATGGACTTCGAATCGGTCCCTGATTTTTCCCTCACCTTCCAGGACTGGACCGTGAACGATGTGGACAAACAGGATACCTACGGTATTTCGAACCATACTTTTCTGCACCAGGGACAGCCGATGGCGTTTTTATGCTTCAACCCGTCGCAGGTAACCCCGTCAATGGCCACTGACCAGGGTATCCAGCCACACGGCGGCCAGAAATTCGGCGCCTGTTTCAGCTCAAATCCCCCCTCCAATAACGACTGGTTCATCTCCCCGCGGATCCAGCTGGGAACAAACGGGAACTTCTCCTTCTGGATAAAATCATACAGTAACGCATTCGGCCTGGATAACTACACCGTGGCTGTTTCAACCACCGATAACAACCCGGGCAGTTTCAGCCTCATCTCAGGTGGAGCGCCACTGCAGGCGACTCTTTCGTGGACAAAAAAAACTTTCAGTCTGGCAGCGTTCAACGGGCTTCAGGTTTATGTCGCCATTCATTGCGTATCAAACGATCATTTACTCATGATGATTGATGACCTGGTGGTGAAAACACATGGTTCATCCTCCCTGTCGGCCGATTTTTCTGCTGATAAAACCGCGCTGATGGCCGGTGACAGTATCAATTTTTCAGATCAGTCGGGTGGGGGGCCCACCTCCTGGAACTGGACCTTCCCGGGAGCCACACCGGCAACTTCGGATTTACAGAATCCAACCGGTATCAGATACGAGGTTCCCGGAACCTACCTGGTGAAACTAAAGATCAGCAACGGCCTCTCCGCCGATTCTGTCACCAAATCAGGCTATATCTCGGTGATTGGCTATCCCTCGTCGATGTCGATGGATTTCGAAACGCTTTCCGATTTTACCCTGTCGTTCAACCCCTGGACCCCGCTGGATGTAAGAGGCGGGAATACCTACGGGATCCTGCAGCAGAACGGGTTTCCCTACACATTTCCCTACAGTTCGCAGCCGATGGCCTACATCTGCTTTAACCCTTCGAAAACAACCCCTGCCATGACCGACCTGTTACCTCATGCAGGCCAGAAACTGGGTTGCTGTTTCTCCTCCATGCCCCCCAACGACCCCAACGACAAATGGCTGATAACCCCCAGGATGAGCCTTGGGAAAAGTCCTGTGATCAGCTTCTGGGTTAAAACATATGATGCCTATTACGGCAATGAGATGTATAATGTAGCGGTTTCCACCACCACTCTCAATCCTGCCAGTTTTGTTAAACTTACAGCAGTTCCCGAATCTGCCCCGGCCGATTGGACGTTTAAAAGCTATGACCTTACCGATTATGTTAATAAAAATGTCTATATTGGCATCCAGTGCGTGACCGACACAGGGTTTATCTTTATGATCGACGATATTGCAATCACCTCCTCCCTTGGTGTGCATACTCAGGGAAGCAGGGACCCGGTGGTTGTCTGCCCTAACCCGGCCCGGGATCATATCACGCTGATGTATCCCGTGACGCATCCGGTACCCTTATCCATCGAAATGTTCAATGGTACGGGGGGGGCGGTAAGATCATGGAACGAGCCTTTATTTAACGGTTCGGTAAGTCTGGATGTCAGCAACCTGCCCGGTGGGATTTATCTGCTCCGGATATCCGAAGGAAAAGAAACAGTAATCAGGAAAATATCCATCATTAATTAATAAATATTGGCGTATGAAAAGAAAAATTCGTCTGATGTTAGGGTTAATCCCGGTATTGGTACTCTTATGCCCCGGCCTGCTTTCAGCGCAGGTAAGCCAGGGGGGTATGCCCAGAAGTTTTGCTCTGGCAATGTCAGCCGATACGACAGCCAGTGTTTCTGTTGCTCCGCCTGCCACCGATATGTTATCAGCCGAAGATGCAGTCAAACCGATTCCCTACCGTTTCTCGGTAAACATACCGGTGAGCCTCGGCCTGGGAATTTCCGGGCAATGGAGCAGGGCAACCGACGGCACGAATGTATGGAGGCTGACGATCAGTTCGGCCGGGGCCCTTGCCCTCACGCTCTACTTCGACCGTTTCCGGATGCCTGAAGGAGGCCGGTTGTTTGTTTACAATCCGCTCAGGACGCAGATGATCGGCGCCTTTACTGCTGCAAACAATAACACCATGCAGACCTTTGCCACCGCTTTGATCCATGGGGATAAACTTACGCTGGAATACGATGCTCCCGACGGCACCGCACTTCCTGAACTGCATATCTCCGAAGTTGCCTATGCCTACCGCGGTATTGCCGATTATTCAGGGCTGAAAACAGGGTTTGGAGCTTCCGGCAAATGCGAGGTGAATATAAATTGCACCGAAGGTAACCTCTGGCAACAGGAGAAACGAAGTGTCGCCAGGATCATGGTGAAACGCGGCGCCGCGAATTTCTGGTGTACAGGTTCCCTGGTTAACAATACCCTTAATGATGGGAAACCCTACCTGATCACGGCCGATCATTGTGGTAACCAGTCAAGTGCGACGGATCTGAGCCAGTGGGTCTTTTATTTTAACTATGAGAGTGCCGGCTGTGCCAATCCCTCGAATGAACCCTCTTTGAAGTCACTTACAGGGGCAACCCTGGTCGCCCACGGGGGGAACAGCGGAACCACCGGTTCCGATTTCTATATGGTGCTGCTCAGCAGTGAACTTCCCTCCTCGTACTTTCCCTTCTTTAACGGATGGAACCGCGACCCCCAGGTTGCGAGTCCGTCGGGAACTTCCATTCACCACCCCGAAGGTGATATCAAGAAGATTTCAACCTATACACAGCCTGTACAGCCCTCTAACTGGAACGGAGGATTAAAGGTGTCCCACTGGATGGTCAGCTGGGCCGAAACACTGCACGGACATGGCACCACCGAGGGTGGCTCCTCCGGTTCACCTCTGTTTGATAACCAGGGAAGGTTGGTAGGAACCCTCACCGGTGGTCAGTCATCGTGCGACTCCGTGGCGTTGAATTCTCCCGACTATTATGGCCAGTTTGCCTATCACTGGGATCAGAATGGCACCGATTCCCTCAGTGTGCTGAAATACTGGCTTGACCCGAACAATTCGGGGGTAATGTCGTTGGGAGGATTCTCCTTGTCGGTCGACGAAACTCCCCGCTCCCCGTCGGTTTCCATGTTCCCAAACCCGGTTACGGACCTGCTTACGGTAACCGTCACCGGATCTGCAGGCAGCGGGATTTCGGCGGTCATTACGGACCTCTGGGGAAAGCAGGTTGTGAAAAACAGTTTCAAACCCGTGAAGAATAATCAATACCAGATTAATATGACTGATCTGGCCGGCGGTATGTACCTGGTGAAAATATTGTCAGGGGAACAACAGGTCGTCAGGAAAATCATTAAAAAATAGGGTGGAGGTGTTTAATCCACCCGGAATACTATTAATCAGAAAAGATAACGAATCTACGAATGACTGAAGAAGAACTGCTGATGGTGGTTGACTCCGCCGATATCCCGGATTCTTTACGGGAGATTGCCGGGAGGATCATCGCGGGACAGCGTATTGACAAAGAGGAGGGGGTAGCGTTGTTTACCTCGGGGGAACTTGGTTTCCTGGGGATGTTTGCCTCGCATGTCTGCCATCGGAAAAACGGTGACAATGCCTATTTTATCAGGAATTTCCATATCGAGCCTACCAATATCTGCGTGAATAAGTGCCGGTTCTGTTCCTATTCACATCATTTCAGTGCAACCCGCTGGGAACTTACGGTTGATGAGATTCTCGAAAAGGTGAGGAGCCAGGCCCCGGATGCAGCCGAACTGCATATCACCGGGGCGGTGCACCCTGACAGGGATATCTATTATTATGGGGAACTGCTGGTAAGGATAAAAGCCGAACGAGCCGGTCTGCATGTAAAAGCCTATTCCGCCGTGGAGCTGGATTACATGATTAAAAAATCAGGGATGAGTATCGCCGAAGGGTTAAGTTACCTGAAATCGTGCGGACTGGGTTCCATCCCCGGCGGGGGGGCTGAGATTTTTGATGAAACGATCCGAAAGGAGATATGTGGTATGAAATCCACCTCCGCCACCTGGCTTGAAATTCATGAAACCGCGCATAACCTGGGCATTCCTTCGAATGCGACCATGCTATACGGACATATGGAGAACTACCTGCAGCGGATGGACCATCTTGAACGCCTGCGCCAGTTGCAGGACCGTACCGGCGGATTTAACGCCTTCATCCCGCTGAAGTTTCATAATAACAACAATGCCATGTCGGATATCGCCGAAGTATCGGTGGTTGAGGATATGAAGATGTATGCCGTGGCGAGGCTTTACCTCGATAATTTCCCGCATGTCAAGGCCTACTGGCCGGCAGTTGGCCGGAAACTGGCACGGATATCGCTCGCCTTCGGGGTTGACGACCTCGACGGAACCATCAACGATTCAACTCAGATCTATTCGCTTGCGGGGGCTGAAGACCAGAACCCCGTGATGACCGTTTCCCAGATGAAGGCCATGATTACGGAGGCGGGGAGGACACCGGTCGAACGCGACTCCTTTTACAATATACGCATGGAAACAGTGGCAATTTCATAACCGGTTACCTTTATGACCTTTGACCAGATTTCAGAACGGCTGAAGCATAAAAAGGTGGGCGTCGCCGGTTGCGGCGGGCTGGGCTCCAACTGCGCGGTCGCCCTTGCCAGGGTTGGCCTGGGAACCCTTGTTATCGCCGATTTTGATGTGATCGTGAAAAGCAACCTGAACCGCCAGTATTTTTTTGCAGACCAGATCGGGTTGAAAAAGGTGTCAGCACTTACTGAAAATATCCGGAGGATAAACCCTGATGTCGCAGTAACCGGATACGAGGTAAAACTGACGCCCGAAAACATCCCTGCCATCTTCGCGGGTTGTGATGTGATTGTGGAGGCTTTCGACCTGGCAGGAGAAAAGGCCATGTTCATCGAGACTATCCTGACTGTTTTTCCAGCGGTACCCCTCGTTGTCGGACTTGGAATGGCAGGGTGGGGGATGAATGATGAAATCCACTGCCGGAAGGCTGATAACCTCTATATCTGCGGTGATGAAATCTCGGAAATTGGTCCCGGGCTGCTGCCGATTGCACCAAGAGTAGGCATGGTCGCCAATATGCAGGCAAACGTGGTACTGGAATTGTTGTTAGGCAAAATGCAAACAAAAAATCCTTTTGAGAACTTTGGGTAACACATTGTGAACTTTGTGGTTTGATTAACTGTTGATGGCAGGAAAAGGAATCTGGTTAAAACCGACAAGAAAAATATGCCGACTCAAAGAGCATCCCGAAAAAATTTTATCCTATGAACATCAGGTTAAACAATAACGATGAGGAGATCAGTGCCGGAACACTTACGGTAAATGAACTTTTAAAATACAAAAACTTCACTTTTAAGATGCTGGTGATCAAAATCAACGGGATCCTGGTGAAAAAAACAGACTATGATACGGCCCTGATCCGCGAGGGGGATGATGTACATGTGCTGCACCTGATTTCGGGAGGCTGAACACGTTGCAGAATCATCCGCCTGCCAGCATTTTAAACTGCTTCAGGAATCTATTATAGAACTTCCGCCACGACAAAGGTGCTTCCGCCAACAAACACAAGGTCTCCGGCAGTGGCATGGTCGCGGGCAGCCTCCAGCGCCTTTGCTACCGATGAATAGGAATCTCCGCAGAGTCCTTCCGCATTGGCCTGCCCGCGGAGTTGCCCGGCGTCGAGCCCGCGGGGAATATCCGGTTTGCAAAAGTAGTAGTCAGCGTTTTTTGGCAGGAGGTTCAGAATAGGGGCTAGGTGCTTGTCGTTGACCACACCAAAAACGATGTGTAGCCGCTGGTGCGGTGTAACTGCTATCTGGGCCAGCACTTCCCGCAGCCCGCTTTCATTGTGGCCGGTATCGCAAATCGTAAGCGGTTCCCTGGAAAGGATCTGCCAGCGACCCGCTAACCCGGTATTGACAAGGACATTCCTGATGCCTTTCCGGATAACCGGCAGGGAGAGTTTGTAGCCCAGGTTATTTAGAATATCGCAGGCGGCCATGACGGTCTGGATGTTTTTCCGCTGGTACAGGCCGGTCAGCGGCGACTCCAGCTGGCCCGCAAACAAAGTGCCATCACGGTAAATGTCAAGATTCCTCAACTTCCCTTCACCGGAATAATCCTGCTGCATCAATTCAGCGTTGTAACGCTGGTCGGCAAAGAGAATATCCGAGAAACAACCGGCAGCCTTATCCCTGAATACGGGGGCCACCTCTTCCTGCGTTTCCCCGACGACGACGGGTATACTAGGCTTGATGATCCCCGCTTTCTCGGCGGCGATCTCCTTCAGGCTGTTTCCCAACAACTGCATGTGATCGAAACTGATATTGGTGATCACCGATACTTCAGGTGTGATGATGTTGGTTGAGTCAAGTCGCCCTCCCAGGCCTACTTCGATAACAGCAATCTCCACCTGCTGCTCCCTGAAATAGTCAAAGGCCATCCCGACGGTCAGTTCGAAAAACGACGGACCGATCGCTTCCGACTCATCCCGGTGTCTCTCCATAAACCGGGTCACCGCCCGTTTTGTGATCATCCTGCCGTTTACCCTGATGCGTTCGCGAAAATCCTTCAGGTGAGGAGATGTGTAGAGCCCGGTTTTGAAGCCTGCTGTTTGCAGGATGGATGCAAGCATATGCGATACCGACCCCTTCCCGTTGGTGCCTGCCACATGAACCGTGCGGAACGATTCCTGTGGGTTGCCAAGCATGGTACACAGGGCTACGGTGTTGTCAAGGTCGGCCTTGTAGGCCTGAACGCCCACCCGGTGATACATGGGAAGCCTGGCAAAAAGATATTTGAGGGTGTTTTGGTAATTCATGGTTGCATCAGGTAATATGAAAAGGGTAACCGGAATATTCACAGTCAATAGATGGCTCCTGAGCTGGAGTCTCCGGCTGCTCCTGTGACACTCCGCAGACAGTTTGCTTCGTTGCGCCATCGCCTTAACCCCAGGAAGGCAAAGACCAGGGCCTCCTTGAAGTTGATGGTAAGGTTGTCGGGAATAATTATTTCAGGCGAGCTATAAAGTCTTATCCGCTCAATCAGGAACCTGTTGAAGGCTCCGCCTCCGGTGACCAGCATGGTCGCCCCCTTTTTTTCACCAGTGGCCCGGGCCACCTGCATGGCAATATGTTCGCAGAAGGTCGCCAGCAGGTCATTGACGGACAGGTTTGAAGAAAGTAACAGAGGATGAATGTGCTGAATCACCCACTCTTTCCCGAGCGATTTCGGAAAGGCAAGATGATAATAGGGAAGGGCGTTGAAAGTATTGAGCAGGGGTTGGTTTATGTCTCCTTCCCTTGCCAGCCTTCCCTCAGGATCGTATTCATAACCTGCCTGGCGCGACAGGTGGTTCAGCACGATGTTGGCGGGGGAGAGGTCATAGGCAATCCGCCTGCCAGCATTGTCGAAGGAGATGTTGGCAAAACCGCCGAGGTTCAGGCAAAAGTTGAAATCGCCGAACAGGAGCTTGTCGCCAATCGGTACCAGAGGGGCTCCCTGGCCGCCAAGGGCAACATCCTGTGACCTGAAATCACAGATGACCGGCAGCCCGGTTTCAGCAGCAATTGCAGCACCACAACCGATCTGGCGGGTAATACCCTTTTCAGGCTGATGAAAAATGGTATGTCCGTGCGAGGCGATAAAATCGGCCTGAATGCCGTGTTTTTTGATAAATTCCCGGGTGACGCTTCCCAGCAGGTGGCCGTAGCCGATGTCGGCCGTTACAAATTCAAGCGCAGTACCTGACTCGATGGAAGCAAGGACCTTCTTCCAGTGACCGTTATAGGGAATGGTTTCGGCGCACCCGATCGTAAAGGACCAGCGGTTTTCATCCAGGGTGAATCCGCAACAGGCGATATCAAGCCCGTCGAGGCTGGTTCCTGACATTAATCCGATCACGTTGTAGTGCACTGCGAAAAGGGTTAACAAGTTGATAATTCCATAATCGTTAAAGTTCAGGGACGAGTTTTTCCAGCCTGATCCCCCTAGAGCCTTTGATCAGGATTGTCTGCTGCGTAATCCTGTGAAATTCAAGCCAAAGTTTGGCCAGTTCACTGTCGTGGAAACAAAGGTTTTCCCTTTTGGTGTTCAGCCGGGTAAAGACAGGGCCAACAAGGTAAACATTCAGGAATCCAAGGTTGTCAATCAGATCGAGGATGTGGCGGTGTTCGGTGTCAGTGTCGGTTCCCAGTTCCAGCATATCGCCCAGGATAAGTGTTTTATCAGGATACCCGGCCTGTGCAAAGGTAGTCAGGGCGGTCTCCATGCTGCTTGGATTGGCGTTGTAGGCATCCAGGATCAGGAGATTGCCGGCGGTTTGGGTGATCTGCGAGCGGTTGTTGTCGGGCCGGTAGCTTTCGACGGCAGCTTTTATCTCCCGGGGGGATACGCCGAAATGGAGGCCGATGGCTGCAGCTGCAAGTATGTTCGGTGCATTGTAGCTGCCGTAGAGCCCTGAGATGATATCGTCACCGCTTCCGTCGGGGTATTGGAGATGCATCCTGACAAAGGGATCGGATTCAACGGCAGTTGCAGCCAGGTCGGCCGGAACTTGCCCGTAAGTGACGGTGGCGATGCCGGCCGCATGCTCCTGCAGCAGTTCATCCTGGTTGTTAAGGAAAAGGGTTCCGCCTGTTTCTCCGATAAACCGGTAAAGCTCTGTTTTGGTGTTTATTACCCCCTGGAAGCCCCCAAATCCTTCGAGATGGGCTCTCCCGATATTGGTAATCAGCCCGAAGCCGGGTCGTGCGATACGACAGAGAAAATCAATCTCCCCGGGATGGTTTGCCCCCATTTCAACCAGTGTAATTCCGGTATCCTTCGTCATGTTCAGCAGGGTAAGAGGAACCCCGATATGGTTGTTCAGGTTGCCTTTGGTGGCGAGTGTATTGTATGTTGCCGAAAGCACGGCACAGGCCAGCTCTTTGGTGGTGGTTTTGCCATTGGTACCGGTAATGGCGATCACCGGGATATCGAATTGACCACGGTGGTAAGTGGCCAGTGCCTGGAGTGTTTGCAGCACGTCTCCTGTAAGGATACAGCGGGGGTCCGAGGCGTATTCCTCTTCATCCACTACGGCAAAGGCGGCCCCCTTTTCCAGTGCCGTCAAAGCAAATGTATTACCGTTAAAGTTCCCGCCTTTTAAGGCAAAGAACAGCGATCCCGGCTGAATGTGGCGGCTGTCGGTTGAAATGGCAGGATGTTCCAGAAACAGCGGGTAGAGGGTTTTCAGCAGGTCGGTCATAACGGCTAAATTGGCAGTACAAATTAAATAAAAAACCCCGCCTCGTAAACGAAACGGGGTTGAAATCTTTCAGACAATGCTTATCTGCCAGCAATTGATCCGCCAACGCGGGTCATGGCGCAGCGGAAGCCGATGGCGTCAGAGGCGTCATTTTCATCCAGGAAACGGCGTGTCCCGGGGCTCAGGTAATAAGCCTGATCTTTCCAGTTTCCCCCTTTGTAAACGCGGGCATGGTCGCTTACCAGTGAACTCATGCCTAATTCGTACATAAGGTTGGTGCCGGAGGAATCTTTGCCGCCGCCCTCTTTCCATACACTGTTTTCAATATTCGAAGCAAAGTCGCCATCCAGGTAGTTGATATTGTCGGCCTTACGGTAGTTCTTGCGATTCACCGATTCAGCGGTGGTGATGTCGCGGTACCGGATATGTCCGAGGCTGTCTTTTTCTTCAATGGCGCCTGTTGCATTGCGGACGGCTGTTTTGAATACATTGCCGCGGAAAGGCCTGAGGTCGGAAACTTCGAAGGAATTTAAGGGACGGTAAACGTCGAGCACCCATTCACTTACGTTACCGGCCATGTTATACAGACCATAATCGTTGGGGAAATAGGAGCCACAGGAGGCAGGGATGTCGGAACCGTCGTTCAGGTTGCCGGCAACGCCCATGTAGTCACCTTTTCCACGTTTGAAGTTATCCATGAAACTACCATAATATCTCGATTCGTTGGTTCTTACGAAATTGCCGTTCCAAGGGTAGTTTTTACGTTCAACCACTCTTTCATAAAGGGTATTCCCAACAAGGCCGAGCGCGGCATATTCCCATTCGGCTTCGGTCGGGAGGCGGTATTTGGGCAGGAGAATTCCATCTTCCATTCTGACTTTGCGGGTGCCTGTTCCGTTGGGGTTGAGATCGGGCAGGGCTTTCGCCACGAGTCCTTCATACTGACCGGCAAGGTAAGCTTCGGTGTTGAAGTTGTTTTCATTTTTCTGGGCAGGATCCAGTGAGAGGATACCTCTTTTTACAAGGAGCATCTCGTTGACACGGTCGGTACGCCATTGGCAATAGTCGTTGGCTTGGGTCCAGGTAACACCAACCACAGGGTAGTTGCGGTAGGCCGGGTGACGGAAGTAATATTCCACCATAGGTTCGTTGTAGGCAAGTTTATCACGCCATACCAGGGTGTCGGGCAATGCCTTGCGGTATACGGCCGGATAATCGGTCGCATAAACGCGATTCAGCCAGTACAGGTATTCGAGGTAATACAGGTTGCTTACTTCGGTTTCATCCATATAAAAACTTGAAACCGTTACCCTTCTCGGACTGTTGTTCCATTCAAACATCACGTCGTCCTGGGTGCTGCCCATGGCAAATGTCCCACCTTCGATAAACACGAGGCCGGGGCCGGTCATCTGGTCAGAAAAGGGCCTGACTTCAAATCCGCCGTTCTTGGAGTTGTTATACTCCCAGCCGGTCGAATGCGAAGCTTCTTTCTTACAGGCTCCAACCAATAGGATGGCCGCAACGAGGGTACTTACCTGAAATAATCTGTTGATTTTCATCCGTGGAAAATTTTTGCAAACCTACATGAATTACGTCAAAATAGCAAATATTTTGACGAGTTAACGCAGGTTCACGATGACCAATGAAATAGGATTTACTAACATCGTAAACATATAACTAAAATCTCGGGCATTTTATTGCCCTCACATGTCTTCTTTTTTCAACACAGGGGAACTGCCATGATGCTGATACTTCGTGTGCCCCGCCGGAAACGCTTTTCAATTTACTGATCGTGAAGTCGTAACTGTATCCCACCCTAAGATTTTTATAATGGATGCCCAGCATCGGGATGATCGCATCGGCATTCTCAAAATTATGTCGAAACCATATGCCACCGACAAAGGGTTCAAGGGTCAGGTACATCCCCACATTCAGCTGGTGAAAGGCAAACTGCTGCTGATAAAGAATATTGGGGGAGATGGAGAATTCACGATCCTCCTCCGAACTCCCGTTGGTACGCAGGCTGATCACCGAGCCTGCATGAATGGTGATTTTCATGGGCAGTTTCGTCGAATTGTCGGAATAAAAGCCGATTTTGGGCTGCGAGAGGTGGTCCACCGCGATTCCGCCATAGACCAGTTCATCATAACCAAGAAATACGCCGGCTGAAAAATCGGGTACCCCTACCGAGGGGTTGTCGGGCTGCTTTTCCGCAGTTGGCAGGGTAAATCCTCCCTGCGGATCGATCATATCCTCAAAATGCAGGTTCTCCCACACAAGCCGCCGCTGGTAAAATCCTGCCTTTACCCCGCCGCTGGCCTGCAGATGATCGGTAAGGTTGAATTTGTAGGCGTAAATCAGGCTGATGACGGTCGTATTCAGATTTCCGCCACCCGCCCGGTCGGCTGTTACCAGCAAACCCAGTGCACCATGCAGAAAATCAACGTACTGGTCGTAGGAGGCATTATAGGTGACAAAGGCTTTCCCCAGCCCGGGCCACTGGTTACGGTAATTGGCAATGGCACGCGGACAGATGGTAATACCTGCCATCGCCGGGTTCAGATAAAGCGGATTGGCGTAAAACTGTGAAAATTCAGGATCCTGGGCAAATGCCTTCCCCAGTAAAAACGGAAATGCAAACAACACGATTACTGCGATTCTTCTGATCATGAATGGTTGTTGTATCCTGATTAATTAAGGGTTACAATATTACAATTTTTTTGGATATTCCGGAATGGGCGATGACAATATTAACTAACAGGTAACGTTAAAATTGGTAATAAAATATATTTTAACACAATATTTATAACGGGCAGCAACTTTTGTGTTGAAAACTATGTCTTTTAATAATCCTTGAAACTTTCAGATGGATACAAAAAATAAGGTTTTACCGCTCCTGGGTCTGATTCTCTTTTTTTACATGAACATATTTCCCGCCTTTTCCCAGGGAACGGTGGTGGAACGTAAATGTACCATTGCCTGGGAACCTCTCCGGCTGGTCACCCGGGGCGATTCCTCCAGGGTTGCCTTTTTTTTCTTCCAGCTGGCATCTGTACGTGCCGAATCAGGCATGCTGCCTGTATTTACCCAATCTTTCCCGTTTGCCCCGGGCTGCGATTCGGTTACGGGAATCATCCTCAGCAACCCTGTTTATGAACAGGTCAGCGACCCGGACATGAGCCTAGTGGCCGGACTGGATAAGATCCCGTTTGAAATACAACCCGATCATAAATTGTCGGTGACCCGTAAAAAAACTTCCCTCCTGGTATCCCTGGTGCCTCTTCGCAGGAATGCATCAACCGGTTCAGTCGAACGCCTAGTCTCCTTTACAATGGTCGTTAATATCACCCGGCACAAGCCGGCTCCTGCATTAAAATCTTCAGTTGCCTATGCATCAAATTCAGTACTTGCCTCCGGTTCCTGGTTCAAGGTTGCCGTGGGATCCAGCGGGGTTTACCGCCTTACTTACGATGACCTTAAAAAAGCCGGGATGAACGTGGCCGGCATCGATCCGCGCAACCTGCGTGTGTATGGCAACGGTGGCGGAATGCTTCCCGAGGCAAATGCGGCAGGCCGGATTGACGACCTGAGGGAAAATGCAATCTTTGTTTCCGGGGAGAGCGACGGCGTGTTTAATCCCGGGGATTACCTGCTGTTTTATGGTGAATCACCCGATCATTGGACCTATAGTAAAACCGATCACCTGTTTCATCATCAGAAGAATGTCTATACCGATCGCAACTGCTACTTCGTCACGGCCGACTCAGGTCCCGGCAAACGGCTGGGCACAGGAACCTCCACCGTCAAACCTGCCACCAATTATGCAACCTCCTTCGAGGACTTTTCTTTTTATGAAAAAAATGATGCAAACCTGATCAAATCGGGGCGTATCTGGTGGGACGGACAATTTTTCGACATGACTACCTCGCGCAACTACTCCTTCAACTTCCCGAATATCGACAATGTCAAACCGGTAACCCTAACGGCTGATGTTGCCGGCCGGTCGACGGTAGGGAATACCACCTTTGTCGTTTCGGCTCAGGGCGCCACACTGATGAGTATTGGCATTGATGCCATTACCGGTGGTTTCGAGGATAATTATGCCAAGGAAAGGTCGGGAACGGCAACCTTCAATACATCCAATCCGGTCATTAGCGTGAACCTGAACTTTATCCGGAATTCCACCAGTTCGGTGGGATACCTGCACTATATTGAAATCAATGCGATGCGGCTCCTGAAAATGGCAGGACCACAGATGGTGTTTCGTTCGGTAGCTGGTACCGGGACGAACAATGTCACCGAATTTACCCTCAACGGGAACGGGCAGAATGTCCAGATCTGGGATGTGAGCAATGGCGGGAATGTTCTGCAGATGAACACAGTCAACAGTGGCGGGAACTATGCCTTCAGGGTTGAAACGGATACCTTGCGCGAATTCATCGCCTTCGACGGATCCACCTATCTTGTCCCGGATATAATCGGCAGGGTTGATAACCAAAACCTGCACGGTACGGCGGTTGCCGATTTTCTTATCGTCACCAGTCCGGTTTTTGCAGCCCAGGCCGAACGGCTTGCTGCATATCACCGGGTACACGACAACATGACTGTTTTAGTGGCCCCGCTGGATAAGATCTACAATGAATTCTCGTCTGGCGTACAGGATATCACCGCCATCCGCGACTTTGTCAGACTGATGTACAATAAGGCCGCGGCCGGGAAAGAGCCGAGATACCTCCTCCTTTTCGGTGATGCCTCATATGACTTTAAAAACAGGACCCAGAACAATACCAACTATGTACCTGCCTATGAGTCTGTTGAGTCGTTGTCTCCGACCGATTCTTTTGTTTCAGACGACTATTTCGGACTGCTTGATCCCGACGAAGGTCAGTCGGACACCGGCAGCCTTGATATCGGTGTTGGCCGCTTCCCGGTATCTTCAGCCGACCAGGCAAACCAGGCGGTGGACAAGGTGATACAATACTGCTCCAACTCCGATACGGTGAAAAACGACTGGAGAAATGTGGTTACTTTTGTCGCCGACGACCAGAACCTGGGGGGAAACCTGTTTATTGAAGATTCTGAGGACCTTGCCGGGTCGATCGAAACTTACAGCAAGGATTACAACATCGACAAGATCTATTCCGACTCGTACATCATGGAATCGACACCGGGCGGTCCGCGGTATCCCGACGTAAATGCCGATATCAACAAGCGGGTAGGCAAGGGATGCCTGATCATGAACTATGTAGGTCATGGCGGAGAGGTGGGATGGGCCCACGAGCGCATACTCGAAGTGCCAGATATCCAGAACTGGAATAATTTTGCCAATTTGCCGGTATTTGTAACGGCAACCTGCGAATTCAGCCGCTTTGATGATCCTACGCGGACCTCTGCCGGCGAATGGGTATTCCTGAACAACCATGGTGGCGGCATTGCCCTGTTCACCACCACCCGGCTGACCTATGCCGGGACCAACAAAACCCTGCTGGTTAACTTTTACAACAATGTCTTTAAAAAAACGGCAGGAAGCTATATGAAAATGGGGGATCTGCTGGTTGCGGCCAAAAACAACATGGGCAGTTCGGCCAATATCCATGCCTTCGTCCTGCTGGGCGATCCCGCCATACAGATCGCCTATCCTGATCTGAATGTGGTGACCACCGCTATAAACGGTCACCAGATGTCCCTGACGCCTGATACGTTGAAGGCCCTTTCGGAGGTGACCATTGCCGGCGAAGTACGGAATGAATCAGGCCAGGTTGCCACCAGCTTTTCGGGGACCATCTTCCCGACAGTGTTTGATAAATCTTCTGAAATATGGACGAAGGCCAATCAGCAGGAGGGGCCGCCGGTGAAGTTTTTCCTGCGTAAAAACCCAGTCTATAAAGGGAAAGTAAAGGTCACCAACGGACTCTTTCAGTTCTCTTTTCTGGTTCCGAAAGATATTGCCTACCAGTTTGGCGTGGGGAAGATCAGCTATTATGCCAAGAGCGCGGAGACCGATGCCAATGGCTACAGCGACAACCTCCAGGTGGGCGGTTATAATAATCAGTCATCCCTCGATACGCAGGGACCTGACCTTGCCCTGTATATCAACAACAGGAACTTCATATCCGGTGGAATTACCAGTGAAAACCCTGTTTTACTGGCAGATGTAAGTGATTCTTCGGGGGTCAATACCGTGGGAAACGGCATCGGTCACGACCTTACAGCCACGCTGGATAATAAAACGACCACCCCCTTGATCCTGAACGATTATTACGTGTCAAACCTCGATACCTATAAAAGCGGGAAGATCAGCTACCCGCTCTATGCCCTGACCGACGGCCCCCATACGATCCTGGTTAAGATATGGGATGTCTATAACAACTCAACGCAGGCCTCCATCGATTTTGTAGTGGTTTCTTCGGCGGAGCTTGCCTTTGAACATCTTTTCAACTACCCAAATCCCATGAGGGACCATACCACCTTCTCATGGGAAAGCAACCAGGTTGACCAATCAATTGATGTCGAAATAAGTATCTATACCATAAACGGGCTCCCTGTTAAAACCATCCGTGAGACCTTAAACACGAACAGTTTTCATGTGGCCTCCATTCATTGGGATGGCACTCAGGATGATGGGCAAAAAATAGCTTCCGGATTATATCTCTACAAGGCGAAGTTGATAACAACCGATGGAATGGTGAAAGGTTTATCCTCAAAGTTGGTGGTTATCCGTTAAATGCATATTTTTGCAAACCATGCGTACTATGTTCAGAAAAAGAATATTCATCCTCGCAGTTTTGCTGCTGCCGGTCATGATTTTTGCCGCGTTGCCGCATAAAAGCAGCTCGGTACTGGCAACCGGCCACTGGTATAAACTGGCCGTTGCCGGCAAAGGGATTCACCGGATCACCTATGGAGACCTGGTTTCGATGGGCATCACCCCGGCGACCCTCGATGTCACCAGGCTGCGCCTGTTCGGGAACGGCTCGGGCATGTTGCCGGAGACAAATTCAATTACCCGCACCGACGACCTGAGGGAGATTGCCATCGAGGTGGCAGATGGCGGCGATGGACATTTTGATTCGACCGATTATATACTTTTTTATGGGGAAGACCCCGATAAATGGAGTTATGAAGGCTTTAACAAGTTCTTTTCCCACACCCGGAACCTCTATTCCGACTCTACCTGCTATTTCCTGAATACCGACCTGGCTGCGGGGCGACGGGTCCAGGTTCAGCCTGCCATTACGGCAGCTGCCAACAACCTGTCGGGCCGCTTTGACGATTACCAGCTCCACGAACTCGACCTGCTTAACCTGATCAAATCAGGAAAGGAGTGGTATGGAGAGTTTTTCGACAATGTCAAGAATTCATGGGATTTCCCCTTTACCTTTCCCAATGCCGACAGTACGGCACCGGTTAAACTCCGGACCTATGTAGCCGCAAATGCTTCTGTACCGAGTTATTTCATCGTTTCGCAGCATGGAAAGAAAATCGACTCCCTGAAAGTTGATTCCTCCGATCCGGCGGAATACACCCAGGTCGGATTTTCAAAGATAAAACAATCCTCCATCGCCAACCCGCATCCTGATCAGACCATCACCCTGACCTATAAACTGCCGGATGTGAATTCGCATGGATGGCTGAATTTCATCGAGATAAACTGCCCGCGGTACCTTAAGTGGGTTAACCCGCAGATGCCTTTCAGGGATTTAACGAGTATCGGTGTCGGCAAGGTCACTGAATTTTCACTGCAAAATGCCAGTTCATCTGTGAGGATCTGGGATGTCACCAACCCGGTCAGCACCCGGGAGATGGTAACCAGCCTTTCAGGCGGTACAATGAAATTCAAACAACTTACCGACAGCCTGCATGAATTTGTCGCTTTTGACGGTTCCATGTACCTTCCCGTGAAATGTATGGGGGCGATCCCGAACCAGAACCTGCATGCCGGCGATGTCGTCGATCTGGTCATCGTCACGCATCCTTTGTTCCTGGCACAGGCCGAACGGCTTGCACAGTTCCATCGCCAGCATAACAGCCTCGGGGTTAAGGTAGTTACTTCAGACCAGGTTTTTAACGAATTTTCCTGCGGACAGCCCGATCCCACAGCCATCCGCGATTACATGAAACTGATATACGACAAAGCCGCCACGGCAACTCCTCCCCGTTACCTGCTGCTCTTCGGGGATGGTTCCTATGATCCCAAAAACCGGGTTCCGGGCAACAACAACATGATCCCGACCTTCCAGTCGCTTGAATCCCTGAATACTACCAAAACATTCGTTACCGACGACTTTTTCGGTATCATGGGTGATAATTTCGGCCAGGAGGCCAACGGGAAGATCGACCTGGGCATCGGCAGACTGCCTGTATCCGATACCACCCAGGCCCGGACCATGGTCGACAAGATCATCCACTATTCTTCGGCAAGCCACCCTGTACGGGCCGACTGGCGCAATACCATGACCTTTGTGGCCGACGATGAAAACAACAACCTGCATCTCAACCAGGCAGAGGAACTCACGTCCATCGTGGGAGCCAAGTATCCCCTGTTTAATGTCAATAAGATCTATTTCGATGCATATAAGTTAATTGAAATTCCCGGGGGAAGCCGGTTTCCCGATGCCAATGCCGCCATCAACAGTACCGTGGCGAAAGGCTCGCTGGTCATCAATTATACAGGGCATGGCGGCGAAGCCGGGTGGAGTTTTGAACAGGCGCTCACCACGGCCGATATCAATGGCTGGGATAATGCTGACAAACTACCGGTTTTTGTGACGGCCACCTGCGAATTCAGCAGGTTCGACAACCCTGAGCGTTTCACGGCAGGCGAGATGGTAATCCTTCACCCGAGCGGCGGGGCCATCGCCCTCTATTCAACCACTAGACTTGCCTTTGCCGGTCTGAACATCCTGCTCGATACCTCCTTCTTCAGGCATATACGGGATAAGGCCACCGATGGCCAGTATGTGAAGATGGGCGACCTGATCCGCATTTCAAAAAACAATAACAACAACAATTTCCAGTTACGTAACTTCGTTTTGCTTGGCGATCCAGCACAGGCCATTGCCTTTTCCGATTATGATATCAAAACCGATTCAATCAACGGGGAATCGGCAGGCCACGCCGACACCGTCAGTGGATTATCCACGGTAACCGTGAAGGGACGTGTCCAAAATGTGAGCGGGCAAAAGGTAACCTCGTTCGACGGCACGGTCAACTGCAAGGTGTTCGACAAGCCCATGATCAATACCACCCTGGGCAACCGTCCCGGGCCCGATGGCTCCTATCCCGAGGAGTTTACCCTCCAGAACAGCGTCCTTTTCCAGGGCGATGTGCCGGTTAAATCAGGTGCCTTCCAGTTTTCTTTCGTAGTTCCCAGAGGTATTTCACTACAATTCGGGAAGGGCAAGCTGAGCTTTTATGCTTATAATAATGATGCTGACGCATCAGGGTATTCCGATGAGATCGTTATCGGAGGAACCGACCCCGCACAAAGCCCAGTTAACCAGGGACCCGACATAGGGCTGTGGCTTGACAATTACAGTTTTCATTCCGGCCAAAATACAGGGACTTCACCCGTCATGCTGGCGGAAATTTATGATACCAACGGCATTAACAGCTTCGGGCTGGGAATCGGGCATGAGATCGAGGCTGTTCTCGATAACGACCGGGCCCATTCGATCATCCTGAACGACTATTTTATACCTACCTTCGACTCCTATACCAGGGGCAAGCTCTCCTACCCGTTCAGCGGCCTGGCAACGGGTACCCATACACTGAGCCTGAAAGCATGGGACCTGTTTGACAATTCATCGGTGAAGACAATCTCCTTTACCATCCCGTCAGGTACGACGCTTACAGCCAGGAACGTGATAACCGCTCCAAACCCAATGTCGGACCATACCCGTTTTATATTTCAGACCGATCAGGTAAACTTTACCGGGATCCTGGTTACCATTCATATTTTCAACCTCCAGGGAACCTGTATCCGCACGCTTTCAGCCGATCTTACCGGGCCAACGGCAACGGCAACCACTTCACAACTTTCGTGGGATGGAACCGATTCGAACGGCCAAAGGCTTTGTAATGGAGTTTATCCCTATAAAATAATTTTTAGCGGGAAGAACGGCAGCTATACCGAAACGTCCCAGAAGTTGGTGATTATCCGGTAAGAAACTGCCGGGAATAGTTGTAATTTTGAAATGAAGCAATATCCATCAAGTATCAGCGTTATTTTTGCTACCTTATAAAAAAATCAATTCTTATATTTCAACCGATGAAGATCCGATTATTATTCTTTTTTGCCTGCGCGATTGTGATGACCAGAAGCTTTGGACAGGGTACCGAACCAGCTGACGGAAGCCGCGTTATCTCTACTGCTGTTCCATTTGTTTCGATTTCACCGGATGCCCGGGCAGGGGGGATGGGGAACGTTGGGGCTGCAACCAGTCCTGATGCCTATTCCATCTTCTGGAACCCGGCTAAATATGCCTTTATTGATAAGACATTCGGAGTGGCAGTCGGGTATGTGCCATGGCTTCATGCCCTGGTAGGCGATATCGGATTGGGTTCGGTTTCTGGCTTCTGGAAAATCGGAGACAAACAGGCTGTGGCAGCATCCATTCGCTATTTTTCGCTTGGATCTGTCGACTTTACCGATGATAACGGAAATTTCATTGCCAGTGTGAAACCAAACGAATGGGCGATTGACGCTACCTATTCGCGTAAGTTTTCACGCGAATTTTCGGGCGCCGTTGCCGGCCGCTTTATCTATTCAAACCTGGTACCCCTGGGTACAGCCAGTAACCTGAGTGTCAGGCCTGGTACCTCCATTGCCGCTGATGTGGCCATCTATTACCATCATGTTATGGAGGTAAAGGGGCTTTCGGGAGCCGCCATCGATTTTGGACTCAATATTTCCAATATCGGTCAGAAAATGTCATACAGCAGCGTTAAGATCGGAACCGATTTCATCCCCACCACTTTACGACTGGGCCCCTCCTTCACCATGGATATTGATGATTATAACAAGGTGTCGTTTGCCCTTGATCTGAGCAAACTGCTGGTTCCCACACCTCCTGTATACCTGAAGAATCACACGGGTGCCTCGGACAGCATCAGCTCAAGCGGTAACAGAATTGTTCAATATGGTAAAGACCCGGATGTCTCGGTTGTAAAGGGAATGATCCAGTCGTTTTATGATGCACCTTATGGTATCAAGGAAGAGTTGCAGGAGATCGACATCTCGTTTGCGACTGAATACTGGTACAATAAACTTTTCTCGGTTCGCGCAGGTTATTTCTATGAATCGAAATACAAGGGCGACCGCCAGTTTTTCACCCTGGGCGCCGGTTTGAGGTATAACGTATTTGGGCTGGATTTCTCCTACCTGATACCTGTTAAAAGCAACAACCCTTTACAAAACACCCTTCAGTTTACCCTGCATTTCAACTTTGACCAAACAAAGAAAACACAGGGAGAAAAAGAGACAGGGGGATCCAACTAGTTCTGCCATTCCATTACGCCAACAATTATGTTCCGGATTGGCTTCGGCTTCGATACACACCCGCTGGAACCCTGTCACGATTTCTGGCTTGGTGGGGTCAAGATACCGCATAGCAAAGGTGCGACCGGCCATTCGGATGCCGATGCCCTCATTCACGCCATCATTGATGCATTACTGGGAGCAGCAGGCATGCGTGATATCGGCAGTCAGTTCCCCGACCAGGCGGCCGAATTCAAAGGGATCGACAGCAAGATCCTATTGGCCAGAACAATGGAACTGATCCGGGAGAAGGGATTCTCCATCGGGAATATCGACGCAACCGTAGTCCTCCAGGTTCCCAAAATAAACCCCTATATCCCCTCCATGACGGAGACCCTTGCCACTGTCATGAATATCGGCATTGACCAACTGTCCATCAAGGCGAAAACGAGTGAGAAACTTGGATTTATCGGGAGGGAAGAGGGGATTTCAACCTATGCGGTGGTCCTTCTCGAAAAACGCAATGTGTAACCATTGACACCAGGATAGTTCCGTGCGTTTCCGGGCATATAACCTGGAATATACTCTCCCTGCAGCTGTATTCCTACCGGGTTGTTACAGGAGTTCCGTAAATATTTACCCTGAAGTCATCGACCAGCAGCGGTTTTTTCCCCGTTGTCCAGATATAGATTTTCAGGATCCCGTCGGGGTTGGCGATTTCGGGAGTCATCAGCGAAAAGGAGATCTTTCTCCACTGTTTTATCGAATACATCGGAACATCATTAAGGCGGAAGCCCTGCCACCAGTTTTCACCCGGTGTGATCGAATCCATGCTCAGCACGATCATGGCCGTATTGCTGGCACCTTTTACACTGTCCCACACCATGAGGTCCCCCTCCACATACCAGGAGGCCGGCACCTTTCCCAACCGGCCAGCCCTGATAGAAACTCCCGAGCTGAATTGGTTAAGCGAATCGAGGTAGCCTGCTTTTTTACCCGAGAAGGCGGCCGGTATTGAAACCGTCGTCAGGTTTTTCCAGTTTTCAGGCTTCGTCTCAAAATTGTTGAAGAGAACTTTTACAGGATGAACCTGGTCGATGGTGTAATCAGCAATTTCCTGGTTGCCCCCGAGGCTATATACAACAGCCGAATCTGTTCGCAGGAAGACCGACTGGTATTTCTCCCGGTTCATGCTGTTGGGCTGAATCACCATGTGAGTATATTGCCAGGTCTGGAGGAGGTTGAACAGGGCAAGCGCTGCTAGTGCAGCTGCCAGACCGGCAAACGCCGGCTTATGGCTGACCGCGTTCAGCAACATTGCCAGCAGGATTGCGAAAATGCCGTAATAATCGATAAATGCACGCAATCCAAACCCGTCGCCGTAATACCAGTTCCACCAGCTGGCAATGATCCAGGTGGCTGTGACCAGGAACAGTGCCATGCTGAAAAATTGCAGCCGGTTCGTGGACATAATAAATACAAGCCCGCCGAGGGAAACCAGGATCAGGGGAGTGTAAACAAAGAGTCCCTTGCGCCAGCTGAACAGCACATTCATGATCTCAGGCGAGAGAAAACGGAATCCTTCATGACGGTACGACCACAGGAAAAACTGCCCTGTCTGGATGTGCCAGACGGCTGCCTGTATCAGCAATATGGCGGTTGCAAGGATGAAAAACAGCAAGGTTTGTTGTTTCCTCTCCCAGGCCGACCTGAGAAAGATCGCCAGCTGTTCGCGGCTTCCTGCCAGGAAAGGGACCAGCAGGAGTATGATGATGTTGGTAGGCCGGGTCAGTATCGTAAGTCCGAAAAACAGCCCTGCGATGAGCGCATTTTTTATATTCCACCCGCTGATCGCCAGGATCGTGAACCACATAAACCCGTTGATGAGGAAAAAGGAGTAGACATGCGACATGGTGGGTTGCCACAGCGAATAGTAAAAGAGGTTGGTGCCGAACAGGATCAGGACGATGGTCAGGGATGCAACTCCCTGCCTGATTCGAAGGTGGTTGAGAATCCGCATGAGGAAGGTGAGTCCCAGCAGCAGGTAAAACAGGGCTCCCAGGCCGGTAAACAACTGGAAGAAGAAGGAATAGCCGTCAATTTCCATCCCGAAAACCCATGAGAACAACGTACCTGCCAGGAAAAACGGCAGCAACAGCACGGCCTCCCCCGTAAAATATTTGTTGAAGGTGAGTTTGTGCGACTTTTCGAGGTAGCCCGGTTTGTATTTCCGGTAACCAAGCAGTTTTCTTTCACGCTGAACCACGGCTGAAAAGCCCGGGTCGTGGTCGATCAGCAGGGCCGGAAGATAGGCGTAATAGCCACGTCCGTCGCTGGTAACGATCTGTTTCCATCCCGGTGCGCCGTCGTTGAAGAGGCGCATGCTCATGAAAAATGCCAGGAGAAAGCAGCCCAGCCACAGGAGGAGAATGCGGGATCGGTTATCAGGAGACATTATGGCTATATCAGGATTTCCCTATCGCGATAATTCAACACTCAAATTTAGAAAAGTTATCTGTTTGGTAGTATGATTTATTTTTCGTATTTTTGCAGTCCTTTTTAAAAAACCATAAATTAATTAAAATCAACGAGAAATGCTAAAACAGTACGAAACCGTTTTCATTATGACTCCCGTTTTGTCTGATGAACAGATGAAGGAAACGGTAGAAAAGTATCAGAAATTCCTCGTCAGCAAAGGTGCTGAGATAGTTCACGAGGATAATTGGGGGTTGCGGAAACTCGCCTATCCCATCCAGAAAAAGTCAACAGGGTTCTATCATCTGATTGAGTTCAAAGCGGAACCCACGCTGATTAAGGAATGGGAAGTGACCTTTAAACGTGATGAGCGGATCCTCCGCTTTTTAACGGTGGTTTTTGACAAGCACATGCTCGCCTACAGTGAGAAGAAACGTGCCCGGTCGAAAGCTGCAAAGGAAGTAAAAGAATAGTAACCATCCAAAAAGAGTCTGATCATGGCAACACAACAACAAGGAGAGATCAAGTATTTGACCCCGATAGCGGTCGATACCAAGAGAAAAAAATATTGCCGTTTCAAGAAAAGCGGTATAAAATATATTGATTATAAGGATGCTGACTTTCTGCTGAAGTTCGTCAACGAACAGGGCAAACTGCTTCCCCGCCGTATCACCGGTACATCTACCAAATACCAGCGGAAAGTAGCACAGGCAGTAAAACGGGCCAGGCACATTGCTCTTATGCCCTATGTAGGAGATTTATTAAAATAAGGAGGCAGGAACCATGGAAGTAATTTTAAAACAAGACGTCCTCAACCTGGGCTATACCAACGAGAAGGTAAGTGTAAAGCCCGGTTATGCAAGGAATTATCTTATTCCCCAAAAGATTGCCATTCTGGCCACCGAGTCGAATAAAAAAATTCTGGCGGAAACCCTCAAGCAGAAGGCCCACAAAGAGGCCAAGATCAGGAAATCGGCCGAAGATTTATCCGAAGGGCTGAAGGGCCTGACGGTCAGGATAGGTGCCAAGGCTGCTGAAAGCGGCAAGATCTTCGGATCGGTCAACGCAATCCAGGTAGCACAGGCTTTAAAAGAGCAGTTTGATTTCGATGTGGACCGCAAGAAGATCCATGTTGATCATGAACATATCAAGGAACTGGGAACTTACAAGGCAAAGATCCACCTCCACAAAGAGGTGCAGGTTGAAATCAACCTCGAAGTATTTGCTGAGTAAGACAACCGGAAAAGTTGTAATTTTATCCCGGGATCCCATCGGTCCCGGGATTTTTTATGCTCTCACAAAACCAGGTCAAACATATCTCAGCCCTCCGGGTTAAAAAATACCGCGAGGAGTTCAGCCAGTTCATTGCCGAAGGGCACAAGCTGGTCATGGACCTGGTCGGCAGCGACTTTCCCATCGCCGGCATCTATGCCTCTTCCGAATGGATTGTAGCCAACCTCTCGCTGATCGGGGAGAAGAAAATCCCTGTTTTTGAAACCATCCCCAGGGAGATGGAGCGGATCACCGCGCTGACATCTCCCAGCCCTGTCCTGGCGGTAGTCGGGATCAGGCAGGCATTCATCCCGGCTGTAGATGGCAACATCTCGCTTCCGGGACTGAACCTGGCCCTTGACGACATCCGCGATCCCGGGAATATGGGCACCATCATCCGCATCGCCGACTGGTTCGGGATCAGCGCCGTGTTTTGCTCCGGTTCGTGCGTGGAGCTGTTCAACCCAAAGGTAGTCCAGGCAACCATGGGGTCGATCGCCAGGGTTAAGGTATTAACCTGCGACCTGGCCGGATTGCTTGCCTCACAGAAAGCCTGCCACGACGATTACCCTGTTTACGGCGCCTTTTTGGAGGGGGAATCTCTGTATGATCAACCTCTTGCTGATCACGGGCTCATTGTGATTGGAAATGAATCAAGGGGGATATCCCGTGAATTGGAACGGTTCGTCAACCGGAAAATCTATATCCCGTCGTTTGGCCAGTCGGATGCCGGGAAAGCCGAATCGCTTAATGCCTCTGTTGCTGCCGCCATTATCTGCGCCGAATTCAGGAGGAAAATGTTTTGATACGAATAATATGGAGATCTGCAAAACAGGATAAGGGATTCCTACTGGTACAATTGTGATCATTCAATTAATATTTTAAGAATTGCGAAAAATGGTGATCCGGATATGTTACTTTTCCAGCTTCCTTTACAGGAGGAAATTGGTTCAGGGATGGCTTGCCCCGCTGACTGCGTTGCTGATCGTTTTGTTTCTCCTGGCATCGGCCTGTACAACGCAGGCGGTCAACGAAAACTGCTGTTATTATCCTTCCGTCAAATCCATCCAGATTTACAAGGATGGATTTGAGATGTCGCCCCCGATCATTCAGCTTGATTCAAAGGAGAGGTTGCGTATCTGTTTCGACGACCTGGACCAGGATATCAAGCGGTTCAAATTCACCATTATACACTGTGAGGCCGACTGGACCACCTCCACCGACCTGATGGTATCTGACTATATCAACGGCTACCGTGAGGAGAACATCGACCAGTTAGCCTATTCGTACAATACGACTGTTAAATACATCCATTTCAACGCCACCTTCCCCACGGCGAACATGCAGCCTAAGTTATCGGGCAATTACCTGCTAAAGGTCTATGAGGAGGACACTTCGAGGATCGTCTTCACCACCCGGTTCATGATGGTCGAATCCTCCCCGGTAGTGGCCGGGGGGAACGTCGTGCAGGGAACGCGCATGGCCGACCGCAATGCCCGCCAGCAGATCGATCTGCAGGTAAAACTGAACGGCTTCCAGGTTTTCGACGTGGGACACGAACTCAGGGTAGTCCTGCAGCAAAACAGCCGGTGGGATAATGTACTGAGGCTTTCAAAGCCCCGGTTTGCCCGCAGCGACGAACTCGACTACCGGTACGACGAAACCGTATCGTTCAACGGGGGAAACCAGTTCCGCAATTTCGACACCAAAAGCCTCGTGGCCCAGTCGGAGAGGATCGCCAGAATCGTGTTTGACACGGTATACCACGTTTTCCTGCTAAACGACCAGCCACGGACCTTTAAGCAGTATTCCTTTGAAAAGGACCTGAATGGCAAATTTTTCATCAAAAATGAAGAATACGCCGAAAACAGCAGCACAGAGGCGGATTATACCTGGGTTCATTTCTTTTTACCCTACCCTGCATATATCACCACGGGTGAATTTTATGTGTTTGGGCAGCTTACCGACTGGCAGATGAACGAATCAAACCGGATGAAGTTCAATTTCGACAGGAAGGGCTACGAACTGAACCTTTTCCTGAAGCAGGGCTATTACAATTATATGTACATGGTAAAGGAGAAAGGTAAATCAACAGGCGACGAATCCTTTATCGAAGGCAGCCACTGGGATGCCGAAAACGACTATACCATCTATGTTTATTATCACGCATCCGGTACCTACTACGACAGGCTGGTGGCCGTCAATTTTCTAAACTCCATCCAGAAATAGGGTCGAGGATTGTCAATTATTCAGCATTCTGACATTGAATATTGGGCTAAAGGTCCATGGTCATCATCCTCAACCCCGGGCTGAAACCCTGGGCAATTCATCAGGGAGTGCATCAACCCTGATTCAAAACAGGTCAAAGGGGATTGCAACACTTTACCAGATGCAGTCTTCAGTATCATATTGCGCCATCCGGCAACGAATGCATTAACCCCCGCATCTCTCATTCAGGAATTCAATAATCGACATTCAATCTTAGAAGGGGTATCCGATCCCGAAGTTCCAGATGATATCCTTGATCTGCATTTTTTTGAAGATCCACTGGTCTTTCGGAGGGTTGGCCGGATTATAAATTGGAACTGCCGGGTCAACCCTGAAAATAAAGAAGTCAAAGTCGAGTCTGATGCCAATCCCGCCGTCGACGGCAATCTGGTTAAGAAAACCGGGAAAGGTGAACTTGCCTCCCGGCAGGTCTTTTGAATCCTGAAGCAGCCAGATATTCCCTGCATCAAAAAATACGGAGCCGCGGATCCACTGGTAAACCGGGAACCTGTATTCCGCATTCCCCTCCAGCTGAATATCGCCAATCTGGTTGTAGTTGAAATCATTATAGATATTCCGGTAGGTGCCGGGGCCCAGAGAATACATCTTCCATCCGCGCATACCATTGGCCCCCCCGGCGATAAACGCCTTTTCAAAGGGCAGCAGGCTGGAGTTGCCATAGGGGATGCCAACACCACCGTAAAAACGGAATACCAGCGAGTGGTTGTTGCCTAGGATGTTATAGTACCTGAAATCAAGGTCGGGTCTTATATATTGCGAGTAAGGGAGGCCAAACATGGTGAAGGAGGCACCGCTCTTTTTGACATTGAACAGGTTGTCAACGCCATAAAGGAGGTTACCGCCGGTTTCAATATTGGCACGGATATACTGAAAATCTTTGACCTTGTTTAACTTCTGGTTGCTGAAGATAAAGGTGTATTTAAGTCCCGCTACCATATGGTCGGTATACTGGTTTTTTACACGGATATCCTGGGTCTTGTTGAGGGTATCGTTGAAATAGGCATCGGGATAGACCTTTACCAGGGAGATTTCAATAGGATTCAGCGTATGCTTGATGCTCTCATTCTGAAGCCAGGAATAGCCAAATGAGATATTGGAGATATGACGGTCGAAATGAATCTGGTGCTGGTAATTATAGCCAATGCTGATGGTTGTTTTGGGTTTGAGCTTCTTTGACAGCGACTCAGGGCGGATGGGCAGCAGGAACTGAGGGAAGGTGATCCCTGCATTGGCTCCCAGTTCGATGGTGTTGAAAAAGGTCTTGACGGTGGTTCCCTGCGATGCCTGCATCTGCAGAGAGCCGCTCAGGTTGAGGCGGAAAAGCTGCGCACCCCTGAAGATGTTGCGATTTTGATAACCAAGGTTTCCCTGGACGCCAAAGGCGCCTCCCGAGTTGGTGCCGTCGGTCGTAAATGAATAGGACTGGGCCGGTGCACGCGACAGCTGGACATGGCAGTCGAGCAGATCTTTATCATGCGAATCCTGGCGCTTGAACTGCTCCTCCACAAACTGGATGTTGATATACTTGAATACCTGCAGACTCGAAAGTTGCGAATAGCTCTGGTCCACATCAAATAGGTTGTAGTGCGAACGGGGGGTTATGAATATCGCCTGGGCGATGGTTCGCGGCTTAACTTTGTAATGGGTCTTGTATAAAAAATAGTAGGTATTGGCAGGATGTCCCTTTTGCGGACTCTGGAAGGTCTTTACTAGCGTATCATACGACCCTGTAAAACCCATCAGGTGGTCGAATTCGGGATAAACATAAATCCTGTCAATGAAATAGCGCTTATGCGGAACCTGATGGACGGTAGTGAAGAAATCGAAGGAGGGTACCACCTGGTTGATGATTTCGAGGGTGATATCGCACAGGTGCTGTTGCAGGTTGGTATCGATGGTGTATTTGATATAGGAACTCGAAAACCTGAAGAATCCGTTGTTACGCAGGTTGCTGGTTATGCGGCTGCGTTCGTCGTCGAACAGGTAGGAATCAAAATTGTTCCCCTTGCGGATAAGGCATTTGGCAGTGTCTTTATAGATGTAGAATGCCACCTGGGTATCGGATATCGCATAGATGAGTTTCCTGACCTTCCAGGGTTTCCCAGGCTGTATGCGGTAGATGACTGTGGCTTTTTTCTTTTTAAGGATGATGGAATCGGTACAGCTGGATTGGAAATATCCCCTGTTTCCCAGGTAAAGATTCATCTGCTTGAGCGAAACGGCCACCAGACTTGTATCGAGAATGACCGGTTCGGAGCCGACTTTGGTGCGCAGCCATTTTTTAAATTTAGTCTCCTTGCCTTTCCCGGCCATGTTATAAATGGCGATGTTGGTGTGAAAAAGGCCGAGGGATTTACTGTTGGGACGTTGCTGCAGATAGGGCAGCAGATCGTCAATCAGGATTTTGTGATCGGCAACCTGGATCCTGTTTTTAACCAGCAGGTACTCCCTGGGGGCCAGGTTTTTAGTTACATTACAGCCACTTATGAAAATGACGATGCATAACAACACGATCCCGGTTAGCGATTTTAGCTTCAAACCCTATTTGAATTATCAGTGACAAAAATAGGGATAAAAACCAAGAAACCCTATAAAAAGGAGGTTGCCGTTACGGGCAACCTCCCTTGACGCCTATTTCTCCTTCATCATCTTTTTTGTGTCAATGATCTTGCCGTCGGCCACCAGGGTGTAAGTGTACATCCCTGTCGACAGGTCGTTGGCATAAACCTTTAACCGGCCATCGCCGCGGCCCGTGATCTCGCTGACCTTGATCATCTGGCCCCTGCTGTTGTAGAACATGATCTTCGCTACACTGATTCCCTGCGGGAGGTACCAGGTGATCGAGGTTTGCTCGGAAAAGGGATTCGGAACATTCTGGTTTAACACGATGATATCCTCATCCGACAGGGTGATAGCCGACTGGTTGATGAGTTTGTCAGGGTTGTTCACCTGCCCGCCGGGATGGTTCCCGCCAGGGTTCAGGGCAGCGGTAAGCAAGCGGATCAGGCTGTCCTGCTTCTCATTCTGTGCCTGGAGTTGCTGTACTGAACGGATCAGGATGCCGATAAAGGCGTCGTAATTCACGGCTTTAAAGTCGACTCCTTCCGATACTACCCTGCCGGACGAGTCAACCATGGCGGGTTTATGGGTGTTGACGACCAGTTCGGGGAGCACCTTTTCAACATCCTGGGCGATGACCCCGTATTGTCTTTTATCGCTGAAATGCATCCCGAAGTTGTTCTGTGTTTTGTAGTAAAAGGTTTTGGGTTTTAACTGCCTGATGATCTTCAGGGCATCGGTGATGGTATCGACCCTGGTCTTGAACTGCTGGTCGGAAGTAACGGCAAAGCCTGTGCCGGTGGCCGGGCCGTTGATCCAAACATCGCCGTCGAAGTAGCCGGCAAAGCCAAAAATGGTTCCCGAAGTTGGCGTCAGCGGGCCCTGGCCGTAAACGCCGATATTGACCATGGTGGGATAGGTGGAGGGGTTGGTGATGATCGACGGGAAAGCCCTCCCGGTTACACCGATGTTGGTGACGGTTCCGCCCCACGCCTCAAAGATGCCCCCGTTGGTGGTTACCGAGCCGTACCCTACACCGTGGGCGCCGGTATTGCTGTTGGCGCCACCATAGGCAATACCCTCCACGGCAAGGTTGTCGGGAGCATTCGCCGCGACCGACTCAACGCCATTGTTGAAGGTGTTTCCCGCGGTAACCGCTTCGAAATAGCCGCCGTAGGCAGGCCCCCCTGGAAAGGATACCACGCCGGCCTGGCCATGTACGCCGATCGCCTGGCGGTCGCCGCTGGCTACACCCCATACCCCCGTTTCATGCGTGCCGGTACCGGTCGATATAGCCGATCCGTAAATGCCGGTATTGTTTGAAAACAGGCCGCCGAAGGTGTTGGTACCATAAATGCTGTAGCTGTCGTTGGTTGAACTTGGATCACTCTGGAAATTGGTGGTCACGTTAAACTTACCGGGCAGATTCGGTGTGAAACAGGGAAACCCTACGTTCACCTTTTGGTTGTTGGTGCCATCGCCCGAAAAGTTGAAGTCGAAGGTGTTCAGCGGAATTTCATGGTCGGCTGTCAGTGGGTTTGCCGGGGAGCTGCAGTCGTTACCCAGGCTGCCTCCTCCCGACGGTGCGGCAACATAGATCACGTCGCCGTTGTTGTCGACGGCCAGGAGACCCGGACCGGGATTGGCTGTTGTAGGGGATGCTGCGGTAAGGTCCCTGAAGCGGAGGCCGGATGCTGCTGCCGAAGGAGAGGAGGCCGGGGTGTTGATTTCGAGCCAGTTGGATGGACCGGGCGTAATGCCGCTCAGCCCCACGCCTACCTTTACATTGCTGTTGCCCAGGATCATCTCATTGCTGCCGGTTACTACCGAAGCATCGCCGATGGCGATGGCATTCTGAAGATTCGGCAGGCTCGGCCCGGCGGCGCCGCCCAGGGCAACGTTGTTGGCACCGTTGACATTCGCCCCGCCGCTGCCAATGCCGATAAATACATCCTGGTAGCCGGCGAGGGTCGACAATCCCGCCCCATTGCCCACAAAGGTGCAATGCAGACTGCTGGTGCTGTTAAATCCGGCGTGCCAGCCGATATAGACATCCTCGTCGAAGTTTTCATTAAAGCCGGCTCCGCTGCCGATAAAGGTTGAGTTGTTGCCAAAGGTGTAGTTGAATCCGGCATGGTAGCCCATAAACGTATTGTCGAGTCCCAGCGACAGGTTGGTGCCGGTGGCGCTTCCAACCATGGTGTTTTTATTGCCGATGGCAGTGCTGACGCTGGCTGCGCCTGAACCCACGAAGGTGTTGTCGTTGCCCGAAGTAAGATTGGCCCCGGCATTCACACCTACAAACAGGTTGCTGGTATTCCCCTTGTGCCACAGGATGGGGGTATTGCCAAGTTTATAGGAGCTCCCGGTATTGTTCACGTTCAGGTTCCCGTTGCCGCCGCCCAGCCCGATGTCCAGCGCATTGGTTGGAGCCAGGAAGTTGATACCTACATTGTTAACCGGATAAAGATCGGTGATATTGGTACGGCAGATGGTGCTCCCCGTGGTGAATTTGGTGACATTGTTGGTAAGCGGTCCGGGCGAAGTGCAAACACTTACGCTACCTGCCGCTGCCGGAACATAGATCACGTCGCCGCTGGTGCTTAGGGCCAGCACGCCCAGGCCCGGATTGGGGATAGGGGCATAGGTGCTGTTCAGCTGCCTGAACCGCAACCCCGAAAGTCCGGCCGCACTGGCCTTGATTTCAAGTTTGTTGAGTGGGCCGGAAGGATCGCCGCTTAGTCCGATCCCCACATTCACTGTATTGGCTCCCAGGATCATCTGGTTGCTGTTCATCGTCTGCGATCCGGTGCCGATGGCGGCCGATCCCTGAAGGTTGGGTTGCAGCGGGCCCGGGCCGGCGCCCAATCCAAGCGCCACATTGCTGTTGCCCGTAGAGTTCCCGCCGCCGCTTCCCATGCCGATAAAGGTATTGCCTGCGCCGGAACTGTTGTTCTGGCCGCTGAGGTTGCCCGCAAAGGTATTCTGGGCGCAGTTGTTGCTGTTGTACCCCGACCGGAAGCCAAGATAAACATTTTCATCACCGATTGCCTGCGAGAAGCCTGCTTCGGATCCGAGGAATGTGGAGATGATCCCCAGCCGGAAGTTATATCCCGAATGGTATCCCATAAAGGTGTTGTCGTGGGTGACCGACTGCAGGTTAGCCCCTGATTCGCTGCCCACGGCGGTGTTCTGGTTTCCGATGCTGGTACTGATATTGGCGGCATCATAGCCCACGATGGTGTTGTTTTTTCCGGAAAGGGTGGAGGCATTCAGTGCCGCATTGACACCGACAAAGATGTTGGAGACATTACCCTTGTGTCGCAGTACATACTGGTTTCCGAGTTTGTAACCGACATTGTTGGTAGGGGAAAACACATCGATATCGCCGTTAAAGACATCGAGCATATTGACGGGAGTTTCGGTGTTCACTCCCATGTATTTCAGGGGCGCGGGGAACCAGTTCGTCCCGACGATTGTGCCGCCCATCACCGTATAGATCTGGGTGCTCACCCTCACCCGGTCGTGGGAGGGTGCCGGGAGGAGGACATTCGGTGTCCACTGGAAGGAGCCCCCGTTGCTGGTAACCACCAGCGGACCGTTTATCCGGGCGCTGTCGGCCTGGAGAAACCCGCTCACGGTTACATCCCCGCCCGAACCAATCCTCATGTGTTCCTGGTTATTGGTGCGGAATATCAGGGGATTCTTGTCGGTAGTGCCTACAAAATTGGAGGCAGAGTCCATCCCGCTGTTGCCCAGGGCATCCCATGGGTTGGAGGGTGTTCCGCTGTTCATCCATTTGCCGTCGTAGTGCCAGTAACTCCTTGTGCCGGTATCGTAGACCAGCATCATGCGGGTTGCCGGCGACAGGGTATCCAGGGCCAGGCGCTGTGCCGTGGAGAGGCTGCGCAGCGCCGTTTCAGATCTCCTTATGGCCGGGGTTGCATCGCGAACCGCTACTGACATGGATGGTGGAAAAACAGGGTCTGTTTTCCCCGGCAGCTGCCCGGATGCTGAGAACCCAAGGATGCCAAAAAGATAGAGGATCAGTAAATATGTTTTCATTTGTTTTGTTTTTTAATTAATAATGAAGGTGATGAAAGTATAATTAGACTAATTAAATGTAAAGATACATTGAAAACAGGGCGATGCCAAGAAAAAAGTATTGATCATCCTGAATACTGCAAATGAAAATTGGACGGGGATTGGACCTGGATTGGAAGAAGAATGACGCTAAGATGTTGCTAATATTTTGCTAAGATATCGCTAAAATGTAACATCAGCGAAGAAGGATTGGACCAGGATTGGGGAAAGCTTCAGGCGGCACTGGTGAATGACTGGAACGGCATCCCGGGGAACATTGCCGGCTGCCGGCATGTTATGCAAACAGATGGAAGTTTATATTTTAACCATGGATGGTCAGATTCAGTGCAGCCTGAACGTTATCTTCCAGGGTTAGTCGTTCAATTTTTTCCACCAGGACAGGGTCAACCCACATGAGCCAGCCAGAGTAAGAGATTAAACAATTGCCTGAAAGCCTGAGAAAGGCCCAGTTGGCGCCTGCAGTCCACTTTTCAGGCAGAGCCCTTTTCCCGGCACTACCCTTGTCGATTAACAGGTGACGAATGGCCACTGCCTCAAACCTGTCGGGCGCCAGAATAATATTTTCCAGCCTAATAATCGATGTGAATCGCTCGTGATATACTACTTTGTTCTGATACAGGTTGTTGAACAAAGGGGAAAAAAGCAGATAACGGAACTCCTGGTCACCTGCACAGGTGGAGAGTTCTCCGTGGTGATATTTTTCATTCAGTTCTGCTATGGTCATCGTTACCTTCGTGTTGGTTTGATGATCCTGTTCATAAAGCACTGGTTACTAAAAAAGAAAGTGCCCGGCCAGGTAGAACAGGAAAATCAATCCCAGCAGGAACAGGTAGGAGCGGGGATTTGCAAAATTGACCGTCCAGCCTAGCCCCTGGATTCTTTTTGGCGGGAAGATCCGTTTATCCAGCTTATTGTAGTAGAACAGACCCAGTTTCCAGTTGGAGGGATCATCATGCCAGGTATCGAACAGATCGTCGTCTGGTTTATGCTTTGAATTCATACTCCGGGTTTATTGGTTAAGCTTCGTGATTTTTTCAGTATACTTCTCCGGTAACCCTTTTAACAGGGAAATAATATCTCTGCCGGTTCTAAATATTGCTTACCTGCCTCCTGAAATATTTAGCTAATCATAATTTTTTCCTGATGCCTCTTTCGGCCGCCAGTAGGGATCAAACTCGCGTTCCTGGCCGCCGATGTTCCCGATGTCGTAGGAAACGGCATTATCCCCGTGACTTTTACTTTTATGGTTGTCGATGATCAGGCAAAAGGCAATGACTAGTTCAACGTTACAATCGTGATCGGCAGTGATGGCATAATTGTCGCCTTCGAACCAGCTTACCGCCTCCTTCTCCCACCAGGCTACCTGGGTGTCGTTGCGGTATACCGAGAATTTTCTTCCCCGGTGGCCATAGACATGGTAGATATCCGGTGAACAGGTGCACCGGTAGTGCATCCTCCACCATGAATCAGCCCTGAATTCAGCGGTACGGTGGTCATTCAGCAGGATATCATAGGCCGGTTTCAGGAAGAACCATTGTTTGCTGATCGTCAGGCGTGCACGCGGATCATCCTCCCTGTATAAATTAATCACCGAAAGCAGCCTGAACAGTTCGTTGGATGCCCTGTAGGCTGGTTGACCATCGATAAAGATATGGTATTTGTCGCCGATGGCAATTTTCTTCTGGTTAATATCGATTCGCATAGTGACGCATGTTTTTGTGAAACCTGGCCGTTACATTGCCATTAATCCCACCCGGAGGCAGGTTATTTCAAGTTCTGCCCGGGCCTGCTCCAAGGTTGCGCATGTTTTGAGAGGCATAATCTCTTTATTTGCTGCATCATAGAGCACCAGCCTGAAATCTTGCCGGGCAACATTCAGCGGCCGGTTCCCCTGGCTGTAGGAGCGGTAGGTCTCTTTCGATTCCCTGATCCCGATTTTCATAGAGGGTTCAACCGCCATCCATTTCCCGATCCTGATAAGGCCTAAGAGGTTATTGGAGAATTTCACCCGTTTTCTCTCATAATCAATCATAACAGATGAATTTGTAAATCCGGTAAACGCTCCAAGCATTATCAGGATTATGGCTGAAAAATAAAAACAGGCAAGAACCACCCCAGCCACAAAGACAATCATCCCTGCAACAGAGCCTGCGGTTCCAAATGATTTATCCAGCCTGTTACGGGTGATCATCCTGTTTCTTTTTTCGCCGGTGCTGCCATGACCCAGTATGTCGGGGATCATGAGGATCCGGCATTGGTTTTTCGAATTTTAGTGAATTCTACCGGTAAAGGTATTAAATCCACAGTTGCTGTAAAGGTATATCCGGGAATTTTTTTGGTGGCTTTAAAGTGGCCGTGAGGTACACATGTTCATCAGAAATGGCGGATTTACGCTATTAAACATAATCTGAAAAAAATGGAAAGAGGATTTTATGAAAAATGGATTGTTCCTGATCCGGAATTGGAGGGCAATTTTAGGGCAAATAAAAAAGGGCTCGAAATTAAACCTTCCGAAACCCTTGTCTTTGTTGGTGGGAGCAACAGGATTCGAACCTGTGACCCTCTGCTTGTAAGGCAGATGCTCTGAACCGGCTGAGCTATGCTCCCTCAAATGAGGGTGCAAAGGTAACTTAATTTTTCATACATCCAAACTTAACAGGAAGATTATCCCTCTTTCATCGAAAATTCCTAATTTTGCTGCGCCTTGCCGCAACATTACTGCCGGTTACCCGGCTACTGCCACCCCACTATGAACGAAAAACTCTGGAACAGGGACTTTACCCTGCTGACTATCTCCAATTTCCTGATGTGCTGCGCCTATTACTCGCTGATCTCGACCATCCCCGTCTATATCTCCAAAGAGCTTCACGCCACCTCTGGTATGGTGGGAGTGGTGCTGGCCGCCTATGTCATCGCCGCCATCCTCGTCCGCCCCTTCTGCGGCTTCGGCCTCGATAAATTCGGCCGCAAGACCATCTTTATGACCGCCCTGCTTGTCTATGCCCTGATCTTCAATACCTACCTCTTTGCTACCTCCCTTCTCATCATGGTACTCATTCGCTTTGCCCACGGACTTACCTGGGGCCTCACGACCACCTCAAACTCCACCATGGCAGGGGATGTGATCCCGGAAGGTAAGAGGGGGCAGGGATTCGGCTTCTTTGGTGTTTCTACCACCGCCGGCATGGCGCTCGGACCCCTCGTGGGCTCCTTTATCTTCCACCAGGGCGGATACCAGGCCATGTTCGTGGCCGGCTGCCTGATCAGCCTGGTGAGCATGGGGCTCGCAGGCTCGATACGTTATCACCGGTATTACACCCCAAAGGCCGACCTGGCATTCAACTGGGGTGACCTGCTCGAGGGTCGCACCATCATCCCCTCACTGAATGTGCTGGTGATCATGCTTACCTACGGTGGGCTGATCTCCTTCGTGGCCCTTTATGGCCATGAGATCGGTATCAGGAACCCGTCGGGCTTCTTCCTGATCTACGCACTGGGGATCATCAGTTCTCGGTTCACTTCGGGCAAGGCGCTCGACAGGAACGGCCCCCGCAGGATCATAATCCTTTGCATCTCACTGCTGATCGTAGGCTTCCCGCTGTTGGCCCTGTGGCAAAACCAGGCCGGGTTTTATACCGCGGCCGTGATCCTGGGATTCGGTAACGGGGTGGTATTTCCCACCTTTCAAACTATGACCAACAACATGGTGCCTGCCTCGCGCAGGGGGGCGGCAAGTTCGACACTATTCATCGCCGTGGATATCGGCATGGGGCTTGGGATGGTGCTGGTGGGCGTTATCGCGCAGTATTTCTCCATGGCTGCCGCCTTCCTGGTATGTTCGGGGATCTGCGTGTCCGGACTGCTGCTCTTTTTATTCGTCACCCTCGGGTATTATCTCAGCCACCGGGTCAATGGACAGGTTCAAACGGCGTGAAATCTTAAGTTTAGAGGGAATTATTACCTGGGCAGTGCACCAAACAGCCGTTTCAGGTTGCGGTGAAATTTATGGAAGCCGGTCACCGGTTCGGTATGCATCAGGATGCACTCACGGGTAATGAGGTTCACAGGTTTGGCAGCAGCAAGCTCAATGGCTGCGGGGGTATCCGACATCTGCTGGATCCAGATGCTGTCGATTCCCTTGGCAATAGCCTCGGCCACCACATCGCAAGTTTGCGCTTTCCGTGTGATGATCACCAGGTTATGCACATTGAGCGGGAGGGAGGCCACACTGCGGAAGCATGGCGTTCCGTCGATAAAGTCGGCGGATGGATTGACTGGGAAAACTTCGTAACCCTTTTCCGTTAGTTGTTTGAAGACCTGATAGCCGAATTTTTTCGGATCCCGTGAAACCCCTGCTATCGCAATCTTCCGTGAGGAAAGAAATGCATTGATGGATGCTTTTGTTGCTTTCATGGCCTATTTTTTGAAAATAAAATACACCGCTAAAATTAAGAAGAAAAGCCCTATAAACTGGTTCAGCCGCAGGGTCTCCGTTTTGAAGAAAACAATAGTGAAGAGGGTGAACACCATGAGGGTGATCACCTCCTGGATGACCTTGAGTTCGACCAGGGAAAAGGGGCCGCCGAATTCACGGTAGCCGATGCGGTTGGCCGGCACCTGGAAGAAATATTCAAAGAGGGCGATCCCCCAACTGAGCAGGACGATGCTGATCAGTCCCAGGTTTTGAAACCAGTTCATCTCCCTGAATTTCAAATGACCGTACCACGCAAAGGTCATAAAGGTGTTGGAGAGGATCAGCAGCAGCACGGTATAGATTCCACGGGCCATGAGAAAGAGTTGATAAGGTTTTTTATTTCCGGAAGGTGCGTTACCGGGCAAAGATATGGAAATAATATCGGATGGTTTTCTTCTGCCAGGCTAAGTGTTCATCCGTTTGATCAGGAATTTTGCCTGATGGATTTTTTTTCTGAAGGGTGCAAAGGGGGCACTGATTGTGTTACACTTCTGTCAATATCAGGTATTTCTCCCTGATGAGAGGTTTTCTGTTAATGGGCTAAGGGCATTGCCCAAAAAACGGCATCATTTCTTGACACTTTCAGCCCGCGAAACGGAATCATAAAGAGTTATAAAAGTTAAGATTCAGCTGTGAAAATGGGGGTGGGTTGCCATTATCCCTTCGTGCGCAGGGTACTGGCAAACTCCGGTGAAATGTAGTTGTCCATACGCATGCATACATTTTCGGAAAAACTGACCGCGGTCTGAAGAATCAGTTCCCAAGTGAAGGATGAAGGATTTCCATTTTCCTGCTGCAGTGCAAAGATGATGCCGGCATTGAAGGCATCCCCGGCCCCAATGGTACTCACCGGGTCGATTTGAGGGACCTTCGCAACGTGATGGCTTCCGGGACAGATCAACTCCACCCCCTCTTTGTTTTTTGTGTAGATCAGGGTAGGGCATCCGGCCGCCTCCACATGGTGATAAGCCTCAATGGCAGTGTTTGCCGCAAAGATGTATTGAAAATCTTCATCGGAACCCCGCACCAGGTCGGCAAGGGCAATATTTTCGATGATCATGGGCCTGGTTTTTTCAAGTTCAGCAAGATGCGACTTGCGGAAGTTTGGATCATAGATGATTAATGCTCCGGAACTCCTGGCCCTCCTGATAAAAGAGAGGATAGGTCCACGTATCCGTTCCGTGATGGCAAAAAACGAACCGAAGAGGATGATATCTCCCGGTTCTGTGGCAGGCGGTGAAAACCACTCCTCCACGCCGGGAAACACCTTGTAGAAAGAATAATCTGCATTCCGGTGCTTGTCAAGGAAGGCCAGCGCCAACGAGGTATTCCGCTCGCGATACCGCAGGATGCTGCTTGTGGAGACATGATTTTCTGCCAGGAAATCCATCACCATGTCGCCGGCATGGTCGGTGGCAAGGGCGCTGATGAAATCAACGTGTACGCCGGCCCTGCCCAGCGATACGGCCGAATTCAGCATGGAGCCCCCGGGGCGGGCGGCTACGGGCTGGTTTTCGCTGAAGATAATATCCAGGACGGTCTCCCCGATGCAGAAAACCCTGATTTCGGGTTCATTCATAGGTTAATATTCTATTTCCAGCCCCAGTTCGTCCTTCAACGAGTTCAATTCCGGATTTTTCTGAACCATCTGGTCGAATTTCTCTTTGTCGGTATAGGGTTTGGCGCTTTTCAGGTTTTCGGCAATGCGCGTGGTAAACTGGATTTTGTAGTTGTTAAGCCGGGCCCGCAGAAACTCCATCATGTCAGTTTTCCGCATGGTCAGTTCATCTTCGAGTACCTTGTTGCCCAGGGTAAACTCGATGTTCCACCCGGCATTAAGCACCGGGTGTGAACTTTTCAGGGTTGAATAAAGATGGGGAGAGGAATTCTTCAGCGAGTCGGCAAACTCCTCCCAGCAAAGGATCAGTTCATCGGGGGTGAAGGGGGTTGCAGTTTCATTGGGTACCTGGTCATCATCCTGAAGTCCTGAACCAGGGCCTGCTTTGGGTACAGGTTTCTTGATGGAGGTGGTGCTGTTAAAATCGTTTTTGATGTCGCGCATCTTTACAGGCTCCACTGGTTTTTTAGCGACCGGGATGCCGGCAGCTGGGTCGGCCGCCGGTGGAGCAGTAGAGGCCGGAAGGTGCTGGGATGCTGCCGGGGGATCGGCAGGAGGAGCTTCAGGCGACTCCGGGACAACAGCCCTGGCAGGGTTTGCTGCAGGCGCTGCCGGCAAGGGAACCGCCGGTGGCTGGATGGCAACAAGCGGGATGGCAACAGGTTTGGAGGGAGCCTGGTCGCCATCCTGCCAAAGCACGAGGGCACACATCTGCATCACCGACAGTTCCAGATGTAGCCTCCTGTTGTTGCTGGTCTTGTAACTCAGGTCACAACGATTGTTGATATCGAGTACCTTGATCAGGAAATGCACCTGGCAACGTTTGGATTGTTCCACATAATGATTCCGGATGGAGGGGGCCGTCTCCAGCAACCTTGCGGTGGCTGCATCCTTGCATACCAGCAGGTTACGCAGGTGTTCACCGAAGCCGATCAGGAAATGCTGCCCTTCAAAACCCTTGTCGATAATATCGTTGATGGTGAGCAGCGATCCTGGAATATCCCCTGCCAGGATCTGGTCAGTGATCTTGAAAAAATATTCATAGTCCAGCACGTTGAGATTCTCCAGGACGGTATTGTAAGTGAGCGTATTCCCAGCGAAGCTTACGAGCTGGTCAAAGATCGAGAGGGCATCGCGCATGGCTCCGTCGGCTTTTTGAGCAATGATGTGCAGGGCATTCTCCTCAACTGTAACGTGTTCTTTTTCGGCAACATGCATCAGGTGGCCGGCAATGTCGTCGACGGTGATTCTTTTAAAGTCGAAAATCTGGCAACGTGAAAGGATGGTGGGCAGGATCTTGTGTTTCTCAGTCGTGGCCAGGATAAATTTCGCATAGGCGGGCGGCTCTTCCAGCGTTTTCAGAAAGGCGTTGAAGGCTGAGGCCGACAACATATGGACTTCATCAATGATATAGACCTTGTACCGGCCCATTTGAGGCGGGATCCGGACTTGTTCGACGAGGGTGCGGATATCGTCGACCGAGTTGTTGGAGGCGCCGTCGAGCTCATAGATGTTGAAGGAGGCGTTTTCGTTGAACGAAACACAGGAGGGGCATTGATCACATGCTTCAATGGCGGTTGAGATGTTCTCGCAGTTGATGGTTTTGGCCAGGATCCGGGCACAGGTGGTCTTGCCGACGCCCCTGGGACCGCAGAAGAGAAAGGCCTGGGCAAGCTGGTTATTCTTGATGGCATTTTTGAGCGTATTGGTGATCGACTTCTGACCCACCACGGTATCAAAGGTCTGGGGACGGTATTTTCGGGCTGAAACAATGAAATTCTCCATGTGCAATTCGGTTCTTAAATATCATTCAAAAGTACGAAAGTTTTTGTTTTTTATGTAAATTGGCCGCACTTACCAATATGGATACCTATGCTGCTTTTCTTAGCCTCCTGCATCACCAACCGGCTCAGATACACCGTTGATCTGATGCTCAGGGAGATGCTCGGTCTGAAGGTTGAAATGACCACTTCCGCTGACCAGTTTCGTCTTTACGACGGCCCAAAAATCGCCTATTCAGACGCCCTTTTTCCCGATGCACTGAACATTGAATCTTCCGGACTGCTTTTTGAAGCGGGGATCCGGCAACTCGGACTGAAAACAACATGGTTTGATTCTGTCCCTGTGCTTTTTCAGTCAGATAGTCCCGGTTATCCGCTTCCTTATGATCCCTTTTCCGCAACTTTTTTCATGGTGAGCCGGTACGAGGAGTATCTTCCCTATATGAAGGATAACTACGGTCGTTTCCCGGTGACTGCGAGCGTTGCCTGGGAGGGCAGGTTCCTGGAGATCCCCGTGGTCCATCTCTGGACCGGCATGGTCGGGAAATTGCTGGAACAGCAATTTCCCGGGATTCAGATTCGCAGGAGGGAGTACCGGTTTGTGCCAACCATCGACGTTGACCATGCCTTTTGTTACCGTTGCCGTCCCCTGCTGAGAACACTCGGCGGGATTGGCAGGTCATTCATGTACTTTGAACTGACCGCCATCCTGCACCGGCTGCAGGTACTGACCCGTTTGCGAAAAGATCCCTATGACACCTATGATTATATCAGTGAAATTCATGAGAAATACGGGATAAGTCCGTTGTATTTTATGCTTTTTGCCGATTATGGCGGGGATGACAACAATGTATCCACAGGTTCGAAAGTTTTTCAGCGGCTTATCCGGAAACTCGACATTGTCCAGGGAGTCGGGATTCATCCATCCCTCTCATCCAACAAGCATTATCTGAAGCTGCAGGCCGAATTTGATGGTTTAAGCGATGTGGTAGACCGAACCATTGTTCATAGCAGGCAGCATTTCCTGAAAATATCGATCCCGCGAACCTACCGTGCACTGAACCAGCTGGGTATCAAAGACGATTATTCCATGGGCTATTCATCGCAACCCGGGTTTCGAGCCGGCATTGCCATCCCATACCCCTTTTTCGACATCTCCAGGAACCTCATCACCACCCTGATGATTCACCCTGTTATCATGATGGATGTAACGTTGAAAGATAAACTTCGTCTAAACCCCGAAAAAGGCCTTGCAAAAATCGCCAACCTGATCCGGACAGTAAAGTCGGTCGATGGCGATTTCGTCAGCCTGTGGCACAATGAAAGCCTTACGGATAAAGGCAGGTGGCTCGGCTGGCGAAGGGTTTTCGAGGAGATGGTTCACCTGGCATCCACCTGAAAAATCACATGATTCAGTATCTGCGGCATAGCGAAATAGACAAACCCCGATGGGATGAATGCATCATCAACGCTGTCAACGGCAGGGTTTATGGCTATTCATGGTACCTTGACGTGGTTTGTCCCGGCTGGGAAGCCCTCATCGAAGACGGGTATGCGAGCGTCTTCCCCCTGACCCAAAACCGGAAATGGGGAATCCGTTACCTGTACCAACCCTATTTTTCGCAGCAGCTCGGGCTCTTTTCGACTATGCAGATCAATACCGGAGATGTTGAACGATTCCTCTCAGCCATCCCGGTGGCTTTCGGGTTTGCCGAGATCCAGCTGAATTCCATGAATAACTTCCCGTTGGAGGGATTTGACGTGACGCAGCGTGTCAATCATGAGCTGAATATTGCAATGGATTATGCAGCGATATCGGGCAGGTATGCCCAGAATACCAGAAGAAATATCAGGAAGTCCGCCGAAATGAACCTTTCAGTCGGCAGGGAAACTGCGACAGGTGCACTGGTTGAGCTCTTCAGGGAAAATTTCGGTAAAAAGGAGGGAAAGCTGCTGCCTGTTCATTACATGATCATCAACAAACTGATCAACTATTGCCTGGAGCATCGCCTCGGGTATATTTCAGGGGTTTGCGACAGCAGCGGGACACTGTGTGCGGCAGCCTTTTTCTTGTTCGACAGGGGGCATGTCTGCTTTCTTTTTGCCGCCTCGGCGCCGCAGGCGCGTGAGAACGGGGCCATGTTCAGGCTGATTGACCATTTCCTTGCTGAACATGCCGGCAAATACGGCATCCTCGATTTTGAAGGAGGGAATGATCCCAACCTGGGGAGGTTTTATAAGGGTTTTGGCGCTGAAGAGGTTATCTATCCTGCCATCCGGATCAACCGCTTGCCGGGAACCATCAGTCGTTTGCTTTATTTTGCCCGTAAAATCCGGAAATAGAGAAAAAATGCTATTTTTGTGAATGTAACATAAAAATTCAAGAAAATGGTTAACAACATATCGTCGGGTAATTCCATCGTCAACCAGTTTATCGCAGAACTGAGGGATGCGGAGACTCAAAAGGACAGTTTAAGGTTTCGGTATACCCTCGAACGGCTGGGTGGAATTTTTGCCTATGAAATAAGCAAGGAGCTTGCCTATGAAACCCGGGAGGTGGTAACGCAGCTTGGCATCGCCAATGTGCCCATGCTGATCGACTACCCTGTTTTAGCGACCATTCTCCGTGCAGGGCTTCCCTTTCACCAAGGCTTCCTGAATTTTTTTGACAAGTCGGGCAATGCCTTCATTTCGGCTTTCCGCCGTCATCACAAAGATGGAACGTTCTCCATCAGCATGGAATATGCATCGGTGACCGAGATCGACGACAAGGTGGTGATCCTGTGCGACACGATGCTGGCCTCCGGTTCGTCGATGTCCCTGGCATACCGCGAACTGATCAGTCATGGAAAGCCCAGACATACACATATCGTGGCTACCGTCGCCAGCGTGGAGGGGATCGATTATATTAAGAAGAACCTGCCACAGCAGGACATTACCATCTGGGTTGCCGCCATCGACGACGAAATGACAGCCCAATCCTATATCGTCCCGGGTCTCGGAGATGCGGGTGATCTTGCCTTTGGCAAGAAATTTTAAGTAATGAAAAAAAACAGTATGAAAAATTCGCTGGTCCTTGAAAATATCAATATCTCGCTGATCTCGATCCGCAGCCACCTGCTGCGGACCATCCTCACCATCCTGATCATCTCCTTTGGCATTATGGCCCTGGTTGGTATTCTGACAGCCACCGATTCCATCAAATATTACCTCACACAGAATTTTTCCATGATGGGGTCCAATACCTTTACTATCCGGAACCGGTCGATGAACATCCATATGGGCGGAGGGGATCACACGGAAAAGCGGTACGAGCCCATCACCTACAACCAGGCACAGGAGTTTAAGGATCGGTACGAATTCCCGGCATTCACCGCGATCTTTACCCGGGCCACCGGCATCGCTACACTTAAATACGGTGCCAACAAGACCAATCCGAACGTGGGTGTGATCGGCGCCGATGAGAACTACCTGGTCACTTCGGGCGATGAAGTTGAATTTGGAAGGAATTTTACTGCCAACGAGGTTTATTACGGGTTCAGTTCGGCCATCCTTGGAGCCCAGCTGGTTACCGACCTGTTTAAAAACAAGGAGGATCCAATCGGGAAGATCATCTCCATCGGCCCCGGCAAGTTCAAGATCATCGGGGTGTTGAAATCAAAAGGCTCCAGCATGGGGTTCAGCGGTGACCGCACCTGTTTTATCCCGGTTTCCAATGTGCGCACCAACTTTCCCCGGCCGAACATGTCGTTCAACATCAATGTGATGGCCAAGAGGCCTGAAATGGTGGATGCCGCCACTGGTGAGGCGATTGCCACCTTACGGAACATACGCAAGGTACCGGTTGGGATCGAAGATACCTTTGAACTCACCCGGAGCGACAATATAGCCAAGATGCTGATCGAGAATATCAAATATGTGACCCTTGCTGCCACAATTATCGGGGCCATCACCCTGCTGGGCGCCGCCATCGGCCTGATGAACATCATGCTGGTGTCGGTTACGGAGCGAACCCGCGAGATCGGGATTCGTAAAGCCATCGGGGCCACCAAACGGGTGATCCGAAACCAGTTCTTGGTTGAGTCAATTGTGATCGGCCAGCTGGGGGGGCTCCTGGGAATCGTCCTGGGCATTCTCGTGGGCAATGTCATCTCCCTGCTGATCGGCAGCGCCTTTATCGTTCCCTGGGTATGGATCGTTACCGGCGTTCTCCTTTGTTTCGGCGTAGCCCTGGTAAGCGGGATCATCCCCGCCCGGAAGGCCGCCAACCTTGACCCCATCGAATCTCTCCGTTACGAGTAGCTTACAGTCATGGACCTGACCAGCGTCATTGCCATGTTGCGTAAGGAGTTTCCCTACGAACCCACCGATGGCCAGGACAAACTGCTGGGGGAACTGGCCGTATTTCTTACCCTCTCCTGGAAACAGCCCAACGCGCTGTTTATCCTCAGGGGATATGCCGGCACCGGGAAAACTACCGTTGTGAAGGCTTTGGTCGATGTACTGCCGCAGATTGGGAAAAAAACGGCACTCCTTGCCCCGACCGGGCGGGCTGCCAAGGTGCTCACCAGCTACACCAAGAAACAGGCCAATACCATTCATCGGAAAATTTACCTGGCCCGTACCAACAGGGAAGGGTTGATCGACCTGAAATTGCAGGTAAACTATCACAAACATACCCTGTTTATTGTCGATGAAGCCTCCATGATCCAGCATACCATGACGGCCGAGGGAGCCCTGTTTTCAAGCAGGAACCTGCTCGACGACCTGTTCCGGTTTGTCTACAGCGGAGAAAACTGCCGGATGCTCTTTATCGGCGATGCCGCCCAGCTGCCACCGGTAGGGCTGGATCACAGCCCGGCCCTCGATCACGAATTCCTCCAGCGGGCCTACCATCTTTCCATCGACACCTTTGAACTTACCGAGGTAGTCAGACAGGCGAAAGAGTCGGGGATCCTGGTGAACGCAACCCGTGTGCGCCAGCAGATCCAGGCAAAACAAACAACCTTTCCCATGTTTTCAGTTGAAGGGTTCCGCGACATCACCCGGCTCGGAGGGCAGGACCTGGAGGAGGCCCTGAACCATGCCTATTCGGGATCGCAAAAGGAGAATAATGTGGTGATCTGCCGTTCGAACAAACGGGCCAACATTTACAACAGGGAGATCCGTCACAGGATCCTTTACCTGGAAGAGGAGATCTCAACCGGCGATCACCTGATGGTGGTCAAAAACAACTATTTCTGGCTGCCGGTCGATTCGGTTGCTGGATTTGTCGCCAACGGTGATATCGTTGAGCTGAAGCGCATCAGGAATATCGAGGAGCTCTATGGCTTCCGGTTTGCCGATGTGACCATCCGCTTCCTCGATTACCCGGATGAAAAGGATCTGGATGTGAAAATTATTCTGGATACCCTGATGTCGGAATCGGCGGCATTGACCCAGCCCGATAACAACAGGCTTTTCCAGGCGGTGATGGAGGATTACCAAGATGTACCTTCCCGTCGCGAACGACTCGAAAAGGTCAAAGCCAACCCCTATTTCAATGCCCTGCAGGTTAAGTTCGCCTATGCCCTTACCTGTCACAAAACCCAGGGAGGACAATGGGATTCGGTATTCATCGACCAGGGTTACCTGAACGACAAGATGGTGAACCTGGAATTCAGCCGCTGGCTATACACCGCCGTGACGAGAGCCACGAGAAAACTTTACCTTGTAAATTTTGAGGAACGTTTTTTCTCGTGACACAAGACGTCACGGGAAAAAACGTTCTGCTTTTAAAATTACCAGCCCAAAAGGGTAAGTCCCACGGTAAACGGATAGACCTCCGGTCCCTGGTTATTCTGGAAAAGTTTGCTGAGCGAATAGGTTGCAAAGAGGTTGAGATGCGACCAGCCGATACGGAAAGCAGCGTCGAATTTGAATGGGGCCAGGTGGTACGAGCCGCGGTCGCGCACACAGTAACGGTCGACCGAATAGGTGGCAACAGAATTCCCGTTATCATCCACGAGGGTATAGGAACCACCTTTGTCCTTATATACCTGTTTGGTATAGGATCCGATACGGATACCGGCTATGGCGCCAAGGGTGACGTGAAAACTGCTGATACGGCGGTAGGGGTTGGTCTGGTATTCAAAAAACAGGGGCAGCGTAAGGTAGCTGACCACCATCTTATTTACCTCCAGGGTTACAGGTTTCCCTTGTGAATCACGGACCTTATAGGCCGTCAAAGTGGCCGAGTCATTCAGTATCACGTAGTTGTCGTTGAAATAATAGTTGGTGATCTGGAATCCCAGTCCGGTGGTGAAACCAATTTTGTTTTTGTAAAGGTTCACATTGAGTTCAAACGGGTTTAGGTTTACCGTAAGCGAACGGGCTGTATTCATGTTCAGGTATGCATTGGAGGAGCCGAAGTTCATGTCGAACGAAGGGGTTACATAGCCGCTAACACCGAGTTCGACGCCCGCCCAGTGACCGTTATATTTTTTCCTGTGTTTATAAAACGGAAAATCTTCCATATTGAAGTTTTGCATTGCGGATTTGAATTCTGCAATGGAGGCGCTGTCGCTCATATGGCCGTGTTTGTGGGCAGGGCTTTCTTTCTCTTCCTGTGCGTTTACCGTAATTACAAGCGTTAGGAAAAAGAATAATACTGCTGAAATTCGGAGTAATTTTCTCATATCTGATCTTTTTTGGTTTGACAATGTTGAGGATATGACGAAGATAAAAGCAAAATGTTACAGCTCCGGCAAAAATCAGGAGTCGAGTTTGAGAACCGCAAGGAAGGCCTTCTGGGGAACTTCGACGTTACCGATCTGGCGCATCCGTTTCTTTCCTTTTTTCTGTTTTTCGAGCAATTTACGCTTACGTGTGATATCACCGCCATAACATTTGGCCGTTACATCTTTCCGAAGAGCCTTGACAGTTTCGCGGGCGATTACCTTGGCCCCGATGGCGGCCTGAATGGCGACATCGTATTGCTGGCGGGGGATGAACTCCTTCAGCTTTTCACAGAACCTGCGGCCGAAATCATAGGCATTGTTGCGGGTGATCAGTGCCGACAGGGCATCGACGATCTCACCGTTGAGCAGGATGTCGAGTTTCACCAGGTCGGCGGTTTGCCAGCCCGAGGGATGATAGTCGAAAGATGCGTAGCCTTTGGAGATACTCTTCAGGCGGTCGTAGAAGTCGAAGACAATTTCACCCAGCGGCAGCTCAACGGTAAGTTCAATCCTGTCGGTGGTCAGGTAGACCTGGTTCTTCAGGTTACCGCGTTTGGCAACGCACAGGGTCATGATGGCACCGATATATTCCGATTTGGTGATGATATTGGCCGTGATGGTGGGCTCTTCTATTTTGTTGATATAATTTGGCTCGGGCAGTCCTGAAGGGTTATAGACATCCATGACTTCCCCTTTGGTGGTATATACCTTGTAGGAGACGTTGGGCACCGTGGTGATGACATCCATGTCGAATTCACGGTCGAGGCGCTCCTGGACGATCTCCATATGGAGCAACCCGAGAAACCCGCAGCGGAACCCGAATCCGAGCGCCGCGGAGGCCTCCGGTTCGAACGAAAGGGCGGCATCATTAAGTCTCAGTTTTTCGAGCGAATCGCGCAGTACTTCGTAATCGTCGGCATCGGTAGGGTAGATCCCCGCAAAAACCATAGGTTTCACGCCGAGGAACCCCTCGATGATCTCAGTACAGGGATTCTCCACATGGGTAATAGTATCGCCCACTTGTACCTCTTTACTGTTTTTGATCCCGGAGATGATGTAACCTACATCGCCTGCATACACGGTGTCACGCGGCTCCTGCTTCATCCGGAGAATACCGACCTCGTCGGCGCGGTAGTCCATCCCGGTGGCAACAAATTTCACATGATCGCCCTTTTTAATGGAACCGTTGAAAATCCTGAAATAGGCGATTACACCTCTGAATGGGTTGAATAATGAATCGAAGATCAGCGCCTGGAGCGGAGCTTCGGGATTTCCTTTTGGTGCGGGGATCCTGGTGACGATCGCCTCCAGTACCTGGTCTATGCCCAATCCTGTCTTCGCGCTGACAGCAAGGATCTCATCATGGTCGCAACCAAGCAGGTCGACGATCTGGTCCTTCACCTCCTCCACCATGGCTGCATCCATGTCGATCTTGTTCAGCACGGGGATGATGGCCAGGTTATGGTCGATGGCAAGATAGAGGTTTGAAATGGTTTGGGCCTGGATGCCCTGTGTGGCATCAACCACCAGCAGAGCGCCTTCACAAGCGGCAATGGCGCGCGACACCTCATAAGAGAAGTCGACATGGCCCGGCGTATCGATAAGGTTCAGCACATATTCCTCCCCGTTATGCGGAAAGTTCATCTGAATGGCATGGCTCTTGATGGTGATGCCACGTTCACGTTCCAGCTCCATGTCGTCGAGCACCTGTTCTCTTGAATCGCGTTCAGAAACAGTATCTGTCCATTGAAGCAGCCGGTCAGCCAGGGTTGATTTCCCGTGATCGATGTGGGCAATAATGCAAAAGTTACGGAGATTTTTCACGGGAGCAAAGATACAAAATTCCATTGATTTTCCTACGGTGTAATCTACTCACGTGTAACTTGCGCCACGTTAGGCGTGAGGATTTATTTCAGCAGTGTCACCGATCCGCGCAGGTTTCGCTTCACAATCCCCGCCAGCGTGATTTCAAAAACGTCGCAGATATAGAAATAGGTGCCATCGCTGCACAGTTGGTGGGTGGTCCGGTCCTTGCCATCCCAGTTGATGTCGGGATCGCGGGTTTCAAAAACCTCTTTGCCCCACCGGTCGAAAATCTGCATATTGATCTCGCTGACCGAACTGTACGGGAAGGGCATGAAAACATCGTTTTTGCCGTCGCCGTTGGGGGTGAAGAAGTTGGGCAGGTTGTAAAGACAATCTGGTCCTGCCGAAATATCAACGCATACGATATTGCTCATATTGCTCCTGTTTCCAACGGAATCGACAGCAACAATACCATAACAGCCAACAAATGTCTGCGGTGGATGATGCAGGTAAACGGTATCCGGAACCGTCACGGAATCGATGAGTTTTGGCTGGCCATGAACCGGTGTGTAATAGATGTAATACCGAGCAATATCGTTCTGGCAGCTGTCGGCTGCCGGTTTGCTCCATTTCAGCAGGTTGGCCGATTCTTTACAGCTGGTCGCTACGGTAAGAAGGGGAGGGCAGGGAGGGATATTGTCGACCGGGATGGTGCAGGTTTCCTGGGAATAGTTGATAATGGGATAAATGAAACCGGAAGCCGAGTATTTTCCGATACTTTTTAGCCGGTAGCAATATTGCAATCCGTTGGTTAATCCCTTATCCTGGTATGACGGTTTGGAGGTGGTGCCGATTGAATCAAACAGGGCAGCGCCGGGGTCTTTCCTATAAATGGTGAAGGCAAAATTGGTCCAGGGTACCTTGTTGTTCCAGGTAAGTTTTACCATTTTATCGGTGGGGGTGGCGGTCAGGAATTCGGATGATGCAAGTTGGGAGGAGCCGATAAGGAACCGGTTGCCGGGTGTAAGGTTATACAGGTCGATACGGTAAGTGAAACTCTGTAATTTTGTATTCAAAAGGGTGTCGGTCAGAATGGTATCATTGAGGTTCCTGGTGGAGTCGATCAGCGTAAACAGTCCGGAGGCAGCCGATGTTGAGCGGGCGATGACGTATTCATAGGGTCCGGGGGCCTGCAGGGTGTCGATTTCGGTGGGTTTCGACCAGGCAAGCAGGAGCGAACCGCTGGTGTCGCTGGTGGTATTGATACTTACGTTGGTGATGACAGGTACATCCTTTTTCAGGGTAGCGCAGGCTTCGTTGGATGCATAACTTTCGGCATTGTCGGGATAGTAGGCGACCACCAGATAACAGTATTTAAGCCCGCGGGTAAGTCCCGAACCGTTGTTGTCGTCGAGGTAGGAGGTCTTGCTGATATCGGCGAATGTAGCTATTCTGGCATATCCCAGAGAGGCGGGGACGCCGGTCTGGCAGAAGCCGGGGATATATCCTGTGGAATCTGATTTTCGCCAGATCTCATAGCCTGTAGCATTGGCACAGGCGTAATTATCCCAGTTGAGTGTAATGGTGTTGCCCATCGCAGCGGTAGTAAGGTTTTTCGGTGCCGGGCCGACCACCAGGATATTCACCGATTTGATGGTGGCCAGGTTGACAGGCAGCGCGTTATCCTTGGCTTTGAAGAATACCTGGTAGGGATGCAGTTTAACCTGGCTGCACACGGTATTCCAGTGGAAGATAGCCTGAACATGACCCGACCCGGTAACGGGGTTGGGATCGAGCACAGCTTCATTGGCGGGCAGGATGAAGGGGCCGCCGGTTCCCGACAGGGTAACGTTATTGCTGTCGGGATCAAAGGCATTGACGATGAAACGCAGGTTTTTCCCTGCTTCCACGCAGGTATCAGAAATGGTTTGAATGACCGGGGGATGGTCGTTGCAGGCTACGACGATGATCTGCATATCGCGGAGCACACTCCCTATCTTTACACCGGCGCGCCATTCCTCCACGAGGATGGCGATATTGTATTCGCCTTGCTGCTCGGGGCTATCCCAAAGGAAATCACCGGTGACCGGATCCAGGGTGATCTTGTTGAAAGCTGCCGGCAGGGTATAACCCGGGATGACCTGCCCCTGGGCACCACGGCAGGGAACGAGTTTGTACGACAAACTGTCGCCATCGGGATCATAGGCCCCGGGGTTATGGTAAAATGGCTGGTGCACGCAACCGTTATCGACAGGCGGGACCAGCAGAACAGGTGAATTATCGTAGCCATTGATAAAGGGGCTGATCACCAATTCGCAATAGATGTACATCGGAGTGTTGATCGAGTTGGGAATGTTGATGATGCCACCGTTGCGGTTCGGGTCTTCGCATGAAATAATATAGTCGGCAGGGCCGGAGAAGGTGTGCTGGCCGAGGTACTTGTTATAGGTGATGTCATCCGGGAGATTGGTCTCCACCACACGGGGAATGTCGGTCGTGGTACCGTCGCCCCAGTTGATGGTAAGGAAATCACGGTAGGCGTTGGCAGGACTTGGCGTAAAGGTATAGGAGATCAGGGTGAGTTCGTAGGTTAACCCCGAGATGTGTTTGTAGGACATTTCCGCGGCCCGCTGGTGGGTGGCAAAAACAGCGACCGGAAAGGTCAGCGAACTCATCAGGACCCATAAAAAAAACCGCAAAATCAATGGTCTCGGCATATCGGGGATTGGGGTTGGGTAACTCACGTCAAAAGTAATAATTTTATGGGCGCCGGGAGAGATATAGGTTCATTATTTCGTCACGTTCTGAATTTTAAATTAAATTTGCACAACCATACACTAACCGCAATCATAGATGTACCAACAGGAACCGGAATTAGAGAAACAGGAAATCATAAAGCGCTACCGGAACCTGCTGCGTGTTTGGAAACCCCGTAACCCGGATGATAAAAAGGTGGTGCGGAAGGCCTTCAAAATGGCACTGGAAGCCCATAAAGACATGCGGCGCAAAACCGGAGAACCCTATATTTATCATCCCCTGAGCGTTGCCACCATTGCCGTCGGCGAAATCGGACTGGGAGCCACCTCCATCGTATGTGCGCTGCTGCATGATGTGGTCGAGGATACCGAGTATACCCTGGAAGACATCAGGGGGTTATTCGGCGACAAGGTCGCTACCATCATCGACGGGCTTACCAAGATCAAGGGCATCTTTGACCAGCACACCGCCTCGATCCATGCCGAAAATTTTAAAAAAATACTCCTTACCCTCTCCGACGATGTCAGGGTAATCCTGATCAAACTGGCCGACCGGCTGCACAACATGCGCACGCTGTATGCCCTGGGTCACGAAAAACAACTTAAAATTTCGTCTGAAACCACCATCCTGTATGCTCCGCTGGCGCACAGGCTGGGCTTGCATGCCATCAAAAGCGAACTGGAAGACCTGGCCCTGAAATATACCGAACCCGAGGTGTATGAGACCATCTCCAGGAAACTGCGCGAATCGGCTGCCGACCGGAACCGGTTTGTCAGCAAGTTTATCTTTCCGATAAAAAAGGCACTCACCAAAAAGGGCATCTCTTTTGATATCAAGGCCAGGGAAAAGTCAATCGCGGCCATCAATATGAAGATGCGCAAAAAAGAGGTACCCTTCGAGGAGATATATGATATTTATGCCATCCGTATTGTCATCGATTCGCCCATCGAAACCGAAAAATCGGATTGCTGGAAGGTGTATGCCGCTATCACCGACTCCTATCGCCCCAATATGGAGCGGTTGCGCGACTGGATCTCCATTCCCAAGGCCAATGGTTATGAAGCCCTTCATACTACGGTGATGAGCAATACCGGCGAATGGGTGGAAATCCAGATCAGGTCGCGCCGTATGAACGAGATCGCCGAAAAGGGATATGCCGCTCACTGGAAATACAAGGAGGCCATGCATGTGAACAGCCAGCTTGATAATTGGCTCGACCGAATCAGGGAGATGATCGAAAGCCCCGATTCTGATGCCATCTCTTTCCTGGATGATGTCAAAGGATTTTTCTTTCATGATGAAATTTCGGTATTTACGCCGCAGGGAGAGTTGCGGACACTCCCGGCCAACTCGACGGTGCTTGACTTTGCCTACGCGATCCACAGCGAACTGGGCGGTACCTGCATCGGGGCCAAGGTGGATAAGAAGCTGGCAGCCATCAACCAGGTGTTGAAAAACGGACAGCAGATCGAGATCATCACCTCCCGCAAACAAACGCCAAAGGAGGAGTGGCTGAGCTACGTGGTGACCACACGGGCAAAGACCAACATCAAGATCGCAGTCCGCCAGGAAAAGAAGAAGTTCGTCAAGGCAGGCAGGGAAAAGTTAGGCAAGTGGTTTTTGCAGCTGGGCATTGAATTCTCGAATGAAAACATCAAGAAGTTCCTTGCGGTAAATAATTTCAGCAGCCTGGTTGACCTTTATTATGCAGCTTCACAGGATACAATCGGGGTCAAGGATGTGAAGACCTTTGCTGCATCCAGTTTTAAAAACGGGTGGCTGAACTTTGTGCTGAAAAGCACCCAGAAAGGAAAGACGGCTCATGCCGGTAGTGATGAGGGGCAGGAGGCATCAGATCCCGAAGAACAGGGAGTTGAGAGTCACGATCCCGGGGGACAGCTTGATTACCAGGTTGCCGGTTGCTGCAATCCCATCCCGGGCGACGAAGTTGTTGGCTTTACCAACGTAAACAATGCAACCATGCAGATCCACAGGACCAAATGTGCCAGGGCCCAGGAACTGATGACGGTTTATGGCAACCATATGGTCAAGATGGACTGGACCAACAGGAAATCGATCTCTTTTTTAACCGATATCAAAGTGACAGGGATTGATAAAAAGGGGTTGATCAATGAAATCACCCGCATCATTTCCAATGAACTGAACCTGAATATCAAATCATTTCATATCGAGGCGGAACACGGACTCACGCAGGGGTCAATAACGCTGTACGTCCAGAATATTGCAAGTCTTAACGAGGCATTGAACAACCTGACCATGGTGGAAGGGATTACGAATGTTTATCGGGTTGATTAACAAAAAAAATCTATTTTTATTTGTTCTAAATCCCGATAAATGTATATCTTTATGCCAAATTTGCTAATATGATCAAGAAACCAACTGAAGATGTGTTCGAAACCGTGTCCACTTTGTTTACGGAATATCTGGAACGCCACGGCCATCGCAAAACTCCTGAGCGCTACACCATTTTGAAAGAAATTTTTGCCACAGAAGGCCATTTTGATATCGAAACACTTTATATCAGGATGAAAAATCACAAGTACAGGGTTAGCCGCGCTACCCTGTACAATACCATAGAATTGCTCCTCGACTGCGGCCTGGTGACCAAGCATCAGTTTGGCACCAACTATGCGCAGTTTGAAAAATCGACGCTGCTCAAACAGCATGACCATTTTATCTATGAGGATTCCGGTGAGGTCATTGAATTCTATGATCCGCGGATCGAAGAGGTCAAGACCAAAGTTGAGAACAACTACAACGTAAAGATCACCCACTACGCACTTACGTTTTACGGCCAGTCGAAATCGAAGAAGTAAATTCCTGTTATGAAGGTTGATGTAATCCTTGGCTTGCAATGGGGAGACGAAGGTAAAGGCAAGATAGTCGATGTATTTACCCCCCGTTATGATATCATTGCCCGTTTTCAGGGCGGACCGAATGCCGGCCATACCATCATTTTTGGTGGGAACAAATATGTGCTGCATACCATCCCGTCGGGGATCTTCCATCCGCAGACCCTGAATGTCATTGGTAACGGTGTGATCATTGATCCGCTTATCCTCTATCGTGAAATTGACAAACTCAGGGAGGCTGGCATGGAACCAAAGGATAACCTGTTGGTTTCGAAGCGGGCGCACCTGATCCTGCCGACACACCGGCTGATGGATGCTGCGCTGGAGTCGGGCAAGGGGGCAACCAAGATCGGTTCAACCCTGAAGGGGATTGGTCCCACCTATACCGATAAATACGGGCGCAATGGCATCCGGGTTGGCAACATCGCCGATCTTGATTTCAATGCCCGTTATGAAAAACTAAAGGCCGAACACCTGGAGGTCATCCGCCATTCGGGGTTCGACTATTCTGTGCACCTGCTCGATTCGCTCTCCTTTGATGTTTATGAGGAAAAATGGTTCGAGTCGATCCGCAGGATGAAAGAGCTGAAGATCATTGACAGCGAGATTTTCCTGAACCAGAGCCTCGACGCCGGGAAATCGGTACTTGCCGAAGGCGCCCAGGGAACCATGCTCGATGTTGATTTCGGATCCTACCCTTTTGTTACATCTTCCAATACCATTACGGCAGGTGTATGTTCCGGACTGGGTATCTCGCCGCACAGGGTAGGCAGGGTTTATGGCGTTTTCAAAGCCTATTGCACCCGCGTGGGAAGCGGTCCGTTTCCTACCGAACTGCACGATGACGACGGTGAAAAAATGAGGGTGGGCGGCAAGGAGTTCGGCTCCACCACCGGGCGGCCCCGCCGCTGTGGCTGGCTTGACCTGCCCGCGCTGAAATATTCGGTCATGCTCAACGGGGTTGACAGCCTTGTGATGATGAAGGCCGATGTGCTCAATCCCTTCCCCTCCATTAACATTTGTACCGGTTACCAGTCAGGTGGCCAGTTGCTGGAGAGCTTTCCGTTTGAACTCGATGATCAGAAGCTTCAACCGGTTTATAGCAAGATGGAGGGATGGAATGCCGACCTGGGCAATTGCAGCCAGGTATCAGATATCCCTGATGCCCTGGCCACCTATATTCAGTATATTGAAAAGGAAGTTGGTTTGCCGGTCGATATCGTCTCTATCGGACCCGACCGGCTTCAAACCCTTGAACGTTAAATTCTAAAGTTTCCGTTTTACTTCGATCTGTTCGTATCCTTCAACGATGTCGCCAACCTTGATGTCATTGAAGCCGTCGATGTTCAGACCGCATTCGTAGCCGGTAAGCACCTCCTTCACATCGTCCTTGAAACGTTTCAGCGAACCTAGATTCCCGGTGAATACCACGATACCGTCGCGAATCACGCGGATTTTGGTGTTGCGCGTTACCTTGCCGTCGAGTACCATGCATCCTGCAACAGAACCCACTTTGGTAATCTTGAATACATCGCGGACTTCAATATTGCAGAGGATCTTTTCCTCGATATCGGGCGATAACATGCCTTCGATAGCGGCTTTGATCTCTTCGATCGCCTGGTAGATAATGGAATAGAGGCGGATGTCGATCTGTTCGGCTTCTGCCAGTTTGCGTGCACTTACCGACGGTCTAACCTGGAACCCGACAATAACGGCATTGGAGGCCGAGGCCAGCAATACATCCGATTCGGTAATGGCTCCGACCGATTTATGGATCACATTGACCATAACCTCTTCGTTCGACAGTTTCAGCAGGGAATCGGAGAGGGCTTCGACAGAACCGTCCACATCGCCCTTGACGATGATGTTAAGTTCCTTGAAGTCGCCAATGGCAATACGGCGCCCGATTTCGTCGAGAGTAATATGTTTCTGCGTACGCAGTCCCTGTTCACGCTGCAACTGCAGACGTTTGGTTGCGATCGCCTTGGATTCCTTTTCGTCGGCCATGACATTAAAACCGTCGCCGGCCTGGGGAGCCCCGTTCAGACCCAGCATAAGCATGGGCTGTGACGGACCTGCCTCGCGGATGGGAAGGTTTCGTTCGTTGTAGATGGCCTTTACCTTGCCATAGGTAGCGCCTGCCAGGACAATATCGCCCACGCGCAGGGTTCCGTTCTGGACCAGAAGTTTGGCCACATATCCGCGGCCCTTGTCGAGCGACGACTCAATGACCGTGCCGGTTGCAAGACGCTGCGGATTTGCCTTGAGGTTGAGCATTTCAGCCTCAAGCAGTACCTTTTCGAGCAGCAGGTCCACATTGGTACCCACCTTGGCCGATATCTCCTGTGTCTGGTATTTGCCACCCCACTCCTCAACGAGGATGTTCATCTTCGACAGCTCTTCGCGGAGCTTCTCAGGGTTGGCATTGTTTTTATCCATCTTGTTGAAGGCAAAGACAATGGGAACGCCGGCTGCAAGAGCATGGTTGATAGCCTCACGTGTCTGGGGCATTACGGTTTCGTCGGCGGCAATTACGATGATCGCCACATCGGTGATGCTGGCACCGCGGGCACGCATGGCCGTAAAGGCTTCGTGGCCCGGTGTGTCGAGGAAGGTGATCTTTTTCCCGTCGGGACGGAGCACCTCATAAGCGCCGATATGCTGGGTGATACCTCCAGCTTCGCCGGCCACCACGTTGGTACTCCTGATAAAGTCGAGCAGTTTGGTCTTGCCGTGGTCGACATGGCCCATGACCGTAACGATTGGCGGGCGGTCAACAAGGTCTTCGGGTTTGTCAGGTTCATTTTGCTTGATGGCTTCCTGTACTTCAACGCTCACGAATTCCACCTTATGGCCGAATTCTTCAGCAACAAGGGTGAGGGTTTCCGCGTCGAGACGCTGGTTAATGGAAACGAACATGCCGAGCGACATACAGGTCGAAATGACATCGGTAACCGGCACATTTAACATGGAGGCAAGCTCATTGGCAGTTACAAACTCGGTAACCTTAATGACGCGTTTACCCTCTTCCATGCGTTCCTGTTCCTGGTGCATCTGCTGACTTACCGCATCGCGTTTGGCTTTGCGGTATTTCGATGCCTTAGATTTTCCGGTCGGGCTTAAACGGGCAAGGGTCTCCTTGATCTGTTTTTCGATATCCTCGACTGTAACCTCGGTTTTCTGGGTGTCCTTCTGAAGCTTTTTATCTTTTGCAAGCGTAAGCTTGTGCATGCTTGGCCGGGGGGCTTCCGGGGTGGTGACCGTAACGCTGGTGCTTACCGTACCCTCTTCGCCCTGCCTTTTGATACGGCGGCGTTTCTTTTTCTTTGATTTCAGGGTTTCATCCGAAGAGGATGCCACCGGCTGAGGTTTCCGTTTCTCAAATTTCTTTGGTTCGGGAAGAGTCATCGAGCCAAGGATGGTCGGACCTTCAAGGATGATGCGTTCGGTGCGCAGGAAGTTGGATTCCTCGACAGGTTCGGCAGGTTTGGGAGGCTCAACAACCACGGCGACCTCGGCAACAACCGGTTCGGCGGGTTTCGGCGCTTCAGCAACAGGTGCAGTGACTACGGCAGCCGTTACAGTTTCTTTCACTACTGGAGGAGCCACCGGCTCTGGCGGGGTACCTGGCTTTGGCTTGCCTTTTTTCGACAGTTTCTTATCGAATATGGCCAGATCCATTTTACCCACAATTTTCAGATCTCCTGTCGATGATTTTACAGGCTCGGGTTCAGGTTCGGCAACGGGTGCCGGTTCGGGAACGGCTGCGACAGCCTCAACGACCTCAACGACTTCAACAGGTTTCGGAGTTTCAATGACAGGTGGTGCAACTTCGGCGACAACAATGGGTTCGGCTTTAACAACGACCGGTTCTTCGTGGATGATCACCGGTTGTTCGACAACGGGTTTTTCCTCCACGATTACAGGCTGTACAATCACCTCAACAGGTGGTTCAACCGGAGCAACCGGTTCGGGCGGGGGAGGCGGAGGGGGAGGAGCAACTTCCACCTTTTTCTCTTCCCTGACGGGTTCTTTAACAGTTTCCCTGACTACGGTTTCCTTAACCTTTTTTGTAGTCTCGTACTGTTTTTTCTCGAATTCCATGGAAACATTCTTGATGAAAAGATCATCAAGTTCCTTCTCACGGTCCTTCGATGCCAACCTCTTATCCTCGATGGTGACGGTTTCGTGGGTGCTGAATTGCAGCCCGATCTTTTTCGCCTCTTCCTTGACATGCTTTTCCGAAGCGAATTCTTTCATCAGGAGGGTATACATATCCTGCGTTAATTTCGCATTCGGATCCATATCGATCGGGAATCCCTTTTTAACAAGGAAATCCACTACGGTCTTCATCCCAATGTTAAATTCCCGTGCAGCTTTGCTTAACCTGGTACTTGTTACGCCTTCACTCATTGAGCAAAATTATGGTTTTTTATTCAAATTCAGCTTTTAAAATGCGGACAACTTCATTGATCGTCTCCTCCTCAAGGTCGGTCCGCTTCACCAACTCAAGAACATCCAAATCCAACACACTTTTTGCAGTATCGCAACCAATTGATTTCAATTCATCTATGATCCACTGATCAATTTCATCAGAGAATTCCTGGATATCCACATCTTCATTATCCACATCGGTATCACGGTAAACGTCGATCTCATAACCGGTAAGTTTTCCCGCCAGTTTGATATTGAAGCCTCCTTTGCCGATGGCCAGCGAAACCTGGTCGGGTTTCATATAGACATCAGCTCTCTTCTCCTCCTCGATGATCACGATGGAAGAGACCTTTGCAGGACTCAGCGCACGCTGGATAAATAGGGAGGGGTTGGTGGTATAGTTGATTACATCGATGTTTTCATTTTTCAATTCACGGACGATCCCGTGGATACGGCTGCCCTTCATCCCAACGCAGGCGCCTACCGGGTCGATACGGTCGTCATACGATTCAACGGCAATTTTGGCACGTTCGCCCGGTACACGGACAATCTTCTTGATATTGATCAGTCCGTCGTACACTTCGGGAACCTCCGATTCGAACAGGCGTTCAAGGAAAGCTTCGGATGTACGCGACAGGATGATAATCGGGTTGTTGTTCTTCATCTCCACCTTCGAAACCACAGCCCTGATCGTATCGCCCTTGCGATAGAAATCTGAAGGGATCTGTTCCGATTTGGGCAGTATCAGTTCGATATTTTCATCATCCACCACCAGGATCTCTTTTTTCCACACCTGGTAAACCTCACCGGAGATGATCTCCCCGATTTTTTCACGGTATTTGGTGTAAACATTGTTCTTTTCATATTCCTGGATCTTGGAAATCAGGTTCTGGCGGATGGCAAGGATTTCACGGCGGCCAAAACTCTCCAGTTTGATCTCTTCCGAAAGTTCTTCCCCGACTTCAAAATCGGGTTCAATTTTAACAGCCTCCGAAAGGGGTACCTGGGTGTTTTCATCCTCAACCGTACCATCTTCCACGATCGTGCGTGACCTGAAAATTTCAAGGTCACCCTTGTCGATGTTAACAATGATGTCGAAATTATCGGACGACCCAAACCTTTTCGTCAGCATGTGCTTGAATACATCTTCCAGGATGCGCATCATGGTTTCCCTGTCGATGTTCTTGAATTCTTTGAATTCTGAAAAGGTTTCGACTAAATTCAGATGTTCCATTGTTTGATAATTCTACTTTTTAAATGAGATTACTTCTATCGCTGATTTAATATCTTCAAATTTCAAGTCCAGGATGATCTTTTCCTGCTCTTTTTTTGGTTTTTTAACAGGAATCTGTTCGATCCGGATACCGTTTTCATCGGCATCCACGATAATTCCGGAAATTTTATCACCGTTTTTAGTGACCAGTTCCAGTTCGTTTCCTATGTTTTTCCTGTACTGCCTGGGAAGTTTTATCGGGCGGTCGGCCCCGGCTGAAGAGACTGTCAGTTCAAAATCTTCGGATTCACGGTCAAGGCTCTCCTCCAGAAACCGGCTTAGTTGCTTGCAAACCTCTATGTTTACGCGGTGATCACCATCAACAAATACATTAATACGGTTGCCTGTTCTGATCTTCAGTTCCACCAGGAAATATTCACTCCCGTAAAAGTGTTCCTCAATCAGCTTTTTAATTTCTTTTTCGGTGATCATGGGTTATCAATAAAAGAGGGGACGATTTGTCCCCCCGCATCTGCATTCCTGAATCGGCAGCAAATATAGATAAAAATATGATACAACCATCATTATTTTAATATGTTCCTGATTATTTGCCCCGATGGCCTCCATTTTATTGAAATGGCATCCAGTCAATTGCTGCAGCCCCTGTTTCCAATAGAACGTATATCCATTGTCTTGAATGATGCATCCGGGAGAGTCTGCAGAATATCTCTTAGGACTGTTACGAGCATTTTATTTCATCATCTCCCGGGAAAACTTTTGCTGATTTGTCATGTGTTTTACGTTTTTTTCAGATTGGATATAATAAGAATAAATGGATATTCACGGCTGGTAGGAATGTATTTATTATGGTTAATCTGGTTCCCTTTGCTCTGGTTTTTTTTTGATTTTGTTAAAATTGTTATCATTTATATTTGCCTACATGTTTTTAAATCAGAACATTATTAAATATCTTTATGGCGAAATTAAGGGGATGGTCATCAAATACCAAACACTTGTGGAAAAAATGGCTGTCTCGATAACCCCTAATAACGACACAACAGGGAAACAGCCGCCAATCCAGAACCGTTACCTCCCGGACAGAAACCTTTATCGGTGGGTGAAAAATTTGACCTGATCGATAATGAATTGCATTCCATCAATATCCGGCTTAATGAGCCCAAAAAGGATAGCTGGTTGAAAAAAAATGTTACCCTGGTCATCAGTATCGTTGCCCTGATCTCCTCGATAGGGTTTACCGTTTACAATATCCGAAAGGAAATTGTAAAGGATTCAGCCACCAGTAAGGCAAAAAAAAGTGAGCAGATCGTACAATTAGCGTTAAAACTCACCGACCTGGCTGAGAAAAATGCAAAACTTGCTGCTGAAAACCCTAATGTTGATGCCAGCCAGTTATCTGTACTGTTGAATTATCAGAGGATGGTCTATATAAGCGAGATCATGGATCTGATGAAGGATGCAAAGGAGGGCTTTCCCCCTGATATCTATGCCCTGATCGGAAATGAGCTAAAATTGAACGGACAATTTGAGGATGCCCTTACCTATTATAAACTGGAGATGGACAACGCCCATACAGCTGTAAGTAAAGTTGTGGCAAACAGAGATTTAGGAGGTATTTACGGGATTCTAAATTCCTCTTTTCATAATAAGGACTCCTCCGACTATTATTGGGCCGAGAGTATCCGTTACGGAAACACATTCTCAGGAGACCAGAAATTTATTATCAACGGCTACACCTATAAATTGCGGGCAGGAGATGAATTCTACCAGGGTCGTACTGCATTTGCCTTGCAGATGATCGACAGTGCAAAATCACAGTATCAACAATTGCATGAAAACAACATGGCCAAGTTTTCCTTTCTGAAGATGCTGGACCAGATGGTTGAATTTAATAATAAAACGGATATTAAAAAACTGTTCTTTTTTCTCGCCGGCGAGTGGAACACGGTGCCGGGAAGCCGGGCAAAGGCCCAGTTTCATTTTTCCCAGAATCCCAATGGCTGGTATTGCTACTTTGAAATGTATGCTGGCAGGAATATTTGCTGCAGCTTGTCGGGGCCCATTGTATCAAGTTCAGCCGATCATTTTACATTCAGTTTGCAGGGGATTAAAAAACTGGATTATCCGACCCAGGATGGTGACAGGATGAAGGTGTCAGGCTCCATCAGGATTTTCCAAAACGGATCTGGCTGTGAATCCCTGAAAATCATTTTTAATGAATTAAACGGGAATAAGAAAGAATTTGTCGTGTGTAAAAACGAATAATTCCTGCTTGCTCAACAATCAACAAGTATTAATCAGAAAAACCAACTCCGATGAAAACCATCCTTAACAAACTGTTTATGGTGGTCATGATTTTGATGACCCCGCAATTTTTCTTTGCCCAGCGGGCAATTCAACAGGTCGGGCCGAATTATTATGTGGCCGGGCTGCGTTCTTCAGAATTTTCCGCTTTTGCAGCCAAACAAAATTGTATGAATTGGTGCTGGGCCGCCAGTATCCAGAGTGTATTGAACTTTCACGGGTTATATGTTTCCCAATTTGACATTGTAACGCGAATTTATGGACGCCCTGTCTGTCTTACAGCTGACGGGGTTATGATCATGAATGCACTGAAGGGCTGGGCGCCTGATTTCAGGGGCCGCTGGTCACAAATATATTCCCAGTATGGTGTGTACAATGATGCTGACATAGTCGACAATTTAAGCAGGAAATGGCCGATCATTGTTGGGGTTCAAAATCAGGGAGGAGGTCATGTTTATGTGATGACAGCCGTCTATTATTCCCTAAACAGGTTCAACAGCCCGGTTATTGACAAGGTAATGCTGAGGGACCCCTGGCCTGGCAGCCAGTCTTGCCAGGAATGGCGATGGTCGTTTTTACTTTCCAGGTCGCCCGAATTTATTAAAGTATGGGTTAATAGGCTTTAGTCAGGATCCGTATTCCGGGGGTAGGTGCCATTGTTATATGGATACTGGCAAACCTGCAGATATCTATTGAATGACCACCGGTTTTTCAGAGATGGAATGGCGGTTGACGATCCAGTAGATGATCGGGAAGATGAGGAGTATCAGGATAGTGGCCGTGATCAGTCCGCCGATAATGACGACGGCCAGTGGTTTCTGGCTTTCGCTGCCGATGCCGGTCGACATGGCCGCGGGCAGCAGTCCGATGGAGGCCATCAGGGCCGTCATCACGACCGGTCGGATACGCGATTCGACACCATGTTTGATCGATTCGGCCAGGGTCATCTTGAGCATCATGTTCGAATTGAACTCGGTGATCAGGATTACTCCGTTCTGCACACAGATGCCAAAAAGCGCGATGAAGCCCACACCGGCTGATATCCCGAAGTTCATCCCTGTAAAATGGAGTGCCAGGATGCCCCCCACCAGGGCAAACGGCACATTGACCAGTACCAGCCCAGCATCCCGTGCATTGCCGAAAGCGATGAACAGCAGTACGAAAATGATGATGATGCTGATGGGGACCACCTGGTTCAGCCGCTTGGTTGCACGAACCTGGTTTTCAAATTCGCCTGTCCACTGGTAGGAATATCCCTTCGGTAACTTCACGCTGGCATTTACCTTTTTCTGTGCATCGGCGATGGTACTGCCCAGGTCGCGGTCGCGCACAGTGAACTTGACACCGATAAAGCGCATGTTGTTGTCGCGGTAGATAAAGGCCGGACCGGTCATGGTCTTGAAATCGGCAATGTTGCTCAGCGCGATCTTTGATCCCGACACGGTCGGTACCAGGATCCGCCGCATCTCATCCTCCGATTTCCTGTATTCATAAGGATAGCGGATGCGGATATCAAATTTGCGTTCCCCGTCGTACATGATGCTCGCGGTTTTCCCGCCGATGGCCATTTCAATGACCGCCTGGGCATCGGCCGTGGTAACACCGTACAAAGCCATCCGAGGCTCGTCGAGCAGGATCTGGATCTCCGGCTGGCCGATGTTCCTGATAATGCCGGCATCCTTGATACCATCCACGTTCTGGATGCTTTTCAGCACTTCATTCGAATATTTGTCGAGTGTTTTCAGGTCGGGACCGAAGATCTTCACCACATTGTTGGCGTTGATCCCGGCTACGGCCTCCTGCACGTTGTCGATGATCGGCTGGGAGTAGTTGAAATTGATCCCCTGGAAATTCTTCAGGCTCTTATCCATCTCCTCCACCAACTGGTCGTAAGAGAGTTTCCGTTTCCAGTCCTTCTTGTTCTTCAGGTTTACCTGCATCTGCACATAATAAAAGCCGCTTGGGTCTGTACCGTCGTTGGAGCGGCCTGTCTGCGACAGCACCCCGTTCACTTCAGGGAATGCCTGCAACTTCTGCCGGATTACATGACCCATGTGTACCGTTTCGGTGAGCGACATGCTCATCGGCATTTTGGCCTCCACCCAGAGCGCCCCCTCATTCAGCTGCGGGAGGAACTCAGTGCCCAGCCAGCGGGTGCTGTAAAGCGTAAGAAGCAGGAAGAGGAAGGCCACCGAAAGACTGATCTTCTTGTGGCTGAAGGTCCACAGGAAAGCAGCACTGACATATTTGTTAACGAATCCTGTGAAATAGTTTTTCCTTTCCCTTACGTTTTTATGCAGCAGCACCGAACTCAGCACGGGGACAAGGGTCAGGGTGAAGACCAGCGCGCCCAGCAGGGCAAATCCAAGGGTGTATGCCAGCGGGGCGAACATCTTTCCTTCGACCTTTTCAAATGAGAAGATCGGGATGAGTGCCGTGATAATGATCAACTTTGAGAAAAATACAGCTTTGCCTGTTTTTGAGGCGGTTTGTTTGATAAGCCCCAGTTTGCTGAGTTTGTTGAACCGTTCCATGCCATAGTTTTTTGCCATGTGGTCGAGGGCGACAAACAGCCCCTCGACCATGACCACCGCCCCGTCGATGATGATCCCGAAGTCGACGGCCCCCAGTGAAAGCAGGTTGGCACTCATCCCCTGCAGGCGCAGGCACAGGAAGGCAAACAGCAGCGATAGGGGGATGATGACGGATACAATGACGGTGGTGCGCCAGTCGGCCATGAACAGGAATACCACCACGGTCACGAAGATGATCCCCTCCATGAGGTTGTGCATCACAGTTTCGGTACAGTATTCCACGAGGTTGTCGCGGTCGTAGAAGGTCTCCAGATGGACATCCCCGGGGAGGATGCCGTTGTTCAGCTCGTCGACCTTCGACCTGATCCCCTTGAGGATCTCGCTTGGATTCTCGCCCTTTCGCATCACCACAATCCCTTCGATGATGTCGTCGTTGGTGTTATACCCTGCCTGGCCCACGCGTGGCAGATCCGATTCCACAACGCCGGCCACGTTCTTCACCAGGATCGGTACCCCCTTGATGTCCTCCACGATGATATTCTCGATATCCTCGATCTTGTTCAGCAGCCCCATGCCGCGTACCACATAGGCCTGGCCATTCTTTTCGATGACATCCCCGCCGACGTTGATGTTGCTTTTTGAAACAGCCTGGTAAACCTCCAGCGGGGTGATGTCGTACTTGGAAAGCAGCACCGGGTTGATCTGTATCTCGTAGATCTTGTCGCGGCCGCCGAAAGTGGTTATGTCGGCCACCCCCGGTATGGAGCGCAGCTGCCGGTCAACCACCCATTTCTGGATCGTCAGCAGGTCGCGGGAATTGAGCTTTTTGCTCTTCAGTACATACCTGAAAATTTCACCCGTCGGGCCATAGGGAGGCTGAACATCGGGTTCCACCCCCTCGGGGAAGTCGATGCCGCGCAGCTGGTTGTTGATCTGCTGCCGGGCGAAAAAGTCCTCTACCTTGTCTTCAAAGATTACCTTCACGACTGAAAGACCAAACATGTTGATCGACCTGACACTCGTTTTATTCTGAACCGAACTCATGGCAATTTCAATGGGGATCGAAACAAAACGTTCGACCTCCTCGGCGCTGCGTCCCTGCCATTGCGTGACGATGATGATTTGAGTATTGGTGACGTCGGGAAAGGCTTCGATGGGGGTTTTGATGAAACTGATCACCCCGGCGATCATCAGGATCGCCACCCAGAAAAAGGTGAAGAACTTATTCTTGAGCGAGAATGCGACGATGTTGCGGATAAATCGATTCATGGCTTAATCGTTAAGTTCGTCATAAATGTAAAGCTGGTTCTTTGAGATGATCCGTTCACCCTCTTTCAGCCCGGAGGAGATGTAGCTGTGTTTGCCGGCTGATTTATAAATGGTGATCTCCCTCGTTTCAACGTGGCTGCGGTCGTGAAAGACCATCACGAAATTCTTACTTTTGTCAAAAACTACGCAGGATGCAGGAACGGCGGGATAATACTGGTTTTCCTGGTAATAGAGCGTTACGGTTGCCACCATCTCGGGTTTAAGGATAAACCCAGGGTTGGGAAGCCTGATACGGATCCGCAGGGTTTTGGTTTCGGGGTCAAGGATGTTGAATATCTTGTCAACCTTGCCTTTAAACAGCTTGTCGGGGTAGCTCAGGGTGCGGATCTCCGCCTCCATTCCTTCTGAGATCCGGCTGATGTCGCTTTCATAAACATTGGCAACCACCCATACCTCGTCGATCTGGGCGATGGTGAAGATATTCTGCGCATTATCGCTCCGCAGCAACATGTCGTGGTTGATCTTTTTATCGGTCACAAATCCGGTGATGGGTGCGGTGACAAGGTAATCCGATTTTTTTCCCGTGTGATAAATCTTAAAGAGCTCCTCGGTCCGGGTGAGGCTGGCCTGCATCTTCTGGAGCTCCTTCTGGGCTGAAAGCAAGTCGCGGTCGGAGGAGAGTTTTGCGTTATACAGATCCTGCTGCACCTCCAGGTTCTTACGGGCCTGGGCAACATCGCCCTGTGCCTCTGTGAGCTGACGTTCCATGTCGGCCACCTCACCGCTGTGGATCACGGCCAGCACATCTCCCTTTTTAACATAATCGCCGCTTTCAACATTTACAGAGGTGACATTTCCGCCAACCAGCGGGAAGACCTCCACATATTTATCTTCCTCCGCGGTGATCCTGGCATTCAGCGTGATGGTACCCTCAACCCGCTCTCTCCTCACCGTGTCGATGGCAATCCGGGTCATCATGGTATCCGTTACCGAAAAACCATGAATTTCAGGATTATTGTCCTGGTGCTGGGTACATCCGAAGAGGATTATGGTTAATAATACTCCCCCAAAAAAATGGTTCAATCGCATGGTTCCTGTTTATTTGAATAATTCAACTCCGGTGACATAATTAAGCTCCTCAAAGGCATTGACACGGTTGGTGCTGATCTGGTAAAAGTCGATGACCGATTGTGAAAAGGCTTCGAAAAGGTCGGTAAACTCCAGCAGGGAGATGTTCTTCCTGCGATAGTTTTCCAGGATGCCGCTGCTGAGTTCGGTCACCTGCACCACCAGCGACGTATCGATTTTGCCGTATTCGTTGGCGAGTTCGCTCACCTTGTTGTATGCTGTCGTTACATCGGCGGAGATGCCCAGCGTTCCTTGTTCCCTGTTTGCCTTGTATGCGTTCAGCTGGGCCGCGGCCATCCTGATATTGCCCCGGTTCCTGTTAAATACCGGTAGCGGCAGGCCGATCGTCAGCCCGGTATAGTTCTTGACATAGTTGCCGTTCTGGCTGTAATCAATGCCCACTGTCAGGTCGGGAACGGCAGCTCTTTTCTGAAGCGAAAGGTTCAGTTCGCCCTGGCGGATCATGCTTTCATTCACCTTCAGGTCGGGCCTGTTTTCGGTGGCGGTCGCAATGAGCCCTGAGATTTTCAGGCCGGCGCTTTTATACCGGTCGGTCTCCTCCTTCGCCGGAACCGGGTCAACATAGCGTGTCTGTGCCAGGATGATCCGGAGGGTCTTTTCGTTCTCGTTGATCTGGTCGATGATGCCTGTTTTATCGTTGCTCAGTTCCAGGTAGGAGGCCTCCAGCCGGGTATAGTCCTTCATGGAGATATTCCCCTTTGCGTACTGTCCCTTATATCCTTTCAGCGTTTCATAAAGCATGTCGAGCTGCCTGTTGATGATGGCAACCGCCCTGGACAGATAGTAAACCGTGAAGAAGCTCTGGTGCAACTGGTATTTCAGCGACCGGGTGAGGTCATAATACTGCAGTTCTGTCATCTTTGCCGCCTCTGTCGCCAGGCGGTAACCGGTTATCCGCTGTCCGGCTACCTGGAAAAGCTGGGTCAGGGCAAAGGATTTGTTCCCTTCTGGATATCCGATATCAAAAAAGTTATGACCCTCCGAGTTATAAAGACTCAGTTCTGCTGAAAAACAGGGATTCTGGAACACTTTAGCCTGGATCGCCTGGGCCTTCGCCGCATCAACCTGGTACCTTGCAGCAACGAGAGAAAGGTTCCCCGTGATGAATATGGAATCAGCATGCTTCAGGGTCATCCTGAGGGTATCCTGCTGAGAATAGCCAGCGATAGGAATTAATGTTGTGATAACCAAATAAATGAGATAGATTTTTTTCATAAAATGAGATGGGGACAAACTGATAAATAACATACAGATTCAGCCATTATTGCAGGAGGAATTTAGAATTAACAAAATTTTAACAAAGGGGTATGGACCAGGAGTCCGGCTGCAGTTTATTATTAAATCCATCACACACCTGTTTTTCAAAGTATCAACAACAATAAAAAGTTTGATTGATCGCAATTGTACCTTAATAATGTGTTATGGTTGTTCCTATGATCAGAAAACGCATCTATAATCGTGGATACCAGATGTGGTATGTTCGATTATGAAACTGTAATTGCTTTGTAATATCGCAGGCTTAGCAGACCTGCCGCTTCATGAAAGTCACGTTAAAAAAATCGAGGAATGAGCGTAGAACTGCGGACTGTCTGAGGAGCGAAGCGACGAGTTTCCGCAGTTTAGTGAATGACGAAGATTTTTAGTGACTTTCATGCAGCGGTGACTTTTCTTTGCTACTTTCTTTTTGTGGTAGAAAATGAAAGTTGAGATAGTAAAAAAAGAGGATGTCAGTTACCTTTGAGACAGGCCTTTCGCAAAGAGAAGAAGGCTGCAGGATAGTTACTGGGACAATTGTGATTAATCAGAATAAAAAGTGTCCGGTTTCAAAATTCTTCCCTAAATTTGACATGATTATCAGGCCTGTTTCCATAGCCAGCCAGCCCTGAGGGTGAAAAGTACTCTACGCTCAACCGGGACAAGCTTTCCCCTGAAGAAAAACGGGCGGATGGAGGAACCAACCGTTGTACACATAATTCAAACCGACATGAAGGCAGTCACAAGGATCGTTCTCGTATTTGTCCTATCATTTTTTACCGGCATCCTGGTTGCCCAGACCAAAATCAGTGAGGGTAAACTGATGATGAAATTTACCTTTCCCGATTCCTTATCGGACCAGCAGCGGAAGCTGGTAAACCTCCTGCCCAGAGAACAAACCATCTGGTTTAAAAACGGGAATACCCGGAATGAGAGTAAGTCAGGAATGGGTAGCCTGATCATGATCCATGATGCCACCACCGGCGAGTCGTTCGCCTGTATGGATATGATGGGTAAAAAGCTGGCCCTGAAATCAACCAAAGAGAGCCTCTCAAAGTTAAGAGGGATGATGGATCTTGGAAAACCCAATATCAAAACCGGGGATGAGACCCGGGTGATTGCGGGGCTGAATTGCAGGAAAATATTGGTAACCTATCCCGATAAAATCCCCCCTTTTGAAGCCTGGTTTACCAACGATTTAACCGCTGTTAATTCGCCCGAAACCCTGATCGAAGGGGTCAGTGGCTTTGTCATGGAGACAAGAACGCTCATGAGGGGAATGATATTAAGGTCAACCTGCACCTCTTTTGACAAGGTTGCCGTGAATGACAGTCTCTTTAAATTTCCTGAAGGCTATAAGGTGATGGATATGGACCAGATGATGAACCAGAAACCAAAATAAACCCTTGCCTGAAACCGCGCTGCTTCCCTCTCCTGATGCTGCCGGATCTACCTGTGTTTTAGACTGATAAACAGGCTGTTGTTATATTAGTATAAAAATATACTAATAATTGTACATCCGGGATTAAAACGTATTATCTTTACGGCTTGCAATCAACCATCGTATATGGATAAAAGAAGCCTGGAATTACTGACCGGACTGGGATTTAACCAGCTTGAGGCCGAGGTGTACCTTCATTTGCTGACACAGCCTCCGTCAACTGCCTATAAAATCGGGAAACAGATCAATAAGCCGACGGCCAATGTGTATAAGGCTATCGATTCACTGTCGGAAAAGGGAGCCATCCTGGTTGAAGACAATAAAAACAAACAGTGCAGGGCTGTCAAGCCCGGCGAATTCATCGCCCAGTATGAGGCTACGGTGCTGGAGAAAACCAGTGAGATAGGTCGATTGCTGCATACGATGGATTATCAGCCGTTTGATGAAAACAGTTATACCATGCGTTCGGCGCCGCAGGTTTTCGAAAAATTCAGGACTATGATGCGGAAGTGCGACAGGATCGCCGTGGTTGATGCTTTTCCCGATGCCCTTCAAAAGGTTGCAGATTGCATTAAGGAAGCCGTAAACCGGGGTGTGGAGGTTTATATAGAGGCCTATTCTCCGGTTGAAATCGGGGGAGCACATGTGTCATGCAGCGAAGTCGGGCCAAAGGCCTTAAGTCACTGGAAGAGCCAGCAGCTGAACCTGGTCATTGACGGGGAGGAACACCTGATCGCGCTGTTGAGCAGTGACCTGAAAAAGGTGAAGCAGGCTACCTGGAGCAACAACCTTTATATGTCATGTATCCTGCATGCCGGCTGCCTGCGTGAACAGAGCCTCGTACAGATTATGAATTCTGTGGGACAACCGGGGTTTGAGAAGGCGGTGATGGAAATCCTGGAAAAACAGCAGTTCTTTTTTAATAGTGAAATACCCGGGTTCAACAAGTTATTCAAGCGGTAACTCAATGAGGGCGAAGAAAGCCTGACAGATTCAATGCCGGCAACAGGCCGGTTTTTATTCAACTATTCTAAAAAACAAAATATGGAAAATGTTATGGATAAGATCCGGGCCAACCCTTACCTGAATGTATTGGTTGCCCTGTTGGCCGGCTGGGTGGTGCTGCTGGTCAGCAAAAGTCTGGCAAATCCGCTGGCAATGCTGATCGGGAACTTCTTCCCGTTAAATTTTTACACAAAAAATGTCATTTTTAAATTTTTCATCCTGCTGATCTCCCTGGCCCTTATCCTGCTGACCGGCAAAGGCAATTGGAAAAACTGGGGGTTCGTCCGGCCTGTTCAGTTCAGGTTTCTCAAAACAACCCTGGTTACCATCGGCATCGTACTGGCTGCATTGGTTGCCGGGAATGTTATCTTCACCCTGGTATTGGGGCATTTATTCCCGACAGGCAATAATACCGGGTTTCCCCCGCATCAATCGATGGTGGAGATGATCCTGACGGTATGGATATGGTCGAGTATCTGTGAAGAGGTACTGGTCAGGGGACTGGTGCAAGGATTTATTCAGGACACCGGCAGGAGGATCTTCAGGCTAAGTGTTCCTGTTCTGCTATCCGGTTTGTTTTTTGGCAGTATGCACCTGACCCTGTTCCTCGCAGGAATGGGATTGTGGTTTGTCTGCATGATCGTTTTCTTTACCACAACGGTTGGTATACTGGCAGCCTATTACAGGGAAAAGACCGGGAGCTTGCTGCCGGCCATCTGGATCCATTTCGTGGCAAACGTCGTGGGTTCGTTACCACTGATCCTGCTGACATTGCTGCATTTGCCCATCTGGAAATAAATTCGCCTAATCCCCTTAACCTGCCACCCTCACGATACCATCATTTTAATAAATCGCTTTAATAGCACTAATTGAAATAATATTGTTACCTTTGCATCCTAAATTTTCAGAACTATGTGGATAACGATTATTTCAGTTGGTACGCTGGCAGTGCTTTTGGGATTGCTGATACTCAACGCCAGGAAGCGCATGAAGAGCCTGAAGGATGTAAAGGAGAGCGATAAGGTTGTCAATCTGACCGATCAGAATTTTCTGAACAAGATAAAAACGGGGACGGTCCTGGTCGATTTCTGGGCTGTATGGTGTATGCCCTGCAAGATGATGGTTCCCGTTCTGAACGAAGTAGCGGAGGAGACCCATGGAACGGTTACCATTGCCAAGGTCAATGTTGATGAGCAGAAGGCAACGGCAGCCAGGTTAGGGATCCGCAGCATCCCTACCATGATCCTTTTCAAGAATGGCAGGGAGGTCAAACGGATCGTCGGTGTGAAAACCAGGGATTATCTTCTTAAGGAGTTTGACCGTGCCAGGATTCTCTGAAAATTTTACCGGAGGGCGGTCAGCAGAAAAACGGGATATTCGGTGACCGTTCCGTCAGCTTTTTCTTTCCTCATCACAAAACAGGGTTCAAACCGGCAATCATGGAAACCCTGCTGAACCAGGAGGGTTTCAAGACTGTTGGTGTCAAAACCGGGAAGAATATCGGTGGCACCATCATGGAATGAGCCGTCTTCCAGGTAGAGGTCAGCAACTGCCAGTAAACCGCCAGGGTTCAGGAGATCATAAAATTTCTTCAGGATGGCTTTGGTATCGCCGATATGGTGCAGCACCATCTGGCTGTAGATGATGTCGAACGACTCTTCGTTCCATGCTTCCGTTTCAAGGTCGATGAACAGGGTTTTGAATTTCAGCTGGTCATCGCCCTGCATCTTTTGCTTTGCCACTTTCAGCATCTCCAGGGAACTGTCAACCAGGGTGATCTCCGAAAACAGCTCCTTCAGGTAAAAACTTAACAGGCCAGTGCCTGCCCCGAATTCCATAGCTTTGATTCCCGGCCTTGAGGAAACCATGTTTTGCAGTTGCCCGGCAACCGCGATGGTCCGCTCCATATGCATCTTATTTTTGTCCCATTCCCGGGCTTTTTGATCGAAGTCGTTCATAAGGTCAGAATATTAGTGATTGTCACAGCCTTCATGTGCGGTGCAGGTTTGCTGGTTGTCGATGATGGCGCCGGCCAGGTAGGTGTTTACCACCAGGCTGCTCTCACCCTGGCATCCCCTGATGACTTCAATGCCATACTGGTTAAGGTGGTTGATGGCCCCGGCCCCGATGTTGCCGGCTAGCATGACCGACACCCCCAGCTCTGCCAGGACTTCGGCAATTCCCGATTTGCATCCGCATCCCTCGGGCGAAGGGACCTGGCTGACCGAAACGATTTCCCGTTCCGGGGAGATGGTATAAACCACGAAATTTTCAGCATGTCCGAAATGGCCGTTAACGAATCCATTTTCAACAGGTAAGGCGATTTTCATAGAGTCTCTTTTTTAGATATAGTTGGTGATGATAACTGTTTTCAGGTATCCTTAGATAAAATAACTGGTATTCTCCTTGCAGTGGGGCAATGTCGTGGTTGTTTTTGATCATAAAACAGGGATGCCGAAGGGTTTGAATCTTTCCATCATGGGAGGCCTGGTGACATTTTGTTTTATTTTGGGGCGTGGCATCAGCAGGTACAACGTTTATTCCGGGTTTTTCAAAGCGACAGGGTGGAGTTCGTCGTTACAGGGCACAAAGACAAAGTCGGCATCAAGCACCTTTTCACGGTGGTCGGAATAGAGGCTTTCGGCAAAAACTTCAACGTTAATGAAAAGCCGCACCTGGCTGGTTTTCACAACACTACCAACGAGTTCAAGAATGGTATCTGAAACAACCGGTTTTAAAAACCGGATGTTTTCAGCTTTTACGGTAACCATCCGCTGCCTGCTGTAACGGGTTGCCGTGATAAAGGCAACCTCATCGAGCCATTGCATGGCCTCACCGCCGAAAAATGTTCCGGTTGAGTTCAGATGCCGGGGAAAGACAATCCTGCTCTGCCTCGTCAAACATCTGCTTTTCTGCAGTTCGTTATCCAATTTTTTTTCTTGCAAAGATAAAAATAAACGAACATATGTTCATTATGTTTGGAAAAATATTGAATTATTATTCGCGAAAAGGCAGGCCTGGTTCATCCATTCTGCGATCCGCCACCATAGGGTGGAACCTGTTTACTGGCAGAAGACTAGGAGTGGCCGCCGATAATAATGCGCATGATTTTGAGGTTCAGAACGAAGAACCTGATAACCTGCCAGGGGAAAAACTTGCGCCAGAACCGGGTGGTACGGGTGGGATAGGGTGGATAGTCAATGCCTTTTGGGCCGGAGGATATGGGTTTTGTTTGCATTTTGCAGATTTTAACGAAAAAACAATAAATAGGAGGGGTTATTCAGGGATCAGGAACCAGAAGGGTTTTGCTTTAGCCTTGTAGATAAACAGGTAATGGAGCAGTAGTTTTACCCAATGGCCTGCCAGCCCGGGCTCTCCGACAGTATAGTTGAGATCCCTTCCCCAGTCGGGAAAACGTTTGTAATCGGGTACAATCGGGAAGACAGTCATGGAGGCGGCCATCCCGTCGCGGATGCCGTAGCCGGAAGAGATGATGCAGGCAGCTCCCATGCGGGCCATCGAGGCTTTGTGGGGTGAATCACGGTGGTTATTCCTGATCCTGTCGATGATGTTCAGCGCCACGATTTTTCCGATCACCCCCGAGGGCATGCCTGTACGCGGTGCGGTCGGGAAGATGGCCAGCCCGCTGACACTGCTGCGGGGTTGTGAGATCGGGTGCGGCACGGCAAAGGCTATCCCGGCGGCGAAAATATTTGGAAAGGCTGGGCTTTCATAGGTTGAGGGCCAGTCATCGGCGCTCCAGTCGGCATAAGGGCGGCTGGTATAATCGGCATCGACCTTCATAAAGCCGCTCGGGGCAAACATCTTGGCGGTAATATCTTCACCTTTGCTGTCAATTGCTTTCATCCCGGCGCCGGCAAAGGAGGGGATCAGCATGGCAAAGTCAAATTCGCTGACATGCCGTTCGCCGTCGAGGGTCTCATAATGGGCTTTGCCCGCTTCCACCTTGATGATCCCGGCACCGGTGATCCACTTGATGTCATATTCGGCCAGGATCGATTCGGCGAAAACCCGGGTGGAGGTAACATATCCACCCTTTTTGATAAAGGCCCCGCCCATCCCGAAATCACCCACTTCGTTTTCATTGGTGATCCAGGTGATCTCAGCCATGTGATTCAGCTTTCGTTTGCCAATTTCAAAGGCGACATTCAGGGCATACTCGAAGGCGGCACCCTGGCAGGTGGCTGTCGGATGGCCGGTACCGATGAGAAACCGCTGCTTTTCGCCTCTTGCCATTTTATCAAGAGATTTCTGCAGGTTTTGCCATGCCTCTTCTGCGTGCGGATAGGTACATACCGAATTGGTAAACCCCTTCGGACCCAACCCTTCGGTAGCGGCAAAATTCAACTTCGGACCGGTTGCATTCACCAGGAAATCGTATTCAACCTTTCCCGTCTGCCCTGCCTTTTCGCCCGCAGTGTACTCAAACTCCACGTAAGGCGCACCATTGCCTGATCCTTCGGGATGGATGACTTTTGCCATTGCCTGGATGAATTCGATCCCTTTTTTGCGATAAACCGGCGCAAGTGGAAAAGAGACCTGTTTCGCCGTCATCTGGCCGATACCCACCCAGATGTTGGATGGAATCCACTGGTAACGGTCGTGTGGACTCACCACGATCACCTGGTGCTTTCGTCCCAGTTTATGTTTTAATAAAAGGGAGGTGGTATGGCCGGCGATGCCGGCGCCCAGAACGACTATCTTCTTCATATGACCCTGTTTTTAATGTTTGGATGCTGGATGAATGGTTGATTCTTTTGTAAAAATAGCAACCATTTTGTTATCAAACAAGGTTATTTAATTGATATTCAGAAAATAGCAATATGATATGTTAGGTGGATGGTTTAAAATTACCTGATAATCTGCAGGATAACCAATAAGGAACTTGTTGAAACCAGGGTCCAGATAACAAGTCCAAGGACCATTGGCCTGATGCTCACGGTTTTCAGCGCAGTACGTGTCAAACCGGCACCAATCAAAAACAGGGTCAGGGTGAGCCCCCGTTTGGCTGCATGTACAACGATCTGGTTTGCAGGATGGAGTTGCGGAAGAAAGGTATTGACGATCATCGCAAGGAAGAAGAACAGGATAAACCAGGGTAGCCTGATCTTGTTTTTACCCTGTTTAAACACCAGGGCCATGATCAGCGATACCGGGATGATCCAGAGGGCCCTTTCGAGCTTTACCGTGGTAGCAATCTGCAACGCCCCGGCGCCATATTTATGGGCTGCTCCGACCACCGAGCTGGTGTCGTGAATGGCAATGGCTGCCCACATACCGAATTGCGACTGGCTTAAATGCAACAGCCCCCCGAGAAACGGAAACAGAACCAGGGCAACTGAATTCAGGATAAATATGGTTGCCAGCGATACCGAGATCTGGTTTTCTTTGGCGCCGATCACCGGTGCAACGGCAGCAATGGCGCTTCCCCCGCAAATGGCCGTACCTGTGGTGACGAGAATGGTGGTCTTCTGATCCATGGCCATCAGTTTCCCTGCCACAAGCCCGGCTACGAAGGTCAGGCTTATAGAGGCTACCGTAAAAATGATCCCCTGCCGGCCTGCACTGGCGGCTTCAAAGGCATTCATTCCGAAGCCAAGGCCGATCACGGAAATTTTCAACAGCCAGCTGATCGCCCGGTGGTTGTATTTTTCGAAGGGGTTGCCGGTGAACTGGACCAATAAAAATCCCAGTAGTAACGCCATTGGCGGTTCGACGAACGGTGTCAATGAGGCAACGGCGGCCAGCAGGAAGAGGATACGCGGGAGGAGGGAGGATGGGTTCATGTGATCCCTGTTTTGCGAAGGGAATGCAAAGGTCCGCCCTTCTGCGCTCATAATCCAGTTGTAAAAATTGATGTGCTATAACTTTTGGTTATAATGCTGAAGGGCAAAATGGATAAAAGTATCGGCAAGCCCGTCGGATTTCCCGTGGAGATGGACAAAGGAAAAGGTCCGCCGGATGTCGAGGCCGGGGATATCAACGATTTTGAATTCCCCGTTGGCGATTTCCCGGGCGACTGCGGCAATAGATATGAATCCCAGACAGTTGGAATTTGCAAGGAAGGATTTGATGCTTTCGGTACTGCCCAGGTACATGGCAACGTTGAGGTCGGAAAGCTGGATTTTCTGAGCTCCCAGTTCATGCTCGATGACCTCGAGGCTCCCCGAGCCCCGCTCCCTGAAGACCAGAGGGATGGTTGGCAATTCTGCCAGGGCGATCCCGCTGCGGTGCGCTAGTTTCTGGCTGGTATGTACGACCGGTACCAGTTCATCTCCGATGAAGGGGATATATTTCAGCTCCCTGTTTTTTGTCCTGCCCTCGACCATTCCCAGCTCGATGCGCTGTTCCAGCAGCGCAGCTTCGATCTTTTCAGTGTTGTCGTTGAGCAGCGAAAGTTTTATCTGGGGAAATCGCTGGTAAAACCTGGCCAGAACCGGGGGCAGAACGTACTGTCCGATGGTGGTGCTGGCTCCCAGTTGGAGATTGCCCGAAAATTTCCGTTTCAGTACACTGAAATCAAAATCGATTTGCTTGTAGATCCCCATGATCTGCTGGGTATAGTTCATCAGGATATTCCCGGCCGGGGTCAGGACGATTTTCCCGGCTTTGCGTTCAAACAGGCGGATGTCGAGCTCTTTTTCAAGCTCCTGGATGTTTTTGGTAACAGCCGGCTGTGTGATGAACAGTTCGGCGGCAGCCTTGGTGAAGCTGAGGTGGGCAGCTACTGCATGAAAAACCTTCAGGCGGAAATCGGGCATCGGAAAATCCTTTTGATTCCGCAAAGATAGGATGAATCGCGATGCTGAACCACAACCCCTCCCTGTCTTATGTTACAAGGATGCAATCACCTCCTGCAAACTGAGGGTAACCTCGCCGGCAATTTGTTCCAGCAGGTTGTTCTTTATCGCCATCATGGAAGCCAGCGGATTTACGGCAGCCACTTCAACCCGTCCGTTTTCCTGCTCAATAACCACCACATTGCAGGGGAGCATCGTGCCGGTCTTATCTTCCGCCTGGAGTGCCTTGTAGGCGTATCCCGGGTTGCAGGCCCCGAGGATCCTGTACTTTTTAAATGCAACCCCGAGCTTTTCATTCAGTTTGGCCTGGAGATCAATATCCGAGATGATGCCGAAACCTTTGGCCTTCAATGCCTCCGTGGTAAGCCGTATGGCGTCGTCGAAGGCGACAGTGAGAACTTTACTGAAATAATATTCCATGGTAATGATTTTTGTTGGATGATTTTCCCCGGTTTAGCAGGCGCAGGGACGGTTAACGATAAAAAAGCCCATCAGGGCCCCCATGCCGATGCTGGAATAGGGATTGCCTGTGATGGCGCACGTGCCGGAGGCACAGCCGACAAAATGGTAGTACAGGAAACCTGCCACGCCTCCACCGGCGGTAAACAGGATTGGTTTCCAGAACTCCCAGGTTTTCAGCCGATCTTTGAAGGGCAGGATCTCTTTTTGTGTTTGACAGGATTCTGACATGTTTGCACTTGGTTAGTGGTTTGTTTTATCAACACCGAACAGGCTGACGGATTAATTATCCGTTGCAAAGAAACAACAAAAATTTGAAAATAGTGCTATTTATGCGATTTATTTTTAAAAATCCAAATAGGATGATGTATATATGTGTTTCGGGGGTAGGCTGCTTACGCGGTAATGGCTCTCCCGTCCGGGATGAATGAAAACGATGAATTTATTGATCAGGGTGAGGAATTGTAAATCCCGGGAGGTGTGCTGTCTTACTTTGTAATCACGGGAAGGTTTTCTTCAAGCCAGTGGGAGAGTCCTCCGCTGAGGTTGTTCAGCGATATAAAACCCTTCTCCTTCATCACCGAAACGGCTCCCGAGCTTCTGTGACCCGACTGGCAATAGACCAGGTAGCTCTTGTTTTTATCCAGCTGACCGACCTTCGAATCGAAGTCATCTGCTTGGTAATCAATGTTTTTTGCATTTGCTAAATGCCCAGAGGCAAACTCTTCCGGGGTTCGTACATCCAGGATGACAAAAGCCGGGTTATTTGCCTGTTGGGTGATCAGCTTCTGTGCATCAGCAGGGCTGATGTCCCTGGCACCGCCCTGGTCATGGCTGCAGCAGGGGAGGATGGTGAGACTGATTATCATGACCAGGAGGAAGTAGAAGCCAGAGATTTTTTTCATGGAAAGTGAATATCGTGTTGGGTGGTTTTGTGCAAATTTATATCAATTAGTGTTTGCCATCTATGCCCCTTGAGGGGCCTTGGATATTCCATGTACGATTGTGATGGATAAATTTTATTATTTTTGAAATCCAGGTTGTTTTCCCTGTCGTTAACACTATGTTTGCGTAATAATTCCAAATAATGAAATTTACATTAGAAAACCAGGTTAAAACGGCCCTTGCCATGTTGCTGGTGATATGCCTGTTCGACATGCCCTATGGCTATTACCAGCTGCTCCGGTTCGTCGCCGTGGTCGGGTTTGCCATCCTTGCCTATTTTGAATATGAACGGAAGATCATCCCCCTGGTGATCCTCTATGTGGCCCTGGCTTTCCTGTTTCAACCGCTGCAGAAGGTGGCGCTGGGCAGGGAGATCTGGATGGCTGTTGACCTGGTTGTTGCTACGGGACTGGTTATTTCAATTTTTATCCGCAGAAAGGGGTGACGGATTTTTTTTATCTTTACTCATTATTAGACTTTCATAGGAAATTTTTGTTTATGACCCGTATCCTGTTATGATAATGACAGGGTGATCCAAAACTGCCATCATGCATATGCTTAACCTTGTTAAACGAATTGCGCCGGTAATCCTGGTAATCCTCTTTATCCAATCGTCCCGTGGCCAGGAGAATTTTATCCCCGGGTACCTGGTCAGGTTGAATGGCGACACCCTGCGTGGTTTTGTCGACTACCGGAACTGGTCGGCCAACCCCGATAAGATATTTTTCAGGGAAAAGCCCGGCGATGTCACATCGGCTTATTCTCCCCTGGTCATCCGGGGATTCCGCGTTCTTGATGAAGAATACGCCGGTGCCATCGTTGAAACGGAGATCAGTTCGGCCAATATCAATAATTTCAGCCGTGACCGGGAGCTGCAGATAAAGACCGATACCACCTTCCTGCAAACCATGGTAAAAGGGGTTAAAAGTCTCTATTACTACCGGAACAGCAGCGGGAAGGAGCAGTTTTATATCCGGCAGGAATCCTCCTGGGAATTGCTGGTGCATAAAAAATTCCTGAAAGAGGAGAATGGCCAGACGGTGATTGGGGAAAACAACAAGTTCATTGGGCAGCTTACCATCTACCTGCACGACTGCCCCGAACTCCAGCAGAAGATCAACAAGGCGGAGTACCAGAAAACAAAACTCGAAAACCTCTTCCTTGCCTACTATAAATGTAAAGGGACCCCCATCGGTTTCCGGAAAAAAACTGAAAAAACAAGAGTTGAAATCGGCCTGCAGGCAGGCTTGTCGGTGACCTCACTGAGTTTCACCAGCGATGATTTTGCCGAACTGGTGAATGCGAATTATCCCGGTTCGAAAAATTTCACGGCCGGGGTCGTTTTTGATATCATCCTGCCGCGGAACAACGGGAAATGGTCCATCTGCAATGAAATTGCCTTCTCTTCATTTAAAACAAGCGGCCAGTATGATGAATATTCGAGTGCCGACAAATATCAAACCACCTACACAACCCTGGGATTTTCCTACCTGGAGATGAACAACATGCTGCGATTCAAATATCCGCTGGGGAAGGTGTCGCTTTTTGTGAACACCGGGGTTTCAAACGGGTATGCCGTCTCCGTGAAAAACGATAAAAAAACAGTTTCCACGCTTTTTACCCAGCAACGGGTTGAAGAGGCCAATGCCATCAATGGTCCCAGGAGGTGGGACCTGGGATTCCTTGCGGGGGTGGGGGCTAAGTTTTCCAGGTTTTCGCTGGAAGCCAGGTATAAATTGTGCAACGGCCTAACGGACCAGATATCCCTGAAATCATCGGTCAACCGGTTTTATTTCCTGCTCGGTTTCATGTTTTGATTTCCACTGAAGGCGATGGTTTTCAGAAGTGCGGAACGATAAATCAAAAGATTGAACGAATGGCAGTTTGTTTTCCTGATTCCTGCTTTTTTGAAAAAGGTTAGAGAGGAAAAGATCAATTGCAATATCTTTGCACCTGAATATTGCACCGTGATTGATGGTAAAATAGTTTTAACAGTTTTCTGAATGAGTAATGTTCTTGTTGACTTAGGTAAGTTAATCAGGGGAATCGTCGATTTCTTTTATCCCCCTTTCCGCAACTTTATGTCGTTGCAGTTCTTCCGGTATGGGGTGACCGGATCGGCAAATCTGGTATTCGACTGGGTCTTATATTTCCTGATCTATAATTTTGCCCTATGGCAACAAAACCTGGATCTCGGGTTTGTAACCCTTAGTTCACACATCGCAGCCCTGGCCATTAAGGTTCCTATCGTTCTGCTTTCGGGATTTTTGTTGCAGAAATATGTAACCTTCTCATCTTCAAAATTAAATGCAGGAGTTCAGCTGTTCCGGTATTCAATCGTGTTTTTAATTAATCTTTGCATCAGTTATTTTGGCATGAAATTACTGGTCGATGGGTTTAACCTGTATCCCTCCCCTTCCAATATTATGATTTCAATCGTTACTGTTTTCATCAGTTATTTCTCCCAGAAATTATATACGTTTAAAACAGTAAATACGGAAGTGTTGCAGGAATTGAAGCCTTCACCAATGTCGGTTGACGAATAGGAGACTGTTCAAATTTCAAAAACCAGGTAAGTTAAACACCTTACACACAACGGATTTCGTGGTGGTCGTTGTCTAAATCATGGTTAATTTACTCAAATTACTCAGATGTCTCCCCGAGAAGGGATAAGTTGTTGTCTTTAAGTGTTTTTATGATCAGATAGATGGTTTTACGGCTCATTCCTCTGAAGTTAGCCAGATCGAATAGCGTGTATTGTGTTAATTCTTCCAGGTTTTCAATGTTGTTCATTTTCAATGTATTCAAACATCGAACCGAAAAATCGAGATCTGTTACTTTTAATGAGCGCTTATTCATATTGCTTCCTTTACCTTCCTCTTTTTATTTCCCAATGTTTTTATTTAAGTACCTGACATCCTTATGTTCTCTTTGATATTGGGGACTCCTAATGATCTGAATTTTGAAGTTTTAATTTTCCCCTTATTATCCTTGAGCAATTGTTTCAGAATTGTCCTTAAATAAAATAAAAACCCCTTTAAGCACTGGGATTAAAGGGGTTTATGATTATGTGGTGTTGACCCACCAGGACAATATCAATTTATTAATTCTTATAACGATAATACAAAAAATATTTATTAAAAATATTGTAAATCAGTATTATATACAAAACATAACTAACAATCATAAAGTCGATTTATAACGTATTATAACCATTTTTAGGAACAAAATAGGAACCGAATAGGAACCGAATAGGAACGATATGTGTTATATTTGCATTTCAGATCTGAATGTTTTTTTAAAACTGATTCCAGCCTATGACCCCTCGTTTTTACTTAAGAAAATCTAAGAGTCAAAAAGGTCTCCGCCAACTCATCATTATATACAGCCTTTCCACTCGCTACTTCAAAGTAGATGCTGGAATTCCACGAATAACTGAAGGACAATGGGACCAAGATAGCAGCCGAATTATCAATCATACTGATGCTGATTCATTAACAGCGATGGCTACAAAAAATTTCTTAACAATACAAAAAATAGTTAACGACTACTTATGGAATAATGATGGTAAAAGTCCTACAAGTAATTATGTTAGAATAGAATATGAAAAAAATCACGAGAATAATCTTAAAAAGGAAATCGAAGTAGAGGAGAGACAGGATGATAAAATTGATGACATCTATTTTAACTATAACCTTTTTTTAAAAGAGAAGAAAGGTATAATGAGGGCACCAGCACATTACAAACTGGTCGGGGATAATTTAAAACAATTTCTCAAAAATAAGAATGTGTTGTTGCAGGATATTGACATGCAATTCTTTAAAGACTTTGTTGCTTTCTATATTGAAAAAAAGAAACTGGCAAAAAAGAAGCAAACCGATAACCCGTATGATAATCAAACGATAAATAAACGTATAAAGAGTGGATATTACGCTCTAATTGACCCCTCTTATACGCATCAAATTGACCCCCCAAAGTTAACAGCCCTGATTTAAGATTTATCATACCTGAGAATGCCATAAGCAAAGTTAAAGTTTATTGCA
>Ga0118677_10000117_pt1 | contig 159841 bp, 137 predicted proteins | sample AliMusrvi5mmetaG_FD_86154 | JGI IMG/M metagenome (GOLD analysis project Ga0118677, IMG submission 86154) | reverse complement strand
CACCACCTTGGCCGGCCCCAGCCCCGCCCCGTCGGCGATGAAGCTCCCCTCGCCGACATGCAGGAGGTCGGGCAGGATGAAGGAGGCCGTGGATATCTCGGCGTTCTCGCCGACCTTGGCGCCCAGGGCGCGGTACCAGGGGTTGAGGTAGAGCGTGGCATAGAGCGTCTGCAGGAGCTCCCGGCTGTTCTCCATGAGCTTGTCCAGGACCCATTTGCGCATGTAGAAGAAGCTCTTGATGCGGTAGACGCCTTCCTTGAGCCGCCCCAGGATGAGCCACTTCAAGGCCAGGGTCTGGAGGGCCGAGAGCGTGACGAAGACGACTGCCACCAAAGGCGCCAGCAGGAGGTAGACGTAGTGCTCGGTCCTGAGGTCCATGTGATACATCAGCATGATGCCGGGGAAGATGGGCAGCAGCCCCAGCGCGGGCAGAAGGAAGAAGCTCGCCACATAGAAGACCGCGGATAGCCAGTCGGGGATCTGAGCGGCCGCCATTTCCGGGAGAGGAGAAGGGCTGCCCGGAGACGACGGCGTACCCTTGCACGCCGGCGAACCCGACCAGTACTGCCCGGGACCGACTCGCTGCCCGCTGCGGATGCAGCTGAGGTCGCCGATGACCGTACCGGCGCCGATCACCACATCCGGGCCCACCACGGAGCGGGCGCCGACCGACACGCCCTCGCCGATCTCGACGCGGCGCAGCCTGAGGAGGCCGTCTTCCAAGCTGTAGGTCGAGATGTTGGCTTCGGCGTTGATGCTGGCATGATCCCCGATGACCAGCAGGTCGAGCCCTGAGACGAGGTGGGAATCGATGTAGGCGTCCCGTCCCACCGTCGCGCCGAGCAGCCTGAGGTAGTAAACCATCAGCGGCGTGCCGGCCAGGAAATGCAAGGGCACCGCAGCCAGCAGGCGCTGGGTCATGAGCCATCTCAGATAATAGGTCCCCCAGATAGGGTAATCGCCTTCTCGCAGACGGCCCAGGATGATCCACTTGGCCCCGATGCCCAGCAGCAGCATGAGGGGGTAGACGCAGCACAGGCTCAGGAAGGCAATGAGCAGGGATTCCCAGTAAGGCCGCTCATAGGCCCTCATGAAGCTGTAGGCCATGAAGGGGGTCACCCACTGCAAGGCGAAGAAGCCGTTGATGAAATAGAGCATGACGGCTTGGGCCGCGCCGCTCAGGCGGTACTGCCACTGCGGCACGCTGTGGAAGGCGGCCGGTTCGGCCCGGGCCGCCCCGGCTGCGGCCCGAGCCGCCAGCTTGCGCTCCAGGCAGAAGGCCAGCTCGCAGATGGAGGGATGGGCGTAGACATCGCTGATCGCGAGCTCGGAGAACCGCTCCTCCCGGCGCAGCTCCGATACGAATTGCGCGGCCAGCAGGGAATGACCCCCGAGGTCCGTGAAGAAATTGTCCGTCTCCGAAATCTGCTCGTTCTCGAAGAGCCGCGCCCAGGCCTCGTAGACGGAGTTCTTGAGCGGAGAGCCGAAGTCCGGCCTTCGGCCCGCGACGACCTTCCTTTTTGGCGGCGGAAAGGACTTACGGTCGACCTTGCCGCTGGCGAGCGTCGGGAACTCGGAGAGGGGTTCGACGAAGAGGGGGACCATGTAGGGCGGCAGGCGTCTCTTGAGATCCACGAGCGCCGCGGCCTCGTCGAAGGCCGTCCCGGCCGCAAGCTCCACGTAAGCGCCCAGCACGCTGCCGCCCGGGCTTCCCTGGACCAGCGCGGCGGCGTTGCGGACTCCCGGGTGCTCGCGCAGCAAGGACTCGATCTCCGCGAGCTCCACGCGGTAGCCGCGGATCTTGACCTGGGTGTCGATGCGCCCGAGGAACTCGATGTCGCCCTCGCCGTCGATGCGGGCGAGGTCGCCGGTGCGGTACAGCACGGGGCTGCGGTCGCCGGTCAGCTCGGCGTGGACATTGCGTACGAACTTCGCGCGGGTGAGCTCCTCACGGTTGAGATAGCCCTTGGCCACGCCGGGGCCTCCGATGAGGAGTTCGCCCTCCTGGCCTCGACCCACGATGGTGCCGCGTTCGTCGCAGACGTAGGCGGTGTAATTGGCCAAGGGCCGGCCGATGGTGACGCGCTGCCCCGGCCGGCACAGGGAGAGCGTGGCGATGACCGTGGTCTCGGTCGGGCCGTAGGTGTTGTAGATGCGCCGCTCGGGCGAGAACCACGGCCGGATGAGCTCTGCGGGCAGGGCTTCGCCACCGAGGATGAGCAGGCGCACGCAGGCCGCCGGCTCCGGGAACACGGTCAGCAGCGTGGGCACGGTCGAAAACACCGTGATCTTCAGATCGGACAGGAGACGGCCCAGGTCCGGCCCCGAGTGCATGATGGCCGCGGTTCCCGCCACCAAAGTCGCGCCCGCGTTCCAGGCGGCCCAGATTTCCTCCACGGAGGCGTCGAAGGCTACGGAGAATCCTTGCAACACCCGGTCCTCGCCGCGGACCTGATAGACTTTGGCCTCGGCCCGCACCAGGTGGAAGGCGCTGCCGTGAGACACGGCCACGCCCTTCGGGTTGCCCGTGGTGCCGGAGGTGTAGATGACGTAGGCTTCGTCCTCCGGCCCGCGATTGCAGGGCGCGGGCACTGGGCTTTGTCGGGCGATCTCGTGGCGCGTCTCGTTCCAATACAGCTTCGGGCACGCGACCTTTCCGGCTACGGGCAGGAACTCCAGGCTCGTGACCAGGAGGGCAGCCCCGCAGTCCGCGGCGATGAAGCGAACGCGCTCCGGCGGATAAGAGGGGTCGAGCGGGACGTAGGCCGCGCCGGCCTTGAGTATGCCGAGCAGGGCCACGTAGAGCTCCGGGGACTTGTTGAGCAGGAGGCAGACCCGGTCTCCGGCGGCGACTCCCCGGGCGCGCAGCTGGTGCGCGAACTGATTGGAGGAGGCGTCGAGCTCCTCGTAGGAGAGCCGGCGGCCCTCGCATTCCAGGGCCGGTCGCGAGCCGTGGCGCCGCGCGCTGTCCGTGAAGAGCGCCGGGAGCAGGCCGTCAGCGGCCAGGGTGGGGTCGGGATTGGCCAGGAACGAGCGGTCGGCCGGAAAGGCCATGCGCAGGCTCAGCGCGAAGCCAGGGCTTTCTTGGCTTCCCGGTACATGGCAGCGCGCTCCTCTTGGATGGCCGAGCGCACGGCCTCCAGGGAGAGGGCGTGGGCCTCGGCGAAGGAGTTGATGAGCTTGAGCTCGTCATCGGCGATGGAGCCGTCTGCCAGGCTCATGCGGATGAGCCCGCGCAGCACGGCCTGGACCTGGGCCGGGGCCTTGGGCTCGGGGATGTGGAGGGTGCCGGCGTTGGCCGCGTTGATGACCCGGTCCGCCGCCTCCGGCGGGATATCCCGCGACTTCGCATAGGACTGAAGATAGGCCATCTCCTGGGGCTCGACCTTGCCGTCCGCGGTGATGGCCGAGACCAGCACCGCCAGGGCGTCGGCCGGAGACAGGGCCGCCCCCCAGTCGCTGTCGGCCGCAGTCGCCGGGGACGCGTCGCCGCCTTCAGGCGCGGACGGCCTCTGCCAGAGCCCGGCCGGCACCAGCTCGAGCAGGACCCAGTTGCGGCTGCCGTCGTTGAAGGCGTGGGAGCAGTAGGAGCACTGGGCCGCTTCGCGGCTCTCGGCCGGGGCGCCGCAGGCCGGGCAGCGCGCGGAGACCAGGCCGGAGCGCTCGTCGGTCTTGACGCCCTTGCGTCGGCCCAGGACGAGGACGTGCTGGAGCACCGAGCCTTCGGCCGACCATTTGACTATCACATGGGCCCGGTCGAAGTCGCCGCCCGGCTCCACGGCCAGAACGGTGACCCTCCCGACCCCGACGTCCTCGTAGCGCTCGGGCCGGCTCTTGATCTTCTCGGCCAGCTCCGCGCAGAAACGGTCGCAGGCCACGCTGCGCATGGGCGCGGGGTCGGAGCGCCAGAGGGCGTACTGCCAGCGCCAGAACAACACGGAGGCGCGGTCCTCCAGGAACTGGGTGTTGAGGCCGGGGTCTTCGGCGCTGAGCAGCCCCCATCCCGGGACCTCGCGGCCCGCCTCGCGCACCGACCATTCGCAGGCTTGGGTGATCTCCGCGAGCACCCAGTCGTACTGGCCGGAATTGACCCAGGAATGGCAGGAGGAGCACAGGGCCGCATCCTTGATCTCCAAAGCCGCTCCACAGCTGGGGCACTGCCCCTCGATGAGGCCCGGCTTGTCCAAAGTCTTGACGCCGGGCCGGCGCAGGAAGGACCAGACCTCGGTGAACTCTTCCGGCTCGTCGTCGCCTCCGACCACGGAGCCGTCCTTCAGCGACACCTCCACGTCAACGGCCGAGGCGCGCAGGCAGACGTGCAGGGTGTCGAACTGGGGGTCGGACTCGACCTCCAGCAGGCGCGCCTCGCGGACCTCGATCTGGTCCATGCGGTCGTGCTTGCCTTCGGACTTCTGCATGGCCAACTGGATGCTGAAGCGCTCCATGACCCCGTCAGAGATGAAGGCGCGCGCCGGGGCCATTTCCAGGCCGCACCAGGCCTGCTGTATCTTCAGGAAGGCGGCCTTGGCTCGGTCCAGGAACTCTGCCTCAACGAAGCCCGGGTCACGGGCGCGCAGGCCGGCGATTTTGGTCTGGAGCCGGGAATCCGCCTGGGCCTCGACCCCTCGGTCGATGGTCACCGAGACGTATCGGTCGTTGCCTGCGGTGTAGAGTCGGAAGATGACGTACACGATGGCGATGGTCAGGGGGATGCCAATAAGGGGATGGGCGAGGACCAATCGCAGATAGATGGATAGCAGATCGAAGATGAACGATCCGTCGCCTCCGCTCCCGCTGTGTCCGTAGTGACCGCCGCCGGAGAAGCTGTGGCCGCTCGAATAGCTATGGCCTCCCGAGAAATGGCCACCGCCGCCGGCTCGGGCATAGGCGAGTGATTCCAGCAAGGGCAGGAACATTGTCCAAGGCATATTCGAATTTATACCAATTTTAGACGTCAGGGCAGGCGATTCTGTGTCTGCTGAGGTTCTTGAGTGGGACAGGAGGGGGGCATTTTGGTATTATTATTCGCTGCTGTAATCCCTATTTCTGAGGAGGCGTCATCGTGAAACGCAAAGTGGTCGTGACGGGAATCGGCTTGGTGACTCCGGTCGGCATCGGGACGGAGCCGACCTGGGACTCGCTCATGCAGGGCAAGACCGGCGTGGGCCTTATCACCAAATTCGACACCGCCCAATTCTCCACGAAGATCGCGGCCGAGCTCAAGGGCTTCGACCCCTTGCTCTGGGTCGAGAAGAAGGAGGTCAAGAAGATGGACCCCTTCATCCAGTACGCCATCGCCGCCGCCGACTTCGCCGTCAAGTCGTCGGGCCTGGTCATCAACGGCGAGAACGGCCCCCGCGTGGGTGTCAACATCGGCTCCGGCATCGGGGGATTCTCCACCATCGAGGCTCAGCATACCGAGCTTATGCAGGGCGGTCCGCGCCGGATCTCGCCGTTCTTCATCCCTTCCTGCATCATCAACCTGGCGGCCGGGCAGGTCTCCATCCGCCACGGCGCCAAGGGGCCCAACACCGCGACCTGCACGGCCTGCTCCTCTGGCGCGCACGCCATCGGCGACTCCTTCCGCATCATCCAGCGCGGCGACGCGGACGCCATGATCTGCGGCGCGGCTGAGGCCGCCATCACGCCGTTGGCCGTGGGCGGGTTCGGCAACATGCGCGCCCTCTCGCGGCGTAACGAGGAGCCCCAGCGCGCCAGCCGGCCCTTCGACAAGGAACGCGACGGCTTCGTCATGGGCGAGGGCTCCGGCATCCTGGTCCTGGAGGAGCTCGAGCACGCCCGGGCGCGCGGCGCCAAGATCATCGCCGAGTTGACCGGCTACGGCATGTCCGGCGACGCCTACCACATCACCACGCCTTCCGAGGACGGCGACGGCGCCTGCCGCGTCATGGCCAACGCCATCAACGACGCGGGCCTCAAGCCGGAGCAGGTGGGCTATATCAACGCGCACGGGACCTCCACGCCCTTCAATGACAAGCTCGAATCCATGGCGATCCGGAAGGTCTTCGGAGACCACGCCAAGAACGGGCTCATGGTCAGCTCCACCAAGTCCATGACCGGGCATCTCCTGGGAGCGGCGGGCAGCGTCGAGGCCGGCATCGCGGCATTGGTCGTTCAGCACGGGAAGGTCCCGCCCACCATCAACTACGAGAACCCGGACCCGGACTGCGACTTGGACTATGTGCCCAACAAGTTGCGCGAGACTCAGGTCGAGTACGCTCTGTCGAATTCCTTCGGGTTCGGCGGGACGAACGCCTGCCTATTGTTCAAACGGTACGCGTAACCTGCCGTAGAATGGACTTCCGGGTCGCAAAGCGACCCGGAAGTCAAACGGCGCCCCCGTAGGGGGCGCCGTTTTAATCAATGGACGGGAACTGCGAGGCTACTTCTTGACGGCAGCCGCCTCCAGGTTCTTCGCCGCGAACTCCCAGTTCGCGATCTTCCAGAAGCTCTCCATGTACTTGGCCCGCGCGTTGCGATAGTCGATATAGTAGGCATGCTCCCAGACGTCGCAGGTCAGCAGCGGCGTGCAGCCGTAGGTCAGAGGCGTGCCGGCGTTCGCTGTGGTCTCGACGGAGAGCTTGCCGTCCTTAAGGACCAGCCAGGCCCAGCCGGAGCCGAAGTGGCCCACGGCCTTGGCCGTGAACTCCTCCTGGAACTTGGCGAAGGAGCCGTAGGCTTTGGCGACGGCCTCGGCGAGCCTGCCCTTGGGCTCGCCGCCGCCCTGCGGCTTGAGGCTATTCCAATAGAAGGTGTGGTTCCAGACCTGGGCCGCGTTGTTGAAGAGCGGCCCCTGCGGCGCTTTGCGGACCACGGCCTCAAGGGTGGTCTCGCCAGCCAGGAGGTTGTCGGCCAGGAACTTGTTGAGGTTGTCCACGTAGGTCTTGTGGTGTTTGCCGTAGTGGAACTCGATGGTCTCGGCTGAGATGTGCGGCGCCAGCGCGTCCTTGGCGTAAGGCAGTTCGGGCAGTTGGTGGGTCATGCGGCCTCCTTGGGCTGAGCGGGTCTCTGGGTCCTTACTCAGAAAAACATTTTAGGCCGCCGTTGTCAAAGGCTGATCGGAAATCCGGACGGGAGGATTTGATGCGAAGCGGACAACCCGAGGGGCGATGGGCCTTGAGGGAGACTCTGCCGGGAAGGCTAGGCCGCGTCAGGAGGCTCGACGTGGATGACCACGCGTCCCAGCTCCGGGACGGCGGCGCGCAGGTGCTTTTCCAGGCGGACCGTGAAGTCGTGGGCGTCTTTGATGGCCGTCTGTGGAGGCAACGCGCAATGCAGGGAGAGGGCGAGCTCCTCTCCCGCGGCGCTCACCTTGAGGTCGTGAGGGGTGAGAGGGGACGTCTCTCCGGCCAGGAACCTCTCCAGGCTCTCCCGGACGCGGCGCTCACCCTCCGGGTCGCGGCGGCTGAGGAGGCACTCGGCCGCCGGCTCGATGTGCGTGACCACGGACGAGAGCCGCGGCACGCGGCCGCGCAGGTCCGCCTCGAATCGGCTCACCAGTTGATGGGCTTCGTCGAGGGTGAGGTCCTCGCGGACCTCGAGGTGGAGCTCCATGGAGAGGTGACCGTCCTCCTCGCTGATGCGGATGCCGTGGGCCCCCAGGCCGTGGCGCGCGGCCAGGATCCGGGCCATGGCGAGGGGGCCGTCGTCGTCCTCGCAAGGCTCCACGTGCACGACCACGTCCGCGCCGGGCAGAGCGGCGCGCACCGCGGCTTCGGCCCGGTCCGCAGTCTCGTGGGCGCGCTCCAAGGGTATTTCGGCGCCTACCGCGATGGTCACGTCCGCGAAGACCGACGGCCCGCTACGGCGCACGCGCACCTGGCGGACCTCGGTGACGCCTTCCACGTGCGCTGCGGCCGCCACCTTCTCGTGCAACTCCTTGGGGGCGGCGTCGAGGAGGTCGTTGACGGATTTCTTGCCCAGCCGCCAGCAAACCCAGAGGACGATGAGCGCTACGCCCAGCGCCGCCACCGCGTCCGCCTTGGTCAGGGCGGACAGGCCGAAGCGCTTGGCAACAAGCATGCCAACGAGGCCGATGAGGACCACCCAGGAGGACCAGACGTCAGTGGAGAAGTGCAGAGCGTCGGCCTCCAAGGCCTGGCTGGAGTGCTTGGCGGCCGCGCGATTGAGGGCGCGGGAGCTCACGGTGTTGACGCCGATGGAAAGGGCGATGACCACGAACGACCAGGCGTTGACCTCGACGCGCGCGTCCAGGAAGAAGAGGCGCTCCAACGCCTCCCAGACGATCCAGACCGTGGTCAGCAGCAGGAGCAGGGTCTCGAAGAGCGCGGAGAGGTTCTCCACCTTGCCGTGGCCGTAGGGATGGTCCTCGTCGGCGGGCCGGCCCGAGACGGAGATGGCCCAGAAGGTCATGCCCGCGGCCAAAAGGTCCAGGCCGGAATGGGCGGCTTCGGAGAGGATGCCGAGACTGTTGGTCCAGAGCCCGACCGCAAGCTTGGTCGCAGTCAGCAGTACTGCGGCGCTCACCGATAAGAAGGCTACAGCGCGCTTTTCCCGATCAGCTTCTGCGGTCAGGGCCGCGGACATCGGCTTGGTCGGCTCAACGCCCGGCCATGAGGCTGACCAGGATGGCCTTCTGCGCGTGCAGGCGGTTCTCCGCCTCATCGAAGACCACGGAGTTCGGGCTGTCCACCACCTCGTCGGTCACCTCTTCGCCGCGGTGCGCGGGCAGACAGTGCATGAAGAGGGTGTCCTTCTTCCCGGTCCTGGCCATGAGGCCGGCATTGATCTGGTAGTCCTTGAAGATGCGCACGCGCTCCGCGTGCTCTTTCTCCTGGCCCATGCTGGCCCAGACGTCCGTGTAGATGACGTCCGCGCCCTTGACCGCGGCCGTGTCGTCGGTGACCAGGATGCGGGAGCCGGTCTCGCGGCCGTCCGCGACGCACTGGTCTACCACCGATTTCTGCGGTTCGTAGCCCTTGGGGCAGACGATGGTGACGCTCACGCCGAGCTTGGCCCCGCCGAAGAGCAGGCTATGCGCCACGTTGTTGCCGTCGCCCACGTAGGCCAAGGTCAGGCCCTGCAGCTTCTTCTTATGCTCGAGGATGGTCAGATAGTCGGCCACGGCCTGGCAGGGGTGCGAGTAGTCGGAGAGCCCATTGATGACCGGGACGCTGGCGTACTTGGCCAAGGTCGTGATGTCGGAGTGGGCGAAGACGCGGGCCATGATGCCGTCGCAGTAGCGCGAGAGCACCTGGGCGGTGTCCGCGATGGTCTCGCCGCGGCCCAGCTGCATGTCGTTGCCGGAGAGGTAGAGCCCGCCGCCGCCGAGCTGGCGCATGGCGATCTCGAAGGAGACCCGGGTGCGGGTGGAGGACTTCTGGAAGATCATGGCCAGGTTCTTGCCGGCGAGGATGTGGTGGGTCTTGCCCGCCTTCTGCTCGGCCTTGAGCTTGATGGCTAGGTCGAACCAGGCTTCCAGCTCGGCCTTGGTCACGTCGGAGAGGCTGGCGAGGTCCTTGCGGGTCTTGGTCATATGCTGGCTCTTGCTCATGGTATTCCTCCTGGTTTCAATATTCTTGATAGCGTTGGATGTGCGTCCCGGCCGTGCCCTCGAGGGCCTGAGGCAGGCTTTCGATGTCCGTGATGATGACCCGGCGCCCCTCGTTGGCGAGGTGGTAGAGGGCGGCTTCCACCTTGGGCCGCATACTGCCCACGGCGAAATGGCCTTCCTCCAAGTACTTGCGCAGCTCCTTGGTGGTCACGTGCCCAAGCCGCTTCTCCTGCGGGGTCCCGAAGTCGATGCAGACGTTGGGCACGGCGGTGAGGATGATGAGGCAGTCGGCGCGGATGGTGCTGGCCAGGTTGGCGCTGGCCAGGTCCTTGTCGATGACCGCTTCCACGGCCTTATAGGTCTTGTCCGGCAGCTTCATGACCGGGACCCCGCCGCCTCCGACGCAGATGACGATGTCGCCGAAGAGCACCTGGGTCTTGATCATGTGGCGCTGGATGACCTTGACCGGCTTGGGCGAGGGCACCACGCGGCGCCAGCCGCGCTTGGAGTCCTCGCGCATGATCCACTGGCGTTCGGCCATGAGCTTCTTGGCCTGCGCCTCGCTGTAGAAGCTGCCTACGGGCTTGGTGGGGTTCTGGAAGGCGGGGTCTTTCGGGTCCACGATGACCTGGGTGATGGTGGTCACCACGTAACGCCGGTAGCTGTGCCGGCGCAGCACATTGAGCATGCCCATCTGCAGGAAGTGGCCCATGCTGCCCTCGGACATGGCTACGCAGGCGTCCAAAGAGAGGGGGGGGACTTCGGATGAGGCCAACTCCTGCTGCAGGTTGATGTTGCCCACCTGCGGCCCATTGCCGTGCGTGATGACGAGGTGGAACTCGGGCTTGAGCAGAGGCGCCAGCAGTTCGCAGGTGCGCTCGGCGTTGCGCATCTGCTCTTCGGTGGTCCCCTTCTCGTGGGGCCCCAGCAACGCGTTGCCGCCCAAGGCTACGACGAAGAGCTCATGCTCCATACGCCGCCCTGCCCGTCAGGTCCCCAGAACCTTTTTAAGGCGCGAGAAAGCCCAGTCGATCTCCTTCTCCGTGATGATCAGAGGCGGAGCCAGGCGGATGACGTGCTCGTGGGTCTCCTTGCAGAGCATGCCCCGGCGCATGAGGTCCTCGCAGAAGCGCCGGGCGCCGCCCGCGGCGGCGTGCAGCTCGATGCCAATCAGCAGGCCCCGGCCACGGATCTCCTTGATGTAGCCGCTCTTCATGGTGCGCAGCTTGTTCATGAGGTACTCGCCCATCTGAGCCGAGCGCTCGACCAGGTTCTCGGACTTGAGGACCCGGATGGCGGCGCGGGCCACGGCGCAGGCCAGGGGGTTGCCGCCGAAGGTGGAGCCGTGGTCGCCGGGCTGGTACACGCCCAGGATCTCGGAGGAGGCGCAGACCGCGGAGACGGGCATGGCGCCGCCGCCCAAGGCCTTGCCCAGGATGAGGACGTCCGGCCGGATGCCGTCGTGCTCGAAGGCGAACATCTTGCCGGTGCGGCCCATGCCGGTCTGAATTTCGTCGAGCATGAGCAGGACGTTGTTCTGCGTGCAGATCTCGCGCACCTTCTGCAGGTAGCCCGCCGGCGGGATGAGGATGCCGGCCTCGGCCTGGATGGGCTCGACCAGGAAGGCCACGGTGTTGGGCGTGATGGCGGCCCGCAGGGCCTCCGCGTCGCCGAAGGGCACGATCTTGAAGCCGGGGGTGAACGGCCCGAAGTCCTTGCGGTACTGCTCGTCGCTGGAGAAGCTCACGATGGTCACGGTACGGCCGTGGAAGTTGTTGGCCGCCACGATGATCTCAGCCTGATTCTGAGGCAGGCCCTTCTTCAGGCAGCCCCACTTGCGCGCGGTCTTGATCGCGGTCTCCACGGCCTCGGCCCCGGAGTTCATGGGCAAGGACCGCGCGAATCCGGTCAGCTCGGAGAGCTCCTTGAGGAAGAGCCCGAGCTGGTCGCTGTGGAAGGCGCGCGAGACCAGGGTGACCTTCTTGGCCTGGTCGATGAGGGCCTTGATGATCTCGGGGTGACGGTGGCCGTGGTTCAAGGCTGAGTAGGAGCTGAGCATGTCGAGGTACTTGCAGCCCTCCGGGTCCTTGACCCAGACGCCCTTGGCCTCAGAGATGACCACGGGCAGGGGCTTGTAGTTGGGCGTGCCGTAGTTCTCGGAGAATTCGATGAATTCCTGGGCGGGGGTCTTGCTATCAGGGGTGGCGGTGGTGATCATGGTGTCTCCCATGGGATCAGGCGGCCATGGCCTTGATGACGCTGTCGCGCAGGCCGGCGCCGGACTCCTTGAGGTCATAGGTCACCCGCACCGACGGCTTGTTGAGCTTGAGCAGCTTGGTGAGGTCGATGGGCGTGCCGATGATGACCAGGTCGCAGGGGGTCGCGTCGATGGTCTTGCGCAGGTCCGCCATCTGCTTGTCGCCGTAGCCCATGGCCGGCAGGATGTCCGTGATGTGGGTATACTTCGCGAAGGTCGCCTTGATCGAGCCCACGGCGTAGGGCCGGGCGTCGACGATCTTCCTGGCGCCTGCCGCGCGCGCGGCTACATGGCCGGCGCCGTAGCGCATCTCTCCGTGGGTCAAAGTCGGGCCGTCCTCGACGACGAGGACGCGCTTGCCTTTGACCGCCTTGGGGTCGGTGACGGTGACCGGGGAGGCGGCGCGGATGACCTTGGCCTTGGGGTTGACGGCGCGGATGTTCTTCTCCACGAGCGCGACCTTGGAGGCCTCAGCGGTGTCGACCTTGTTGATGATGACCACGTCGGCCATGCGCAGGTTGGTCTCGCCGGGGTAGTAGGCCAGCTCGTGGCCGGGCCGGTGCGGGTCGGTGACCACGATGTGGAGGTCAGGCTTGTAGAAGGGCAGGTCGTTGTTGCCGCCGTCCCAGAGGATGACGTCGGCTTCGGCCTCAGCTCGGCGCAGGATCTCGCCGTAGTCCACCCCCGCGTAGAGGATGTTGCCCGCCGCGATATGCGGCTCGTATTCCTCGCGCTCTTCGATGGTGCACTTGTGCAGGTCCATGTCCGAAAGCTTGGCGTAGCGCTGGCAAGCCTGCTTGACCAGGTCTCCGTAAGGCATGGGATGGCGGATGACCGCGACTTTCTTGCCCAGGGCCTTGAGGTACTCGCAGACCTTGCGGGTGGTCTGGCTCTTGCCGCAGCCGGTGCGCACGGCGCAGACGGCGATGACGGGCTTCTTGGACTTGAGCATAGTCTGCTTCCAGCCCATGAGGCGGAAGTCGGCCCCGGCGGCGTTGACGATGGAGGCCTTGTGCATGACGTCGAGATAGTTGAGGTCGGAGTAGGCGAGGGTCACCTCTTCGACGTTGTGCTTCTTGATGAGGGCCGTGACCTCGCTCTCGTTCTTGATGGGGATGCCTTTGGGGTAGTTGCGGCCGGCGAGCTGCTTGGGATAGGACCGGCCGGCGATGTCCGGGATCTGGGCCGCGGTGAAAGCCACGACCCGGTAATTCTTCTGGTGTTTCCAATAGACGTTGAAGTCGTGGAAGTCGCGCCCGGCGGCGCCCATGATGATGAGATTCTTCTTGCTGTCGCTCTTGGCAGGCATGTGATATCCTCCGGAAAAATATGATCCTATTGAGAACGCAGTATAGCAAAAAGGGCCCACCCGGGATATCGGTGAAGGACCCCCCTGGCCTTGAGGGACCGCTCGCAAATGGTAGAATCCATCTTGCGGGGGCGACCATAATGAGAAATCCCACCATCGACAAACCCATCTCGGACATCCGGGAGACCATCGAGATCGCCGGCGGCAAGCGCCGCGTCGAACTCCTCCTGCGCAATGCCCGGGTCATCAACACCTTCTCCGGCGATATCCACAGAACCGATGTCGCGCTCCACAACGGCCGCATCGTCGGCTTCGGCACCTACAAGGCGAAGAACACCCTCGACCTGCGCGGCTCGTATCTCGCCCCCGGCTTCATCGACGGCCACGTGCACCTCGAAAGCACCATGGTCAAGATCCCCGAATTCGGCCGCATCGTGGTCCCCCGAGGCACCACCACCGTCGTGGCCGATCCCCACGAGATTGCCAACGTCCTCGGCCTCGACGGCATCCGCTACATGCTCGCCTCCAGCCGCAACTCCGTTCTGGGCGTCTACATCATGCTGCCCTCCTGCGTGCCTTCGACGAGCCTGGAGACCGCCGGAGCCGAGCTTTCCGGCCATGACTTGAGCCTCCTGCTCAACGACGAGCGAGTCCTCGGTCTGGCCGAGATGATGAACTATCCTGGCGTGGTCAATGGATCCATGGACGCCCTGGAGAAGATCGCCATCGCCCGCGGCAAGCGCATCGACGGCCACGCCCCCATGGTGCACGGCAAGGACCTCAATGCCTATATCTCAGCCGGCATCAAATCCGACCATGAATGCACCACGGTCGAGGAAGCCCGCGAGAAGCTGCGCGCCGGCATGTTCATCATGATCAGGGAAGGCACCGCAGCCAAGAACCTCAAGGCCCTTTTGCCCTTGGTCAACTCCGAGAACTCCCGCAAATGCCTTTTTGTAACGGACGACCGGCACTTGGACGACATCTTCACCCAGGGCCACATGGACCACCTGGTGCGTTCCGCCATCCGTCTCGGCGTAGACCCCATCCGTGCCATCCAGATGGCCAGCATCAATACGGCCGAGTACTTCGGCATCCAGGACCTCGGCGCCGTGGCTCCAGGCTACCGCGCCGACCTCATCGTGTTCGACGATTTCAAGAAGCTCAAGATATCCAAGGTGATCAAGGACGGCAGGGTGGTGGCCGAGAACGGAGTGCTCAAGCCCTCGGCCATCACGGACTATAAAGGGAAGGTGCGCGGCACCGTCAACGTGCGCTGGATCGAATACGAGGACTTCGCCATCAAGGCGGAAGGCAGGAAGGCCCGCGTCATCGGCGTGGTTCCGGACCAGATCGTGACCAGGAGCCTCGTCTGCCCGGTCAAGACGGACGGCGGCTTCGTGACCGCGGACCCCGCCACGGACGTCTTGAAGGTAGCGGTCATCGAGCGGCACATGGCCTCGGGCCGCATCGCCAAGGGCCTGGTCAAAGGCTTCGGCCTCAAGAAAGGGGCCATCGCCTCGTCTATCTCCCACGACTCGCACAACATCGTCGTCATCGGCGTGCACGACGGAGACATGTACACGGCCGCGGTCCAGGTGGTCAAGATGCAGGGCGGGATCGTCGCTGCCTGCAACGGCCAGGTCATCGAAGCCTTGCCCTTGCCCGTGGCCGGGCTCATGTCCGACCGCAGCTCCGAGTTCGTGCGCGAGAAGCTCCACCGCCTCATCGCCGCCGCCCACTCCATGGGCTCCAAGCTCAAGGATCCCTACATGGCCATGTCGTTTTTGACCTTGCCGCCCATCCCCGAGCTCAAGATCACGGACCGCGGACTCATCGACGCGGTCAACTTCAAGGTCGTGCCCCTCTTCCTGTGAAAGGCTTCGCCACGGCACTGGTCCTCGCCCTGGCCGCATCCTCCCTGCGCGCCGCCGATGTCCCGCTCCCCGAATGCAGGCCCGCCAAAGCCTACAACGGCGCCCAGGCCTGGTGGATGACCCAACTGCCTCCGCCCAACGAGGGGGGCTCCCGAGCCGCCATGGCCATCGTCTCGCTGCCGATATTCATCGGCTGCGGGGTCATAGACATCCTGGCCTATCCCGGCCGCGCCATCTATAATGCGGGCTTTCGCTGCTCGGAGAGGAGCCGCGCTTCGGAGATGAGCCGGGATATCAAAGATGAGATCTCCAAGGCCCAGCAGCGTCGGGCCAGGCTCAAGGAGATCGCGGCCAGGACTCCTCCCCGGCTCGCCCTCTGGGCCGAGTTCGACGACAGCCGCTCGCCCATCGCCCATCGCAACAACATGCTCGACGCCGAGGAAGCAGCGCAGCTGCGCCTGACCGTGCGCAACGAAGGGCCCGGCCCGGCGCACGATGTCTCGTTGTTCATCGACCGGGAGAGCGGCCCTGCGGATGTCGCGATCGGGGAAGTCCCTGTCGTCGGGGACCTCTCCGCGGGTCGGACAAGGTCCTTACGCATTCCCATCTCAGCGACGGAAGCTCTCTCGCGGGGGCGCCTCGTCCTGCGCCTCGAAGCCAAGGAAGAACTCGGCTACGACGCGGACCCCATACTTCTGGTCATCCCCACCGCCGCCCTGCCGGCGCCGGACCTCGAGGTGTCGGACACCGGGCTGCGTGGGGGGGGGCAGGAGTTGGCCTTGGGCGTTCCCATCAGCCTGCATCTGCGCGTCGCCAACAAAGGCGAAGGGCTGGCCCGCGCGGTCAAGATCCGACTCATGGCCCAGGACGAAGACATCAACCTGGCCCAGCCTGACGAGGTCGCGCTCGGCGACTTGGCGCCATTCGGCTCGCGCGAAGCGGAGTTCCAGCTCTCGCTGAGCAAGAAGTACAAGGGTGCTTCGGACCTGCCCGTGTTCGCCGTCCTGAGCGAGCAGCACGCCCTCTTTAGTAAGCCGGCCGTGCGCTTGCCTCTGCGCCTGGGCGCCAAGCTGGGCGCCTTGCGCACCGTCTCCACCGGTCCCCGCCAACCGCCCAGGCTGGAATACGACGTCATCCGCCAGGACAGCGACGGCAGCGGCGTGCTGGCGGGCGGCAAGGAGCTCGCTTTGAAGGTCCGCCTCAAGAACTCCGGGACCGGCGTGGCCCGGGGCGTGGCCGTGGCCCTCTCCGGCAATAAAACCCTCGTGGAGCTGCTCGGCAGCGGACGATCGGTGGGTGACCTGGCGCCTGGCCAGGAAGAGACTGTGATCCTCAGGGGAACCTTGCCTGGAGTCCTCCCGCCCAAGGCGAGCCTGGATGTCCGGGTCTCTGAGATGCTGGGCTACGCCCCGGCCCAGGTCAAGCGGCTCTCCTTCTCTTTCAAGAGCGCCGCATCCTCGGTGCAGCGAGTGGTGGATGTGGATCAGGTCCCGAACAGCACCTTCCGGGCGCCGGAGCGCTTCGCTGTGGTCATCGGAGTGGGCAAGCATCGCGACGAGGGGATATCCCCGCTGCCCAACGCTCGCCACGACGCCGAGGTCGTAGCCCGCTATCTAGAGAACGCCGGGGGCGTCAGCCCCGAGCATATCAAGCTCCTGCTCGACGATAACGCCCTGATGACGGATTTCAGGGAGGCGTTCCAGGTCTGGCTGCCGCGCATGGTCAAGGCGGCCGGCAGCGGGGCCGAGGTCGTGGTCTATTACGCGGGGCACGGCACTCCGGACCCTTTGAGCGGAGACTACCAGTTGGTGCCTTATGAAGGCAGCGCGGCATACACTGAAGGCTTCTACCCACTGTCCGGGGTGTATGCGGCCCTGGGGAAGGTCCATGTCAAAGCCGCAGTGGTTATCCTGGACTCGTGCTTCGCCGGCGGCGGGCGGTCCCTGGCCTCCGTGGGCCGGCCTTTGATCCCGGTCCAGAGGATGCCCCTGCCTGCGCATACCGCTTTGCTGGCCGCTTCTTCCGGCGTCCAGACCAGCAACGAGAAGAAGGACTCCCGCCACGGCCTTTTCACTTATCATCTGCTGGCGGGCCTCCAAGGGGAGGCGGACGCGGACCACGAGGGCCGGGTCCAGCTCGGAGAGTTGACCAGCTACCTAAAAAGGATGGTGCCCCAAGCCGCGGCCGACGAGCTCGGCGCGGCGCAGGAGCCGGAAGTCCGGCCCGAGCCGCTGGGCGGGCTGTCGGAGACCGTCCTGACCGGCTACTGAGCCGGCGGCTGCGATGGACACAGCACGGCTTCGTGTCGTATACGAGGACGGCCGTATCCTAGCCGTGGACAAGCCCGCAGGCCAAGCCGTCATCCCGGGGCGGGGGCTGGCGGAAGAGCCTTTGAGCCTGCAGGCGAGCCGCGCTCTGGGCGGCAAGGCCTTCGTGGTGCACCGACTCGACCGCGGCGCCAGCGGACTGGTCATCTTCGCCAAGGACGCGGCCACGCATCGGGACCTCAGCCTGCTCTTCGAGGGCCGACGCATGCACAAGCTCTATTTGGCTCTGGTCCAGGGAAGCCTGGAAGCGGACGGGGCCGTGGACCAGCCCCTGCGCGCATTCGGTTCCGGACGCATGGGCCTGGGCGTGGGGAAGGCTTCCCTGACGCGCTATCGGGTCCTGGAGCGCGCCGAGCAGGCCAGCCTGCTGGAGGCCGCGCCCGAGACTGGCCGACGGCATCAGATCCGGGTCCATCTGCACAGTCTCGGCCACCCCATCCTGGGTGACCCGCTCTACGGCCAAGACCGTCCCGTGGGAGGCGTGGGACGCCTCATGCTCCATGCCTGGCGACTCGACTTCGAACTGCACCGGGCCCACTACCGGCTCTGCGCCCCTCCTGGCGGGGATTTCCTTGGAGTCTTAGGCCGATACGGCCTTTCTATCTAGGCCGTTTTCCAATGCCGTGCTGGGACCTTAGTCCTAGGGGGAGGCGGCAGGCTTCCTGATAGAATGAGGGCGCTTGCGGTATCGGAAGTTCCGCAGGTGCCGGTCGGACGGATTCCCTTACGACCGGCGTCGCTATCGCAGGAGGTCTTGAGATGAAAAAAATACTGCTCTTTGCCGCTTTAGCTGTCTTCGTTTCCGCAGTCCCCGGTTCAGCCAAGGAGCTGGACCTGGAGTCCCTGTTCAGCCTCAATATCGGCGCGACGCTGGCTGATCTGCACGCTCAGGCCCCGATCCAGGACCCCATGAAGGTCCAGCGCATCAACGCCATAAGCCGCGCCCTGCTGGCCATGCAGGACGGTCCGGAGATCTGTGGGATGGTGGTCCAGGCCATCAAGGACAAGGGCGTCCTCATCGATGTCCGCAAGCAGGCCGCGACCTCGGAGCTGGTGACCGCCAACGAGAGCCACCCCGCCATCTTCATCAGCGAAACGGTGAGCCTCTATCCCCGCGCCCTGGCCTCGCTCATCACGCGTGAGACGGCCAAGCTCCTGCTTGCGGACATGCCGGACTGCGCTGAGAAGCGCTATATGGCGCGCTCCCTTGAGGTCCGTTCCTGGCTCGAACTGGGCGGCGACAAGACCCGCCTGCCCGTCATCGAGCCCCTGGACGGCTACACGGACGCGGCCCTCTCCGCGGACTTCAAGCTCTGGCTCGACAACAAGTCCGAGATGGCTCTCTACCGCATCGGAGAAGCGACCCAGACCAAGGATATCCCCACGCTGCAGGAGGAGGTCCGGAGGCAGTTGGCGAACCTCAAGCCCTCCGACGCGATCCGGGCCAAACTCGAGAAGACCTACGCGGGCCTGGAAGCCGCCGACAAGCGGTTCGTGGCTTTTCTTCTCGCCGAGAACGACTGGCGGCGGGGTAACCCCTGAACGGGGCTCGAACTTTTTCGGAGGTCGTCCGTATTATATATCCGCACCAAAGGCCCAGTGGGTCCGCATCATGATGGAGGTATAAGGTTAAAATGTTCAAGCTCCCGATTGGCGTCGTTGCCCTGCTCGGATTCTCCTGCTCCGCATTCGCGCAGGCCCCGGCTCCGGCCCAGCCGACTGAGCTGATGCAGCCCGCGCCAAAGGCCGAGAAGAAAGTGAAGAAGGTCACCAAGAGGGCTGCCAAGAAAGCCGCCAAGAAAACCATGAGGTACGAGACGCGGACGGAGCCCGCTCCCGCCCCGGGTCCGGCCGCCAAGTAAGGTCCCGAATCCGAACAATGCACAGCCCCCGCTTGCGCGGGGGCTGTGCATTGTGGGTTTACCGCGCCGGCCGGACCAGCTTTTAGAACAGGTCGCCGGCCTCGGCCAGCAGGGGCAGAGCCGCGTCCTTGGGCGTGATGATGGGTCGCCGTTCCGGCCAGGGGATGCCCAAAGCCGGGTCGTCCCAGCGGATGCCGCCGTCCACCTCGGACTTCCAGTAACCCGTGACCTTGTAGAGCACGTCCGCCTGGTCCGAGAGCACGCAGAAGCCGTGGGCGAAGCCGGCCGGTATCCAGAACATGCGATTGCCCTCGTCCGAGAGCTCGATGGCCGCCCATCTGCCGAAGCAGGCCGAGCCCCGGCGCAGGTCCACGGCCACGTCGAAGATCCGGCCGCGCACGCAGCGCACCAGCTTGCCCACGGGCATGGACGGTTTCTGGAAGTGCAGGCCGCGCAGCACGCCTTTGCGGGAACGGGAAAGGTTGTCCTGCACCAGAGGCGGCAGGCCCAGGGCGCAGGATTCGTCGTCTCGGAAACTCTCCATGAAGACGCCCCGCTCGTCAGGGAAGGAGCGGCCTTCGATGAGCAGGAGCCCCGGAATCTGGTAGGGCGTGGCCTTGAAGGACATCAGGAATGCGCCGGGGCCTTGCTCATCTGCTGGCGCCAGTACGCGACCCCGTCCGACGGCAGCGTATAGACCGGGTCGTAGTACTCGTAACGGCGAGTCAGCGCTTCGGCGTCGTCGTGCTCGATGGGGGTACGGTAGTTCTTGGTCCAGTAAGAGATCCCCTTGACCCGGTCATAGTCCGCAAGCTGGTGGATCCAGCGTTTGCCCACGAAGGGGACGTCGCAGCAGACCCGGGGCGTCGCGAAGCCGGGCAGGTAGCCCATGATGTCGTGCTGCAGGGCCTGGGCCTCAGCCACGGAGAGGCGCCAGTGCTCGGAGTTTGGGATGATGTCGCACATGTAGAAGTAGTAGGGCATGATACGGGCGTGGTCCACCATCATGAAGCAGAGCTCCAGCATCTGCTGGGCCGTGCTGTTGACACCGCGCAGGAGCACGCCCTGGTTGCGCACGTCGCGGAACCCGGCCTCTAGTATCTTGCGCACGGCTTTGCCCACCAGGGGCGTCACCTGGGAAGCGCAGTTGATGTGCGTGTGCATCGCGATGTCGATGTTGCGTTCGTGCGCCTTCTTGGCCAGGCGCTCCAGTCCGCGCAGGACCTCATCCTGCAGGAAATGCTGGGGCAGGCCCTGCAGGCCCTTGGTGGCCAGGCGGATGTCGCGGATGTTGGGGATGTCCATGAGCGCCGAAACGAAAGGCTCGAGCTGCTGGATCGGGACGTTGGCGATGTCCCCACCCGAGACCACCACATCGCGCACCGCAGGAGTCTTGCGTAGGTACTCGAGGATCTTCTCAAAGCGCTCTTTGGGCGGGGTCAGGAACCGGCCCTTCTTGACCTGAGGCGTGGAAAGGCCCACCAAGTCCATGCGCGTGCAGTGGCCGCAATATTGCGGGCAGGTCGCGACCAGCTCGGCCAGGACCTTAGTGGGATAGCGGTGGGTCAGCCCCTCGACCACCCACATCTCGCTTTCATGAAGGCTGTCGCGCGAGGCCATGGGGTGGGAGGGCCATTGCGGGTGCCGGTCGCTGGCTGCGGGGAGCATGTAGCGGCGGACCGGATCTTCGCGCAGATTCTCCTCATCCATGCAGTTGATCATCTGCGGCGGGATGAGGATGGACATGGTGGCCCAATCGCGCTGGTCAGCCTCCAGGTCGGCGAGCAGGGCATCGTCGAGGGAACGGCCCAACGCGGCCTTGAGTTCAGGGAGGTTCTTGACCGTATGCTGGCGCTGCCAGAGGGCGCTCTCCCACTCCTTCTGCGTGACATCCTTATAGCCGGGCAGGCGGCGCCAGTCCGGCTCCATATATTGCCGCTTAAGGGGATATTGGAAAGGCTGCTTGACGGGGGCGGCCTTGACGGCCTTGGCTGTCGTCTTCATGCGCCTATTGTAGCCGGTTTGTAGTCAGGCGCGCAAGGAACGACGCAGCTCGCGGCCGCACCAAACGAGGGCCACGACCGATGCCAGCGCCAGGATGCCGGAGCCGGCCTGTACGGACGCGGGAGCGCGTCGGAGGTTGAGGGCGAAGGCCCAGGCCAGGCCGCTGGCCGCGGCTGTGGCGCCGCCGGTCAAAAGCAGGGCTCGGGCCGCGGCGGGGCGCCCCTCGACGCGCAGGCGACGCCAGAGCGGTGCGAGGTAGACCACTTGCACGAGGCCCGCCCAGCGCAGCCAGGCCGCCAGGAACTCATTGAGCCAGCGGCCCATGGAATGGCCCTCGTCGATGCTGAAGGGGGAGGAGGCCAGCAAGGGGATGCAGACCAGGAGGCTGCCAAGGTGTCCCCACAGGAGGCAACTCGCGCCGTCGCGCCCGTGGTCCGCCGGGAGAGGAGGCTGGGCCTCGAGCAGACCGCTGGGGCCGCTCTCGCGCTCCAGGCCACCGCGTACGTACCAGACGATGGCAGTCAGGGCCGCGAGCAGGACCGCCAGCTGGATATCGCTCACGGCGCCTGAATCATGCCGTTACTTGCGGCTGACGCGGCCTCTTTCGTCTATGCTCAAGCCGTGGCTGCGCTTGAGCTCCTCGAGGATGGCCTCAGCCGAGTGGCCGAAGTTGGCGGTTCGGTTGCCGATATCGTTGAGGAGAGCCTTGAGCCGGCTGGGTGGATTCTTGGCTCGGGAGAGCATGCGTTCGTAGGCGGTCGTCACCTCGGCCAAAGAACGACTGGGCGGCGCGGACAGCGGGGTCGTCGCGGGCTCGATTGCGGCCGCCTGAGGTTCGGCCACGGTCGGGGCAGGACCGGCTTTGGTGGAACGGCTCCGGCCTCGGCCGCCGCGCCGGGACCGAGAGGCGCGCGACGGGGCCCTGCCGCGGCTGGAACCGGAAGCGGCCTGGGCCTCGGCCTGCTCCTCGCGGTCCGGGTGCGAGGTCCAAAGCGTGGCCACGCGGCCCACGCGCTGGAGCTCCTGGACGATGGCGGAGAGGGCCTTGTCGTTGGTCACGACGGAGAAGGGGATGTGCATGGGCAGGCTCGCGTGCAGAAGGCCCGCGTGCATGGACATGACGAAGTCCGCGGCGTTCTTACCGCCCTGGGGCGCGGCGATGGTGGCGCACAGAGGCAAGTCGGCGATGCGCTTCTGCAGGGACCTGGATAAGGTGGCCTTGGGCCGCAGGAAGACGCGGACCAAGGTCGCCGTGCTCAGGGGGAAATCGGCCGGCATGTGCGGGTCGTTGTCCGCGTCGATGAGCAGGACCGAGTCCACCAGCCCTGCGCGAAGAGTCATTTTATCGGTGTTTTCCATGATGGGCTATTATAGGTTATTTCGCGCCGGGGCCGACTCTGAGACGGCCTCCACGGGCCTTTAGGCGCGGGTGAGCTTCTTGTACCGGATGCGGTGGGGCTGGATGCCGGCCTCGCCCAGCCTAGCCTTGCGGTCCTCTTCGTAGGCCGTGTAGTTGCCCTCGAAGAAGCGCACCGTGCTCTCGCCCTCGAAAGCGAGGATGTGGGTGGCGATGCGGTCCAGGAACCAGCGGTCGTGGCTGATGACCACGCAGCAGCCCGCGAAGTTGCAGATGGCCTCCTCGAGGGCCCGCAAGGTGTGGACGTCGAGGTCGTTGGTGGGCTCGTCGAGGAGCAGGACGTTGCCCCCGGACTTGAGCATGCGCGCCATGTGCACGCGGTTGCGCTCGCCGCCGGAGAGCACGCCCACGGGCCGCTGCTGGTCGGTCCCGGAGAAGTTGAAGCGAGCCACGTATTGGCGGGAGTTGACTTCCTTCTTGCCCAAGGGCACGACGTCGAGGCCGTCCGTGATGGCCTCCCAGACATTCTTGTTGGGATCGAGCAGGTCGCGGTCCTGGTCCACGTAGGCCAGCTTGACGCTCTCGCCGGTCTTGAAGGTCCCGGCGTCCGGCGTCTCGCGCCCGGTGATGAGCTTGAAGAGAGTGGTCTTGCCCGCGCCGTTGGGGCCTATGACGCCCACGATCCCGTTGGGCGGAAGACGGAAGGAGAGGTTCTCGAAGAGGATCTTGTCGCCGTAGGCCTTGGACACGCCCTGCGCCTCGATGACCGTGTCGCCTAAGCGCGGCCCTGGCGGGATGAAAAGCTCCAGAGTCTCGTTGCGCTCCTCCTTCTCGCCTTCGGCCAGCATCTCGTCGTAAGCCCGCAGGCGAGCCTTGCTCTTGGCCTGGCGGCCTTTGGCGCCCATGCGCACCCATTCCAGTTCTTTGGCCAGGCTCTTGCGGTACTTGGACTCGCTCTTTTCTTCTTTGGCCAGGCGGTCCTGCTTCTGCTCGAGCCAGGAGGCGTAGTTGCCTTTCCAGGGGATGCCTTGCCCGCGGTCGAGCTCCAGGATCCACCCGGCCACATTGTCGAGGAAGTAGCGGTCGTGGGTCACGGCTATGACCGTCCCTTTGTACTGACGCAGGTGCTGCTCTAACCATTCCACGGACTCGGCGTCGAGATGGTTGGTGGGCTCGTCCAAGAGCAGGATGTCAGGCTCCTGCAGCATGAGTCGGCAGAGGGCCACGCGCCGACGCTCGCCGCCCGATAGGTTGCCCACGATTTGATCGCCCGGAGGGCAGCGCAGGGCGTCCATGGCGAGTTCGAGCCGGTTGTCGAGCTCCCAGGCGCCGCAGGCCTCGATTTTCTCCTGGATCTTGCCGTGCTTATCGAGGAGCTTCTCCATATCCTCGGGGGTGAGGGCGGGGTCGGCGAGCTTCTCGCCGATGGCGTTGTAGTCGTCGAGGAGCTTCTTGGTCTCGGCCACGCCTTCCTCGACGATCCCCCTGACGGTCTTGGTCTTGTCGAGCTGGGGCTCCTGCTCCAGAAGCCCCACGGTGTAGCCTTTGGACATGGTGATCTGGCCCACGTAGTCCTGGTCCTGGCCCGCCATGATGCGCAGCAGGGTGGATTTCCCCGAGCCGTTGTCGCCCAGGACTCCGATTTTTGCTCCGTAGTAGAAGGACAGGGAGATGTCTTTGAGAACCTGCTTCTTGGGGGGGTGGATGCGGCCCACCTCCATCATGGAGTAGATGATCTGTTTGGTGTCTGTCGTTGTCGCCATATCCAGTTACTTGTTGTGCAGTTTTTGGGGATCGAGCCTTTCGCGCAGGAGCTTGATCTTGTGCGCCGTCATGAGCTCGTTGAATGTGAGGTCGGTGGCGGCTTTCGTCTCAGCGGCCATAGCTCCTCATGGGGATAGGGATATTCTAGCTAAATTGCCGCGGTGTGTTCCTGCGCCGGACTTGATGTTGCTTTGACATTGACCTGATATATTAATGATGTAGACATATTTTTAAAGGCCTATGGATAAAACTATAATCAATACGACGCATCCGGCTCAACAAGGGCCGGGAGCACCTATGCTGCCTGAACGGACAGCGTTGCGCTATAAGATCCTGCTCGTAGATGACGAACAGGATTTTCGAAAGATGCTGCGCTCCTTCCTGCGCGAGGCCGGGCACACGGTGCTCGACGCCGCCTCGGGCCGGGAGGCCTTGCTGGCTGTGCTGGATTCCCAGCCGGACATCGTCATCTCCGACGTGCAGATGCCGGGGATGGACGGTTTCGAACTCTGCCGCCGCTTGCGGGCGGAGCGCCGCACCGCGGCGCTCCCCGTCCTGCTCATGTCCGGCGCCAGCAAGGAAGAACGGGACCAGTTGGAGGGCTTCTCGCTGGGGGCGGATGACTATGTGCTCAAGCCGTTCGAACCGCCCATCCTGTTGGCCAAGATCGCGGCGGTGCTGCGGCGCTACGCCACGGCGGCCGAGTTGTGCGAGATCCTGCGTGCCGACGGTGTGTCCCTCGATGTGCAGGCCCGGACCGTCAGCCATGGCGAGCGGCGCGTCGACCTCACCCGCAAGGAGTTCGACCTCTTGACCCTGCTGTTGCGCAAGCGTGGGCACGTGCTCACTCCGAAGTTCCTGCTCGAGTCGGTCTGGGGCTATGACCTGGCCGAGTACAATGATCCGCACACCGTGACCGTGCACCTATCCTCCCTGCGCCGCAAGCTGGGGCCCCGCCTGGGCCGCCGCATCGTGACGGTCCCGGGCAGCGGCTATCGATTCGAGCTCTGAGCCCATCTCAAAGCCTCGCGCTGAGGCGCTCTTGATGATTCCTTGATGCCCCCCTGTTAAGCTGATGATGAGCCGGTTGGGGGGATATGAACCAGGACCCTTTAGAGGAGCTCAGCGCAAGCATAGACGCCCTGCTCCAGGGACGCGCTCAAGCAGAGGCGGCGGACATCCTGAGGCCATCCATCCCGCCAAGGAGGGCTTCTGAGGTCCCTGCGCTATCCTCCGGGCCAAAGGCGACTCAAGCGGCGCCGGAGGTCTCCGGTCGCGCCAGCGAGGGGCGGACCATCCTCATCGTCGAGGACAACAAGGATTACCGATCCCTGGTCAGGATGCTGCTCTCCAGCCACTCTTATCAGGTGATGGAGGCCGGGGACGGGCGTAGCGCTCTGGAGCAGGTGCTGCGTAAGCGGCCGGACCTGGTCATCCTGGATTTCAATATGCCTAAGATGAACGGATACGAGTTGCTCCAGGAGCTGCGCAGTCGTATGGAGTTGCGGAGCCTTCCCGTCATCATGTTTACGGGAGCGCCCAACCGCCAGCACCTCAAGAGCATGAACATGGAGATCTCGGATTTTTTGGAGAAGCCCGTCACCAACTTGCGTCTGCTGGAGAGCGTCCGAAAGGCTCTGGGGTCCCTGCCCGAGCCCGAAGCGTCGGGGGCGGGGGGCCCCGGCGCGGCGCCGTCGCAGGAGCAGGCCATTTCACCTCCGGAGGATCGTTCAGCGGAGCCCCGGGAAAGCCCCCCAGCCGCGGCTCAAGAGCCGCAGCCCGAGGCTCCGCCTCCTCCGGAGGTCCCTGTCCCGGAGGCGCCGGAGGAGGAGGGCCTCATCGGCGAGGAGTCCTTGGAGGACCTCTCCGGGGAGGAGGACATCGCCCTCGAGTCCGCGGACGATAAAAAAGAGGAGGCCGCCGACCTCCATGGCCTCGAACAGCTGGCGCAGGATTCGCCCCTCATCAACCGGGTCAACCGCATCATCATGCGCGCAGTGGAGATGCGGGCCTCGGACATCCACATCGAGCCGGGGGAGACCAAGGTCAACGTGCGCGTCCGCGTGGACGGCGCCCTCAAGCTGCTCTGCACCTTGCCCATGGCCATCCACCCGCGTCTGACTGCGCGCATCAAGATCATGTCCAACCTCTCCATCACGGAGCGGCGCCTGCCCCAGGACGGACAGTTCCGGGCGCAGATCAAAGGCAATAAGATCGAGTTCCGTATCAGCACCCTGCCCTGCACCCGGGGCGAGAAGATCGTCCTGCGCATCCTCGGCCAGAGCCGGCTCAAGGGCAACCTGGCCAGCCTCGACCTCACGCGCCGGGACTTGGACTGCGTGGAAAAAGCCCTGCGCGCGCCGCATGGACTCATCCTGGTCACGGGGCCCACGGGCAGCGGCAAGACCACGACCCTCTACACCATGATCAGCATGCTCAACCGGCCGGACGTCAACATCCTGACTGCGGAGGACCCGGTCGAATACGAGCTGGCCAACATCTCCCAGGTCAAGATCCGGCCCAGTATCGGGCTCACCTTCGAGTCCACGCTGCGCGCCTTCCTGCGCCAGGACCCGGACATCATGCTCATCGGGGAGATTCGCGACCTGGAGACCGCGGAGATCGCGGTCAAAGCTTCCATAACCGGGCACCTGGTCTTCTCGACCCTGCATACCAACAGCGCTCCCGCGAGCATCGTCCGGTTGACCCATATGGGCGTGGCGCCCTACCTGGTGGCGGCGAGCGTCCGGCTGATCATCGCCCAGCGCCTGGTGCGCAAGCTCTGCCCCAGGTGCAAGACTCCGGGAGCCCTCTCCGCGGAGGACAAGAAGTTCCTGACCGAACAGGAACTCGCGGTCCTCAAGACCGTGTGCCACGCCCCGGGCTGCGCCTACTGCCATCAGACCGGCTACTCGGGCCGCAGGGCGGTCTTCGAAGTGATGCCGGTGGACAGCCTGGCTTTGCGCCAACTCATCGTCAACAGCCAGCAGGCCGACACGCTCCAGGAGCTCGTGGAAAAGGAAGGCCTGACGACCCTGCGTCAGGCCGCCTTGCGAGTCGTGGCCTCCGGGGAGACATCGGTCGACGAGGCCCTCAAGATCATGATGGGAGGATGATATGGAGCCCCAGAGACGTTCTGCGGAGTCGGGCCGGATGACGCAGACCTGCCTGCCTTCCTTTGCCGCGGTGTGCAGCGAACTTCTGGCCAGCCTGGGCCGGGCGGTCCGGCTGACCGCCCTCTACCGCGCCACCCATCCCATGGCCGCCGACGCCATCCGCGACGCGTTCAACCTGCTGGACATGGCCTTCGTGACTGGGAAGCGGGATCGGATCGCCGTCTCATTGGTGGAAGGGCGCTGGTTCTGCGAGGAGACCTTGGTCCCGTCGGGCGTGCAGAGCGCGGAGCCCTTGCGGCGCATGTTCAAAGCGCAGAGCCTGCGCAGCCTGAGCTTCGAACGCGGTCTGCGGCCTTTCGAGCTGTCCGAACTCTGCGAGGCGGCCTCGACGCCGGCAGGCCCGGGCGAGCCCGGCGCTCTCAGCGATCACCTCGCGAAAAAAGGGATAATCCACATCGCGCTCGAACTAGCGCGCTTCGCGCCGACCGCCACCCAGGCTCTGGCGGCGCTCCTGCCGACTCCGCTGCCGCCTGCCCAAGCGGAGCCAAGCCGGCCCGCGCCGGATGCGGCGGCGCGACCCTCCGCCCCGGTCCCGGTTCCCTTTGAGCAGAGGCCTTCGACCCCGGCCCCTCTTGCCGCCCCCGACGCCAACGCAATTCCTGGTGGCGTTCGGGCCGACTCGCTGCCGCTCGCGGGGGAAGCGCTTCCTGAAGCGTCCCTGGTGAAATACCCCTACCCCGCTCCGGCCTCGGAGAGCGCGGCCTGGCTGCCGGATATGTCGACGCCGCAGGAGACCCCGCCGGCTGAGTCATCCATCCCTGCTCCCGTCGAGAAATCCGCTCCGGAGGCGCCCAGCGCCGGCGTAGCCTCCAGCAGGAGCTTCGGCTCCCTGCTCAAGTCGCTGGTGGAGTTTGCGGTCAGCGACCCGAAGCAGAGGATACAGATCTTCGAGGAAGCCGCGCGCATGGTCAAGGACTCCATAGAGCAGCGCGTGGAGGATGCCACCAAGACCATAAGCCAGGAGAAGCGGCGCGTGGTCGGCCAGCAGGCGCGCACCGAGAAGGTGATCGAGACCGTGGCCGATGGCAAGGTCATCGTGGACAAGGACGGCAAGGTCCTGATGATGAACCCGGCGGCCGAGGAACTCTCGGGCAAGCGCCTCGCCGACGTGGCGGGCAGGCATATCATGGAGAGCGTCACGCCCGGCGAGCACATGGTGGCCATGGCCAAGGACCTCAGCGCCGAGCCCGGGCTCAGCCCGGATGTGGAAGTGGGGGGGGACCAGGAGGTCGGTCGGGCCCTGCGCCGGTCCATGGCCGTAGTCGAGGACGACTCTGGTCGGGTCGTGGGCACTTACAGTGCGCTGCCGGACGTGGTCAAGTTCAGGGAGACGCTCCGGCTCCAAGAGGAGTTCCTCTCGCGCGTGACCCATGACCTGCAGGCGCCGTTGGCTTCCATCAACTGCGCGCTGGAGCTCCTGAGCGAGCGGGCCGCCGGGGCGCTGGGTCCCGACGAGAACGGCTTCCTTGACGTTTGCCTGCGCAACAGCCAGCAGCTCGGCTCAATGATCCGCGAGATCTTGGACTTCTCCAAGCTGCGCGCCGGGAAGATGGCCATACGGCCTGCGCCCGCCTCCGTCACCGGCATGCTCAAGGAGGCGGTGGACAGCCTCCTGCCCTGGGCCGGCAACAAGGGGATCAGCCTCTCCTTCCGGGCTCCGTCTCCGGACCTGATGGTCATGGCCGACCATCAGCGCATCGTGCAGGTACTCACCAACCTCATCTCCAACGCCATCAAATTCACGCCCGAGGGCGGCAGGATCGTGGCCGCGGCCGCTCCCAAGCCCGACAAGCACGGGCATGTGGTCTGCGCGGTGAGGGACACCGGATGCGGCATCCCCACGGAGAATCTCAAGAGGCTCTTCGAGAAGTTCTCCCAGGTCGCCAACAACGACGGCTCCCAGCCCGGCGTGGGCTTGGGGCTGGCGCTGGTCAGCGAATTCATCAAGCTCCACGGCGGGACGGTCTGGGTGGAGAGCGAGGAAGGCAAGGGCTCGACGTTCTACTTCACATTGCCTTCGGAGGAAAGGCAATCCGCCGGCGCTTGATCCGGTCCGCGCTACCTGATGGCCTCCCCGTCCCAGTCGCAGGAGAAGCCATGGCTCTGATAGCTGTTGAAGAACGTGTACACACAGTCCGCGCGCGGGACGCAGCGCGGCTTGGTCTTCAGCGGCGGCCGGGAACAGGCGCACCAGCCGTTGCCGGGAGGGCAGAGGTCTTTGCCTGGGACGGCGTCGTAGGGGGCGCGCTTGGTTTTTGAGGTCTGCGGCGCCTTTATTGGAGGCGGCTGAGAGAGCTTCCGGTAAGCCGCGGCGGCTGCGACGCGCACGATCATGTCTTGGTCCCAGTCCGCGGCGCGCTGGAGCGCCCCCAAGGCGCTGCGGTCTTGGCGCGCGCTAAGGCCTTCTACGGCGGCCCAGCGCACCGCCGCCGCCGAGTCCTCAGCCAGCAGGCTGCTCAGGAGGCCGGTGATGCCGGGATCTTGGACCTGCGCCGGCGCCGTGCCCAGGGCCATGCAGACCGAACGGCGCGTCGCATCACTGAATTCCCCTTTGAAGAAACCCTCGATGCGCTTTAGAGTCTCGCCCCCTTCGTAGTCCAGCAACGCGATGGCTGCGGCCTGCCGGACTTCGTTGTTGCGGTCCCCGGACATGGCGGCCGAGAGGGCACGGAAGGCTTGCGGGCCGCGATAGTGGGGCTGCCGGAGAGCGCGGATCGCCTCCTGGCGCTCTTGCGGCGTCGGGGCTTCGCGAGTCCGGGCTATGACCGCGGAGAGGGCCTCGGGGCTGGCGATGTTCAATGGACGACTGAGAGTCCCTGTGGAAGCAGCCGGCGGCGGTCCGGCCTGGACGCACGTCGGAGCCGTCCAAAGGCTCGCGGCCCAAAGAATGCCGGTCACTACAAGCGCGCGTCCGATTCGGTCAGGCATTCAGTGAGGATGGCTAAGTCCGCATCCGGATAGAACGCCGCCGCTCAGACCCGTTCCACGCACATCGCGATGCCCATCCCGCCGCCGATGCACAGGGTCGCCAGGCCCTTCTTGAGTGAGCGCTTCCTGAGCTCATGGAGCAAAGTCACCAGGATGCGCGCTCCGCTGGCCCCGATAGGATGGCCCAGCGCGATGGCGCCGCCGTTGACGTTGACCTTGGCCATGTCGAAGCCGAGCTCCTTGGCCACAGCCAGCGACTGCGCGGCGAAAGCCTCGTTGGCCTCGATGAGCTCGACATCGGAGAGCGTCCAGCCTGCCTTGGCCAGTGCGTCCTTGACGGCCTGGACCGGGCCGATGCCCATCACCTCCGGGTCCGTGCCGGCCCAGGCGTAGGAGACGATGCGCGCCAACGGCTTGAGGCCGCGCTTGGACACCTCGTCCTCGCAGGCCACGAGCACGCCCGCGGCGCCGTCGTTGATGCCCGAGGCGTTGCCCGCAGTCACCGTACCGTCCTTCTTGAAAGCCGCGCGCAGTTTTCCAAGCTTCTCCGCGGTCGTACCCGGCCGGGGGAACTCGTCCTTGGCGAAGCTGATCGGCTCGCCCTTCTTCTGGGGGATGAGCACGGGGACGATCTCCTCTTGAAAGCGCCCGGCGGCGATGGCCTTCTCGGCCTTCTGCTGGGATTGGGCCGAGAACTCGTCCTGGGCCTGCCGGGTCAGGCCGTATTTCCCCGCCAGGTTCTCTGCGGTGACGCCCATGTGGTAGTTGTTGAACACGTCCCAGAGCCCGTCATAGATCATGGAGTCGGTGAGCTCGGCGTGCCCCATGCCCAGGCCCCCGCGGGCCTTCTTGAGCAAGTACGGGGAGTTCGACATGCTCTCGGTCCCCCCGGCCGCCGCGATCTTCACGTCGCCGCAGCGCACGGCCTGGGCCGCCAAAGCCACGGCCCGCAGCCCCGAGCCGCAGACCATGTTGACGGTCATAGCCGTGCGCTCCTTGGGGATGCCGGCCAGCACCGCAGACTGCCGGGCCACGTTCTGGCCGAGACCGGCTTGCAGCACCGAGCCCAGGAGAACCTCCTCCACGTCCGCCGCTGCCACGCCCGCGCGCTGGATCAGGCTCGTGAGGACCGTCCGACCCAGCTCGGCTGCGCCCACGTCCGCGAGCCCGCCCCGGAAGCTGCCGATGGCGGTGCGCGCGCCCGAAATGATGAAAGTCTGTTTCATGGTAGTCTGCTCCTATTTGAGGATGTTCTTCTTCGTCTCCGCGAACGCCTCGGCAATCATGTCCGCGGCGAAATCGAGGTCCTTTTCCGTATGCCGGTAGGCGATGTAGCCGTGGTGGAACGGCTGCAGGAACACCCCGCGCCGGATGAGCTGGGTGTAGAACTCGGGGCGCAGCTTCTTATAGAGACCCTTCTCGTCCCGGTCGAAGGTGATGTAGGGCATCCAAGGCTCCCCGCTGAAGGTGCAGGCGATGCCGCTGCCGGCGCAAACGCGGCGCACCTTCGCAGCGAAAATGCGCCCGCGCTCGCGGATGACGTCGAGCACTCGGTCGCGCTGGAGCATCTTGATCGTCGCCAGGGCCGCCACTTGGGCCAGGCTGTTGGGGAAGAAGGTCGAGCTCAGGAAGGCCTTCTGTACCAGCATGTCCATGATGTCGGCGCGGCCCACCACTGCGCTGAGTTCGTAGCCATTGGCCAGGGCCTTGCCGAACACCGAGAGGTGGGGGGTCACTCCGAATTCCTTCTGCGCGCCGCCCAGGCTCACGCGGAATCCGGAGCGTATCTCGTCGAAGATCAGGACCGCGCCGTGGCGCTCCGCCAGGGCCTTGAGTCCCTCCAGGTAGCCGGGCTTGGGCATCTCGACCTCATGGGCCAGAGGATGGCCCACCGGGGTGACGATGATGGCGGCCACCTCGGAGCCGTTCGTCTTCATGAGGTCTTCGACCTGGGCCAGGTCGTTGTAATGGAACTCCGTCACGTCCTCGTAGAACTTCGGCGGGATGCCGCCCTTGACCTCCACGCACCAATCGTGCCAGCCGTGATAGCCGCAGCGCAGGACCTTGACCCGGTCGGTGAAGGCGCGCGCGATGCGGACCGCGGTGGTGGTCGCGTCTGAGCCGGTTTTGACGAAGACGCACTTCTGGCAGGACGGGATGAGGCCGCGCAGGGTCTTGGCCAGGGTGTTCTGAACCTCCTGGACCAGAGACAGGCAGAAGCCCTTGCCGCGGATCTGCTCGATGACAGCGTCGTCGATCTCTTTCTCACGGTGCCCGATGATGATGGGGCCGTAGGCGCAGAGCATGTCCAGGAAGCGGTTGCCGTCGGCGTCGAGGACCCAGCCGCCCTGCCCGCTCTCAAAGAAGATAGGGTACTCGCCGGGCACGAAGTTGTAGGGCCGGCGGATGCCCATCATGCCGCCGGGGATGAGCTCCTGGGATTCCTTGTAGAGTGACTCCGAACGGGTCAGCTTCAGCTTCTGGCTCATTGTTTTCTCCTGGATCCGGCGGTCCGGCGTTCCTTGAGCTTCTTGACGATGAACGTGGCGACGTCCTCGGCGTAGGTCCCGCTGCCGAAACCGGCGTCGAATCCGAGTTCGCGCGCCAGCTTGTTGCCGATGCGCGGCCCGCCTACGATCATGAGGCAGTGCGAGCGCAGCCCGTCGGCCTCGGCCAGCTCGATGAGGCGGGTCAGATTCTGCACGTGGGTGTCCTTCTGCGTGACCACCTGGGAGATAAGCACCGCGTCGGCCTCCAGCTCCCGGGCGCGCTCCACGAGCTTCTCGTTGGGCACCTGAGCGCCGAGGTTGAAGGCCTCGATCATGGGATAGCGCTCCAAGCCGAAGTGGTGGTTGTAGCCCTTCATGTTCATGATGGCGTCGATGCCGACCGTGTGAGCGTCGAAGCCGGTGCAGGCGCCCACCACTACGAGCTTGCGCTTGAACTCGGCCTTGATGAAGGCGTTGACCTCGTCCATAGAGAGGCTCTTCTCCTCCAGAGCCTCCACGTACTCGACGCGCTCGAAGTCCACGCCCGCAGCGGTCTTGGCGTAGGCCACGAAGAAGGTGAACTCGTCCGAGAGCGGGTGGGCGTGCACGATCTCGCAGTGCGCGAACCCCATCTTCAAGACCAGCTGGCGCGCGGCCTCCCGGGCCTTGCCCCCGCAGGCGACCGGCAGGGAGAAGGAGAGCTGCACCGCGCCGTCGTTGAGGGTGTCTCCGTAGGGTTTAATGAACATGTCCACCTCGTTCAGCCAGCGATCTTGAGCCGGCGTTTCAGCCAGTCTTCGACGGGGTTCCAGTACCCGAGGGCCTTCTCGCAGACCCCGTCGAGCCCCTTGCCTCCGTCCTTAGGCCTCTTGACCTCGGCGAAGAGCCCCCGCGCGATGGCCTCGAAGAGCCCCAGACGCTCCACCTCGGACAGCAGGGCCAAGGACTCGTCGAGGACCTGCTGGGCCCGTCGCATGATAAGGCCGCCGCGCCTGAACTCCACCTCGTCTGCGAAATCGGCCATGGAGTTCATCACGTAGAGCGCGTTCTGGATGGCGAGGTAGCGGTCCTGGAGGTGGGGGGTATGGATGGCCTCGGTAAGCATGCCCAGCAGATGGATGCTCTGTCCCGTGGCCTTGGAGGCGAAGTTGAACATCGCGTTCATGGCCAGGCCCTTGAACACGTCGCCGGTCATGAACTTGGTCGGCGGCATGTACTTGAGGGGATGCTCCGGGAAGATCTCCCGGGCCATCTGCGCCTGGGCCAGCTCGAGCAGGAAGCCGTTCTTGATGGAGGGGTCCATCTCGAAGGCGTGGCCTAGCCCCATCAGGCGCGCGGGCATGCCCGCGTCGAGGGCGAAGCGCTCGTTGATGAACTGGGAGGCCAGCACCGTGTGCGCCTTCTCGACGGCGTCGGAGGTCGTGAGGTAGTTGTCCTCCCCGGTGTTGATGATGATGTCCGCGGCGGCGTTGATCATGCGCGAGAAGTTCTGATCCACGAAGGTGCGGTACATGTTGATGTCGCGGAAGAGGATGCCGTACATGGAGTCATTGAGCATCATGTCCAGCCGCTCCAGGGCTCCCATGGCCGCGATCTCGGGCATGCACAGGCCCGAGCAGTAGTTGACCAAGCGGATGTAGCGGCGCTGGCTCCGAGAGACCTCGTCGAGCGCCGCGCGCATGATGCGGAAGTTCTCCTGCGTGGCGTAGGTCCCGCCGAAACCCTCGGTGGTGGCCCCGTAGGGGACGTAGTCCAGCAGGCTCTGCGCCGTGGTGCGGATGACCGCGACGATGTCAGCGCCCTGCAGGGCGGCGGCGCGGGCCTGTTTGACGTCCTCGTGGATGTTGCCGGTGGCCACGATGACGTAGAGCATCGGGCTCTTGGCGTTGGACGAAAACTCCTTGAGCTGGGCGTCGCGATGCGCGACGTTGGCGCGCAGGCGGGACTCCAGCTCCCGAACGAGCTCCGCCGCTTTAGCCGCCACCCGGCCCTGGTCGAGGAGGGGGACCTGGGCGATGTCGAAGCCCTCGGCAAGAGCGGCGTTGAGCTCCGCGGGGCTCTTGCCCTCGCGCAGCAGGGCGCTGACGTAGTGCTTGGCCAGGCCCTCGCCGACGCGCCCGCGCAGGGCTTCAACGACGCGGTTGGGCACGGGCACCCCGTCGCGGTCGGCGCCGTCGGCGCCGAGCAGGCGCAGGGTGGCGCGCTCCACGGCGACCGTGGTGTGCCGGCGGATGTGCTCGCGCACCGGCCCGGCGATGCCCGCCGCACGGCGGCGGGCTTGAGCGATCTTGGCTTTGGATAATCCCAGTTTGGCTCTCATCGGCTCCTCTCCAGAAGTCGTTCGGCTTCGTCAACCACCTCGGCTTCGAGCCCCAGGACGCGGGCGACCTTCAGGGCATCGCCGGCGCGCGGCGCCCCGTCGTCGGCGACAAGCTCATAGCGCATGAAGCGATGGATGCGCGCCAGGCGCTCGGCCAAGGGCAACTCGGCCTCGGCGCCCAAGAACTCGCGGAAGGCGCCCGCGTCGAAGCCGCGCATCCTGTAGGCGGCGGCCCCCGCGGGCAGAGTCAGGCCGGCTAGATGCGTGGCCGCCAGGGCCCGGCAGGCCGGCCGCCGCCAGAACGCCGCCAGCAGCGCCGAGAGCAGGGCTGCGCCCTCACGGGAGTTCGTGGTCTTGGCGAACTCGTCCAAGAGCACGAGCCGCCGGGCGCCGGGCTGGCGCAGCAGGCCGAGAACGGCGTGCAGCTCCAGGCCGAAGGAGCTCAGGCCCGCGACCGGCTCGCGGACGTCCTCGCCGACGTAGTCGATCTGCTCGAAAAGCGGGGTTCTGAAGGACTCGGCCGGCACAAAGAACCCCGATTGGGCCAGCACCTGCAGCAGGGCCACGGTCTTGAGCGCCGCGGTCTTGCCTCCCATATTGGAGCCGTGCAGGACGCCCACTCGGGCAGCGAAGGTGCAGGTCAAAGGGGTGTAGTCGAGCCCGAGGGCCCGGTTGCGTGCCTCCAGAGGGATATGCCGCCCACCGCGGATCTCGATAGCCGCGCCGTCCTCGCACAGGCGCGGCCGCGCCAGCCGGTGCGCGGCCGCCAGCCGCGCCTTAGCCAGCCAGCCGTCCACACGTTCGGCGGCCTCTTGATAGCCCCGCATCCGGCCGGCCTCCCGGCCGGCGGCCGCGCCCAATCCGGCCAGGACCTGAGCCTCCAGCGCGCGTTCCCGCGCGATGAGCCGCTCGCGGGCCGCGGCCAGCTCCAGGCCGCGCACGCCAAGCCCGGGCTTCACCGAAACGCGGGCGCCATCGAAAGGCTCGATGAGAAGGTCCGGCTCGCCGCACAGGCTCCCGGCCCCCTCCGCAGGGACTAGGAGGAAGTCTCGGCCGGAGAAATCCAGGCCGAGGCGCTGCCTCAATCCGGAGAGCTGGCCCTCACGCAGGGTGCGTAGCTCACCTTCCAGCTTCTCCAGGCCGGCGCGCACCTCGCCCAGCTCCGGCAGGTGGCTCTCCGATAGGTGGAAAGCCTCTTCCTCCCCTTCTCGAGTTGAACCTCCCCGGCTCAGCAGGTGGTAGAGTTCCTCGGATCGCCAGTCTGCCCCGGCCGCAGCGCGCAGGTCCTCGGGGAGGTCAGCGAATATCCCGCGAACGTGCAGCAGGAACTTCTTCAAAAGAAAAAGCTCGCTGAGCCCCAGGGGGCCCTCAAGGTCGAAATCCAGGGCCGGCAGGCGCTTGAGTCGCGTTTCCCAGCGCCCGACCGCGGTCGGGTCCGAGGCCAGCAGGTCCAAGCACCTTTCGATGAGGCCGTATTCGCGCTCCAATGCGGCGGGTTCCGTGAAGAACACGGCGCGGTCCTTGGCCGCCAAGCCGTAGGGGGAAAGCGGCCGGTAGTCGGCCAGGAAGGCGTCGAGTTCCGCGAAGGCCCAGGCCTCCCTCATGCGCAGGCGACCTCGTAAGGATTGAAGAGGATCCGCGCGAGCAGGTCCGGCTCGAGCCCGGACGCGAAGTCCTCGCGGGAGACGTCCGAGAGCACTACGCAGAAGAAGAGGAGCTCCCATCGCCGCGCGAAGCGCATGTCGAGGCGCTGCGTCGCGGCCTTCCACTCGCGCCAGGTCAAGAACACTTTGGTGAAGTCCTCGAGCACGAGCGCGCGGGTCGAGAGGGGGAGCGCGGCGAGCCGGCCGCGGGTCAGGGCGCCGGAGAAGACGGCCGTCCCATCCTCGGGAAGGCCCTCAGCCAGGGGGACCGCGGCCAAAGAGTGCGCGAGCCTCATCGCGTCGCGCGCCGAGTCCAGCCGCGCGGGGTCCGCGCGCACGACGTGCACGAAGCCCGCGCCGGGCAGGCTGGCGACCTGGGTCATCCGGTCCACGGCCCCGTCGACCAGGATGGTGCGCGCACCACGGCCGCGCAAGGCCGTCAGCATCTGAGACAGCCGCTCGTTGTTCTCCGGGCCGCAGAGCTCCACCGTGCCGCCGCGCCTCACCCGCGCCAGCACGAGCCGGCCGAGCACCGTGGAGCCGGGGAAGACCTCGAGGAGTTCCCAGCCCAGCTCGGAGGCCTGCAGCATGCGGTCCGAGGTGACGAGCAGGTCCCCCGCCTCGGCGCGGATGCGGGGTTTGGGACAGCCGAAGACGAGGTCGCGCTCCTCGCCGTCGACGCCGATGCTCAGGAAACCGACGCCGCCCAGCGGGCGCAGGCGCCGCAGCGCGAAATTGAGCAGCGTGGTCTTGCCGGCGTTCTTGGCCGAGCCGACGATGAAGGCGGTGCGGCCGGCCAGGCTCTCGACAAGGTCCATGGCCGGCTCAGGCATGCCTCTCGACGCGGGGACGGCAGGGATTGCGGTCCTCAGGCATAGAGCTTCTCGTAGATCTTGCGGATATCCTTGGACTCCCGCAGGATGTTGAGCGTGATCTCGGCGTGATTGCGCGTGTAGCCGTTGCCGATGATCATGGTCACGTCCTTGCCCACTCCCTCGGCCCCCAAGGCCGCCTTGGTGAAGGAGGTGGCCATGGTGAAGAAGTAGACCGTCCCGTCGTCGCGGCACATCAGGATGGAGGCCATCTCGGTGTTGGGGATGTTGACGCAATTGATGACCAGGTCGGCCATGCGGCCGCCGGTAGCCTGGCGCACAGCCTCGTAGCAGGCCAGGGCGTCGGTGGCGTCGGCCAGCAGGTTGACGTCGCAGAAGCCCCACTCCTTGAGGTTGGCAAAGCCCTTCTGCGAGCTGGTCATGCCGATGACCTTGCCCGTGATGCCGGCGCGCCTCTTGGCCTCGTAGGAGCACAGCACTCCCGACTTGCCCGCCGCGCCGATGATGACCACGGTGTCGCCGGGCCGCACCAGCTTGGCGGTCTGGGCCGGTGCGCCGGCCACGTCGAGGACCGCTAGGGCCAGGGACTCGGGCAGGTCCGCGGGGAGCTTGGCGTAGATGCCGCTCTCGAAAAGGATGGCCTTGCCGCGGATGCGGACCTGGTCGATGCCAGGCTTGACCTCGAGGATCTCGTCGATGCGCAGCGGGGTCAGGGACAGGGACACGAGGCTGGCGATCTTGTCGCCCGGCTTCAGCGTGCAGCGGCCTTGCAGCGCCTCTCCGACGCGCTCCACGACGCCGAAGAACATCCCGCCCGAGCCGGTCACGGGGTTCTGCATCTTGCCCCGCTCCTTGACGATGCCCAGGATGCGGCCCTTGATCTTCTCCACGTCGTGGCCGGACTCGGTCTCGATCTGGGTGAAGCTGGCGGAATCGATGTTCAGGGTGTCGACCGCGACCAGGATCTCGTTGTCGAAGACCTTGTCCATGTCGTTGTCTATGCGGAGAGCGGGCTGCGGCAGCACGCCCTTGGGCTCCAACACGCGGTGCGACCCGAACGGATTGCCTTTACGGCTCATGGTCTTGGTCGGCATGACTAAGCTCCTCTGAGTTTGAGTAATTTGCGCACGTCGCCCGGCTGGGCCGGCTCCAGGCCGGCCTCGTGGACGACGCGGACCGCGCGCTCGACGAGCTGCGAGTTGCTCTGGGCGAGCACTCCCTTGCTGTAATAGACGTTGTCCTCGAACCCCACGCGGATGAAGCCGCCCAGCGCCACGGCCCCATAGTGAGCCAGCACCGAGGCGCGCCCGCCGATGCCCATCACGGTCCAGAAAGCGCCCGCGGGCAGCTTGCGCACGAAGAGTTCCAGAACGTCGGGCTCGTAGCGGACGCCGCCGGGGACGTTCATGACCAAGCCGTAGTGGAACGGCGGCTCCACCAGCCCCTCCTTGATGAGCACGTGCGAAGCGTAGACGTGGGAAAGATCGAAACATTCCAAGGTGGGGCGCACCCCGTGCCGCTTCATCTGGGCGGCGAACTCGCGCATGATGGGCAGGGTGTTGACGATGTACTCGTCGCCGAAGTTGACCGTGCCGCAGTCCAGGGAGGCCATCTCCGGCTCCAGCGTGACCGGCTGAAGGCGCTCCTCCGGGGTCATGCCCACGGCCCCGCCGGTCGTGACTTCGATGACGATGTCGCTCTTCTTGCGGATGAGCTCCATCGCCTTCCGGAAGACCTTGAGGTCCTGGGTCGGCTTCTCATGCTCGTCGCGTACGTGCAGGTGCACGACCGCGGCTCCGGCCCGGCGAGCCTCACAAGCGGCGTCGGCGATCTGCTCCGGCGTGACCGGGAGGTTGGGGTTATGTTGACGGGTGGTCTCGGCGCCGGTGACCGCGCAGGTGATGACGATCTTATCCATGGCTTCTCCTTCAGAACTCCGTGATCTTGGGTGAAAGGTGCAGGCGCGCCGCGGTCTTGCTCACGACCTCTTCGACGGTGGTGTCCTCGGCGATCTCCTCGAGGACGAGCCCGTTCTGGGTGACCCGGATGACGGCCATATCGGTGACGATGAGGTCGACTTCCCGTCGGGCTGTCAGCGGCAGGGTGCATTTTGGCAGGATCTTGGGCTGGCCGTTCTTATTGACGTGCTCCATCGCGATGATGACCCGTTTGGCTCCGACGACGAGATCCATGGCCCCGCCCATGCCGGGGACCATCTTACCCGGAATCATGTAGTTGGCAAGGTTGCCTTCCTCGTCGACCTCCAGGGCTCCCAGCACGGTCACATCCACGTGGCCGCCGCGGATGATGACGAAGGACATCGCGGAGTCGAAGTAGCAACCCCCGGGGACCAGCGTGACCGGACGCCCGCCGGCGTTGACCAGGTCGGGGTCCTCGCGTCCTTTCTCGGCCTGGGGGCCCAGGCCGATGAAACCGTTCTCCGAGTGGAGCAGGATGGTCTTGTCGGGCGGCAGGTAGTCTGCCACCATGGTGGGCATCCCGATCCCGAGATTGACCAGGGCGTTGTCAGGGAACTCGCGGGCGATGCGCTTGACGATGCGGACGCGCTTGGGATCTTCAGCCATGGGTTCCTCCCTGGACGATGTCGTTGACGAAGACGCCGGGCACGGCGACTCTCTCGGGGTCGAGGTCCCCGGCGGCGACGAGTTCGTCGGCCTCGACTATGGTATGGCGCGCCGCCGTGGCCATGACCGCGTTGAAATTCTTCGCCGATTTGGCGATGAAGGCGTTGCCGTAGCGGTCCGCCGCGTTGGCTTTGACCAGGGCGAAGTCCGCGCGCAGGGGCGCCTCCAGGAGGAAGGTCGCGCCCTCCATCTTGACCGTGCGTTTGCCCTTCTCGACCTCGGTGCCCAGCCCCGTAGGGGTGAGCACGCCGCCGAGCCCGGCGCCGCCGCAGCGGATGCGCTCGGCCAGGGTGCCCTGGGGCACCAACTCCACGGCCAGTTCCCCCGAGCCCATCTTCGCGCCCGCCACGGCGTTGAGCCCGATGTGCGATGCGATGAGGGTCTTGACCCGGCCGGCGACGATGAGCTTGCCTACGCCGCGGTCCGGGAAACCGGCGTCGTTGCAGATGACGGTGAGGCCCTTGCTGCCTTGGGCGAGCAGGGCGTCGATGAGGCGCAGGGGCTGGCCGCAGCACATGAAGCCCCCGATCATGAGCGAGGCGCCGTCATGGATGTTGCGGACTGCCTCTTCCGGCGAACAGATCCTCTTCATGCATTTCTCCTGACAAGAGTTCGTCCAGGAATGTCTTTGGCGATGTTCAGGGAATTATACATATTCTCGGTGGTAGTCTCGGAAGAGAGGCCTTATGCTCCGAGCCCGGGGAAGGCAATCCTTGACATCAAAAAGTTATGGGAAAATAATCCAACTAATGCGTCGTCAGTCCGGCCAGAGTCCTATCCAGAGCGGTCTTGAACAGGGAGACCAGCGAATCGATCTCCGGCGGCCGGATGATGAACGGCGGCGCGATCATGACCAGGTCGCCGTTGGTGCCGTCGGCTTGGCCCACGTTCGGCCAGACCACCAACCCCGCCTCCTGGGCCGCCTCGGTGAAGGTCTCGGCGAACTTGAGCTCCCGGGGGAATGCTCGGCGGGTCTTCTTGTCGGCCACAAACTCGACTGCGGCCAGCATCCCGATGCCGCGCACGTCGCCCACCGCGGGCAGGACTTCGAGGGCGCGCAGGCTCTTCTGCAGGACCTGGCCGGTCGCGGCCGCGGCCTCCACGAGCCGGCGCGACTTGATGTAGCGCACGGCGGCCAGGCCCACGGCGCAGATGGAGGGGGCGTGCGAGAAGGTCTGGGCGTTCTGGAAGGCGCCGCTGCCGTACGCGATGGGCTCGATGATGCGTGCTGAGGTGATGACGGCGGAGAGGGGGACGTAGCCGCCGCTGATGCCCTTGCCCATGGTGATGATGTCGGGCTGGGCCCCGAAATACTCCATGGCCAACCATTTGCCTGTGCGGCCGGCGCCGGTCAGGACCTCGTCGGCGACGAAGAGCACCCGGTAGCGGTCGCAGATCTCCCGGACGCGCTTGTAATAGTCGGGGCGCGGAACGCTGGCTCCGGTGGAAGAGCCGCCGATCGGCTCGGCGATGAACGCGGCCACGGTCTTGGGGTCCTCCCGCAGGATGGTCTCTTCGAGGACCTCGCCCGAGCAGGCCGGGCATTCCGGCGCGCCCTGGCAGGCGCAGCGGTAGGGATAGGGCGCCGGAATCATGGGGACCTTGACCAGCCAGGGGGCGTAGAGCTTCTTGCAGTGCTCCCGGGCCGAGGCCGAAAGGGCCAGAAGCGTGTTGCCGTGGTAGCCTGGAGTCTGGGAGATGATCTTATGCTTGGTGGGCACGCCCATCTCGACCCAGTACTGCCGGGTGAGCTTAAGGGCCGCCTCCACGGCCTCGGAGCCGCTGGAGAGGAAGTAGGCCTTGTCCATCCCTGAAGGAGAGAGGGTGGCCAGTTCCGCAGCCAACTCCTCCGCGGGTGGGCTTGTGAACGCCGTGCCGTTGACATAGGCGACCTTGGCCCCCTGCTCGAAGAGGGCGCGGCTGAGCTCCTCCACCCCGTGGCCGACGTTAGACACGAAGGCCCCGCCCGAGGCGTCGAGGTAACGCTTCCCCGTCTCGTCATAGAGATAACAACCCTCCCCGCGCACGATGCAGGGCAAGGGCCGGCGCAGGCTGCGGTAGAAGACCGGCGAATCCGGGTAGCGGCGCTCGACGGGGGCGGACATCAAGGTCCTCCTGCGGACGGGCCTATTCCACCTTTTCCCCGAGATCCACGGTCTTGACCGCGACGGCGCTGACTCCCGCCAGCGCCTTGCCGTCATCGCCGACGAGCTGGTCGGAGAGCCAGGTGATGGGTTGGGGCTTGTAGCCGACCTCGATGAAGTCCCGGCAGCCCCGCTCGTAGGCGGCCCAGACCGCGTCGAAATGCCGCTCCAGATGGTCGGCCTGCTCCACCAGGAGCTCCTTGATACGCGCCGGGTTGAATTCAGCGAGCCCGGAGGTCCCCATGAAGACCGGAACTTGAGGCGGTTGGACCGCGATCTTCTCCACCGCGGCCTTGAGGGCGGGCTTGCACGGGGTGAACGCCGCGGTGTGATAGGGGCCCTCCACCTTCAGGACCAGGACCTTCATGGGCCAGCCTTCCTTCTTGACGTGCGCCGCAAAGGCCTCGATGTCCGCGAGCTTGCCTCCGATGGTGCCCTTGCCCATGGTGTTGTGCAGGGCCAAGGACACGCCCGGGAACGCGGCGATCTTGTCCTTGAACTCGCGCAGGTTTTTTGTGATGACCGCGGCCATGCCTTGCGGCGAGGGGAAAGTCTTGCAGACGTCGGAGAAGGCCTGCGCCCGGGCCCGGATGAAGAGTCCCGAGTCCTCCACGCTCATGGCGCCGGCCGCGACCAAAGCCGCGACCACGCCCATGGAGTGGCCGACGGCGCCGCAGAGCTCGGTCTCCGGGTGTTTGGCCTTATAGGCGAACCAGTTGCCTAGGTGGTGGGCGTGGATGGCGCGCTGGGCGTTGAAGGTCCTGGCCAGTTCCGGGCCGGGCATCTCGGTGGTGATGTGCTCCAAGTCGTCGCCCAAGGATGGATTGAGCCGTTCCAGGATCTGTCGGGCGGCGGGTATGCGCCAGAGCTCCTTGCACATCCCCTGGGCCTGCACGGATTGTCCGGCGAACATCACGCAGTATTTTGGGCTCATTTGGTCTCCTAGAGGTTCATGCCCCCGTCGATGGGGAGCACGGCGCCGTTGATGGACTCGTTTTCGATGAATTGCCAGACGGCCTCGGCCACGGCTTCCGGCGTCGCGAAGCGGCCCAGAGCGGTCCGGGAACGGATGTCCGCCCGGATCTTCTCCGAGACGTCGGCAGTCAAGGGCGTCTCCACGAAGCCGGGCGCCACCGCGTTGACCCGCACGCCGCTGCGGCCCAGCTCGTAGGCGAACTGCTTGGTCAGCGCCTCCAAGGCGGCCTTGGAGGCGCGGTAGGCGGCGGCTCCGGTCAGGGCTTGGCGGGCCAGGACCGAGGTCACGTTGACGATGGATCCGCCGCCGGAGCCCGTCATGGCCTTGCCGAAGAGCTTCATCAAGAAGAGGGGGGCCTTGAGGTTGACGGCCATGATCCGGTCGAAGGACTCCTCCCGGATGAGCAGGCCGGGCTCGTAGGGCTTGTCGACGCCCGCGCTGTTGACCAGGACGGTGGGCGCGCCCTGCTCGACGACCGTGTCCAAAAGGGCTTGGCGGCCCTCGCTGTCGGCGAGGTCCCCGGACACCACAAAGGAGCCGGGGATGCGGCGCGAGAGCTCTTCCGCCGCGATCCGGTTGCCACGGCAGTGCAGGGCCAGGCGCAGACGGGCGCGGGAGCGCTCGTGGATGAGGAGCGCGACGGCGCGGCCGATGCCTCCCGTGGCTCCGGTGACGACCGCGATGCCGTCCTTCATGGCGGCCTAGAGGACCTCCAGCAGGCCGGTGCCCCAGGCCAGCCCCGAGCCGACCACGGCGTAGACGATGCGGTCACCGGTCTTGAGCCGGGACAGGTTCTGCGCCAGCACCGAGGGCACGCCCGCGGCCGCGGTGTTGCCCTGGTCCTGGACGTTGCGCAGATGGCGGTCCTCGGCCAGTCCGAGGCTAGCGAGGATCTTGTTCTGCATGATGAAATTGTTCTGATGGGAGATGGTGTAGGCGGTCTTGAGGTCCAGGCCGTGGCGTGCAGCCGTGGTCTGGAAGAGCTCGCAGGTCTTCTGCAGAGAGAATTCCTTGACCGCGGCGCCCTTCTGATGGAAGTGGCCGGCCGCGTCGATGACGACCTCTTCGGCTCCGCCCGGCTTGGTGCCGAACTCCACGGGTACCACCTTCAGGCGGCCCAGCCGCTTGGCGGAGAGGACCTGGGCCGCGGCGCCGTCGCCCCAGATGTAGCCGTCCATGCAGCGGGTGGTGTAGTCGGTCCGGGTGGTGTAGGCCGCGGTTTGGACGGTCAGCACGTACTCGGGCAGGTGGGGCTCCATCTCCCAGAGCAGCTGCATGTGGCGGGCGAAGCTGGAGCAGGAGGCGTTGGCGTCGAAATGAGGGCCGGAACCGATGCCTAGGTCCCGCGCCACGAGGTTGGCCGTGCTGGGGATGGTCTCGAAGGGGGTGTCGTTGTTGGCGATGACGAGGCCGATATGCTCGGGCTTGACTCCAGCGTGTTCGAGGGCCTGACGGGCGGCCTGCGCGCCCAAGGTGACGGGAGTCTGGCCTTGGCTGCGGGCCAGCGCGATGGCGGCCCTGGGGTCGGCGTTCTTGGTGTCCTTTATATAGTCCTTGGAAAGGACGGTGTAGCGCTTGTAGATGCCCAGGCGCGTCTTGACCCAATCAGGGCCAAGGGCGATGCCGACTTGTTCATGGAGGAATTCGTTGTCGAGTTCGGTCTTGGCCAGCGAATAGCCCAGGCCCAGGATGCTTAGCATGCGTTCTCCTTTTGGTACGTCTCGTCTTCAGGGCGATTATACCAAACCCTTGGGGTTCCAGGGCCGACGGCCGGGGCAGGAGTCCATGGGCCTCTGGGCCTAGAGGGCCTGGGCCAACCGGTGCGGGACCTTTTTTTACCGTTCTGTCATCTGAGAAAGGCACCGTTCCGCGGTACAATCATCAAGTCGGATCCCATGCTCAGGAGGAACCTCATGCCCCTAGCCGAAAAGCCGCTCATGATGTGCGCCGCCCTCGCCGTCGTGTTCTCCCTGCCAGCCGCCGCTCAGACGAACGCGGACCGCGACGCAGGGTTCAACGCCGCGGTATCCGCCGTGCGGGTGGTGGTGTCCCAGGAGCTGGCCAAGGGAGCCTTGCCAAGGAGCTTGGGGACCCGGCCGCAGCAGGCCACTGCGCTGGCTATAGCTCCCGCGCAGCAGCAACCGGCATCTTGCGCTGACGCCAAGGAGCTGGAGATGCCTTTCGAGTTGACGCTGAATGGCGGCCGCGATCTGGAGTTCTCCTACGCGGGCTGCCGCGAGGAGGAGCGCAACGACATGATACCTCCTTACACCGAACGCTATTATAAGGGGCCGGACGGCTACGGCCTGACCATCATCACAAGCGAGGGAGCCAAGAGCTCGGAAGTCCTGGTCTCCCAGGGCAAGGGCTGGGTCGGCGATTTCGACAAGCTCGACAACGCCAAGCTGGTCACCGGCGAGGCCATCGCTTTGGGTGACATCAGCATCGGCGATTCCAAGTCATCGGCGCAGCTGCGCGGGGTGCCGGACTATCCGGAGCTCAAGGCCTGCGAAACGGCGCTGAACCGGCCCGACCCTTACAATACCTCGGTGTTCCGCGACAGCCGGCAGAAGCCCTATATGGGCTATGCTGCGGCCCGCTATGCCGAGTCTTCTCCGGTGGTGATGTCGCTGGTCCTGCTCACGGATACGGCGGCCTACTACTACTCGGAGCCTTGCGACATCTGCGCAGACGTGGACATGTGCGACCTCAAGACGCATGCGGTCAAGAATGTCATCCACGCCCACGCCATCGACTGCCGCGACCTGGTCTCATACACCAAGGGGAGGATCGTCTTCGACGCCTGCGCTCCGCGCTAGCTGATAGCTGACAGGGCACACAAACGAAAAGCCCGGCTGGGAATCACTCCCCAGCCGGGCTTTTGCTGTGTTGGAGCTTAGCGCACGACCTTGGCCGCGTCCACCAGCCCGTAGCCCTGCTCGTCGTCGGCAAGGCCCGGCAACGGCGTGGCCGCATTCATGAGCGCGCTCTTGACGCCATCGAAGCCCTGCGCGCCGGCCGCGATGGCCAAGGCGCCCAAACCCGTCATGTGCGGCGTCGCCATGGACGTGCCCGAGTGCACGATGTAGCCCCCGCCCAGCTTCGCGGACAGGATGTCCTGTCCCGGGGCGATGAAGTTCACCTGCGGCCCCTTGCTGGAGAACGAGGCGAAGCCGTCCTGGTCGTTGGAGGCGGAAACGCAGATGGTCTCCGGATAAGCCGCCGGGTAGCCTACCGCCCCGCCCGAGTCGTTGCCGGCCGCGGCCATGATGACCAGCCCGGCCTTCTGGGCCGCGATGACCGCCTGGTGCAGGGCATCGGTCCCCTGGGGGGCGCCTAAGCTCATGTTGGCCACCTGCATACCGTTCTTCACCGCCCATTCGATGCCGGCGATGATGCTGGAGTAGTTCCCGCCGCCCTGGGCGTCGAGGACCTTGACCCCATAGAGGCTCGCCTTCGGCGCTACGCCGATGACTCCCGACTTCCCGGCGCCGGCGCCGTTGTTGTAGATCGCGGCGATGGTGCCGGAGACGTGGCTGCCATGGCCCTGATCGTCCATGAAGTTATCCGGGTTCTTCGGGTCGAGGGCGTTGAAACCTCCCTTCACATTAGCCTTGAGGGCCGCGTGGTTGTAGTCGATGCCCGTGTCGATGACCGCCACCTTCACGCCTTGGCCCATGGACGTCTTCCAGGCCTCAGGGGCGTTGACCCGCGCGATGCCCCAAGGCAACTGACCGTTGGCTGTCGGCTGCACCGGATTGGGGGATGGAGGGTCGATGGGGGCTTTGCGCTTCGAAGACGACGTGAAAGCCGGGATCATGTTCTGGATGGCCGGGAACTCGAACTTGGGCAGCGTCAGGTCTCCAGTCTTGATCCATTGGACATACTTGTCTTCCTCATAGGACTGGATCTCGGGAGCGGCGGCGAGCTTGTTCTCCAGAATCCCCATCTCGTCATCCGGGACCGTGATGACCACGGCGTTGATGAGGGCGAGTTCGCGGTGCACGGAGCAGCTGATGGCTTCCACGGCCCTGCGGCATTCCGCCATGCTGCGTTCAGCTCGGCACGACACGATGTGGCGGCGCAGTTTGCTGGTGTCCGCCGGGCACGTCTTGGCCTGTGCGGCGACGGGGGCCAAAAGGCCCAGGGCGAGAATCAAGGCGAGTCTCTCGGCGCAGTGCATTCGGATTCTCCTTGTCGGCTTCATTTGGTAATGACCTATGGGTAGTTTAGGTAGGTCCTTTGGACCCAAAAAGGGTCGGAAGGCCCAGGCCGGAATAGGTCCAAAGGCCTAGGCCAAAAAACTTCCCCTTCTGCCCTATAGGCCCAACCGGTTGCCGAGGGGCTGGGTTATCCTTTTAGGAACTTGAAGACCGCAAGGAGGACCTTCATGGCAACAGCCTTGACCCGCCGAAACCCGGCGCACGGTGGCGCGCTTGCCGTCCTCTTCTGCCTTCCACTCTTATCCTCCGCGTTTTGCTCGCACCAGGCTTGGGCAGGCGCTACCCGCGTCGTCACCGCCATGGAGACGCCGGTTTTTTCCAACGCGGGACCGGCCGGCATGTCGAACGGGATATCCGGCGCCGGATCCCCCGTCACGTCTCTCGCCGCCCCGGGACTCATCTCGAATCTTTCCGCGCTCACCCCGGCCCCCGCGGCTACCGCGGTCAAGACCGCTCCCGTTCTCTCGCCCTCCGGCGTCATCCTGGCGGCTCCGGCCGCCGCTCCCGCGGCCCCGGTTCTCCGACCCAAGACTGAGGCGCCCGCGGGCCCCGCCGCTCCGGTCGCCAAGCTCTCCGAGGCGGTATCCGCCGAAGTCCAGGTCATCCAGAAGCCGGACATCGGCGCCGAAGATTCATCCTCCGCCGGCCAGCGCGTGGAGGACGTCATCACGGGCCGGCGCTCCGTCGGTTCCGGAGACATCTCAGCCGCCGTGCTGGCGGCTCCGGAGCAGGTGATCCCCTCTTCCCAGCTCTCGCCCTCGGCCCCCGGCAAGTCCATCGATAAGGCCAAGCCCACCGCCCCGACGCAGGCGGTCAAGGCCGTGGAGGGCCGCTTCGCCTACGACATGAAGCGCCGGCTGCTCGCGGCCGTGGCCTCCGTGTTCGGCGTGACGGCGAGCCTGCCTCCGTCCGGACCGCAGTTGGCCGCCGCGGTCCTGGCCGAAGCCGGGCACAGGCGCGTCGTGTTCAGCGATTTCGACGACACGCTCGGGCCGTACAACAGCGTGCTCGCCCCGGAGATGGCCGCGGCTCTGGCCGCAATCCGCAAGGCCGGCAAGGAAGTGGCGGTCATCACGGACCGCACGGACGTGTCCGGCGGCCACCAGCTCAGCGCCTTCGAGTCCTTGGCCGCCATCCCGGCCGCGGACCGTACGGGCATGTTCGTCGCCGCCGTCAGCGGCGGGAAGGTCTACCGCTACGACGAGAAGGGCGAGCCTGTCAAGGTCTGGGAGTACCCGCCGTTCGATGAGAGCCTCCGCCAGCCGGTGCTGGAAGCCATCGCGGCGACCAAGGCCCAACTTCCGGCCTTGGGGACCTCCCAGCACCCCGGCGACGCCAAGAACCCCGCCGAGAGCTGGCAGCCCTACAGCTACGCCATGATGCTGGCCGTGGGCACGCCCGAGGCCGCGGTGAAGCAGGCCTCCCGGCTCTTCGCGGCCGAGCTCAAGAAGCGCGGGCTGGACGTGAAGGTGAACGCCCGCGTGCCCAAGGACCCGGTTAACCCGGCCTATATCCAGTTCTCCATAGTCGATAAGTCCGCCTCCGTCAACTACATCGCGGGGGTCCTGGGAGTCGAGCCTTGGGAGGCCCTGGCCTTGGGCGACAACATGTACGTGCCCGAAAGCCCGGCGCGCCCCAGCCTCCTAGCTGCCCTGGCGCAGCGCGTTGCCGAGCGCCTCTCCGGCCGGCCTCTGCCCTTCACCGGCAACGAGACAGACCGCAACATGGAGAAGGCCCTGCCCGGCATGCTGGCCTTGAGCGTGGGCGGTAGCGCCGACCCGCGCATGGCGAATGCCTACGTCCTGCCCGGCAAGGGCGCTGCCGCTTCCTTAGAGGTCCTGCGCTCCGTGGCCTCTCATCCGGCCGATACGGCCGATCCGATGCGGTACTGGAAGCTTGCCGGCGCCGCGCTCGTGCTGGCCTTGGTTGCGGCGGGGATATTCGCGGGCTGGTACGCCTTCTACCACGCCTTCTTCGAGGCCGCCTCGCGCATGGTCGTGCCGGGGCCGGACATCGGCCCCTTGTTTTAGCGGCGGTCTCAGCGGTCCCAGGGCGCGATCGGGAAAATCCTTCAGTCGCGGCCTTGGAATCGCGCCGCCCTCACCGCGCTGGCCTCCCACCGGCGACAGGATTCCCTCAATTGCGTTTTGACATTCATTTGACCCTCATCTCGTAAAATCTTATTTCGTTGGACAGCGAGGATTGCGTGCATCCATTAAGGAGGAGGGTTCATAATGAAGAAGGCCTTGCCTGTGATTCTGGTCCTTGCCATGGCTTCCGCTGGCTGCTATGGGCCGTTCAACCTCACCAAGAAGCTCTATAAGTGGAATGGGGACTTTAGCGAAAAGTGGACAAAGGAAGGCGTGTTCCTTGGATGCGCCATCCTGCCGGTGTACTTCTTCGCCACTCTGGGTGACGCGATCGTCTTCAACTCGATCGAGTTCTGGGGCGGAAAGAACCCGGTGCAGGCCAAGAACGTCAAGTCCATCCAGATCGGCGGGGACCAGGCCGTGCTGAGCTACACACCTGAGACCAAGCGCCTGCGCGTGGATAGCTTCCGCAACGGGAAGCTCGATAAGACGGTTGTCTTCGAGCCGGGGGCCGAAGGCATGGTGGCCCGCGACGCCAAGGGCACCGTCCTCATGACCGCAAAGACGATCGACAACGGAATGATCGTCCTCAGCGACTTGAACGGCAAGCGGGTCGGGACCTATGACCCAGCCCGTCTGCCGGAGATGCTGCCGCAGACCAACTAGGTCCCGCAACTGACAGGAGAGAGCACCGGGCACCGGTCGGAGGCCGGTGTCCCGGTGTTTTGTCGCCTTTGGAAAATGCAGCGGCCTATTTGCGTGAGGCGGCCTTGCGGCCCAGGCCCATGGCCAGGGCCAGGCTCGCTCCCATGGTCTTGAGGGGCTCGCCCAAGGTGGCGGAGATGAGGCGTACGCAGCCCAAGGCGCAGCCGGGCTCGCAGGACTTGTGCTGGCGGTTGGAACGCAGCCAGGCCAGGTCGATGTCTTCCAGCCTGCGCCGGCACTCGCGCTGCTGGCCGCACCATTGGGCCTCACCTTTGCCGTTGATGTAGAGGAACTTGCAACCGGCCAGGCACTTCCAGGGCCGTGAGAAGTCACCCGTGAGCATCTCGCGCAGGTGCTGGCCGTAGAAGTTCACGCCCTCGAACACGCCATACTTCTCGAGCAGTGATAGGTACTCCTCTCCCTGGATGGCGATGCGGCCGCCCCGGCCATGCATGATGGAGAAGCCGAAGGCGAAGGGCAGGCCCTTGAGAAGCTCGCGAAACTGCTGATAGGAGCCGCGGGTGGCCTCATTGAGCACGGTCTGAACCTCGACCTGAAAACGCGCCTCCTTGGCCAGCATCTGCAGGCGCGACATAAGGGTCTTGAGCGCTTTCTGGGAAAAATGCGTCGGCTCTATGGAGTCCACGGAGACCTGCATAAAATCTAGGCCGGCCGCGTTGAGTTCGCGTACGCCCTCCTCCTTGAGGAGGAATCCGTTGGTGATGATGGTGGCCAGGTTCGATCCGCCGCGCTTGGACTTGGCGTGCCGGATAAGGTCGACGATGCCGGGGTGCAGCAGGGGTTCCCCGCCCAGGAAATCGTAGACTTGGACCCCCAACCGATCGAGCAGGTCCACGCGGCGTTGGAGCTCGTCGAGAGGAGGCAGCGGCGCCTGAGCATGGTACTCATCGCAGTAGGCGCAGGCCAGGTTGCAGTCGTCCGTGACCACCACCTGGGCGTACATGGGCCGCGAGTCGAAGACCCGCTTGGCGCCGGTCAGGACGAAGCGGAAATCTACCGCCATGGCGGGATTTTACCATTTGCTCCGAAGGGTCTGGACCAAAATGATAAAATGGCTGAGCCGTGAGTGATTCCAAGGTGACGGTCTTCGTAGCCGGCTGTTTCAACCGCGTGCACAAGGCCCACCTGCGCACGCTGCGCCTGGCCCGGGCCCTGGGCGACCGTCTGGTCGTGGTCCTGGCTCACGATGCGCACAACCACAAGTCCACCGCGGTGCCTGCCCAGGAGCGCCGGCGCCGTATGCTGGAGCTGGGCATCGCCGACAAGGTCGTGGTGGGCGCAGCGGGGAGTTTCGCCGAGAGCCTGCGCCGCGAGCGTCCGAGCATACTTGTCTTGGGCTATGACCAGAGGCTGCCTGACGCCGCCACAGAGACGGTCGTGAGGAAGCTGGGCGTGCGGATCGTCACGCTGCCCTGGAGCCCCGGCAAAGAGGAGCACCACGCGTGCCAGTACATCTTTTAGGGCAAATTCCAAATCTTTCAAGGCCTGACCCCGTCGATGATCCAGCCGAGCCGCTGACGGCCCATCTAGTGGAACTGCGCCGCAGGCTCATCTTCTGTCTGGCCTACTGGGGTGCGGGAACAGTGCTCTGCTACGGTTGGTCGGGCAGGCTGCTGACTTGGCTGGCCCGTAGCGCGGGCGGTGTGGTGTTCACGCTGCCGACCGAAGCCTTCATGGTCCGGCTCAAGGCAGCGGCCTTCACGGGACTTCTGGCCGCTCTGCCGCTGATCCTGCACCAGGCCTGGCTCTTCGTGGCGCGGGCTTTCAGCCCGGGACTGCGCCGGCTGGCCTTGGGCCTGGCGGCCGCCTCCTACCTGCTCTTTGCGCTGGGGGCGGCCATCGCGATGTTCGTGGTGGTCCCATCCGCAATGAGGTTCCTGCTGGCCTTCGGCAGCGAGGAGATACGGCCGCTCATGACGTTGAGCGGCTATCTGGGGTTCGTGACAGGGCTCGCCCTGGCCTTCGGGGCAGTGTTCCAGATGCCGATCGTGATGGTGCTGCTCAACCGGATGGGCATCGTCTCGCGCCGGACCCTGCGCAGCCGCTGGCGCTTCGTCTATCTGGGCGCCTTCATCGTGGCCGGGGTGCTGACCCCGGCGCCGGACGCGTTCTCCCAGATTGCCCTGGCCGTCCCCACGATCCTTATCTTCGAACTGACTCTTCTGGCCCTGCGCTAATCAGTTCGGCACTGCGGTCTTCTTTTCGGCGGGCGGCTGGACCGGGGCTTCGCGGCGCGTCTTGGGAGCCGCGGGTGTGACGGAGACCAGGCGCATGCCTTCGACCTTCCATTGGGGTCCGCTGAAATCCACGGTGAAGTCGGCCTTGACCGTCAAGTCCTCTGCGACCCCGCGCAACACCGCACGGCCCATGAAGCGGCCATCCTTGATATCACGGACGCTCTTGGGCAGGATGCTCTCGAACTTGAGCTTGAGGACCTTGCCCGTGGTCTTCTGCCGGAGCGGCCAGTAACCGTCGGGGCTATGCTCGACGACGAAACTCTCGACGATGGTGGAGAAGTTCGTGCGCGCGTCATCGAGTGTCATGGGCCTGGAGCTTGACTGCTCTTCCTCGTCGGCGGGGGTCGCGTCGGCTGGCCTATCGGAGGAGTCGGGCGATTGTCCCTCAATATTCGGCGGCGGGGCGGGTTGCTGGGCCTGAGCGGAGCCGTAGAATCCGAGGAACAGCAATACCAGCGTCGCCATGACGCCATTCTACATAGATTTGGCCCAAACTGCTAGAATCTGCGCCCGTGCCTGGATTCGACAGCCTCTACCTGTTCTGCGCCATCAATTATTTCGCCCAGGGGATGGCCGGCATCGTCTACGAACCGGTCAACTACCTTCTCAAAGACGGGCTGAAACTCAGCGCCAGCCAAGCGGCTATTTTCGTAGCTTGGATGACGGCTCCCTTCGTTATCAAGCCGCTATTCGGTCCGCTGACGGACCTGGTGCGTCTGCCAGGGGGGATGCGTCGGCCTCACTTGTTATTGGGGGCGGCCCTGGGGGTCGCCTGCTGGCTCGCCCTGGCGTTTCTGCCGGACTATCGCTACGGGGCGCTGTTGGGGCTGCTGGCCTTGGTCAATGTCTCCGTAGTCTTCTGCGACGTGGTCTGCGAGGGCGTCATGGTCGAGATGGGCAAGGCCCGGGGAAAGACCGGCGCCTACCAGGCGGTCCACATCGGGACGCTCTATGCGACCCTGGTGCTTACGGGGGTGGGAGGGGGCTGGCTTTCGGCTCATGCCTCGGTACGGGCCGTATTCGCTTTGGCCGCAGCTTTCCCGATTATGATTGCGGCTTCCGCAATCTGGGTCCAGGAACTGCCTTCCCGGGTCACAACGGGAGAGCGTCTCGACGGGCTGCTGGGACTTTTTCGGGAGAAGCGCTTCTGGGCCTTGTGTCTGATGATCTTCCTATGGAGCTTCTATCCGTTCTTGGGCACGGCTCAGTTCTACTATCAGAGCGAGTCGCTGCATCTTGGGCCGGTCTACATCGGAGTTCTTAGCACTTTGGGTGGTTTGTCGGGAGTGGCGGGTGCGGGTTTGTTCGGCGCCAAGATTCGGGCGTGGGGGACGGCGCGGGTCTTGAGGGTAGGGGTGGTGGTGGCGAGCGTGACGAGCCTATTGTACCTGCTCTACTTAGGACCAGTGTCTGCAGGCGTGCTTACGGTACTTTTTGGATTTTTGGGCGTAGTCTTTCGTCTGGGGCTTATGGACATGGCCGCGCAGGCATGTCCGCGTTACGCTGAAGCGACGACCTATGCCATCTTCATGGCTGTCTTCAATCTCGCGGCGCTGGCTTCAAACACGGTGGGGGGGGCGCTATACGACCGGATGAAGCAGGTGTTCGCGGCCGCTTCGTCTCCGGCCTACTGCGCCGCGGCCGTGCTCATACTCATCGGCTCGGCATGCACATTCGCCTGCTGGTGGCTGTTGCCGGCGGTGGTGGGCAGCAAGGCCGCGCTGTCGGCTGCCGCTGTCTGCAAGAAGTGCGTCTCGGACCAAACGAACCTTCCATCGTAGCCGTCCCTCATCAGGCTTGCGGCGGATAGGCGGACCTCGCCTTGGGCGGGGTCGTAAATCTCAAAGATCATCGTGTCCCCTTTCTGGGCATCAATGACTCCGTGGACTACAACCGCATGGCCGCTCCCGCCATAGGCGGCGCGGCGAAGAATCAGCACCGCCAGCCTGTTGGCACGGATCGCTTTGATCACGGCCTCGGGCACGGCTCCTTCTCTGACATAGGGCAAGCCGTATATTTCGTACATGCGGGTGTCTCTTCCTGCGACCCAGCACGCCTCCGGGGTGAACAACCCGCAGCAGTCCTTGCCGATCATATCGGAAACAATCTGACAGGTCCGTTTTTCGACCCCGTCCACCTTGAAGCCGCATTGATGGAGGACCATCTCGGTTGCCGAGGCCCAGCACCAGGGGGCGTAGCCCTGGTAATTCCCCTTGAAATTCGCGGCCTCGATCCTGTCGGCCCGCGGGTTGTTCCCGGCCGAGTAACCCGCGATGGCCGCTTCGGGAGTAGCGGGAGCTTGGCTGGCCCTGGCTTCATTCAGGACTGCGATGGGGTCCATGCTCTGGCCTGGGCCAAATCCTATCTGCCCCCAAGCGGGACCGGGCCGGGCCACAGCAACCAGGATGAAGAGTCCCGCCATTGTGCCCATAGGCCATTTCATCAGTTCTCTCCCTTCTGCACCTGCGACATACATATTATGGATCGATCTCGATATTTTTCCTGGGCAGGGAGGGTAACAGATGCCGGCTGATGGACCTGGAGATTTCTGGGCCCTCCGCCATTCCTGAACATGGAATCACCGGCCCCCGACCCCTGCGAATAAAGGCAACACCCCTCGCCGCTTGGGCGAGGGGTGTCTTTTTACTCTGAGCCCGCTTACGGAACGATGCGCCGCGCGCCCAGGTAGCGGGTCTTGTAGTAGTTTTTGCTGAGATCCTGCTGCATTACGCCGTGCGACGAGGAGGCGTGGAAGAACTTGGGGCCGATAGGATCCACGACCAGGCCCACGTGGGAGACGCCGGCCCCCATGGTGTTGAAGAACACAAGGTCTCCTTTCTGCAGGTCCTTCCATTGGATCGGATCCCCCGTTTTCCACTGGTCGCGGCTCACTCGCGGGATGCGCACCTTGTTCTCACCGTAGGAGTTCTGCGTGAAGCCCGAGCAGTCGATGCCCTGGTGCGTGGTGCCGCCCCAGACATAAGGCGTGCCTAAGTAGGACTGCGCCGAGGTGTACAGCCCGGGCCACAGAGCGCCCATGGCCAGCCCCATCTCCGCAGGGGTAGGGGTCGGCTGAGGCGTGGGCTTCGGCACTGCTGCCGGCTTCACCGGCGTGGCCTGCGCCGGATGGGCAGGTGCCTGGGCATGGGTCGCCGGCTGGGCCGGCGCCACCGCCGGTTTGGCCGGTTCCGAGGCCGGCTGCGAAGGCTGCGACGGCTCTGCGACTGGCTTCACCGGTTCTGGCGCCGGCGCGGGGGCTTCCGGCTTCGGTTTGGCCTCATAGACGATATTATCGAACTGCTTGGCCGAGAAAACGCCCTGGTACAGGGGCAGCTTGGGTTTAGTCTTGGTCAGGGAGCACTTCTTGAAATAGGCCATCGCGTCCGCGGACGTTGCCCCCGGCAACTTATTGCCCGCCAGATAGTTGCCGAAAAGGTAGGTCGCGTAGTCGCGCATGTCGAACTTGTTCTTGGCCGCGTAATACATGTTCTGCTTGAAGATATCGAAGGTCGCGAGGTCCCAATCCTTCTCCATCGCGTTGTGAATCAGGTCCGCGGCCACCTCCGGCGGCACCTTCGCGTCGGTCAAGTTCTTGTAGCCGTTGGCCCAAGCGCTGAGGATTTCGCCTGGGATCTTCTTGCGATAGCCGTAGAGTGCTATGCCCTCCACTACGTCCGGCGGCGCGCCCCGAGACATCGCCTGCCAGGCCGCGAAGGCCACGTCCGCGATTCGGTCTTCAGGGCTCTGGTCGAACACGCCTTCGATGATCATGCGCAGCACCACGTCGGCCGCCGTCGTATTGTTGGCCGGCACTATCTTCAGCCCGTAATCCGCGAAGCGCGTGCGCACCGCCGCCACGATGCGGGCCTGCTCGGCTGGAGGCAGACCACCGTCCTTATGCAGGTCCGCCGCAATGTACTCCAGCAGGTTCTGCCGGGCTTGAGCGCGGCAAGGGACCGCCGCGCCCAAAGTCAAAAGCAGCAAGGCCAGCGCGGCACGGATGGCTTTAGACATGGCTAATGGCTCCTCTGGTGCTTCATGATATCCTGATGCATCTCCTCGCCCAAGTCTTCCATTTCCTTAATCTGCGCCTCGATGACCGCGTCACGGTCATAAGGCCGGCTCTCGGTGACGGTCTGGTGCTTGGCGTCCTTTATCTGGGGCGCTGGGATCGAAGGCTTAGGCGCCACGGTCGGCGTCGGCTTGGGCGGAAGCCGTCCCGCGCGGCCCGCCTGCGTCACGCCCTCGCGCATGGTCGGAGGCGGAGGGGGCATGGTGCGATTGGCCATAGGGAGCTCGGAGGGGATCGACGACGCGGCTGGAGGCGGCGTCATCCGGGTGTTCTGAGCGACGGTGGCCGCCGGCGGCGCCGGAGGCAGGACGACGGGCTTGCGGGGAGCCGGAACGACCGTCTCCGGAGCGACGGGCGCCGGTGTGTTCATGGCCACGACGGCGGCCGCGCCCGCCGCCGGGCCGGCATAGGCGAGCTGCAGCCCCGCCTTCTGAGCCAGCCAGCGCTTGGCCACGTCCGAGCGCACCGCATAGTTCACGCCCGTGATGGCCAGGCCGTCGGCCGCTTTGCGCGACATCAAGGTATTCACGCCGATGATGTTGCCCGAGGCGTCCACCAAAGGCCCGCCCGAATTGCCCCGGTTGATGGAGGCATCGGTCTGGAAGCCCTTCTTTCCCTTCACATTGCCTAGGTTGGCGACCACGGTGCTCACGATACCCGTGGTCAAAGTCCACATTCCGCCCTGCTCCGGATGGCCGATGGCCGCCACACGGTCGCCCACCGAGACCCCCTCCGGGTCGCCCAAGGACAAGGTCGCCGGCCGCGGCGGCGCGGCCTTGGTCTGGATGAGGGCCAGGTCCAGGCTGCTGTCGTACTGCAGGACCTCGGCCTCCACGGGGTTGACCAGGTCCTGCTGCGGGTCGCCGGTCATCTTGGCCGGCTTGAAGTAGACCCGGATGGTCGGCCAGGGCTGGCGCGAGGAGTCGCGGATGACCACATGCGCGTTGGTCAGGATCTTTCCGGAGACATCCAGGATGCTGCCGCTGCCCAATTCGCCGCCGCCGTCCTTGTCCGAGCAGAGGATGAGCACCACGGCCGGCGAAGCCTTGGCGTAGATGGAGCGCGGGGTGAACTCCGGCCCGGCGCTGGGCGCCAGCTCGCTGGGCTCCGCCGTCGCGAGGCGGGGCGCCACCGGGGCGACGGGAGCGGAGAGCACGGTCTGGACCGAGGCCGCGGGGGCCGCCACCCCCGGGTAGTGCGCGCTCGTGAGTTGCACATAGACCTGCCCGGCGAGGAAATGCGCCTCAGCCTCCTGCTGCTTGGGCAAAGATTTGCGCGACCAGGAGTCCTGGAGGCTCTTGAGCACCTCATCGAGGTGCGCGGTCTGCGGCGGGGCCATCAGGTCCGGAGCCGGCGGCGCCTCACCCGTGACGGGAGGGGTCAAATCCCGGACGTACTGGCCCCAGCCTGCGGCCACCAAGGCCTTATCGTTCATGGCGTCGGCAGGACCGGTCAGCAAAGAGCGCAACCCTTCGGGCAGGGCCGGGGGCGTGGCGGAGAGTTCCTTGAAGGAAGACGATATCTCCTGCGCCACTTCGGCCCTGGAGTTAAGCTCCAGCGCCTGAACCCATTGGGAGAAAGCCAAGGCGCGGTAGATCATCTTGAGTTGCTTGCCGTCCTTCGGGGACGGCCCCGGCAGAAGCTTCTGCCGCAGATAGTCGGCCCGATCGAGCAGCCGTTGGTCGAGGTTCTCACCCCGGTCCGTGGGAATGCCGCCGCGCACCGCGGCTACGGCCACGGAAACCGGAGCTTTCTGCACCGGATCGGAGTTGATGTAATCAGCGACGCGCTTGAGCAGCGATGAGATGGAAGACCTTTGGGCCGTGACGGACCGGGCTCTATCGGAGGAGGCCGCGCGGACCGGGCCGACCGCCAAGGTCAGGGATAGGACGACAAAAAGAGCCACTCTGGGATTCATGGTCTGAATCTATCAATTCAGGCGAGGATGGGCAAGCCTTCCGGTGCCTCTTTGCTATAATCACTCGCGTCACCACAAGGAATTCCAATGAAAAAACCTCTTTTGCTGACACTCCTCAAAGCCGGGGCCGTCCTCGCGGTCGTCGGACTCATCGGTCTGGGCATCGGGACCTGGGCGCTGCAGCGCTATCTGACCCCCCAGCGCGTCCGCGACCTCATCGTCAGCCAAGCTCGCAAGTCCCTGCAGCGCGAGGTGAGTCTGGGCGAAATATCCGTGGGCTTGGTCCGAGGCTTGGTGGTGGAGAAGTTCGCGCTATCGGAGCGGCCGGACTTTAAGGCGGGGCGGTTCGCCGAGGCCGACTCCTTCTCCGTGCGGCTGGGCCTACTGCCCCTGCTGCACGGCCAGCTCGCGGTGGACCAGGTCTCTGCTGACGGGCTCAAACTCAACGTGGTCCGACAGTCGGACGGGAACTTCAATTTCTCCGATATCTCCGGGTCGACCGTTCCGGCAGGCGGGGCAACCAGTACCGGGCTGGCGCTGTCCCTCTTCGTCAAGAAGGCCGCCCTGCGCAACGCCCGGATCTCCTACATGGACGCTGCCGCCGGTCAGGACTTGAAGGTAGCCGTGGCGACCGCCAAGGTCTCGGATTTCCGCTTGGACGGTCCCTTCAGCGCGGATGTGGACCTGCGCGCCGAGGGCAAGGTCTCCGGCAGGCCCGTGGCCGCGGCGTTGTCCTTCTCCGGCAAGGTCGACATCGGCAACGGAAAACCCGAACGGATGTCCGCGGTCATCAAACAGTTCCGCATCGAAGATTCCGGCCGTGCCCTGCGCCTTTCCGGAAAGGTCGCCGACCTCGCCGCGCCCAAGCTCGACGTGGCGGCCACACTCATCCTCTCCGGATCGGAACTGGCCTCCGTCGAAGCTAAGGGTGTCGTGACCAGCACCGGGCCCAGGCCAGCGGCCGACCTCGCGCTCAAGCTGCATACCCCCGGTTTCGATCCGCAGAACGCCGCCATCAAGGCGCTCCTCACCTTCCCTCTGCCCAAGGGGCTGACGGTCCCGGAGGCCAGTCTGGAGGGCCGCTTGCGCCTCTCCGGTGAAGAACTCGCTTTCGACGGACTGAAGGTGAAGGCCAAGTTGGGCACCATAGAAGCCTCGGGCCGCCTGACCAAGTTGTACTCGGGCCGTCCCGAGCCGGAACTTAAGGCCGTCGTCCATCTCGACGTACCGGAAACCAAGGCCGCCTCGGTACCGGTAGTCAAGCTGCCGGCCGGTTTGGTCATCCCGCAGGCCACGGTGGACGCGGGGCTGCGGCTTAAGCCGTGGGAAGCGACCTTCGATTCCCTGCGCGTCAAGACCGTAGCGGCCCAGATAGAGGCTTCGGGAACCGTCGCCGACCTGCTCAGCCCCATGCCCAAGCCGCAAGGCTTCAGAGCCAAAGTCCATCTGGATCTTCCCAGGACGAAGGCGACGAGCGTCCCGTTCGTCAAGCTTCCCGCGGACCTGGTCCTTCCTGAGGCCAAGGTGGATGCTGATTTCACTCTGCAGGGATGGGACGCTGCGATCAACTCCTTGCGCGTCAAAGCCGAGGGCGTTTCGGTGGACGCCTCTGGGACCGTCCGCGACCTCATGGGCAAGACCCAGCCCGGGAATCTCAAGGCCAAGGCCCACCTGGAGCTTCCCAGGACCAAGGCCTCGGCCATGCCGTTCGTGAAGCTTCCGGAGGGCGTCGTGATCCCCGCTTGCGTCCTGGACGCGGACCTGGCGCTGCAGGCCTGGGACGCGAACATCACGAGCCTGCGCCTAAAAGCCGAGGGCGCCACCATGGAGGCTTCAGGTCTCGTCCGCGACCTTATGGGCAAGCCCAAGGCCCAGGACTTCAAGGCCAAGGTCCACCTGGACTTCCCGGCGACCAAGGCTTCGGACATCCCGTTCGTCAAACTGCCGGCCGGCCTGGTCATTCCGGCCGCGGTCGTGGACTCCTCCCTGCGCTCCGATGGGCAGGACGTGACCCTGGACTCATTCCACCTGAAGACCAAAGCGGGCGAGGCGGACGTGAAGGGCACGGTGCGCAAGGCCCTCTCGGGACAGCCGGAGCCGGACCTCACTATCTCCACCAAGATGGACCTGCCCGCCTTCAAGTCCGAGGACATCCCATTCGCCCAGGTGCCGGTCGGATTGACGGTGCCGGCTTCTCGCTGGGAGGTTTCGGCCACCGGCGGGCTTGACTCCTTCAACATCAGCCGCCTGCATGCCGTGCTGGGCAAGAACGACCTAGAAGCCTCCGGCACGGTCAAGGCCTTGCGCTCCGGCGACCCGGCCCTGGACCTGCTGCTCAAATGCCGATCCTTCGTTCTCGACGAGCTGACGTCCATCTCGCCGCAGACTCGGGACCTCAAGCTGAGCGGCAAAGGATTCTTCGCCGTAGGCGTGAGCGGCCCGCTCTCCAAGTTCCTGCTCTCGGGCAAGATGAAGTTCCAGGGCCTGGGCGCGACCGTGGCAGGCCTGCCTTTGTCCGATTTCACGGGCACGGCGTCGTTCGATGAGCGGCGCATCGACATCCCGAACCTCACGGGCAAGGTGTCCGATGGGACTTTGCAGATGGATCTGACCGTGAAGAACTATCGGGCCGAGCCGTACATCGACCTGGTGGCCTCCTTGGACCGCTTCGACCTGGGCCAGTATCTGACGGCGAAGGCCGCCCTGGCCGCCCGGAAGGAGGAGCGGGAGACAGCCAAGCCCAAGGCCGCGCCGATGTCCAAGGCCCCGCCGCTAGCGACCCGGGGACGCTTCAGCGTGGGTGAGTTGCGCCATCCCAATGTGACGGCCAAGGATGTGAAGGTGAACTGGGAGCTGGATGGAATCACGCCGGACATGAAGTCCCTGGGCGGCAACGCCAAGCTGCTGGTAGCGGGGGGAAACTTCAATAACATCGGCAAGCTTGCCACGCAGTCGCCGCTGGTCAAGGTGCTGATCTTCCCCCTGCTCATCATCCAGAAAATCGGGAGCATCGGAGGCATCCATATCTTCCCGGATTTCAACAACATCACATTCACGGAGATCGCCGGCGATTATGCCTTCGACAAGGGCCTGATGACCTTGAAGGATACGCACCTCTACAGCGACGCGGCCCAGGTGGGGTCCGAGGGGACCATCGACCTCCCCTCGGAGAAGCTCGACCTGACGGTGACCGCCCAGGTAGCCCGCCTGGCGCCTATGGATATCAAGGTGACAGGCAGCTTCGACAAACCCGTGACCAAGACCCAGCTGGGGAAGTTCATCAAGGATCTTTTCCAGCGGGCGCCGGCGCAGGAACAGCCGGCCGACCAGCCAGCGGAAGGCGGCCAATAGTTCTCGCCCTAATCGAGTAGGCCGGGCCGCTATCCCGTAAGGTGGCGGCCGCCGCCTCTCGACGGGCGTTAGCCTTACGGAAAACGCGCAGGTCTCCCCGGGTATGGCGCACCATCCTTCCTCACATTTGTCCGTCGCATCTACTTGGCCGATTTCCGTGTGAGTATTGGGCTTCTGGTCTCTTTGCCCCTTTGCCCAATCGGTCAAGCCTCCTATGCGCTTCGTGTTCCTCGGACCGGGAGTTTGCTTACAGCTTCCTTCAGACCCCGCCTCGCGGCGACGGCCCTTGCTGTTCGGCTAACGGTTCCCCTCACAGGGGCCCGTAGAGGTCTTTTACCTCTTGGATAGTGCGCCCTACCGGGCGCACCAAAGAAAAGCCCCGCTCCCGAAAGGGAGCGGGGCTTTATCCTTGAGCCTTACTGGTTCTCGAAATACTCCGTGATGCCGTCCTTCACCGCCTGAGCCACCCTCTTGGATAGGTTGGCCAGGCTGCGGCGCACCGCGGTGTTGTAGTCGCCCGCCGAGCCCTTCTCGGCCACGTCGAACTGCAGGAACACCTTGCCGGTCTTGGCGTCCTTGCAGCTGATGGTCACGTAGGCGCGGGCGAACTTCCAGCGCGGGTCCGTGCCCTCCACGGGGTTGACATCGAGCTTGCCCTCCACGAGGATGTCGGTGTTGGCGCCGGCGGAGCCGCCGCGCGCGTGCAGACCGAAGCTGTTGAGCCCCTGGATCACGCCCGTCTCGATCTGGTTGGTCGGGATCTTGGCGCCGCCGCGCGCCGGAGACACCGCCACCACCGTCGACTCGCTCTGCGCCGCGGACCGGCTCGGAGCCGAGTCCATCGCCCCCGCCTTGATATTGGACGTGTCCATCCCCTTCGACTCCGCCACCGTCACCCAGACCTTGTGGTAGTAGCCCGATATGTTGATGGCCACGTGAGCCTCACCCCCGCCCCGGGTGATCTTGGCGGCGCAATAGCGGGTGTCGTAGCGGGGCGACCAATGCCCGATCCCTATGTGGTTGGAGTCTCCCGTGTCGCGGTCGCCTTCGCCGCACTCCTCCTTGCTGCAGGAGAAGAGCATCTCGAAGCCTTCTTTGTCGAGATAGCTCCGGTAGTTGCGGAACAACTGCAGGGTGGAGATATCCTTGGGATACTCGTACTCCAACGAGGTGATTTTGCCTTCCAGGTCCACGTTCTTAACGAACTGGTTCTGGAACATCTTCCCCACGGGAAGGCTAAACTCCTCATATTGCACCTGCTTGCGGTCCTTCAGGTCCATCCCCTGCTGGGGGGGGACCAGAGGATGGTCCTGCGCGAAGAGCGGCGCGGCCAAAGCCAGAGCGGCCAAAGAGAGGATGGTTCTCATGTCAGGCTCCTTGGTTGATGTCAACGACGATCTCGATCTCTTCCAGCGCCTTCGCCGCCGCCGCCTTCACGGCCGCTTCGTCCACTGGATCCGGCATGCCCTTGCCGTCGAGCACGCGCAGGTCGCTTTCCAGGTCCTTGCGGGCCTTGAACAAGGTCAGCAGCTTCATAGCCGCCTTCACCCGCGGCAGCTTGTCCGTGGCCTGCACCATCTGCGCGTAATACTGCTTGACCTGCGCGTCCATGTCCGCGATCTTGTCCGTCACCGCCGAGACCGCCTTGGACTTGTCCAGGATGGCCAGGGCGTAGTAGACGCGCGAGGCCTCGTCCTGCCAGTTCTCGTGGATCTCCACGCCCTCCAGAAGCTTCTTGGACACGTTCTCCACGTTCATGGCCACCGACTGCGAGAAGGAGTTCTGGTCCTTCTTCCCCGTCACCTGCACCGTGGACTCGCTCGACATCGAGTTGGTCACCACGTTCATCTGCGAGGTGAAGATCTTGGAGATCTCCGCGCGCGCCCGCTCCTGCGCCGTGGAGCGGTCGTCGGCGCTACCCACTCCGGTCAGATACTGCTCCCGGGGGAACGCCGAGCTCGCGCCGTCCACCCAGTCCGGCTTACCTTTGGCTCCCGCCGTGGCCGCGCAGGCCAGGAGGATGAGTATGGGAAGTATCTTCTTCATTTATTTTGTCCCCGCTTTGACGCCCTTGTTCGCGCCGGAACCCTGCTGGGCCGGATCCACCATGTCGGCAGTACGATAGCTCAGATAGGCGCGCTTGCCTTCGGCGATCTCCACGTCGTTGAAGACTTTCGTGCCGACCAAGTTGCCGGCCGCGTCCTTGAAGTTCACCGTGATCGTATGCTTGCCCACGGGGAGCTTCATGCGCGACATGCGGATCTCGGCAGGCAATGTACCCCAGCCGCGGGTATCCGCGACCTCGCTGGCCGCGGCCGCGCCCTGCGCCACACCGTTGGCCAGAGCTTTGCAGGCCATCTGGCCGAAGATGCCGCCCGGAGCCTGGTCGCAGGCCTTCGACGCGACTTTCGCCGCGGCCTTTGCGAGGACGAACTTGACAGTGGCCCGGGCGATGGCCCGGGTCTTGATGAGAGCCATACGGTCCTGCAGGGTCTTGGTCGCGATGGCCTGGATGTCCTCCATGACGATGGTGGTCGCGGCCTGGCCGCCGTCCACCGACACCTCGGAGCTCCGGGTGCGGAAAGGCTGCGGCTGATACTCCGGATAAGCTACCGTAATGGAATTGCCCGCGATGCCCGCGCGCATGGCATTGGAGAACTGAGCGCCCTGAGCCTCGGTGTCGTTCTCCTTGGCTATGGCGATGGCGTTGCCCCAGGCCACCTGGAAGGTCTTGGACAGCTTCATGGGCGCCACGCCGTTGAAGTGGACGAAGACCAGCTCGCCGCGCGGGCTCTTCTTGTCCGCTTTGGGGAAGTCGAACTGCGGCTTGGGCGAGCCGTAGGCCGTCTGGTACCAGCCGTAGGCGTCCATGGCCTTCTCCATGGAGATGCGCGCGTCGTCCATCTTGCCCGCGTCCGCGTAGAGCAGGGCAGAGATGTACTGCGCGAAGGCATCGTCCTTGTACTTGGCCTTGCCCTCGAGCATGCGGTTGAGCTCGTCGAGGAACTGCCCGGCCTTGCGCGCCTCGACCAGGGCCTCGTCGAGCTTGCCCTGGAAGAGCCAGTTGAAGGCCCGGTACACGTTGGTCATCGCGCGCTCGAAAGGCTCGCCCGCGTAGTCCACCGTGTTGTCGTTGAGGACCATCATGCCCGCGCTCTTGGTGATGCTCTTGGTGTAGAGCTCCACCATGCGCTGCTCGGCCGAATCGAAGGCCGCGTCGCTCTCCGCGTACTTGCCGTCGTGGTGCAGGATGGTGCCCCGGTCTAGATAGTAGAGCACCTGGTTCTTCTTGCCATACTCGCCTTCCTTGGCCTTGTCGAGGTCCGCCAGGGCGAGCGTGTAGTTCTGCGCGGCCATCTCGGCGTTGATCTTCCGTTTATAGGAACCGGAAGGGCCGGAGCTGCAGCCGGCGACGGCGAGGATGAGGACGGCGGCCGCAGCCGTCCGGATGGGGATTCTCGATGGGATTCTCATTATATTGTCTCCGGACGGCTGCGGCTTACGCTCACCGGCCTACCAGCCGGCCTTGGCGCGCTTGACGAACTTCTTGATCTTCTTCGAGCCGTTCCAGGCGATGATGTTGCTCTTCATGTTGAGCAGCTTGAGGTTGGTCTGGTAGAGCACCACCGACTGCCCGCCTTCCTGGTCCGTGATCGTGCTGATGATGCCGCTGAGCATGAAGTCCGCGCCGGACTCCTGGCCGTGCTCCTTGCGGGTCTCCTCGGATGAGTTGGTGTCCTGGTCGAGACGCTCGTCACGGACATCGCCCCGCTCGCCTTTGCTGGCCACGAATTCCACCTTGCCCGAGTTCAGCAGCTCGCGCTGTAGGTCCTCGGTGAACGTGTCGGTGGCGATGTGCTCGCTGCTCTGGTTGCGCACGGTGCCCACGATGACGGTCGGCATGCCGCCCTTCTTCGACGTGGCGTTGGCCAGCCACGGACGGGAGAGGCAGTCCTTGATCATCTCTTCGGCGACCAGGCGGGAGTCGGTGTCGTTCCAGCGGCCGCTGATGTCCTTGACTTCGCCCACGTCCATGCGCTTGACCTCGGTGCTGGCGCAGCCGGTCATGATGGGGAACAGCAGAAAGGCGGTGCAGATGGGTGCAAGTATGGATTTGAACATGGTCTCTCCGTTCGAGGGGTATCGCGACGCCCAGACAGCGGGCGCGGGTGCGCCCACTGTCTGGGCCGGTACTCAGGACGCTTGGCGACTAGTGCTTGGCTTCCTCGGACGCGAGCTCGTCGAAGGCCTTCTCCGCGTTGGCCTTGACGTAGTCGCGCATCTTGGAATCCAGCTCCTTGGACTCGTCGAGACTCTTCTTCACCGCGCCCATGTCGAGCTTGATGAGGGCGAAGAGCGTGCCGTCCGTCGGGTCCTTCCAGTGGTCCACCGGCATGGCGCCATGCAGGGTGAACTTGGCGAAGTTCTTCATGGTCTGACTGACCATCTGCTCCTCGCTGGACTTGCTCATGTCGCCGGCCGTGACGGAGGCCATATAGTCCTTGGTCAGGACCACGACGTAGCTGTTCATGATCTTGGCGATCTCGGCGCGGCCGCGGTCGTCGGCGGCGGTCACCTGCAAGGCGCGGTTGCGGATGCCCTGGGCGATGCCCACGCCGTAGAACACGGCGCTGCCCTGCGCGTCCTTGAAGGCCCCGGAGCCTTTATTGACCCATTCCGGCGCGTTGCTGGCGATGGGGCTGGCTTTATGGGCGGCGGTACAGCCGGCCATCACGCTCACGGCGGCGATGAGAACGCTCAACTTTACGAATCGTTGCATTTCCTGAGTCCTCCTCTAGGTTTGCCGTAAACGGGTCGGCGTACCTGCACACCTAGTCTAACAGAAGCCCAAAACCGGTGTCAAGGCGATTCCAGTCACAGATTTGCTATCATGCCTCGGCCCGCATCCTCGACCCTATGGTGAGCGAAAAGAACTTGGTCTGGCTCGATCTGGAAATGACGGGCCTGTATCCCGATAAGGACACCATCCTCGAGATCGCCACCATCGTCACGGACAGCGAACTGCGCGAACTGGCCGAGGGCCCCTGCCTGGCGATCCACCAGCCGGACGAGGTCCTTGCCGGCATGGACCCTTGGTGCGTGGAGCACCACGGCCAGTCCGGCCTGACTGAACGCGTGCGCCAGTCCCCCGTCTCCATAGCGGATGCTCAGGCGCGGACCTTGGAGTTCTTGGCCCGGTGGTGCCCGCCCGGGAAGTCCCTCCTGTGCGGCAACACTATCGGCCAGGACCGCCGCTTCCTGGTACGCTACATGCCGCTGTTGCACGATTTCTTCCACTATCGCTCCATAGACGTCAGCACGGTCAAGGAGTTGGTGCAAAGATGGTATCCCGGGAAGGAGTACCAATTTACCAAGGCCAAGCAGCATGAGGCCCTGGCCGACGTGCGCGAGTCCATCTCGGAGCTGACGCACTACCGGAAGATGGTGTTCAAGTAGGACTGGCAAGGCGAAGCCTTGCCAGCAGCGCACGCGCTCGTCCTCTTTTTTGTGTGCGCAACTTCATCGAAGCCCTAAAAACCAGCCGCGAGGAAGGAATAGCTCTCGCGGCGATGGTGCCGGCGCAAAGCGCCGGCACCATCAGGACGGCAAGCGGCCCGCTTCAGTTCCCGTCGGATTTGCGTTGGTGGTCCTTGCTGCCTTCGCAGTGGCACCAATCCGGATGGGGCATGCCTTCCCGCCAGCCGGTCTTCTCCAGTTCGGTCTTGACCCAGCAAGGGTAGCACAGCATCAGGCGATTCAGGGGCTTGTCCTGGCCGCAGCGCTTGCAGGGGCCCTGCTTGGGGGGCCGACGCTGGGGGATCTTCTTGATGTCCGTCTCTTCCTTCGGGACCGCGATCGGCGTGTCCGTCTGGCCCTCGGTCAGAACGGCGAACTCCTCTTCGGTCAGGGTCTTGGTCTCGGCGGTTGTGGTCATGGGCAGATACCTCGTTGGCATTTTTTGCACCATCCGGCGATGCGGCCGTTGAGCGATTTTCGCGAAAGCTTGACGAACGCCTTGCAGCCGGGGCAGTAGACATCGAGCGCGGAGAGGTCGGTCTGGGGGAAGTCGCGCTCGAAGACCTCTTGGCTGGCGTGACGCGGCTGGAGCCATTTCCCTTCTCTCATGGCGCCCCCGTCAGCGTCCCATCCGGGCCGGCGTCGGGGCCGGCTGCGGCCGGCGATCCAGCCACTCGCCGATGCGCTGCGCGATCTTCTCGGACGAGATCCCGACCAGGTCGTAAAGCTGGGCCAATGAGCCGTGCTCCACCCAGCGGTCGGGGATGCCGAGCCTGAGGACCTCGGCCCCCGCGCCGCCCAGGGCCTCCAGGACCGCGCTGCCGAACCCGCCCGACACGGCGTTATCCTCGACCGTGACCAGGTGCGGCGTGGCCGCCGCGGCCTGGCGTACGAGCTCCTCGTCCAAGGGCTTGATGAAACGCATGTTGATGACGCCCGCGGAGATGCCTCGGTCATCGAGCATGTGCGCGGCCGCCAAAGCCGGGTGTACGCGGTTTCCGATGGCGAGGATGGTGACCATGTCGCCCTCCTTGAGCCGCACGCCCTTGCCCACGGGCAAGGGCGCCGCCTCCGGGTCCATAGCCACGCCCACCCCGAGGCCGCGGGGATAGCGCAGGGCCGCCGGGCCATCCAGGGTCAACGCCGTGCGCAGCATGTGCTGCAATTCGTTCTCGTCGGCCGCCGCCATCAAGGTGAGGTTCGGCAGCAGGCGCAGGAACCCCAAGTCGAAGACCCCGTGATGCGTGGGGCCGTCCTCGCCGACTAAGCCCGCGCGGTCGATGGCGAAGGTGACGGGGAGGTTCTGCAGGCAGACGTCATGGGCCACCTGGTCGAAGCCCCGCTGCAAGAAGCTGGAGTAGAGGGCGACCACCGGCCGGCAGCCCTCGGCGGCCAAGCCGCCCGCGAAGGTCACCGCATGCTCCTCTGCGATGCCCACGTCGAAGAACCGGCGGGGAAACTCGTCGCGGAACCGGTCCAGCCCCGTGCCTTCGGGCATGGCTGCGGTGATGGCCACCACACGCGAGTCCCGCTGCGCCTCTTTCACCACGGCCGTGCCGAAGACCGCGGTGTAGCTCGGGGGCGGGTCCTTCGGGGTCGGGTCCTTGAGGAACTGCCCGGTGCCCAAGTCGAAGCGGCTGGCCCCGTGCCACATGGTGGCGTCATTCTCCGCGTACGGATAACCCTTGCCTTTCTTGGTGATGCAGTGCAGCAGGACGGGGCCGCGCAGAGTTTTGATATGCTGGAGGACCTGCACGAGCTGGACCACGTCGTGGCCGTCCACCGGACCGAAGTAGGCGAAGCCCATCTCCTCGAAGAGCATGCCCGGGAAGAGCAGCACGCGCGCGCGCTTGGCTAGGCGCAGGATGCTGGAGCCCCAGAACTTGAAGCGTTCCAGGAATTTCTTGACCGAATCCTCAGCTCCCCGCACCGCGCCCAAAGTCAGAAGCTTGGTCAGAAACGTCCCCAAAGCGCCGACGCGCTTGGAGATGAACATCTGGTTGTCGTTGAGGATGACGAGCAGGTCCGACTGCAGCATCCCGGCGTTCTGCAGGCCCTCGTAGGCCTCACCCCCGGTCATGCAGCCGTCGGCGACCAGGGCCACGACCTTGAAGTCCTCGCCCTTGACGTCGCGCGCCGCCGCCACGCCCAGGGCCGCGGAGATGGCGGTGGAGGCATGCCCGGTGCCGAAGACATCATACTCGGATTCGGAGCGCTTGGGGAACCCCGAGATGCCGCCGAACTGCCGGATGCCGCCGAACTTCTCCTGGCGGCCGGTGAGGAGCTTGTGGCTATAGCTCTGGTGCCCCGTGTCGAAGATGAGCTTGTCCTGCGGGGTCTTGAAGACATAATGGAGGGCAGCGATAATCTCGGTGGCGCCGAGGCTCGAGCCGAGGTGGCCGCCGGTCTTTGAGATGGTCTCGAGGATGCTCTGGCGCAGTTCCTTACAGACCTGCGGCAACTGCTGCGCCTTGAGTTTGCGCAAGTCTTCGGGGCTTTGGATGCGGCGTAGCAGTTCCATGCTATCGATCCCTCGTGACGATATAATCGGCCAGATCGCGCAGAAGCCAGGCGCGCCGGCCGAACGGACGCAGGGCGGCGTGCGCGCGTCGGGTCAAGACCGCCGCTTCGCGGCGGGCGCGGTCCAATCCATAGAGCGACACATAGGTGAGTTTCTGGTTGGCCGCGTCGGATCCTTTTTTGCCCAACTTCTTCTTATCGCCGACCACGTCGAGGATGTCGTCGGCGACCTGGAAGGAGAGCCCGATGGCCCGGCCGTAGGCGCGCAAAGCGCGCCGCTGGGCGGCCGTCCCTCCGGCCAGGATCGCCCCGGCCTCGAGGCTGGCGACGATGAGCGCCGCAGTCTTGTGCAGATGGATGTACTCGAGCAGCCGGGCGGCGCGGGCTCGCGGCAGTCGTCGCCGCCACTTCTCGGCGCCCAAGTCAGCCACCTGGCCGCCCACCATGCCGGAGGTGCCGGAGCCTGAGGCGATGACTTTGACCAGCTCGGCTGTCGCCGAGCCGGTCAGGCCGCATTCGCGGGCGTTGGCGGCCGCGGTCTCGAAGGCCAAGGTCAATAGACCGTCGCCGGCCAGGATGGCCAGCGCTTCCCCGAAGACTTTGTGGCTGGTGGGTTTGCCGCGGCGCAGGTCGTCATCGTCCATGGCCGGCAGGTCGTCATGGATGAGCGAGTAGGTGTGGATCATCTCGAGCGCCGCGCCGGTCTTGAGGACCCGGCCGGCATTGCCGCCGCAGCACTCGGCTCCGGCCGCGACCAGGCAGGGGCGCAGGCGCTTGCCGCCCGCGAAGATCGAGTAGCGCATGGCCTTGCGGATGGCCTCCGGTTCTTCCGCCTCAGGCGCCAGCAGGCGCTCCAGGACAGCGTCCACGCGGCGAGAAGTGCGCTCCATATAGCGGTTGAGCAAGCTTGTCACAGGGCCTCCAGGAACGCCCGCATGGTCGAAGTCAGCGCCGAGGCGGCTCGGCGCTGTAGCGGCCAGAGCGCGGCCAGCCGCGGCCAAGCGAGGGGATGGGTGGCCGCATAGAATCCCAAGCTGAGGGGGGAATCACCGGCAGGGAGATCACGCGGCAGGTCGCGTGCCGCTTCGTCGAGGATGACGCGCACGGCGAGGGCCGGCAGGCCGTGCTGCCGGGCCCAGGCGCGAATGGCGGCGGACTCCATGTCCACGGCCAAAGCGCCGGTGCGCCGCCCGCACTCCAGCTTCTCGCAGGACTTGGTGAGGACCACGTCCGAATGCTGGATGCGGCCGAAGCGGACGACCAGCCGGACGCCGATGGCGGCCGATTCCAGGGACTTGGCGGCCTGAGGACAGGGGGTGAGTTGCTCGGCGACCAGGTCTCCGGTGCGCAGGTCGTCTTGCAGGGCGCCCGCGAATCCGGCACTGACGATCAAGCTCGGGGCGGCATCGCCCAGATCGAGGCGCGAGAGGGCCGAGGCTGCCGAGGGAGCGCCCATCCCGGTCTTCAGGAGCGTCACCGCCCGGATCCCGATCCGGCCTATCCACATCCCCCGGCCTGCGGGACGGAGGCGGAGACCGGCGCGCAACGGAGAGGCCTCCCAGCGCGTCGCCGCAGTCAGCACCACGCCGGTCGCGCGGGCCGTCTCCACTTGGCTCATGCCGCCACCGCCGACTTGACGTAACCGTTAGCCTGGAACCAGGCTACGGCATCGGCCAAGGCCTGCCGTGCCGGGACCGGAGCGTAGCCCAGCTCCCGCACGGCCTTCCCCGAATCGTACCACATGAAGTGCTTCGCCATGCGTACGGCGTCGAGGGGGGCGCGCGGTTCGCCGCCGGTCAGGCGGCAGAACGCCGTATCCAAGGCTCCGAAGGCGTAGGCCACCACGTAGGGCGTCTTGAACCGCGGCGCCGGCAGACCACTGATCTCGGAGAGGAGGTCGAGGATCTGCTTCAGGGTCAGATTCTCTCCGCCCAGGATGTAGCGCTCGCCGACCTGGCCTTTCTGCGCGGCCAACCAGTGACCGAGCGCCACGTCGCGCACGTGCACCACACTGAGGCCCGTATCGATGTAGGAGGGCATCCGGCCATTGAGGAAATCCAAGAGGATTTTCCCAGTAGGCGTGGGCTTGATGTCGTAAGGTCCGATGGGCGTGGCTGGGTTGACCGCAACCACGGGAAAACCTTGGCGGGCCAGGTCCAAGGCGGCCTGCTCCGCCAGGTACTTGGACTGTTTGTAGACTCCAGGGACCTCATCGACACCACTATAGGTCGAGTGCTCATCGACCGGCACGCGGTCGTGCGGCGGCTTGACGGCCGCGACGCTGGAGCAGTAGACGATGCGCTCCACACCGGCGGCGGCCGCGGTCTTGATCACGTTGACCGTACCCTGGATGTTGGCCGCGTTCATGGCGGCCGGGGCCGGGACCCAGATGCGGTAATCAGCGGCCACATGGAAAGCGTAGCGGCAGCCCTCGCAGCCCGCGCGCAACGCCGATGAGTCGAGCAGATCGCCCTCGACCATTTCTACGGAAAAGCCTTCCAGGTTCTTCCGGTTGGACCCCTTGCGGACCAAGGCCTTGACCTTAAGCCCCTTCTCGATGAGCAGGCGCACCAGGTTGGCACCCACAAAGCCGGTGCCGCCGGTGACGAAAGCCGTGTCCATCAGTTCGGCAACCCCGTCCCGGCCTTCTCGCGAGGGTAGGCGGCCTGGGCCTTGCGTGGGCCACGGATGGTCGCAAAATCCCAGACAAGTTCCAGGAACTTGCGGGGTGAAGAGAAGGCGTCCACTACGGAGGACGGCTCGAAGCCCGCGTGGGCCATGCAATTGGCGCAGGCCGGATGTCCCGAGGCCCGCCCGTATTTTCCCCAGGGCGTCGTATCGAGGAGCTCTTTGTAGGTCTTGGCGTAGCCGCCTTCCTCGAAGAGGTAGCAGGGCCTCTGCCAGCCCAAGACGTTGCGCAGGGGCAGGCCCCATGGCGTGCAGTCGTAGTCCCGCTTACCCTCAAGGAAATCCAAGTAGAAGGGGCTGTGGTTGAAGTCCCATCCCATCTTGCGCCAGTCCTTCAAGGCCTCGCGGAACCAGGCCCTGGTCTGGTCGACTTTAAGAAACATCTCCTGCCCCTTGGCCTTCTCGTAAGCGAAGCCGGGCGCGATCATGATGCCGTCCGTGCCCAGGGCCGCCAACTCTGCGCAGAAACGCCTAAACTCCGCCGGGTCCTGGCCCTGGAAGATGGTGGAGTTAGTCATGACGCGAAAGCCCGACGCCTTGGCCGACTTGATGGCCGACACTGCGGTCTTGTAGACGCCTTGGCGGCACACGATACGGTCGTGCACGGGCTCGCGGCCGTCTAGATGCACGGAGAGGACGAGATGCGAACTGGGCTTGAAGCGGTGCAGGTTCTTTTCCAGGAGCAGAGCGTTCGTGCAGAGAAAAATAAACTTGCCGCGTTCTATGAGGCCTTGGACGATCGTGTCGATCTGGGGATGGATGAGGGGCTCTCCTCCCGCGACCGTGACGACCGGGGCGCCGCACTCCTCGGCGGCCTGCCAGCACTCCTCCGGGGTGAGCCGCTTCTTGAGTATATCGGGGGGATATTGGATCTTGCCGCAGCCCGCGCATTCCAGGTTGCAGGCGAAGAGGGGTTCGAGCATGAGCACGAGGGGGAAGCGTTTGTCGCCGCGCAGCTTGCGGCCCAGAATGTAGCGGAAGACCGCCAACTCCAGCGCCAAGGGGGAGGGCATCGTCGGTTAGCGGCCCTCGGCTGCCGCCGGAGCCGTCTCCACATCCTCGGAGAGCGATTCTCCCAGGGCCGACTGATAGACGCCGAGAGCGTGGATAGGGAAATAATTGCGGTACATCGTGTATTCGAGGTAGAAGACCTTGGGGAAGCCCGTCCCCGTATACTCGGTCTCGTCCCAGGTCCCGTCCGCCTTCTGGGTGCGCACCAGGTACTCGACGCCCCGGCACACGGACTCGTCGTAGACCCCGGCGGCCATGAGCCCCATGAGGGCCCAGGCGGTCTGGGAGGGCGTGGCCGGGCCTTTGCCCTTCAGCGACGGGTCCTCGTAGGTGGCGCAAGTCTCGCCCCAGCCGCCATCCGGCAGTTGCACAGACTTGAGCCAGTCCACGGCTCGGCGCACGTAGGGCAGGCTCATGTCCTCGTCGATCGCCGCGAGGCCCCGCAGGACCTGCCAGGTCCCGTAGATGTAGTTGACTCCCCAGCGGCCGAACCAGGAGCCGTCCTCCTCCTGCTCCGTGCGCAGGAAGCGCGCGGCCCGGGCCACGGCCGGATAGCTCTGGTCGTAGCCGATGTAGCCCAGGAACTCGAGCACCCGGCCCGTGACGTCGGCCCAAGGCGGGTCGATCATGGCGTTGTGGTCGGAGAACGGGATCTTGGTCAGGATGACCTTGGTGTTGTCCTTGTCGAAGGCGGCCCAGCCGCCGCTGCGCGACTGCATGGAGAGCAGCCAGTTGAGCCCGCGCAGGCAGGCCTTCTCGCGCCGGTGGGCCGTGTGCTCGTCGAGATGGACGTGGCGCAGGGCCAGCATGACCATGGCGGAGTCATCGATGTCGGGATAGAAGGCGTTGTTGAACTCGAAGGCCCAGCCGCCCACCGGTCCGGCGGGGTTGGTCACCTTCCAATCCCCTGCGGTCTTGATCTCCTTGTTCATGAGCCAGTCGGCGGCGCGCACCAGAGCCGGGTGCCCGCGCTCCATACCGGACTCGGCCAAGGCGATGACGGAGATAGCCGTGTCCCAGACCGGGGAGCGGCAGGGCTGCCATTCGGTCGACTCGCCTTCGGCGTGGGGCAATTCCAACCGGTCGAGCTCCTCCAGTTGCTCGACCAGGCGCGGGTCCGTGTCCGGGTAGCCCAGGCACTTCATGGCCATGATGGTATTGACGATGCCGGGGTAGATGGCACCCAGCCCGTCGGAGTCCTGCAGGCGTTCCAGCATCCAGTCTTCGGCCCGGCGCAGGGCCCAGACCCGGATCCAATGGCCGCCGCGGCCTTCCATGCCCTTCAAGCCCTGGTCCCAAAGCAGGAAAAAGGTGGTCCAAGAGAGCAGGCCGTGCGGCTCGACGGCTTCCTTAAGGGGGACGTGGCGGCGGGAATCAGGAAACAACTCGCCCAGCGCCGCGTGCGGGGGGCAGGGGATGGCCGGCTGGTAGGCCCAGACGATGGAGAGGGGGACCACGATGGCCCGGGTCCAAGAGGACATCTCGTAGATGTTGAAATAGAACCACTTCGGGAACAGCATCAGTTCCGGAGGGATGGTGGGAACGCCTCGCCAATCATATTGGCCGAAGATGGCCATGTAGAATTTGGTGTAGGTGTTGACCTTATGGATGCCGCCGAGCTCCCGGATGCGGCGCCGGGCCTTAGCCAAGCGCTCGTCCGTGGCGGGATATCCGGCAAACTTAAGCGCCCAATAGGCCTTGACCGTGGCCGAAAGTTCGGCTGGCCCGTTGCGGTAGATAGGCCAGCCCCCGCAGGGGAGCTGCTCAGCGAGGATATGGCCGGCGAGCTTGCGGATCTTGACGGATCCGCCCCGACCTAAAAAGTTGTAGAGCATGATGGTGTCGGAGTCGATGGTGGTGTCGGCCTTGAGGTCCGCGCACCAATAGCCCTCTTCCTTGTTTTGGAGGCGCAAGATCGCCTCCTGGGCTCTTCGGATGGCTTGACGCAGGTCGTGGGGAATCTCAGGGTGCGCGGGGGAAGCGGCAGGGTCCGGCTTGAGATTGTCCGCCCAGTCCTTGGGTTTTCGGAAGGTGCCGCCTCGGGGGACCATCCACTCCGGGACGATTCTTCTGATCATGTTTTATGATTATACTTAAAGGAATCAACAGGTTGCAATGAGACCAGGATTTGGCTATAGTGGTGCTGGAAGTCCGGAACAAAAGATGACACACAGGAAGGTCTCAGGGGCAGGGAATATCCTTGCCGCCGTTATCGCGCTCCTGATGCTCTGCGCTGCCTCCGGCTGCCGCTCCCACGGGAAGATCGTGCGCATCGCGGTGGCTTTGCCCCTGACCGGCGACCTGGGCAGCGAGGGGGAAAGCCTGCGGCGCGCCGTGGTCCTGGCGGTGGAGCAAGCCAACGAGGCCAAGCGGTTGCCGTTCCGAGTGGAGGTGGCCGCTTTCGACGACCGCGCCGATCCGACGGAAGCCGACAATGTCGCCAACCTCATCGTGGACGACCCGCGGATAATGGCCGTGATCGGGCACTACAGTTCCGACTGTTCGGAGCACGCGGCGCGGGTCTACGCGCACGCGCCGCTGGCCATGATCTCTCCGGCCTCGACCAATCCGGAGGTCACGCGCGCGCAGTTGCGGCCCGGCTGGCCTGGCGCCCGGGTCGTGTTCCGCCTGGTGCCCACCGACGACCTCCAGGGCGATTTTGCAGCGCAGTTCATGCGCAGGCGATTGCGCCAGAAACGGGTCGCCATACTGCACGACGACACCCTCTACGGGTGGGGACTGGCTGAAGAATTCAAGAAGACCTTCCTGCGGCTCGGAGGCCAGGTCGTGGCGGAGACCGCCGTTAAGGTCGGAGTCCGCCATCCGCAGGCGGTGATCGAGCGCCTGCGCAGCGGTGATCCCCAAGGGGTTTTCTTCGGAGGGCGCTATCCCGAGGCCGGGCTCATCCTGGAGGAGATGCGGCGTCTGGGTCTGAAGTTGCTCTTCTGTTCCGGCGACGGGGCCCGGACGCCCGGGCTCTTCGACGTGGCCGGGAAGGCCGCCGACGGCGCGTATCTGACCATGGCGGGAGCTCCCGTCGAGACACTGACTGCGGCGCGGGCATTCATCGCGGCCTATCGGGCGCGTTGGGGTCATGACGGTGAAGGGCCGCGGCCGTTTGACCACTACGGCTACGAGGCCGCGCAGATCGTCCTGGATGCCCTCGAGGCCGTCGGACCAGACCGGACGCGACTCCTAGACGCCATCCGCCGGACGCGCCACACAGGGCTCCTGGGGGTGACCTCTTTCGACGAGAAGGGCGACATCCGCGACATGATGGTCGCCATGACCCGGGCTCGGGCTGCGGACCGGTCCTTCCCGGTCGTCCCATTCGTCCCATAGATGGAGAAGGCTTTGCCTTCTCGCGCGGACAATGATAGAATTCTATCCGCGCCGGGGTAGCTCAATGGTAGAGCAATCGCTTCGTAAGCGATAGGTTGAGGGTTCGAGTCCCTTCTCCGGCTCAGGATTTTTTCCCCCATGCCTTCATGACCGTTCCCTTCATCTTCTGCCTCGTCGTCGCGCACTTCGTCTCTCCGTTGCTGTTCTTCACCAACCTGACCCGCAATCCGTACATCGCCCAGATCTGCCTGCTCAATATCGCTCTGGCCACGGCGGGGGCCGCCTATCTCGTGCGCGGGATATCAAAGCCCGAAGGCCTCCGCATCCCCCGCTCGCCCCTGGACGGGCCCTGGCTGGCAGCCCTGGCGGCCTGCGCCGCGAGCTGGGCCGTCGCTTATCTTGGACACGCCGCCTTCTTCCGTCCGGCCCTGGTCAGCGAAGGCGCGCGCAGCGCGCTCTTCCTGGTCGGCAATGCGCTGCTGCCCTATTTCCTATCCGCCGCGCTTCCTTGGGAGGACGGCCGGCAGGACCGGACGGAGGTCCCCTTAGGCTGGTGGTGCGCCTTCGTCGTACTGTGGAGCTTCCTGTGGCTGGGATTCCCGCAGATGCGCGCCCCCAGCAGCCCGTCCGCTGAACCCTGGCTCCATGTCTGGGATTCCTACGGGGCGCTGGTCTGGGCCTGCGGACTGGCCGGAGCTTTCTGGCTGTGCCGACGGGGCCGGGTCCAGGACTTCGTCCATCTGGCCCTGGCCGCAGGGACCTTGGCCTCGCTCTACGGGATCTGCCAATACTTCGATTTCGAGTTCATCTGGCCCAACGTCCTCAACCCTTACGGCGGCCGTTCGGTCTCCACTTTCGGCAATCCCAATTTCCTCTCTTCCTACAACGTGTTGCTGCTGCCGGTGGCGGTAGCCTGCTTCATCGAAGCGCGCTCGGCTGGCCGCCGTCTCATCTATGGGACGGTGGCGCTGGCGCTGCAGGCTGCCCTTCTGTGCACGATGACCCGCTCTTCCTGGGCCGGCGCCTTAGCCGCAGTGCTGCTGCTCCTGGCCCTCTCCCGTGACCTGCGCCGGACGGCAGCGCTGGCGCCCCGGCCTTGCGGGTTGCTGGCCGCCGCAGCGCTGGCCGTGGTGCTGTTCTGGCCGGCGAGTTCTATCGGCACGGGCTATACGCCGAGCGTCATCAGCCGCCTCACCGAGGTCGGCCAGGCCGCCAAGTCCTCGCTCCACTACAGCCCGCTCTACCAACGCGTGCTCATCTGGGGCTGTGCCTGGTTTATGGGCGCCGAGAACCCTCTTACGGGGAAGGGGTGGGGCCTCTTCGAACTGTTCTACCCTTTCTACCAAGGGCACCTGCTCAACACCTTCGCCATCTTCGCGGACGGGATGCGGACCCATGCCAACAACGCCCATAACGAGATCCTCGAGATCTGGTCCCAGACCGGCCTGCTCGGGCTGGGCGCCTGGGTCTGGCTGTGGACGACCTTCTTCGTCGTGGCGCGCCGCTGGTCGAGGCAGGGCCGCCGCCCCGGGATCTGGACGGCCGCCGTCGCCGGCGTCGCCGGCATGCTAGTGGACAACATGCTCAACGTCTCCCTGCACTTCGCAGTACCGGGATTCCTGTGCTGGTGGATGGTCGGGGTGGCCATGGGGGCTGGCGAGCCGGAGGGGGGGCGCTGGCGGACCGTATCCCAGCCAGCCGCCGCCAAGGCCCTCTGCGCGTTGGCCGTGGTCCTGGCTCTGGCGGCCTCTTGGTCCTGGGTCCGGGTCTGGGAACGAGAGGTGCACTACTTCGCGGGGTTCAAGTTCATCCGGCAGGGCGCTATGCCCCTGGCGGTCCGAGAGCTGGAGACCTCGCGCTCCTGGGGGCCCCGCGAGGTCAACGCCATCTACGAATTGGGCAACGCCTACGCGCGTTCCGAAAGGTTCTCGGATGCGGACCAGGCCTATGCCGAGGCCCTCCGAGCCAATGCGGGCTACGACGAAATCTATTTCAACATCGCCACCCTCAAGGCCTCCCGTCTGAAACAGACCGACCGCGCCCTGGACTACTACCGCATGGCCTGGTGGATCAATCCCCTCTCCGCGGAGGTCTACAATAGCCTCAGCTCCCTGCTCCTGCAGGACCCCGCCCGCCACCAAGCCGAAGCGCTCCAGCTCCTCGAACGGGCCACCCATTTCTTCCCGGAGAACCCGCAGCACTGGCACAACCTGGGCTACCTCTTCGCCTTGGAGAAGCGCTGGCCCGAAGCTGTGGACGCCTATTCTCGGGCTTTGGCTCTGGCTCCGGAGATGAAGTCCTCGGAGCAGGCCCTGCTGGCCGCGGCAGCGCGCGCGGGGCGTCCGACCCCGGCGATCATCGACGCGATATCCCGCCTCCATGAGCTCGATGCGCGCCTGAGCCGGGGGGATTATTCCCAGACCAGCCTGGACCAGGCTGTGGGCTTGGCCGCCCGATTCCCGGAGATGAGCAAGGCGCGGTTCCTGGCGGGAAGCCTCCTGCTGTATCACCACCAGGTCGAGCGGGCCCGGCCCCACCTGGAGTGGGTGGTGTCCCATGAACCCAGGAACGTCGCGGCTCTCGCCAATCTGGGGCAGGCCGAGCTCTCCGCAGGCCGGATCCGCGAAGCGGCGGCGAGGTTCCGGGAGGCGCTATCCCTGGACCCGGCCAATGCGGTGGCGCAGGCCGGGCTAAAGTCCTTGGGTCTGAAATAAATCAGAAATGCCTTTTAACTAAGATTTATCCAAGAAGCGGCTTGCGTCGCTATTTCCATGAGAATTCGCCTAGTCTGGGCATTCGCCGCAGCGGCGACACTTACCGTCGCGGCGCTGGCTCAGGAAGATGAGGAGAACTCCGGTTCTGGCCAAAGCCGAGCGATGAAGACAGCCATCATGTTCTACGAGAAGGGAGACGACATGCAGGCCATGGACAGGTTCATGGACATCCTTGTCAAAGGGGACCCGTCGGAGCGGGCCATGTCCAACGAGTATCTCAATCTGATCACCCACCGCATGAACGTCGGCACCAAGGATTTCAAGCGCCCCGCCCCGCCGGCCGCTACCCAGGTGGAGACGGTGGTCGGTGAGCCGGCCCGCAAGGTCGCGCCCCGTGTCGCGGAGCCTGACGCCACCGGAGGCGAGCTCGCCACGACGACGCCCGCCCACGCCGTCGCGCCTTCGGCTGCGGTGCGCCCGGCGGTGCGCGGCGACGCGGCCCTGCCGCCCGCCAACCGGGACCTGATGAAGAAAGAGATCCGGGCCAAGCTGCGCTATCTGCTCGAGACCAGCCTCAAAGAGCTCAAGGCCCACGACGGCATCCGGGTAGTGATGCTCGAGAACGGAGACCCCCAGGCTGTGGGGATTCCGTCAGCCCTGCTCTTCTCTGCGGGGATCACCTTCAATAAAGATGCCGGACGCCTGCTTGATTCCTTGACGCGTCTGGTCTATAGCTTGGGCAGCACACAGGTAGTCATCCTTCCCGAAGACGCTGCCGCGGGCGACGCCAAGGTGCAGGACATGCGCCGGAGCATGGGCATCAGCGCCTACCTTTTCAGTTCGGGGGTCGCGACCCCGCGGGTCAGGGTGAACCTGCTCAACAGCCAGATCGAGATTCCTAAGCCGCTGCAGGACTTCAAAGGAGTCGTCATCCTTTTCGTCTACAACCGGCCGCTGGAATTGGTCGTGGAAAGTTCCTTGGGTGAGGAGGCCGGCCCGCCTATCAGTCTCGGCGTCTATCCTCAGGCCTTCCGGCCGGAGGACAACGAAGGCGCGGTCATCGAATTCTCCGTCTCCGACCCTCCCGCAGGTCTGGTCTCCTGGAAGTTCCAACTCCTGCAGCCGGCTTCAGGGGGCGCGGAGCTGGCGCCCCTTCAGGAGGTTGCCGGCGGCGGCCCGGTGTTCCACCAGATATACTGGAACGGGCGCCAGAACTACTTCGGGAATGTCTTGCCCGGAGGTCGCTACGAATGCGTGCTGTCGGCCACGGACGCCAAGAGCCGTACCCGCACGTTGCATCGCTGGATTCAGCTTGTCGCTCCGGGCTCGCCGGCTGCCGCGCCGGCGCCGGTCGCAGGGGCGGCGCCCAAGAAGACGGAAACGGTAGAGAAACCTGCCCCCGCGGCCGCCGCAGCCCAGAAACCGGCCGCAACCGCGAAGGCTGCCCCGGAGCCTGCGGGAGAGGCCGAGACCCTTCTTAATGAAGACAAGGCCCCGGTGCAGGCCGTCCAAATCAAGGAGAAGCCCAAGCCCGCGAAAGGCCGCAAGCCGCCCAAGAGAGCCCGGGCGGACAAGCTGGTCGGCGCGAAAGCCAAGCCTCACAGCCGAGCTAAACCCGCAGCCAAGGTGGAGGCCGAGCCCGCAGCGAAGCCGGCCCCCGAGATTGAGGCAGCCGTCGCTTCCCAGGCCGAAGCGGTCTCGGGAGTATTCGTGGTCACCTTCAAGACCGGGACCCACCAGATGACCCCGGAGGGCGAGAAGACCATGGCGAAAGCGGAGGCGGCCGTGGGCAGTGAGCCCAAGAGGGACATCGAGCTCCACGGTCTTGCCGAGCCGACTGAGCCCGATGCAGCACGGCTGGCCGAACGGCGAGCTCAGATGATCGCTGGCCTGTTGATCAATAAGGACTCGGTCGAACCCAAGCGGATCCAGATCCGTTCCGACGTCTCCGAGAGCGGCGGCGCAAAAAAAGTCGAGATCCGGTTCCTGGGCAAGGAGTAGCTGATGAATTTGGACGACCTCATCGAGAACGCGGCGTTCGGGAAGACCGCGCCGAAACTGAGCTCGACTCTGGGGATGTATCTGAGCCCCGACACCATCTATATCGCACAGACCGACCTGAACCGGTCAGGCAAACTCGTCGTGGAGCATCTGGTGCGCATCCCGGTCCCGGTCCCGGAGGACAAGAAGGACCCCGGCACTATGACGGGCACGCTCAATACCAGCTTCCTCACAGAAAACCAGAAGCTGGGCGCACTCATCCAGCAGTCCATGTCGCAGTTCAAGTGGAGCACCAAGCACGTCATGGTCACGCTCTCCCACCACCTGGGCCTTCTGCGCTATTTCACCATGCCGGCCATTGAGCGCAGGTTCTGGAAATCGGCTGTGCCCGTGGAAGCTAAAAAACACATCCCCATCCCTTTCGAAGCCCTCAGCTACGACTACCAGTGCATCGCCCTGCCGCCGGACTCCGGCAACCGCGCCCGCCAAGGGACCTTGATCGCGGTGACCCAGAAGCAGAACCTCGCCAACATCACGGCCATGCTGCAAAGCCTCGGCCTGACCATCGCGGGCATGGAGATCGCCCCCTGCTCGACGCTCAAGCTCTGGCAGGCCCTGGACAAGAACGTCGGCGCGGGGTCGTACTGCCAGGTGCATTTCGACGGCGGCAACGTGCGCATCCTCGTGTCGGACAAGGACTTCCCGGTGTTTTTCCGCGAGGCGTTCCTTGGCGAGGAGGCCAATCTCGCGGACCAGCGCAAGCTGGACCTCGGCGGCTGCATAACCTTTGCCCAGAAACAACTGGCCGTGGGCGCTTTGAGCCAGATCGCCATCAGCGGATCGACCCCCAATCTCCCGGCGTGGAAGGACGCCTTCTCCCGCGAGTTGGGACTGCCGGTCAACATCCAGGATACCGCCGGGATGCTGGGGATCAAGAGCGGGGACTGGGGAGGTTACTCGGCCATCGGGGCCTCGCTACGTTTCCAGCTTCACAGCGCCGTGACCTTGGACTTGGGGGCGGTCGGGCGGGTCAGCGAAGATGAGAAGACCGTGGCCCGCGACATTCTGTTCGCCAGCGGCGCCGTGTCGCTGGGATTGCTGCTGATGGGACTCTTGAACCTAGGCATCTATGGGCTACGGGCCCGGGATTTTGGGGCCCTGCACCGCGACCGCCTCGTCGAGAGCGTCTTCCGCGGCAAGTCCGAGGGCGACATCGATGACATGTTCAAGAAGATGCGGACGCAGAACAATCTCACCATGGACCTCTGCGGCGTCAGCCGGGTCAAGATGATCGACATCCTCAAGGACATCGTCGACGTTCTGCCCGAGAAAGCCTTTCTCGAGAAGCTTTCGGTCAACCGACCCTTGGGCGTGGGCGCGAACGTCGTTCCGAGCCTGAACCTCAACGGCCATGCCGTCGCCGAGGACATGGCCCGCGAGCAGGACCTGGCCTCCCAGTTCCGCGACCGGCTCAGCACGAGCGCCGTCGTGAGCAAGATGTTCCCGGACATCAAGGTGACGGTGCACTCGGATACGGCCGGACTGGATTCGGGCGCCGCGCAGAATTCCAAGGCCTACATCGAGAGACTCGAAAGCCGCACGTCCTTCACCATGACGGGCGGCAAGGGGCCCTGAGCCATGGCCAAGATCGATTTCAGCCTCCTCGTCGACAAGATCCAGGACGAGATCAAGCTCATCTCCGCCACCCTCAAGGACAAGGGCAGCAATCGCTTCAGCCGCACGTTGATCACCGCCCTGGCGGTGCCCTTCGGCTGTTATGTCCTAGTGTACATGCCGGCGCAGAAGCGACTCTCCCTGGTGGACGGCGAGTTGCGGGTGGCGCGCGACGCCGCCAAGCACGCCGACACCTACAAGGACCTCAAGGACCGCCTCAACATCGCCTACGCGCAGTTGCCGTTGCCCAAGGACCGCGCCAACTTCCTGTCGGACACGGTCAGGGAGGCCCTGCGCGCCGAGGGGATCGTGGCCACCAGCGTCCAGCCGCCCAACGACGTCGAGGTGGCCGGGGGAGTCGTCCAGAGCCTGAGCATCACGATGCGCGTCAGATTCCCGGAGTTGATGGCGTTCCTGGCCCGGATGGAGTCCAGCAAGCCGTTGATCCACATCAACAGCGTGGATGTCGCGAAAAAGACCGAACAGATCGGCGTCAACGATGTCACCTGTGGCCTGAGCACCATCATCCTGCTGGAGCGGCTCTAGCATGGCAACGAAAAGTTCCGTCGGCTGGCTTATCCTGGCCTTCGCCCTGGCAGTCCCGGGCGTGCTCTTCTACCAATGGTACACGCATCTCGACCTGGAAAAGAAGCGGGCGCTCAGCACAAAGGTGCGCCTGAAGGACACGGACCTGTTCCGCAACTCGCCAAAGCAGGACAAGCTGGTCAACCCCATCGCGCCCGCAACCGCTCCTGTCGGGGCGTCCACGAGCACGGCCCCGGGCAGCGGACAGGTCGCCGCAGGGTCGCCCGTCCTGCCGAAGTCCGTCGTGCCCTCAGCCCCGGCGGCGGACGCCCCGGAAGGCCCGCAGGCTCCCGCGACCCCCGCCGCCAACCCCTTCCAGGCTTGGCGGGACCCCACCCTCTCCCCACACGACCTCGTGGAGATCGAACGCTTGGAACTGGAGAAGCAACTCGCCCTCCAGGAACTCAAGGACCGCGCGCTCAACGGGCCGAAGGCGCCGCCCAGACCGCCGCCGGTTCTGATAGAGAAGCTGATCGACCTACAGGGGATCGTATCCGTCGAAGGCGGGAACAAGGCCATCGTCAACAACGACATGGTCGCCGAAGGAGACGTGGTGAAGACCAAAGCCGGACCGGTCAAGGTGTTGCGCATCACCATCCAGAAAGTGATTTTCGCTTACAAGAACAAGACCTTTTTTAAAGCCGTGAACCGGTGACGCCGGGAGGGACAACATGATTACCCATCAACGCAGACCGAGTTTCGTCCGAGGCGCGCTGGCGTGGGCGCTGGTCTCCACTCTCATCGCCGGGACCGTCCCTCCGGTGCGGGCGCAGCGGCGCCGCGGCGAACCCGAGGCCAATGCGCAGTTCCAGCAGCAGTTGTCGGGCGGAGGGCAAGCCACGGGTGGAAGCGGAGCACCCATCGACGGCACCCCGACCACGGAGACCCCGGCCGCGCCCGAAGCCTCATCGCCGCGCAGCGTGCAGGGAGTCCAGATCGGGACCTCCGCCCCCGCGCGTCCGGCCCCGGCAGCCGCGACCTCGCCCCTGGAGACTCGGGTGACCGTGCGCGTCAAGGGCGCGCCGCTGGAGACCTTCCTCGACACCATCCAGGCCCAGGCCCACGTCAACTTCATCGTATCGGAAGGCCTAGAAAGCAAGCGCGTGACCGCTTTCCTACAGAACGTCACCGTGGCCGAAGCCTTGCAGGTCCTCCTGGAGATCAAGGGCCTCACCTACCAACAGATCGGCCACAGCCACACCTACATCGTAGCTCCGCGGTCCAAGACCGTGGAGAACCTCATCACGCGCATCTACACGCTCAACTATGTCCCGTTGATTCCGTTGGGGGGGATGGCCAACGACATCGCAGCCATCACGCCGGCCTCCAACGCGGGGACGGGCGGGAGCGGCTCCTTCTCTCAAGGGATGACGAACACGAACTCCAACCCGACGGCCAACAGCGGCGCCCAGCAGGCCGCCGGCGGCACAGACAACTTGGTGCCCATCGTGCCAGTCCTCAAGAGCGTTTTGAGCAAGAACGGACAGGTGGCCCTGGAGCCGAGGACCAACTCCCTGGTCGTCACCGACATCCCGGAGGTCTTCCCCCAGGTCGAGCAGATTATCGCGGAGCTCGACCGAAAGGCTCCCCAGGTCATGATTGAAGCCCAGATCGTGGAGATCGATTCCAGCCGCACCCGCGACATCGGATTCGAATGGGGCTCGGCGGACGGGCAATTGGCCCAATTCACGGGCGGCCAGCGCGACACCACCTTCCCTCTGAACCTGGGAACGAACCTCTCCAACACGCACTTCTTCGACCCCTTCGTCCCGGGCGTCTCGACCTTGCTCAGCCCGCTCTCTGCGAACTCGGCTACCACGGCGACCTCACTCATCGCGCCCAATTACGTCGTCGGGAACCTGCGCTCGTCCCTGCTCGACCTGACCTCCCTGCAGATCACCCTGCGGGCCCTGGTCGCCCGCTCCGAAGCGCGGTTCTTGGGCAAGCCCAAGATCCTGACGCTGAACAACAAGCCGGCCATCATGCAGATCGCGACCGACCAGGCCGTGGGCCGCCAGCTCTCCACTTCCGGGGGCGGCTCCGGCGTCACCACGCAGGTCTCCCAGGCGGAGCGCATCACGACCGGCCTCGTCCTGAAAGTGACGCCGCAAATCAACAAAGAAGGCTATATCACCATGCTGATCCAGCCCAGCTATACGGACGCCCAGGTCTCGCCCATCTCCACGCAGGCCGACCCGGTCTATGACCCGGTCACCCGGGGGGCCTCGACCTTGGTTCGCGTGCGCAACGGGCAGACCTTGGTCATCGGCGGCCTCCTGCAGTCGACCGAATCCAAGGTGGTGCGCAAGGTGCCCCTACTGGGCTACATCCCGCTCATCGGATGGTTCTTCACCAGCTCGGAGGATCTGCGCAAGAACACGGACCTGGTCGTGTTCCTGACGCCGACGATCGTGAGCGACTAAGGCCGTCGCACCCTTGACAACCGCTTCCAGTCCGCTATACTTGCTGTACGCGAACAGTCCATAGGGTGAGCCATGTCCGATAAGCCGGAACTGCCCGAAATCCTCGTCGCCAGCGGCGTCATCACGCCCGACCAGCAGCAGAAGGCGTCCCGGGTGGCGGCCTCCTCGAAGTGCTCCTTCGGCGAGGCAGCGGTCAAGCTGGGGTTCGCCACGGACGAGACCATCGCCATCGCCATCTCCAAGCAGTTCGGCGTTCCCTACGCCTCGCGCGAGAACAAGATCCTCAAGGTCGAGAAGGGCCAGAACCTCGAGCGCATCGTCTCCGAGTCCTACGCCCGGGAGCACTGCGTCCTGCCCCTGTTCCTCGACGAGGGGGTCCTCGCGGTCGCCATGACCAACCCTGAGGACATGATGCTGCTGGACAACCTCAAGCTCCTCACCACGGGGCTGGAGATCCAGTCCTTCGTGGCCACGCGCGCGCAGATCCTCAAGGCCATCGACGAGTTCTACACCGGCGGCGGCGGCATGATCGAGAAGTCCATGGCCTCGGCCACCGTGAGCGCCGACGAGGTGCAGGAGGTGGAGAGCAGCAGCGATACCCGGGTCGACCTCGACCAGATGGTGCGGGGTGCTGAGGGTGCGCAGATCGTCTCGCTGGTCAACGCCATCCTCAAACAGGCCATCTCCGAGCGCTGCTCGGACATCCATCTGGAGAGCTATGACGAGCGCGTGATGCTGCGCTTCCGCATCGACGGCGTCCTCTATGAGCGCATGGCGCCGCTGAAGAAGGACTTCAACGGCGTGATCTCGCGCATCAAGATCCTCTCCAAGCTCGACATCGCGGAGCGCCGCCTGCCTCAGGACGGGACTTTCTCCATCAAGGTGCAGAACCGCAACATCGACCTACGCGTCTCCATCTGCCCGACGGTGTTCGGGGAGAAGGTCGTCATGCGTGTCTTGGACAAGGGCGCCGTCGAGCTCAACATCGACAAGATCGGCTTCGAGCCCCGCCAGAAGGAGGACTTTCTGACCGGGGCGCACCGTCCCCACGGCCTGCTCTTCCTGACCGGACCCACCGGCTCCGGCAAGACCACCACGCTCTACTCCGTCCTCAACACCATCAAGAGCCCCGAGCTCAACTTCATGACCATCGAGGATCCCGTCGAAATCAAGATGGCGGGGCTCAACCAGGTCCAGGTGCGGGCCAACATCGGGCTCACCTTCGCGGCGGCCCTGCGCTCGTTCCTGCGCCAGGACCCGGACGTCATCCTGGTCGGCGAGGTGCGCGACCAGGAGACGGCCCAGACGTGCCTGCGCGCCGCCCTGACCGGCCACTTGGTGCTCTCGACCCTGCATACCAACGACGCGCTCTCCGCGGTCGTACGCCTCATCGACCTCGGCATCGAGCCGTTCCTGCTCTCCAGCAGTCTCGCGGTGATAGCCGCGCAGCGCCTGGTACGCAAACTCTGCCCGCACTGCAAGAAGTCTTTCCAGCCGGACACCAAGGACGTGGAGATGTGCATCCGGGAGTCTCTGCTCAACCCGCCTCCCGACCCGGCCAAGATCACCTTCTTCGAGCCCCGGGGCTGCGACAAGTGCGCGCGCACCGGCTACGCCGGCCGCACCGCCATCTACGAGGTGTACCTGATCGTGCCGGAGATGCGCGAGATCATCTACAAGTATGGCGGCGACCTCGCCCGGCTCAAGGATGCCGCTGTCCGGGCCGGGATGTGGACCCTGCGCGCCAGCGGTTGGCGCAAGGCCATCGCAGGCGTGACCTCCCTGGATGAGATCCTGGGCGTCACCATCGAAGAATAGGATCGAAGGCGTCGAACCAGCCTTACGGGAACCTTCCCTTGCGCGCCCGCGATTATCAAAATTCACAATATTTACATTGACAAAACTATCTGCCCCTGTTAAACTTTCAATGAAATGGGCCGCTTCAATTACACTGTCCAAGACGGTAAAGGCGAGACGACCTCAGGCACTCTGGAGGCAGGCGACGAGAACGAGGCCATAGCCGCCCTCCAGGGCAAGGGCTATTTCATCCTCTCGATCGCCGCCGCACGCTCCGCGCAGGCCTCCGCGGGCAAGTCGCCTGCCGGCGGCAAAGTCGGCGCGCGTGACCTCATCTTCTTCGCCGAGCAGTTGGCCACGCTCCTCAACGGCGGCGTGCCCCTAGTGCGAGCCCTGTCGCTGCTGGGCGAGCACGCCCAATCCAAGAACCTGCACCTCGCCCTGGCGCAAGTGACCAAAGACGTGGCCGGGGGCATCGCCCTGTACAAGGCTCTGGAGCGCCATCCCCAGTCCTTCGACCACCTCTGGGTCTCCTTGGTCCAGGCCGGCGAGATGGGCGGCCAGCTCCCCAAGGTACTCAAACAGATCGCCACCTACACGAGCGCCCAGGACGAGCTCAAGGGGAAGATCATCACGGCCATGGCCTACCCGGGCGTGCTGTGCGCCATCTCCATGAGCGTGCTGGCCTTTTTCATCATCAAGATCGTGCCGGTCTTCGCTGACATCTTCAAGCAGTTCGGACTCAAGCTCCCGCCCCTGACCCTGATCATCATCATGGTGTCGAACCTCCTCGTGCACCATCTGGCCTCCATCATCGTCGTGTTGGTGGTCCTCTGGTTCACCTGGAGCGCCTACGTCTCGACCGAGCCCGGGCAGGTCACCAAATGGAACATGATCTTCAGCGTGCCCTTCTTCGGCTCTTTCGCCAAGAACATGATGGTGGAGCGCCTGCTGACCACCCTATCGACCTTGATTGAGAGCGGCGTTAGCATCCTCAACGCCATCTCGGTCTTGGAGGGGGTCTTCCAGAGCAACATCATCTTCCAACGCCTGCTGCGCTCGGTCAAGAACGACGTAGCCAGCGGGAAGTCCATCTCCGCAGCCTTCCGCAGGACCGGGGTCCTGCCGCCGCTGGTAACCGAGATGATGTTCATGGGTGAAGAGTCCGGCAAGCTCCCGGACATGCTGGTGACTTTGTCGGCCTTCTACCGCGAACAGATTGAGCAGTTCACTCGGCGCTTCACTGCAATCATCGACCCCATCCTGGTGGTGGGCATCGGCGGCGTGGTCGGCGTCATCATCCTGGCGGTGTTCCTGCCGATATTCAAACTCTCCACCATGGGCGCCGGGGGGGGCAAATAATGGGGGTACGCACCATGTCCTGCGGACGCCGAGGCTTCACGCTGGTCGAGCTTATGGTCGTGGTCATGATCGTCGGGATTCTAGCCGCCCTCGCGATACCGAAATACCTCAAAAGCGTGGAGATGACCAAGGCGGACTCGGGCGCGGCCCAGTTGAAGATGGTGGGCGCGGCCGCCCGCATGTACGCCATCGACCACTCCGGCAATTATGCGACGGGAGCGCAGATCACCACGACCTGCAATTCGGCGACTTGCACCGCCGGGAAGGGAGGATCTTACCCCGCCTGCGACCTGGTCGCCTGCAAATACCTGCCGTTCAACGACTATTCCAACATGGCCTGGCAAGTCGCGACCGCGGGCAACGGCACCAGCCCCGGGTCTTGCCCCCTGACAGGCGCGGGCAGCGCGACCAATCTCGTGGCTTGCGCCGTGCGCGGGTCAGCGGCTTCCGCTCCGTACAACAGTTGGGGCTACACCATGGACGTCAACGGCGTCGTCACCTGCTACCCGAGCGGTACCACCACTTGCTCGGACGCATCCGATCCGCCGCTGCCGTCCCAGTAGGCCCCGCCGTGAGACAGGAGGCGGCATGAAGGTCCGGCAAGGCTACACGCTCGTCGAAGTGGTCGTAGCCATGTTGCTCTCCGCGGTCATGATCACCTCGGTCTTCACGGTGGCCTTGAGCAACAAGCACGGCGGGTTGATGCTGGACAGCAAGTTGGCCGCAGGCAACGCCGCCCAAACCGTCGTCAAGATGCTCGGCAATTATGTGACCGCCGACCCGACTCAGACCTTCGTTGCGGGCCCGACCTGCGTTCCAGGCCCGAACCCGCCCTGCACCCCGGGGCCGGCCTCGTGGTCCGTCACCGGCTATTACTACACGGACAGCCAGGGCAGCGCCTGGGCGCTCTGGCCGGGATCTCATACCATCACCGGCTCCGCAAACAACCCAGGAGGGCTGTTGCCCACGATGCCGAATGGCTCGGTGACCTATTTCGTCGCTTGGCCGGCGGGGTGTTCCATGTCGTTCCCGCTCCCTCCCAGCTGCACGCCCTCGATGAACGTCACGGTGAATTGGCCAAGCCCATGAAAACCAGGCTCGGCTTCACGCTGGTCGAGCTCGTCATCGCGCTGACCTTGAGCGCCTTCGTCCTGGTGGGCATCGTCGGAGTGACGTCCCAGATGATGCGCTACCAGATGGAAGGCGGCGGGAAAAGCAATAACACGAGCAATGTGCTGATGAGCCTCGACAGCATGGTCAGAGATCTTCAGGGGGCCAACGTGCTGTACTGCCCCTCCAATATCGGCGTCGATCACACCCCCTCGGGCGGGGCCAGATGCACTCAGAACACCTCCACGGTCCTCAGCGGCTGCATCGACTACAGCTTGAACACGGTGTATGGGGTCAATGGAGGCCCCATCGACGGAAACGCTGCCCAAGTAAAATCGTTTTATTACTGCGTCTGGCCGGCGGCCAGCACTCCTACGGGGACCCCCTGGCTGCTGCACTACTCCCAGGGCCCGGGCGCGACGACCGGGGCCAATGCCTCATGCCCCATCAGCCCCGCTCCGAATTGCGGCACAGGAGCCTATGACGTCGTGGCCCAAAACGTCTACCCCATCGCCGGCGGCGCCAGTCCCTACTATTTCGCGCGCGCCAACGACGTTAACGGGGTGCAGCTGCTCTTCCAAGTCGGGGCCAGCACCAGCGCCACCTCTCCATTGCAGACCACGACGTACCAACTCATCAACACCAAGATCCCCATCACGAGGACCTATACGGACACTATCGACTGAAGGATGAAGCTGATGAAGAAAATGACGGGCAGCGTGCTGGTCCAGGTCCTCATGACCGCGGTCATAGTCTCCATCATCGCGGCCGGGATGATGAATCTGCTCCTGCTGCGAGCCACGGCCATCAAGCACGCCCAAGGCGGCGCCGCCGGCAACGCGGCCGTGAACTCGGGGCTGGACGCAATCCTGGCCTCCTGGAGCGTGCACGACACCAGTTGCTACAATTCGGTCCCAGGTTACACAGGCGGCTCAGCGGCTTCCCCGCCCGGCAACTGCAGCTGCAGCTATATATCTAGCGATGGGAAAACGACCATCACCGTCACTGGCACCGCGCCGAATTGCGCCCTGGCAATCAGCGCAACCCCGCCCCCTTGATCCCGCGCCAACTTATCACCACCGCCGACGACTTCGGCGCCAGCCTGGAAGTCAATGCGGCCGTCATCCAGGCCCACCGGGAAGGCGTCCTAAACTTCGCCAGCCTCATGGTCGACGCCCCGGCCGCGGCCGAAGCCGCCGCGGCGGCCCGCTCTTGTCCAGGCCTTGGCGTGGGCGTGCACCTCGTGCTCTGCGAAGAGGACCCTGCGGCCTGGGGCCTGCGCCTGGTCGGTGACGGGCAGGCCAGAGGCAGGGTCGAAGCCCTGATGTGCGGCCAAGTCGAGCGCTTCCTGGCCCTGGGACTGGTCCCGACGCATCTCGACAGCCATTTCAACGCCCACGTCCACCCTGCGGTATTCCCGGCGGTCCTGCGCCTGGCGAGGCGCTTCGCCATCCCCCGCATCCGCTGGCCCGCCGGCGAGTTGGGCCCGAGCCTGGCCTATGCCTGGACTCATTGGCGCGCCGTCCTGACCGGCTCGCCGGTGCCGGACCGCAGCCCCGCGCCCGTCGGGCGGCAATTGCTGCTCTCCGGCGCCTACGGCGCCCTGAGGCTGGCGTTGCGATGGCGGAGCGATGACCTGAGCCTCACTCAGGCTTTTGGCATGCTGCACTCCGGGATGATGACGGAGGACTACGTGGTCTGGCTCCTGCGCCGCCTGCCGCGAGGCGTCACCGAGATCTACTTCCACCCTTCTTCGGAGCCGGCCTCCGGCGACGCCGGGCCGACGCCCACCCACCGCAGCTCGGCCGAACTGCTGACCCTGCTTAGTCCCCGGGTGAGACAGATCCTTCAGGAAGAGGGCATCCGGCTGGTGCCGGCCCGCTAGCGCGCCGGCGCCGGTCCCACGCATAGACGGCAAACCCCGCCGTGGCCCAGGCCAGTTCGCGCACGTGGCGCACCAGGCCGAAGGCCAAGCCTTTGCTCGCAGATAGGCCCAGCCCAGCAAAAATGGCCGTCTTGCCCGCCTCCTGGGTCCCGATTTTTGCCGGGACCATGATGAAAATCGAGTCCACCAGAACCGAGAGGACTTCCACGGAGAGGGCCGTGAGCGCGTCCATGCGGATTCCCAGGAAGTGGCAGATGACCAGCACCTCCCAGGCTCCCCAGGCGAAGCCCAGGAGGAAGAACAGCGTCGAGAGGGCGAAACGGCCGGGGTTCTCGCGCAGATAGCGCGCCGTCTGATCGCGCAGGCCGGCCAGCGGGTCGCGCAGGCCCACGAGGTAAACCCCGTCGCGGCGCCGGGCGCAGAATCCCGCCATGCCCGCGCCGACCAGGATGATGATGGACGCGCAGGCCCCCAGGCCGGCCCACACCTGCCTGCCGGAAAGGAACCCCAGACGCAGGGGAATGAGCACGAGCAGACCGATCATGGCGAAGCAGGCCTGCCCCAGCGATTGGGCGAACTTAGCCACCACCACGCTGGAGTTGCGCGCCTCGGCCGGAAGATAACCTCCCAGCATCCCGGGCCGGATGATCTCTCCGGCGATGGTGGCGCTGGGCGTGAGGTAGTTGACCCCGTCACCGGCCACGCGGACGCGCACCAACTGCCAGAACGGCACGCGCGTCGCATCCGCCTCGGCGAAGGCATAGCGCCAGCCCACGGCGTTAAGGAGATGGTCGCAGAGCTGCATAGGCAGGATGATGACGAATCCCCAGCCGACCCGACAGACCAGCCCCCAGACCGCCGCTGGCTCGAACTTCCAGAGCAGCGCGGCCAGAGTAAGCAATCCGATGGCGAGGATGATGCGCTCGAAATGCTTCATGGCAGAGGCTTGAGCCCGGTCAGGGCTCGACCGCCACCGGCGTATCGGGGAGCGCCGCCCCCGAAGGGCAGGCGTTCTCCTCCGCCACAGCAGGAGGCGCGGTCCTTACAGGCTCCAGCCGTCCCTTGGGCAGGACCCGGTAGAGCTGCCCGCGCCAGAGCACCGCGCCTGGCGCGAAGCCGGAGAGCCACGCTCCAAAGGACAGCCACTCGCTCAAAGGCAAGCAAGCCAGCGCGGCCAGGCGCTGCCGCTGTCCGCCCAGGCGCTGGATGGCGGCGGTGGCCAGAGCCTTGGTGAACAGGAGGCCCGCGGCGAGAGCCGCCAGACGCGGGTCCCAACCGAAGATCAGCAGGGTCAGCGTGGCCAGAGAGAATCCGTGTAGGAGGAAGGATCCGCAATAGCCGGCCGGGTTGCACAGGCGCACCGTGCGCTGCCAGCGGACCTGGTGGCGGAAGATCTCGGAGAACCGGGGGGCGTCCGGCGGCACGGACTCGACTACGATGTCTGCGAACCTGATCAGGGACCCGGCCCTCTCCACCATTTTTCCCAAGGCGAAATCGTCCGCCAGATGGTCGGCCAGGGCGCCGAACCCTCCGGCTCGGTCGAAGACGCGGCGGCGCACCAAAGTGGCCGCGCCCATGGCGAAACGGAGGCCGGCCGCCCCGGCCAGCAATGCTTGGGGCAGGAAGTGCGCGTTGACGCAGAGCTCCTCCAGCGCTCCCCAGAGGCCGCGCGCCTCGGCGCAGCGATAGAAACATGTGACCAAGCCCACCCGCGGGTCGGCTAGCGGGGCCACGCAGCGCCGCAAGAAGTCCCGCGACACGCGGATGTCGGAATCCGAGAGCAACAGCAGGCCGTGCTTGGCCAGGGGATAGGCGTTGGCGATATTGTTGATCTTCGGGTTGCATCCCAAGCGGCCATCGGAGACGACGACGTCGATGTCACGACCCGGCCGGTCGCGACGCAGACGGGCCACCACCAAAAGGGCCGGGTCGTCAGGAGAGGCCACCGCGAAGAGCAACTGCAACTGGGGGTAGTCTTGATCGCAGAAACTGACCAAGTTCTCGTAAAGGCCCCGATCCGCCCCTTTGAGAGGCTTAAGGATGGTGACGGGGGGAAGGTCCCCGGGCAGAGCCTGCCGCCGGCGCAGGAGCGCGGCGGCGGCGGCCACGGTGGCCAGGGCGAAGGCTCCAGCAAAGGCGGCCGTGACGCAGGCGAGCCAGACCACGACCGCCTTGCCGGCCACATAGGCGGCCAGAAGGAACAAAATGAGCAATCGCCAGTCCATCAGGCTACCACCGATTCCCGGGAATAATCGTGGCCCGCGCAGACGGCGCAGGAGCTCTCCCGGCGAGGCGTCCGGCCGCCCAGATAACGCAGGAACTCACGCCCTTCGCGCAGGCGGCGGCGGCGCTCCTCGGGGTCCCGGGCCATGCGTACCAGCATGCGCCAGATCGGCGTGGGCCGCGCATAGAACCGCGCATAGAACCGCTTGACCCCGGCCTGGATGTCGGCGGCGGAAAGGTCGGGGTAGGACAACGCGCAGGACTGGGTCCCGTCGTTGCGCACCAGGCTGCCAGAATCGTACCACTTGTTGGCCATGGCCTCTCGATAAAGTTCTGTGCCCGGATAAGGGGCGGCCAGCGAGACCTGGATAGTGTCGATGTCGAGGCGGCAGGCGAAACGGATGGACTCGGTGATGGTCTCCCTGGTCTCGCCGGGCAGGCCCAGGACGAAGGTCCCGTGCACGAGTATGCCCAACGTCCGGCAATTGCGCGAGAACTCCTCCGCCACGTCCAGGCGCAGGCCCTTCTTGATGTTGTCGAGGATCTGCTGATTGCCAGACTCGTAACCTACCAGGAGCAGACGCAGTCCGTTCTCCTTGAAGATCCTGAGGTACTCATAGGGGACGTTGGCGCGCGCGTTGCAGGACCAGGTGAACCCGAGCTTGCCCAGGCCGCGTGCGATCTCGGCGGCGCGGGGCAGGTCAGTGGTGAAGGTGTCGTCGTCGAAAAAGAACTCCCTGACCTGGGGGAAGAGTCCCTTGGCCCGGGCCATCTCGGCGATCACGCTGGCGGCACTGCGGGCTCGATAGGTGCGGCCGCCCACGGTCTGCGGCCAAAGACAGAACGTACAGCGCGCCGGGCAGCCGCGGCCGGTATAAAGCGAGAGATAGGGATGCTGGAGGTATCCGATATAGTAGTTCTCCGCCTTCAGGTCCCGCTTGTAGATGTCCAGCACGCTCGGCAAGGTATCCATGTCCTTGATGAGTTCGCGGTCGGGGTTATGGCGGATGGCGCCGTCCTGCTGGAAGCTGATCCCCGCGACCTGGGAGAGGGGTTTGCCCTGGGCAATCTCGAGCAGAGAGTAGTCGAATTCCTCGCGGGCCACGAAGTCGAGCGCCGGAGCGGCACGAAGGGATTCTTCGGCCAGGACGGCCACATGGGCCCCGACGAACCCGACCCTCATGTCCGGATAGGCGCGCTTGAGGATCTCGGCGACCTGGACGTCGTTGGAGAACGAGGGGGTGGAGGTATGGATGACGCAGAGTTCGAAGCCCTTGGCCATCTGGAGGACCTGTTCGACGTTGAGGCCGTCCGCCGGAGCGTCGATGAGCTTGGAGTTGGCGATCAAAGCCGCAGGCTGGGCCAGCCAGGTCGGGTACCAGAAGGAACGGATCTCACGGCAGGCCTGGTAGCGCGACCCTGCGCCCCCGTCGAATCCGGCGTAAGAGGGGGGGTTCAGGAACAGCGTCCGCGATGTGGCCATTAGATCTCTTCCGGCTGGGGCAAAATCGTGAATTTAATAGATTTTATCAAAATTTCTCATGGATAACAACGAGCATTTCTGATAAACTAAAACCATGCTCCCGTGGCTGGCCGTCGGACTCATCGTCGCAGCCCAAATCGACGCCGCGCCCAAGGAGCGCGGCTGGAATTGGCGAGAGACCATCTCTCCCCACTTCGCGGTGGAGCATGAGATGCCTTGGACGCCCCCGGGCTTCGTCATGAACCTGGAGCGGGTGCATAGCCGGCTGCGCATGGACCTGGGGATGTTCTCTCCGTGGATGGCCAAGGAGCGCATCAAACTCTACCTCTACAAGGATTCCCCGTCCTATTTGTCGGGCGAGTTCAAGCCGCCGTCTTGGTCCAACGGCTTGGCCCTCTACGAGCTCAAGGCCGTAGCCGTGCCGGACAATCCAGACCGCAAGGCCTTGCTGCGCGTCATCAGGCACGAGACCACGCACCTGCTCTTCGAGGGGTACTGGCATGAAACCGGAAAGGAGCCTCCCTCCTGGCTCAACGAGGGCCTCGCCATGATGGAGGAAGACGACACTCCCGAGAATCCGGAGCGCTCGCCCTGGTTTCAGAACATGGTGCTCTCCAAGCCGAGCTCCTTCCTGCCCATGGAGCAGTTCTTCGCCGTGAACCCAGCCAAGGACCTGAATAACTCGACGATCGTCGGGGACTTCTACGTGCAGGCCTACTCGATGGTGTACTTCCTTTACCGTGGCCACCAGCGCCTGCAGTTCAAGAATTTCTGTGCGCAGCTGCGCGACGGTCGGGGCTTGGAGCAGAGCCTATGGCTCGCCTATCGCTATCACGGCCTCTCAGCTCTGGAAAAGGACTGGCGGCGCTGGCTGAGCCGCTCGGAGCTGCGCAACAAGGTGGCGGCGGTCCTAGCCGAGACGCCGCCCCAGACTCAATCTGATAGGAGCAAGTCCAAGGACCGCTTCGCGCCGCATGGCTTCACGCCCATGAAGGGCTTCAAGTCCCTGCGCGAATAGGACCGCTCAGGTATCGTCCCGTGTAAGAGGCGGCGCTGCGTGCGACCTCCGCGGGCCGGCCGCAGGCCACGACCTCTCCGCCGCCGTCCCCGCCTTCCGGCCCCAGGTCCACGATCCAATCCGCTTGGCGGATGACTTCGAGGTTGTGCTCGATGACCAGCACCGTGTTGCCGCCCGAGACCAGGCGATGGAGCACCTCCAGGAGCTTGTCCACGTCCGCAAAGTGCAGACCCGTGGTCGGCTCGTCGAGGATGTAGAGGGTCCGGCCCGTGGCCCGGCGGCAGAGCTCGGCCGCGAGTTTGACACGCTGGGCCTCGCCGCCGGACAGGGTGGTGGCGCTCTGCCCCAGGGCGATGTAGCCCAGGCCCACGTCCGAGAGTGTTTGGAGGGTGCGGCAGATGGACGGATGGGCCGAGAGGAAGCCCAGACCCTCCTCCACGCTCATGGCCAAGAGCTCAGCGATGCTCTTGCCCTTGTAGCGCACGGTGAGCGTCTCCTCATTGAAGCGCGCGCCGTGGCATTCGTTGCATTGGACGTAGACGTCGGGCAGGAACTGCATGGAGATGCACAGAGTCCCGTCGCCCTGGCAGTTTTCGCAGCGGCCGCCCTTGACGTTGAAGGAGAAGCGGCCCGGCTTGTAGCCGCGAGCCTTGGACTGGGGCAGCAGCGCGTAGAGCTCCCGGATGGGGGTCCAGAGGCCCGTGTAGGTAGCCGGATTGGAACGAGGGGTGCGGCCGATCGGGGACTGGTCCACCACGATGACCTTGTCGAGCTGTTCTGCGCCCAGGATGGCCCGGTGCGTGCCCGGCTCGTCCTTGGCGCCGTAGAGTTTTCGGGCCAGGGCCTTGTAGGCCACCTCATGGACCAAGGTGGACTTGCCCGAGCCGGAGACGCCGGTCACGCAGACCAGCAGCCCGAGCGGGATGTCCACGTCGATATTCTTGAGGTTGAATTGCCGCGCGCCCTTGATGAGCAGATGGCCGCTCGGCTCGCGCCGGGGCGGACGGACTCCCGGTGCGACCTGGCCGCTCAAATAGGCCCCCGTGAGGGACTTGGGCTCGGACAAGATATCCTGCAATGTCCCCTGCGCCACCACAGCGCCGCCGTGCACGCCCGCGCCCGGCCCCAGGTCCACGATCCAGTCCGCGCTGCGGATGGTCTCCTCATCGTGCTCCACGACGACCAAGGTATTGCCCAGATCTCGCAGGCGCTTCAAAGTCGCCAGAAGGCGCGTGTTGTCGCGGGGATGCAGGCCGATGGAAGGCTCATCGAGCACGTAGAGGACCCCGGTGAGTCCCGAGCCTATCTGGGTGGCCAGATGGATGCGCTGGGCCTCGCCGCCGGCCAAAGTCTCGGAGGCTCGGTCCAAGGTCAGGTACTCCAAGCCCACGGAGCTCAGGAACTCCAGGCGGTTGTGAATTTCCTTGAGCACCTGCTTGGCGATGGCCCTCTGGCTCTCGTCCCAGGCCTGGGCGGCGAAAAAATCCCGGGCTTTAGCCACGGAAAGGCGCGTCAGTTCCGAGATGCTCCGGCCCCCGACCTTGACGGCCAGGGACTCGGGCTTGAGCCTGGCTCCGGCGCAAGCGGGGCACAGCCTCTTGCGCATGAAGCGGTCCGTGATGGCGCCCTTGACGAAATCAGACTCGGTCTCCGCCACCCGACGTTCCAGGTTGTGGATCACGCCTTCGAAATCCTGGTCGTTCTTGGCCCAATAGGGCTTGTAGGTCCCGCCGCCGTAGAGTACGATCTGGCGCTGTTTCTCCGGAAGGTCCTTCCAGGGCCGGCCCCGATCGATGCCCTGTTGGCGACAGACCTGCTCGAGAATCTCCGTATAGTATCCGGACCAGGAACGCTTCCAGCGGTTGGTGCGCGTGGTGACGGGATCGGCCCAGGCGGTGAGCGCGCCCTCGGCAATGGAGAGGCCGGGGTCGGCCACGACCAACTTAGGCTCCACCTCGGTCTTGTGCCCGAGGCCGCCGCAGTCAGGACAGGCGCCATACGGGGAATTGAAGGAGAAGAGGCGCGGCTCGAGCTCTGGCAGGCTCACCCCGCAGTCCGGGCAGGCGTGGTGCTCGCTCATGAGGCTGCCCGCCTTGGGGTTGCCGGCCGGCTCGACCCGGACCAAGCCTTTGGATTCCTTGAGGGCGAGCTCCACCGAGTCGGCCAGGCGTTGCCGCTCGTCGGCAGAGATCTTCAATTTATCCACGAAGAGTTCGATGGTATGCTTCTGGTAGCGGGACAGCTTGGGGATGGAGTCGAGGTCCAAAGACTTGCCGTCCACGCGCACGCTCACGAAGCCCGAGCGCTTGAGCCTTTTGAAAAGGTCCTCGTAGGTCCCGGTGCGGCCGCGGACCAGAGGCGAGTAGATGACGACGGAGGTCCCTTCGTGTTCGCGCAGGACCGTGGTGACGATGGACTGCGCCGACTGCTTCTTGATGCGCTTGCCGCACTCGGGACAGTGCGGGGTTCCGACGCGGGCGTAGAGCAGGCGCAGGTAATCGTAGATCTCCGTGACCGTGGCCACGGTGGAACGCGGGTTGCGCGAGGGGTTGCGCTGCTCGATGGAGATGGCGGGCGAGAGGCCCTCGATCAAGTCCACGTCTGGCTTGTCCATCATCTCCAGGAACTGCCGGGCGTAGGCGGAAAGGCTCTCCACGTAGCGGCGCTGGCCCTCCGCATAGAGGGTGTCGAAGGCCAATGACGACTTGCCCGAACCGGAGAGCCCGGTGAACACGATGAGCTTGCCGCGCGGCAGCGTCAGGCTGATGTTCTTGAGGTTGTGCTGACGCGCGCCGCGGATGACGATCTTGTCCATGGGCCTATGGATAGATTGTACCGAATTCGCGCCGCGCCGGGAACTTTTCGCGGTCCTGGTCGTATGAAGGGTATGATCGGACTAACGCTCAACTGTGACGAAGCCCTGCTGCGCAAGCTCGAGAGCGCGCGCTCCGTGCTCCGGCACAAGCACCCAGCCGGCCGACTGGAGGACATCTTCGCCGAGGCCTTAGACTTCCTGCTCGACAGGGAAGACCCTGAACGCCGCCTGGAAAAAAAGCGCCGTCTCAAGCGCAAACCGCCGCCCCGAGCGGCCGACATCGAAAGCCGCCGCATCCCGCAATGGGTCAAGGACGAGGTCTGGGCCAGGGATGGGGGGCAGTGCGCGTTCACCCCACCCGGCGGCACGCGCTGCCCCGAGCGGGACGGGCTCGAGTTCGACCACATCATGCCCTGGGCCTTGGGTGGGAGGTCGCATGACCCCAGGAACATCAGGCTGTTATGTCGGGGCCACAATCAGATGCTCGGCCGCCAGATGTTCGGGGGAGACGTGCCCCAGACCCGGCCGCCGTAGGGGTTATCGGGAGGCGGCCGGCATATTGTAGCGCGAGAGCACCGTGTCCTTGCGCTCGGCCTCGACCGGTTCGGGGAAGTCCAAAGTGTAGTGCAGGCCGCGGGACTCGCGGCGCGCCATGGCCGACTGGATGACGGCCGTGGCCACCACCGCGATGCTGCGCAGTTCGATGAGGTCCGGCGTCAGCAGGAAGTCCCAGTAATACTGCTCGATCTCACGGTTGAGCAGCTGCATGCGGTTCAAAGCCCGCTCCAGACGTTTCTGAGAGCGCACGATGCCCACGTAGTTCCACATGAGACGGCGGACCTCGTCCCAGTTCTGCTCGATGACCACGGCTTCGTCGGACTTGACCGCTCGGCCGGGGCTCCATTCCGGAGGCACCGCGAAGTCCGGCCGGGGCCACAACTCCGGCCGGCGCTCCAGCAACCGGTAGAGCCGGTGGGCGAACACGCAGCACTCCAGCAGCGAGTTGGAGGCCAGCCGGTTGGCGCCGTGCAGACCCGTGTGCGCCACCTCGCCCACGGCGAAGAGCCGGGGGATGGTGGTCGCGGCGTCCGCGTCGGTCTGCACCCCGCCGCAGAAGAAATGCGCGGCCGGGACCACTGGGATGGGAGCGACAGCCATGTCGATGCCGAAAGCGCGACACTTCTCGTAGATGTTGGGGAAGCGCGCGCGCAGGGCCTCGGCGCTCATGTGCGTCATGTCCAGAAACACGCACTCCTCGCCCGTGCGTTTGAGCTCCGAATCGATGGCGCGGGCCACGATGTCGCGCGGCGCGAGCTCTTTATGTGGGTCGTAGTCGGCCATGAAGGCTCGACCCCGGCGGTCCACCAGACGGCCGCCCTCGCCGCGCAGGGCCTCGGAGATGAGGAAAGACTTGGCCTGAGGGTGATAGAGGCAGGTCGGATGAAACTGAACGAACTCCATGTTGGCCAAGGTCGCGCCGGAGCGCCAGGCCATGGCCATGCCGTCGCCCGTGGCCACGTCCGGGTTGGTCGTGTAGATGTAGACCTTGCCCGCTCCGCCTGTGGCCAGAACCGTGGCCCGAGCCGTGAAGGTGTGCACCTCGCCTGTGGCCCGCTCCAGGGCGTAGGCCCCGCAGCAGACGCCGCGGTTGTCCCGGATGAGGTTAACCGCGATATGGCCTTCGAAGAGCCTGACACTGCGGTCCGCCCGGCAGCGCTCCAGGAGAGCCCGAATGACCTCAGCGCCCGTGATGTCGCCCGCGTGCAGGATCCGGCGGCGGGCGTGTCCCGCTTCGAGCCCCAAGTCCGGGGCGCCGTCCTTCTCGCTGAAAGCTACGCCCAGGTCCCGCAGTTCGCGCACGCGCGCCGGGGCCTCGCCCACGACCAGGCGCACGATATCCTCCTGGCACAGGCCTGCCCCGGCCTTGAGGGTGTCCGCGGCGTGGCTCGCCGGCGTGTCGTCCACGCCGACGGCAGCGGCGATACCGCCCTGGGCGTAGTTGCTGTTGCACTCGGAGGCCTCTTTCTTGGTCAGAAGATAGACCGTGCCCAAAGCCGAGAGTTTGTGCGCGCTGAGCAGTCCGGCCAGGCCGCTGCCGATGACCAGAAAATCGCACGAATGCTTCATGTTTTTTGACTGTCCTGAGCGGGAATGCTAGAGTTTATCAAACTATGAGGCCCTCCTAAGGTGATCCGGAGCTTCGAGAACCGCCGGCCTCGGATCCATCCGCGAGCCTTCGTGCATGATTCGGCCGAGGTCATCGGCCGGGTCGTGCTGGGCGCGGGGGCGTCGGTCTGGCCTATGACCGTGTTGCGCGGAGATGTGGGCGCGATCATGGTCGGCGCCGGCACCAACATCCAGGACCTCTCCATGGTGCACTGCGCCCACGGCCGGCCGACCCGGATCGGCTGCGGCGTCACCATAGGCCACAGCGCCGTGATCCACGGCTCCCTCATCGCGGACGGCTGTCTCATCGGCATCGGGGCCACGGTCCTGGAATGCAGCATCGGCCGGGAATGCCTGGTAGGCGCCGGCGCGCTGGTACCCAAAGGCGTCCGCATCCCCGCGCGCTCCTTGGTCCTGGGCCTGCCGGCCAAGGTGGTGCGGCCTTTGACCGCGGCGGAATTGCGCAGCCTCAAGCAAACCGCTGCCGTCTATATGCGACTGGCGCGGCAGCACCAGCGCGGCTCGCGGGTGCTCTTCTAGCGGCGCATGGCGGCCTGGCTGGCGTTTCTGAGCGGGCTGGTCCTGGGCTCCGCCGCCGCCTTGGCCGGTTGTTTCTGGTGGGACCACGCGCGCAGCCGGCGGTTGGGCCGGTTCTTTTCCCATGCGGCGCACGAGATCAACACGCCGATCACGGCCATCAACATCACCACTCTGAACTTCATCTCGGGCGTTTTCGGCGAGATGCCGGCCGACCAGCTCAAATGGATGGACATGATGCGCGAGCAGGTCGGCCGCCTCAACGGCATGGTGGGCGAACTGCGCGACCTCATCCACCTCATGCTCAGCCGCGACCTGTTGTTGCAGACCGAGAACGTGGTGCCGGCCGATCTGGTGGAGGAGGCCCTGGCCGCGGTGCGGCGGGGGCCATCCCCCACTCAAGCCGACGTAGCCGCGGACCTGCCTCCGGGGCTGCCGCGGGTGCGCGTCGACCGCAACCGCATCGTGCGCACCTTGACCAGCCTGATCTTCCACGCTCGGAAGTTCCGCGCCTCCGGCGACCTGCGCCTCACCGGCGAAGACCGGGGCGCCCACGCGGCCTTGCGCCTGGAGTACACGGGGCAATTCATCCCGGCCGACGAAGTAGAGCGCAGCCTCGGGCTCCTCTATTCAGCCCAACGAGCCGGCCACACCCTCAACACGGTGGGCCTGGGCCTGGGCGTGCTGCGGGCCATCGCCCGCCTCCAGGGTGGCGATCTCGAGATGCAGGTCGCCCCGGGCGGGCGCACCGTGTTCTGCCTGTCCTTGCCGATTGCGGCGCAATAGCCGGCCGAAGAGCCGATATGCTAGACTGGCTGCCGTAGCAGGGAGTCGACATGGCGATCAAGGTACTCATCGTAGAGGACGAGCCCGCCATCGCCGACAGCCTCCAGGCCTTGCTGCAGGCTAAGGGCTATGAGGCCAAATGCGCCCTGGACGGCCCGGAGAGCGTGGCCGCGGCCCGCAAGTTCAAACCGGACCTGATGCTCCTGGACATAATGCTCCCCAAGCTCAACGGCATCGAGGTCTGCCGCATCCTCAAGGCTGACACCGACACCAAAGGCATCCGGGTCGTCATGGTGACGGGCCTGGGCCGCACCGGGGACGTGGAACTGGCTTTCGCCGCCGGAGCGGACGATTACCTCATCAAGCCTTACGACACGGACCGGCTGTTCAAGAAGATCCAGAAGGTCCTCGCGGGTCCCGGCCCGGCCTAGCCCGTTGCTTCTGGCACCGCTGACCGTCTACCGCCGGCTCCTGCGCGCTTACGGCCCGCAGGGCTGGTGGCCGGTCACTCCGGCCGGCGGCGACGGCCCTCGCTACCGCCCCGGCTTTTCGGTCCGGCTCACGCAGCGCCAATGCCTCGAGGTCTGCGTCGGCGCCATCCTGACCCAGAACACGAACTGGGACAATGTGGAAAAGGCCATGACCCGGCTGCACGAGGCCGGCATCCGAGACCTCGCCGCTCTCCTGGCCGTGCCCCAGCGACGGCTGGAGGGGCTCATCCGATCTTCCGGATATTTCCGGCAGAAGGCGAAGAAACTCAAGGCGTTCGCCCGGCACCTGGCGCGCCGGGGCGGAGAGGTCGGAGCTTGGCTGTCCGGGGACCTGGAGGCACGCCGCGTGGAGCTCTTGGGGCTTTACGGGATCGGGCCGGAGACGGCCGATTCCATCCTACTCTACGCAGCGGGCCGGCCCTCCTTCGTCATTGACGCCTACACCTTGCGCATCGGCAAGCGCCTGGGCTGGTTCAGAAAACCATCCTACCACCAGACCCAGTCTTATCTGACCCGCCGGCTCCCAAAGGAGTCCCGGCTTTACAATGAGTTCCATGCTCTTCTCGTCTACTTCGCCAAGGTCCGCTGCCGCAAAGCGAGGCCGCTCTGCGCTGGATGTCCTTTGCATGAGGTGTGCCGCTATGGCCGCCGACCGTAAGGAAATCCGCCCAGCAGGCGCGATCGTTAGCCTGCTGCTGCTCTGGGGCAGTCCAGCCTGGGGGCTTTTCGCCGCTGCCGGAAAGGTAGACATCACGCCTGATCTGGCGCAGCAGAGCGTGTATCTGGCCGGCTTCGGGGCCAAGGGACGCAAGCCCAAAGGCGTGCATGACCCGATTTACGCACATATCTTGCTGCTCAAAGACGGGCCGCGCACAGTCGGGCTGGTGTCCTTTGATCTTCTGGGCTTCTCTCGCAACGATGTGAAGGATTTGCGGCGCTTGGCCGGCTTCGACGCCCCGAACCGCTACCTATTCGTGGCCGTGACCCACAACCATTCCGGGCCGGACACCATGGGGCTTTGGGGGCCGTGGCCCGGGGCTTCCGGGGTGAACAGGGCCTGGCTGGGGGCTCTCAAGAAGACCGTGGCTGAAGCTCTGCGCGGTCTGGAAGGGCAGTTGGAGGACGCGAGCCTGACAGGCTGGCAGGGAGCCTTGGACCCGAAGGGTCTTTGCCGCGACATCCGGGATCCTGTAGTCATCGACCCGGACCTGACCGTTTTGGGCTTGAAGGGCAAAGACGGCCGTGCGATCGCCACCGTGGTGAACTGGTCCTGCCATCCCGAGGTGTTGGGCAAGGAGAACAGGCTCATCACGGCGGATTTCCCGGGAGCGCTCTGCGCAAAAATAGAACGGGATACAGGAGGCTCTTGTCTGTTCTTGAACGGGCCCATCGGGGGTTTGCTCACGCCTGATACGGTCAAAGGCCGCTCTTCGTGGCTGGAGACGATCCGCATCGGAGAGACGGTGGCGGCTGCGGCTTTACGCGGCTTGGCCAAGGCCCGGGCTGGGCACGCAGAGCTTGATTTCCACAGCAGCGTGGTGCGGGTGCCGGTGGAGAATTCACGCTATCTGCTCTTCCTCCCGGCTTTGACGGCTGGGCACAAGCTCTTCGATGCCGCAGGGCACGCTCTGCCGAACTGGAAGGCCTACGGGCTGGCCTTCCAGCAGGCCTTGAGGATTCTGTCCCCGGAGCATCGACCCTGGGTCGAGACCGAAATATCCGTGGTGGATGTGGGTCCGGCGCGTCTGTTGGGCATGCCGGGCGAGGTGTTCCCTGAGCTGGTCATAGGCGGCTATGACGGGCGGTTCAGGTTCGGCCACCCGCTGGTCAAGCCGGACAATCCGGACCCGCCGGACCTGTCCCGCGCGCCAAAGCCGCCATTCCTGAGGGACCTGGCCCACCGGCCCGCGCCGATGTTCGTGGGTATGGCCAACGACGAGTTGGGCTACATCCTGCCGGAGTATGACTTCAAGGTCCGGCTCAATCTGAAGATGACGCCGCGTCTGCCGGGGGATCATTACGAAGAGACGAATTCGGTGGGGCCGACCGCAACAGGCATCTTCCTGGATGCGGCCAAGAGCTTATTGTCGGGAAAAAGTAGTACGATTCAATCCCATGCCAAATAGAAACGACGCTGTGTCCGCCGCCTTGCGCCTGGAGCAGGCCAAGGAGCTGTTGGACGAGGGTTCTTTCGCCAGGGCTTTGGCGGTTCTAAAAAAACCTCTGCCGAAGGAATTCCGGCCGGAGGGCGACATCCTAAAAGCGGACTGCCTGCGCGGCCGGGGTTTTTTGGCGGCCGCGGCTTCTTTATACCGAGGACTTGTGGATCGGTTGGCAGCTCCCGACCGTGCGTCTTGGCTGGATTGCTGCCTGGGGCTGGTGGCGTGTCTGCGCAGTCTGGGAGAGGTGGCGGAGGCTCGGCGGTATTGGGCCGTGGGCCGAAAGGTCGCGGCGACGAGAGAGGTGAAAGAGCGTTTCGACCTGGAGGGGGCTCTTATCGAACGAGCGGCTGGAGATTTCGGGCCTTGCATGAAAAAGCTTCGGCGGCATTTGGCGCGCTTTAAGCGCGAGCGTGATTGGGCGGGAGCGGGTTATGTTCTGTGGGCACTAGGCGGGGCTCTGAGGTTTGCGGGGGATCTGGCTGGGTCGCGGCGGGCTTTCTTGGAGAGTTTGGCTTTTAGCCGCCGGGCTAGCGATTCCTCAGGGCAGGCTTATGCTTTGTTCGGTTTGGGTGGGGTGACGCGCATCCAGGGGCGGTTTGCCGAGGCGGAAGGGTATTACTCGCGGGCGCTTAAGGCGATGGCTGGGACGGAGGATGCGTTCGGGCAGGCTTATGCGCACTGCGGCTTGGCGAATGTGATCCGCCAACGGGGCCGACTTGTTGAGGCGCAGCGGCACTATGTCCAGGCACACAAGCTCTACAGCGGACTTGAGGATCCGGTGGACCTCGCCTATGTGGATTGGGGATTGGGCCAGATCCATCTAAAACGGGGGGAGATGGTCCCTGCTGAGAAGCGCATCAGAGTCGCGCTAAAGGGTTTTTCGGAAGGGGGGGAGACGCGGGGGATCGTTCTGTCTGAGACTTCTTTGGCAGTTTTGTTCCACGCGAAGGGTCAGACCAAAGAAGCTGAGCGGATCTTCGACCGAGCTGTCCGCCGGGCCCGTCGGGCCGGCATCCACACGCATCTGGAGATGTTCACCTAGATCTTGAAGTCGTGCCCCAGGTAGAGCTCCCGGGCCTTCGGGTCCTCCAGCAGCTGCCTCGAGTTCCCCTCGACTAGGATTTTCCCGTCGAACATCAGGTAGGCGCGTTCGATGATCGGCAAGGTCTCGCGCACGTTGTGGTCGGTGATCAGAATCCCGATGCCCCGCTCCTTGAGCGCCGAGATCATGGTCTTCAGGTCGCCCACCGTGATCGGGTCGATGCCCACGAACGGCTCGTCGAGCATGATGATCTTCGGGTCGCTGATCATGGCCCGGGCGACTTCCAGGCGCCGCTTCTCTCCGCCCGACAAAGTCCAGGCCTTCTGCCGCCGCAACTCCCACAAGCCGAACTCTTCCAGCAGATCCTTGACCCGGCGCATCTGTTCCAGTCGGCTGGGCACCGTCCGCTCCAGGACCGCGCGCAGGTTCTGCTCCACACTCAGGCCCCGGAACACAGTCGGCTCCTGCGCCAGATAGCCCAGGCCCCGCCGGGCCCGCGCGTACATGGGCAAGGCCGTCACATCCTGGCCGTCTATGGCGATCACCCCGGACTCGGGCGTGATGAATCCCGCCAAACTATAGAAAGTCGTGGTCTTGCCCGCCCCATTGGGCCCCAGCAGACCCACGATCTCGCCTGAGGACACCTCCAAAGACACGCCCTGGACCACCTGGCGGTCCCCGTAGGACTTGCGTATGTCGCAGGCGCTCAGCTTCATTTCTTCTTTTTCCTCGGCTTCTCTTTGAACTGGATCCAGCCCTGGGTCCGCCCGTCGGCCTGGACCCGGTCCGGCTTCTGCAAAGCGACCACCTTATCGCCCTGCACCGCGCCGGTCCAATCGCCTTGCAGGACGTGTACGACCGGACGGCCTCCGGTCACGGTCAGCTTCCCCTCTTCCGTATCGTAGTCGGCCTGGTCGCCCCAGAGCGCCCCACGCGGGCCCCACACACGCACCTGGCCCATCAGGAGGACGCGCTCCTGCCCCTCCCAATCGAGGCGTTTGGCCGAACCCGAATCAGGCGCGCCCTCCATCGGGGTGCGGGAATAAGACACCAGTCCGCCCTTAGGCCCGAGCAGATGGCCGCGGCTGCTCTTCTGGTCGTAATGGGCCGTTTCTCCTGAGATCTCGATGCGGTCGCCGGATTTAAGGCCCTGCTGGAGCCGCACATGCCCGCGCGCGTCCCACGTTTGCGGCTCGTGCCTAAAGAGCGCCCAATCGGAAGTCAGGAGGCTCGGGCCCTTGCGGTAGCTCACCTCGCCGACGAACTCCTCCTCGCGGTGGGGGGTCCGCCGGATGACCCACTCCTTGCTGCGCACCACCCCGCCGACGACCGTCCGCCCCGCCTGGAAAGCCCCGTTATCAGCGGCGGCCGGACGGGCGCACAAAAACAGGACCGCGAGCCAGGTCATGAGGATCTCTCCTTGACCTCGGCGCGCTGGTTGAATATGCGGATCTCCGAGAGGTCCGGCTTGGCCTCCAGGCCGCGCCCGCGCAGGCGGCCTTCCGGCCGCTTGACGCGCACCTCCGCGTCCGTTAGGAAGCGGTCGCGCTTGGCCGAATAGATCATAGAATCCGTCTCCAGGACCGAGCGGTCATCGACGGCTTCAAGCACCACCGAACTCGACAAGAACACGTCATGGGTCGCCACGAGCACCTTGCCCGTCAACGAACTCACGCGGGAGACCACGCGGCCGTTGCGGAAGAAGCGCATATGCGGCTCGGCGAGGATCGCGTCGCCCGCCTCCTCATGCAGGACGGCGCTGCGCGCCGCGAGCTCCCAGACCTGCACCCCGTGCACCGTCTGGTCCAAAACGAACTCCTCCATAGTCTGAACCGGCGAGGAGGCGCTCGGCCTGGCTTGACGGCACCCGCCCGTGCCGAGCAGGCCCAGCCAGACGAGGGCGGCGCCGGCGCGCGCGGCTGAGTTCATTTCTTCCCGGGCGCGGAGGCTTCGACCTGGGGCTGCTGGGGAGGGGCCTGCAGTTGGTCGTCGGGAACCCACTTGTTCCCGTGGCGCAGCCAGGGCGTCATTTCGATGGGAATATGGCGGATGTGGTAGGGCTTGGGGAGCTTGCGCAACAGGTAACTCACCCCGAAATAGAACACAATGAGGCAGGCGTAAATGATGCCCAAGGTGCGCAGGTGCCACTTGGCGTCCGGAAACCACGCCGGCGGGATAGTGAGGTCCCGAGAGCACTTCTTGCAGGCCTTGGCGGTATCCTTGTTCTCTTGGCCGCAGTTCATGCATTTCATAGGAGTCCCTTCTTTACGACGGAGTCTATACGTCGCGCCATGCGGGCGAACCGCGGCACGTCGCGCAAAGCCAGTGCGTTGGGTCCGTCGCTCAAAGCCCGGTCCGGGTCGGGATGGGCCTCGAAGAAGACCCCGGCCACGCCCACGGCCGCAGCCGCCCGGGTCAGAGGCCAGATCTGCCGGCGATCGCCGCCCGTGGCATGGCCCAAGCCTCCGGGGAGTTGGACGGAATGGGTCGCGTCGAAGATGACGGGGTAGCCCAAAGAGCGCAGGACGGAGAGCGAGCGCATGTCCACGATGAGGTTGCCGTAGCCGAAGCAAGTGCCGCGTTCCGTGACGAGGATCTTGCGGTTGCCCGTGGATTCGACCTTGCGCACCGCGTGGGCCATGTCCCAAGGGGAGACGAACTGTCCTTTCTTGAGATTGACCGGCTTGCCGGTCCGGCCGCAGGCCAGGAGCATCTCGGTCTGACGGCAAAGGAAAGCGGGAACCTGCAGGATGTCCACATAACGCGCGGCCAGCGCGGCCTGGGCCGGCTCGTGCACGTCGGTCAGGCACGCCACGCCCAGACTCTGGGCCACCCGGGCCAGGATGCGCAGGCCGGCTTCGAAGCCCGGGCCGCGGAAGGCTTCTGCGGAGGTCCGGTTGGCCTTGTCCGCCGAGCATTTGAGCACGAATCCCGCGCCGAGCTCGACGAAGCAGTCCCTGAGCGACTTACCTACCCGCCGGAGCATGGCTTCGGATTCCAAGGAACAGAGGCCGCCGATAAAAGCCAGGGGACCGTCGTTGCTGAAGACCGCCCCGCCCACTTTCAGGCGCACCTGATGGGGCTTAGCGGGCATGGGCTTGTTGGGCGCTCCGAACCAAGGCCGCGGCCACGAAATCCCGAAACAGCGGATGCGGGGACTCCGGCCGACTCTTGAATTCCGGGTGGAACTGCACGGCCAGGAACCAGGGATGGTCACGCAGCTCGACGATCTCAACGAGGTTCTTGGCCGCGTAGGTACCGGTCACGCAGAGTCCAGAATCCTCGAGCAGCTTGCGGAATTTGTTGTTGACCTCGTAGCGGTGGCGATGACGCTCCTGCACCGTGGCGGTGCCGTAGGCCCGATGCGCCAGACTGCCCTTCTTGACTGCGCACTCGTAGGTGCCCAGGCGCATGGAGGCGCCTTTGGCCTTGACCGCCTTCTGCTCCGGGAGCAGGTCGATGACCGGGTAGCGGGTCCGCGCGGCGAACTCCGTGGAGTGGGCGCCGGCGAGCTTGAGCACGTTGCGCGCGAACTCAATAACCGCCACCTGCATGCCCAGGCACAGGCCGAGATAGGGGATGCGGCCCTCTCGGGCCATGCGCGCCACCTGGATCTTGCCCTCGATGCCGCGGTCGCCGAAGCCGCCGGGTACGAGTATCCCGCCCACGTCCGCAAGCTTGGACTCGAGGTCGCGATCCGTGGTCTCGATGAAACGCACATGCACCCGCGCGTCGTTGGCGATGCCGGCGTGCACCAAAGATTCGCTGACGGATTTGTAGGCGTCCTTGTAGTCCGTGTACTTGCCGGCCAAGGCGATGGTGACCTCGCGCTTAGGCTTGCGCAGGCGCTCCACCATGGCCGTCCAGGACTCCAGGTCCTTGGAGTGCGTGCGCAGGCGCAGGAGCATGATAATCTGGTCGTCGAGGCCCTGCTTGTGGAGCATGAGAGGGACCTCATAGATGCTGAACGCGTCCTGGGCCTCGATGACGGACTCTTTGGGCACGTTGCAGAACAGGCTGAGCTTGGCTTTGAGCTCCGCGTTGAGAGGCTTCTCGCTGCGACAGATGATGATGTCCGGGTTGATCCCGATCTCGCGGAGCTTGCCGACGCTGTGCTGGGTGGGCTTGGTCTTGAGCTCCTCCGAGGCCTTGATGTAGGGGACGAGGGTCACGTGCACGTAGAGCACGTTGTCCCGCCCGCCTTCCAAGCCCATCTGCCGAGCCGCCTCCAGGAATGGCAGGCTCTCGATGTCGCCGACCGTGCCGCCGATCTCCACGATGGCGACGTCCACGCCCTTGCAGATGGCCCGGAAGCGGCTCTTGATCTCGTCGGTGATGTGGGGGATGACCTGCACCGTGGCGCCCAGGAAGTCGCCTTTGCGCTCCCGGGAGATGACCGTTTCGTAGACCTTGCCGGCCGTGAAGTTGTTGGTCTGGTGCATCTCCTTGTCGAGGAAGCGCTCGTAATGGCCCAAGTCCAGGTCGGTCTCGGCCCCGTCCTCGGTCACGAAGACCTCGCCGTGCTGAAAAGGGTTCATAGTCCCAGGATCGACGTTGATGTAGGGGTCGCACTTGAGCATGGCTACGTTCAAGCCCCGGGCCTGCAGGAGCTTACCGATGGATGAGGCGGAGATGCCCTTGCCCAATGAACTCACCACCCCGCCCGTCACGAAGATGCACTTGGTCATTTTCTGGTTCCCTTCAGCATGCGTTCGGCGCGTCTGAGGTCCGCCGGGGTGTCGATGGCCACGGGCCGTTCCGTCACCACGGCGGCATAGATGGACATACCGTCTTCAAGAGCCCGGAGCTGTTCCAGGCATTCGCAGCGTTCAAGAGGGGTGGCCGGCAGGCGCACGAAGCGCTCCAGGGACCGACGCCGGAACCCGTAGATGCCCAGATGCTCAAAGCGCCGGGGCCGACCGCCGTCGCGGGCGAACGGGATGGCGGCGCGGGAGAAATAGAGCGCGCGGCCGTCTTGAGCCAGGGCCGCCTTGACCACGTTGGGGTCCCCTTCCCGCCGCCGGTCGCGCAGGGGCATGACCGCAGTCGCCATGTCCGCGCCAGGGTTGCGGCGCAGGAGCTCGGCCACGCGGCGCACCGTGGAGGGCTTGATGAAGGGCATGTCGCCTTGCAGGTTGATGACCAAGGGTTCGCTGCGGCCTTTGGCGGCCCGGGCCACGCGGTCGCTGCCCGAGGCGCAGGAGACCGGGGTCATGACCGCCAGGCCCCCGAAGCCGGCCACGGCCCGGCGCACGCGTTCGTCGTCCGTGGCCACGACCACGGGGCCCACGCAGGCCGCGCGGGCCGCCCGCCAGCACCATTCCACAACAGACCGGCCGCCCAGGGGCGCCAGGACCTTGGCCGGGAATCTCGTGGAGCCTAAGCGCGCGGGGATGACGACCAGGCAATCGGCGCGGCTCAATGCAGGGCCCCTTTAAGCTCCGGCACGGTGCAGACTGCGGTGCCCAGCTTGCCCACCACGATGCCTGCCGCGTAGTTCGAGATCACGGCGGCTTCGCGGATGCGCGCCCCGGCGGCCAAGGCGAGGGTCAACACGGAGATGACGGTATCTCCGGCGCCGGTCACATCGAAGACCTCTTGGGCCACCGTGGGGATATGGGTGAGGCGGCCGCCGCCCTCGAAAAGGCTCATACCGTCCGGGCCGCGGGTGATAAGGACGGATTTGGCGCGCAAACGGGCCCGGATGTCCCAGCCCAGTCCGACCAAGGAGCTCTCGCCGGTCTGCGCCGGACGCCGCATGCCCGCCCAGGCCTCGGCGGTGTTGGGCGTGATGCAGTCCACGCCGCGGTAGAATCCGAAATGCTCCACCTTGGGGTCCACGGTGACCGGGAGGCCCCGCCGCCGGGCCCCGCTGATGGCCGCGGCGATGAGCTTGCGGGAGATGACGCCCTTGCCGTAATCGGACAGGATGACCGCATCGCATTCGGGCAGGGCTGTCAGGAGGCTCTTGAGCAGGCCCCGCTCCGTCTGGGCGGACAGCGGACCGAGCGTCTCACGGTCGAAGCGCACCACCTGCTGGTGTTCCGCGATGACGCGGCATTTCTGGGAGGTCACGCGCGCGGAGTCCATGACCACGCGGCCGACCTCGATGTGCCGGGCCGAAAGGTCGTCGAGCAGCATGCGGCCCGCCGGGTCGTCGCCCAGCGCCCCCACGACCTCGACGCGGGCTCCCAAAGCCGAGAGGTTGTGGGCCACGTTGCCCGCGCCCCCGAGAACGAAGCTCTCGGAGCGGACTTGGACCACGGGGACCGGAGCCTCCGGCGAGATGCGCGAGACCCCGCCCCGGATGAACTGGTCGAGCATGAGGTCGCCGACGACGAGGATGCGCTTCCGGGGGAAACGGTCGACGATGCCCTGCAGGCGGGAGCGCTCGGCATGCGCTATGGTCATATTATGGTGCTCGTGATTATAACATTTTGGCCAAACTGGCCGTTATATGCCCGAAGAAGACCTCCACGCGCATGAGCACCGGGACCTTCCGCGCGTCGTCCGTGAGCCATATCTCGAGCTTGCGGCCCTTCTGGATGAAAATGCCTTCCTCGCGCAAGGCCGGTTCCACCACGAGGCAACGGAAGGTGCCGGCCGGAGTCTTGACGGTCTCCCGGCGCAGGACGCGGATGACGAAGGGCCAGGTACGCTTGGTGTTGACGTCCACGACCACCTCGGTGCCGGGAGCCAGCTTGCGAGAACGGACGTAATAGAGGCTGGAGAGGATATCTTGGACCTGGACCGGGATGGTTCCCGCCGACCAGCTGAACGCCCCGTCGCGGTCGGTCTTCTTCGATAGGAACCGCGCGGCGGGCTTGTCGTAGAGTACCCATTCGTCACGGAAGAAGTGCCCTTCGCGCAGCTTCTTGGAGTAGCCCAAGGAGGTAAGGGTCGTCGCGTCCACCCAGGATTCGTTAAGGTCGCGGACCCTGTAGAACGTGTCGCAGAAAGCGTTGGACTTCGCCTCGGAGACCACATGGTAGGCGGGGACCCCGTTGAACCGCACGATCTCGCGCACCCCCAAGGTGGACTGGCCCACGGCCACGATGCCCCAGGACACGTCGTAGAGGAGTTGCTCCGGAAACGCCGTCAGCGGAGCGAGGTCCGTCGCGGCCTCAAGTTTGCCTTCCGAGAGCTGATGCGGATCCGAGATGGCGGAACTCGATATGGCCAGGCCCCAGGACGAGGCCGGCAGCAGCAGCATAAGAAGGGGCAGGATGGCCGTCACGGCTTCCTGCCGGCCAGATCGACCAAAGTATCGATCCAGATGTTCTTGCCCTTGATGATGTCGAGCGTTATGCCCAAGGCATAGACCTCGCCGCTGAGCATCTCACGCCAGTCCGCTGGGAACTTCACCAGGTCCTTGAACGTGGTCACCAGCGGCAGATCGGCCCGCAAGCGGTCGATGGAGATCAGTTCGCGCTTGGTATAACGGTGGTGGTCGGGATAGCGCCAACGCTGGGCGATGGGCACGCCGTTGTGCTCCAAGCAGGCCTCGAACTGCTGCGGAGAGGCCAGTCCGGAGAGGGTCGCCACGGGCCGGTCCTTGAGGTGGTCGAAGCGATGCTTGCTGCTGGTCTTGACCTCGAGCAGGAAGTCCGGCTTGTGGACCGCCTCGAGCAGCGGCGCCCGCGGGTTGGCCCTATGAACAGCCTCGCGCAGGGCGGCGAGCGTCTCCTCCGGCGCCAGGTCCACGTGCGTGAGCATGATGATCTGCGCCCGGCGCAGGGCCCGCAGGGGCTCGCGCAGGTTGCCCAGGGGCAGAAGCCGGCGGCCGCCGAAGGGGTCCAGCGCGTTGATCAGCACTACGTCGAGATCTCGCGCGAGGCGGCGGTGCTGGAAGCCGTCGTCGAGGATGACCACCCGGGAGTTGAAGAAGGTCACGGCCTGCGCCGCGGCGCCGACCCGATCCGGCGAGACCAGGATGGGCACCCCCTGCCCCTTGAGCATCTGGTGCATCATCCAGGGCTCGTCTCCGCAGCGTTTCCAGTCCATCTCGGAATCGTCGTGGAGCACGCAGACCTCGGCGCCCCGCTTCGGCCGGCCATAGCCCCGGCTCAGGATCGCCACGGGATAGTCGCGCCGGCGCAGGGTCAGCGCCGCCAGGATCGTGGCCGGGGTCTTGCCGGTCCCCCCGGTGGTGAGGTTTCCGATGCAGACGACCTTGGCGCTGATCCGGTGGGACCTGAACACGCGAAGGTCGTAGAGCAACCCTCGCGCCAGGACCCCCGCGCCATAGGCCATCGAGAGCAGCCACAAGAACGCACGGCCCCAGAAGCTCCGGATCAGGCGCGCGCGCCGCTTCTCCCATTTCATGCCGTGCCTGACCTCAGAAGCGGGCCTTGCCCCGCGTCAGGTTCAGGTGGAAATCCAGCAGGTAGTCGTCGCCCCGGACGAAGAGCCTCTTGAGCGGGCCGGACTCCGGGTCCCAAGGCCAAGGGGAGATGCCCTGCTTGATGCTGAAGTCGTAGCGATAGCCGGCTTCGCGCGCCAAGCGTCTGACCTCCGGCACGAAGGCGCCCGCGCCGTAGGGATAGGCGAAGCCGATCATCTCCCGGCCCAGCTTGTCCTCCAGGCGCTTCTTGCTCTCAAAGAGCTCCCAACGGACCTCGTCGAGCGGGATGCGGGCCAGATTGGGATGGCGCATGGTGTGGGAGCCGAACTCGACGATGCCGGAGCGCTGAATCTCGTCGATGGCGGCCCAGGTCAGCATGCGCACCCAGGGCTCGCTGGCCGGGTCGTGCCAGGAGTTATGCCGGTCCACGGTCTCATAGACCAAGAAGATGTTGCCTTTCATGCCGAACTCCCGCATGATGGGGACGGCGACCTCGGCGTTATTGGCGTAGCCGTCGTCGAAAGTGATAAGGACCGGCCTATCCGGCAGCGTGCGTCGGCCGAGCTCCGCGTCGCGCAACTCCGCGAAGAGCATGGCCGTGTAGCCGTGACGCTTGAGATGTCCCATCTGCCGTCGAAAATCCGCGGCCGAGACCCAGAGTTTGGCGAGCTGGGAACCCGGCGGGGGCTCTCCCACCTTGTGATACATGAGGGTGGGCAGGCCCTTAGTCTTGGGCCGCCACCAGTTCCAGCGCGCGCTGAGCACGCCGGCGATGGCAACGCCGCCTGTGATGGTCTCCAGCAAGGTCAACTCTCCTTGGCGATGCGCCCTAGTTTGACATATTTGAGCCAACTGTGGAACGCCGCCAGAGCCGCCCAGATGAGGCCCGGCTGTCCGTCGAGGACGCCCAGCTTCAGGACGGCCCGCGCGAAGAACTCCCAGGGCAGGATGAGATGGTATGCCCAATGGAAGCGTAACCCCTGGTCCCATCGTTTGCGTGCGGCCAGGGTCGTGTAGCGATCGAGTTTTCCCAAATAGTCCGAAAGGTCTTCGTACGGCGTATGGATCATCTTCCCCCGACGGATGGGGCCGATGGACCCATCGATCTCCAGTCCCTCATGGAGCCGGCCACCCACGAAGCGTCCCTTCTTCCGCCGGAAGAGACGGACGTGCCGCTCGGCGCCCATGCCTCCCCAGCGCAAGCAACGGCCGAGGAAGCGGACTTCGAAGGGGATGTCGTAGGCGTCTGCGTCCGTCTCAGCGAGTCGGCCCCTGATGGCTTGCGCCAAGTCAGCACTGACGCGCTCATCCGGGTCGATCCAAAGGCACCACTCCCCTGTGGCCGCCTCCAAAGAGACCTGCCGCTGGGAGGCGTAGTCGATGAACTTACGGCGGATGATTTGGGCTCCGGCGGCGCGCGCGATATCTTCGGTGCGGTCCTTGGTCTCTTCGGAGACCACCACGACGATCTCATCGGCCAGGCCCCGGAGGCTCTCCAGGCATCCCGGCAGGTCATGCTCCTCGTCGGTGGCGATCAGGATGGCGCTAAGCAAGGGCGGCATAGATTCCCTCCATCTGTCCGGCCATGCGCTCCAGTCCGAAATTCGGCAGGTCCGCCCGGGCCCGAGCCGCAAGCCGTCGCGCCAGGGGCGGGTCGCCGAGCAGCCGGCCGATGGCGCCGGCCAGGGCTTCAGGATCACGCGGCGGCACCAGGAGCCCGGAGCCCCCGTCCGCGACGATCTCAGGGATCCCTCCCGCCGTGGTGGCCGCGATGGGCACGCCGCAAGCCGCGGCCTCCAGGAGCACGCTGCCCATGCCCTCGCCCCAGGACGACAGCACGAAGAGATCGAGCGATCTCATCAGCGGCCCCGGGTCCGGCACGTGCCCCAGGATGAAGACTTGCCCCGCCAGGCCCATGAGTTTGATCTGCTTGACGAGCCGCTCCTGCTCCGGTCCCTGTCCGGCGATGAGGAAGGTCGTCTGCGGCCGCTTCTGGAGGACCAGCAGGGCCGCGGCGATCAACGTGTCATGGTCCTTGTGCGGGACCAAAGCGGCGAGGTTGCCGACCCAAGAGCCGGACTCGCAGACGCCGAAACGATCCGCCAACTCCCGCCGCAGACGGGATTTCTCGTCGGGAGATGAGGGGGAGAAAGTGTCCTCGGTCAGTCCGGCCCAGCTTCGCTCCGTGGTCCCGATGGGCAGTCCGTCCGGGACCACGGCGATGCGGGAGGGGGGGACGCCGGAGCGCTCCAAGATGCCAGCGATGGCACGCGAGACGGCCACGACGCGGCCGGCCCGGTCATACTTGAGCCTCCGGCTGAGCCTCCCGCTGAGCTCAAAATCCACGCGCCGGTGCACGACCCAGGGAAGTCCGCCCAAACCGCCCGCCAAGCCAGCCAAAGCTGCGGCGTGCGCGGTGTGCGCATGCAGGACCGGACGCCGGGCGCGCCGGGCCAAGCGCGCGAGCTTCCAGGCGGAGAACGGGTCCCATTCCCACAAATACGGCAGGCTCACGGTCTGAAAGCCGTGCCGCCGCGCTTCAGATTCCAGGGGCGAGGCCCGGCGGCAGACCACAGTGTTGCGATGCCCCCGGGCGCGCAGGGCCGCGGCGAGGTAGAGGAGCTGGCGCTGGCCGCCGCGCAGCCCGCGCTCGCCGTCAAGATGGAAGATGTCCCAGGACTTGTCCATAAACCTTCATCGTCTCCGCACCGAACCGCTCCAAGCTGAAGCGCTCCTCGAAGACGCGTCGCGCCGCGCCGCCCAGGCGCTCGGCCAGAGCCGGCTGCTCCAGGAACCGGGCCAAGGCCCGGGCCAGGGACTGCGGGTCTCCCGGCGGGAGCAGAAATCCCGTCACGCCTTCATCGACCAGGTCCGGCAGGCCGCCCACAGCGGTGGCCACCAGCGGCCGGCCCGCCGCCATCCATTCCAGGGCGGCGCGCGACACGGCTTCCGAACCCGTGGATGCCACCACCCCGACCCGGCAGCGCGCGAGTTCGGCCGGGACGTCCGCCGCGAAACCGGTGAATTCCACGCACCCTTCCAGTCCCAGCGCCCGGGCTCTGGACTCCAGCTGCGTGCGGCGCAGAGGCGCGCCTCCGCCCACGGCGCGCAGACGTATCGCTGGATGATCCTTCTTGAGCAGAGCCGCGGCCCGCAGCAAGGTCTCGTGGCCTTTCACCGGGTCCAAACGGCCGAGCAAGCCGAAAACGCAGTCCTCGGGCAGGGGCAAAGCCGGTCCGGCCGCGATGCCTTGGAAAACGGTGGCCACCCGCGAGCCCCAGAACGCGGCCGCGAGTTCCCGGGCGATGGCCGAGTTGGCTGCGATGTAGGCGTCGGTCCTCCGGGCCAGGAGCCGGGCCAGGGGATGCTTGGCCACGGGACGGGCGTCGCCGCGTGTGCGCACCACGGCTACGGTGGTCATGGCGGCCAAGGCCGCGGCCAGGGCATGGCCGCTGCCCGTGTGCGCGTTGATGAGTTCGATGCCCGCGGCGCGCACCTGGGCGCGCAGGCCGTGCAGGGAGGACCAGGGGCGCCTGAGACCGCGCGCGCGCAGTCCAGCGCGCTGGGCCGCAGAAATGAGGGGCGAGCCGGCGCGGCCCCAGAAAGAGACCTCATGGCCGAGGCGCTGGAGCTGGGAGGAGAGGGTCAGGGCGTAGTGGGCGATGCCGGAATCCCAGGGCTCGTCTTCGATCTGCAGGATCCTCACCCGGCCCCCTCCGGGAGAGGAGAACGGCAGCTCTCCGGGGACGGCTCGCCCTCGCTCGCCGCCATCTCCAGGGCGTTGGCGAGGACTTCCTCGACCGTGATGAGCCGCATGCAGAGGAAATGTCCGGCCGGGCAGGCCTTGGTCCCATGAAGGCTGCAGGGCCGGCAGGCGAGGTCCTTCTCCACGACGCGATGCCCCGCCCCGTACGGGAAGAATCCCAACTCCCGGGTCGTCGGCCCGAAGAGCGCGAGCGTGGGCACGCCCATGCCCGTGGCCATGTGCATGGGGCCGGAATCGTTGGTCACGAACAGGGCCATCCGCCCCATGAGCGCCTTAAGCTCCATGAGGTCGGTGCGGCCCGACCAATCCAGAGCAGCGCCCTCCCGGGCGATGCGGCCGCAGAGCTCGCGGTCGGACTCACCGCCCACGAGGACCACGCGCAGGCCCTGCGCGCGCAGGCCGCGGGCCAGCGCGGCGAAGCGTTCCGGCAGCCAGCGCTTGGTGGCCCAGACCGAGCCGGGATGCAGCCCCACGAGGCGGTCCTGGGGGGCCACCCCCTCCTCACGCAACCGCATGCCGATGGTCTGGGTCGCTTTATCGTCCCGGGCCACGAAGACGGATTCGTCCGGCCGGGGGCGGATGTCGGGCTTCAAGGGCTGCAACAGGGCCAGGTTGCGCTCCAGGTCGTGCATCAGCCAAGTGAAAGGCACCGCGTCGGTGAATAGCCAGCGGCCTGCGCTGGCTGCGGAGCCGATGCGTCGGGGGATGCCGGCCAGCCTTGCCAGGATGGCGCTGCGCAGGGAGCGGTGGGGAATCAAGGCCAGGTCGAACTTCCGGCGGCGCAGGTCCTGGGCCAGGCGCCAGGTCCCGCGCGGTCCGCGATGGATACCGCGTTTATCGTCGAGGACCACCTCATCGACGTGGGGAGAATCGGTGAACAACGCCCCGCTCTTGGGCAAAGTCAGGACGGTGACGCGGCAGTCGGGAAGTATGGTCTTGAGGTCACGCGCCAAAGGCAGGGTCAGGAGACTGTCTCCCAGCCAGGCGCTCTGCAGAATGAGGACATTAGTCTTGGAGGGGGAGGCGGGGGCAGGGGCCGAGCTACCGAAATCGCCTAGATTGAGCCAGCGCTCCCGGACCGAGACACCCCATGCATCCAACGCCGCGAGGTAGCGCTCCACGTTGTGGCGCTCCAAGGCGGGAAAAGGAACCCTAAGGAAAACGAAGAGGCGGCGCGTCAAGGCATCCTTGCGATAGACGCTTACCTGGGGCACGGCGCAGAGTTGCCGGATGACCCAGGAACGGAAGTTTCCATGCAGGTCGAGCAGGTGCGTGAAGCCTTGGGTGCGGATGCGCCTCAGGGCGCCAAGGAGGCCGGTGAAGGGGATGACCTCGTCGACGCCCGGCATGCCGGCCACGATGCCCGCGTAGGCCGGCTTGACCAGGACCGAGATGCGGCAGTCCGGCCAATGCGCTTTGAGGTTCTTGTAGACCGGCGCGGTCAGGATGACGTCGCCCAGCGATGAGAGCCGGATAACGAGTATTCTATTGGGCACCAACGCATTTTACCAATTTGTGGCGCTTCCCATGAGCCCGTCCCTTAAGAGGGACGGCCTGCGGCCAAAGAAGGCGAGAGGACCGGCTCCAAGTGGCCCAGAGTCCGCTGCGTAGCGCCTTGCCAGCTGCGCACCAAGGCCTGGGCGTTCCGGCCGGCCGAGGCCGACGTCTCCGCGGTGCCCAATAGCCGTTCCAGGACCTCTGCCAAAGACGAGGCATCCGACACCTGGAAACCGCCGCCGCAGGCCAGCAGAGCCTGCGCCGCTTCCCGGGTATGCTCCACATACGGCCCGAAGATGACCGGTATCCCGGCGACGGCGGGCTCCAGAACATTATGGCCGCCCACAGGGACCAAGGTCCCACCCACGAAGGCGACCCGGGCGCAGACGAAGAAGGATGGCAACCAGCCCATAGCGTCTACGAGCAGCACGCAGGCCTCGGCTGGGGACTCGCCGCCCAGCCGGCAGAACAACAGACCCGCCTTCTGCAAGGCTGCGGCCGCGTCGTCTGCGCGCTCCACATGACGTGGCGCCAGGACCAGCTTCAGGCCCGGCAAGCGCCGGCGCAGGCCGGAAAATGCCTCCAGGAGGATCTCCTCTTCCCCGGGATGGGTGCTGGCCGCTACCAGAACCGGAGACTCCTGCCATCCCAAGCGCGCCAGCTCGGCGCGGCCGCGCTCGTCTCCCGAGGTCAAGCGGTCGTACTTCATGTTGCCCGCGACCAGGACGCGGTCCCGGGGGACACCCAAAGCCACGAACCTCTGGCCGTCGACCTCAGTCCGAGCCGCCACCCGCGTCAGGCGCCGCAGGAGCGGCCGCAGCAGACGGGCCGCCAGCCGGTACCGCGGGAAGCTGCGCTCCGAGATGCGGCCGTTGACCAAGCCGACCTTCAGGCCGGCGCGCGCGGAAAGCTCGATCATGTTGGGCCACAGCTCGGTCTCGACGAGAACCAGCGCGTAAGGTCGGACCTGGCGCAAGAAGCGCCGCACGGCGGGCCAGCAGTCGATGGGGGCCAGGACCGCAGCGTCCACCCAGGGGAGGCGCGCCGCGGCGTCACGTCCAGCCCGGGTCGTGGTGGTCACCAGGACCGCCGGGGCGGCCGGCCGCTGGCGCAGCCGGCGCAGGATCTCGGAGACGGCCGTGACCTCGCCCGCGGAGGCCGCATGGACCCACAGCACCGGCCGGCCCGCGAGCTTGGCGCGCGCACCGGCCGGCAGGCCGCCCAGACGTTCATTGAGTTCCGCCGGGAGATCCCGCAACAGGCCGCGGCGCGGTGACAGCAGGAATTTGAGCACGATGCCCAGGACGCCGAGGGGAGCCAGCAGGTTGAGCAGCAGCAACACGAGGCCCGTCATGAAGCCACCTCGAGGTCGGCCTGCTCGTAGATGCGGTCCAGGGCCGCCTTGAGTTCTTGGGCCTTGGCCGTCAGATCGTCCTGCGGCCCCACGAAGACCAGAGGCCCGTAGATGACCACAGCCCGGGAGAAAGGGAGGGGGACTTGGAACCGGTCCCAGGCGCGCGGGAACTCAAGCTTGCGCGACACCGCGCTGGCTATGGGGATGATGGGCAGCCCGGTCTTCTGTGCGAGGTAGAGGATCCCGGCTTTGACCTCCCGCGCCGGACCTTTCGGGCCATCGCAGGTGACGGCCACATCGAAGCCGTCGTTCAAGGCCTCGAGCATCTCTCGGGCGGCCACCGCCGCGCCGCGCGACGAGGAGCCCCGGCACGCGCCGATGCGGGAAAGCCGCATGACCTGGGCGATGATCTCTCCGTCCGCGCTGCGGCTGACCAGGACCTTGGCATGCGCCCCGCGGTGCGTCCAGGTGAAGAAGACCTGCCGTTGGTGCCAGAAGGCGTAGATCATCGGACCTTTGACCCGACGCGCCGCAGCCACATGCTCGGCGCCCAGCCAGCGCAGGCGGGAGGTCAGGCCGACGAAGGAGACATAGAGGTAGGCGAAATACGGGGCGAGGCGGCGAAGGATGCTCAATCCTTCTTGGGCTTGCGTGCCCGGGCTTGGGCCATCCAGCTCAGGCTCACCGCGGTCGTGGCCGCAGGGTCCAGCCGGCCTTCGTGCAGGCGGACGTCGAGTTTGCCCGCGTCGAGCTTGCGCAGCACGGTCTCCAGGGCCGCAGGTTCCTGGAGCGCGTTCCAGGGGCTCAGGGTGCAGGATTCCTTGGCAGCCTCCTCCTCCACCAGGGCCGCGGCGAAGCGCACGGCCTCGTCCAGGGCGGCGGCCTCCACGAGGCCCCACAGGGCATAGGTCTCCGCCGAACTCTCCCGGGACTTCTCCTTGGCCGAGGCGAATCCAGGCCCCAACGTCGCCAGGACCACGCTGTAGGCCAAGCCCGGGATGGGGGAGAGGGCCGTGGCGTCGGCGTCGGGGTGCTTGAAGGTCTCGAAGAGCACCCCCGGCGCGATGGTCTTGGCGGCTTGACCCAAAAGTTTCTGGAGCTCGTCGTCTCCCAAACCCAGCGCCGCGAGGTCCAAGCCGGCCTTCTTGGCGCGGCGCTTGACGTCCGCGGCCTTGAGGGCGAGCTTGAAGCCCCGGATCTTACGCATTGCCCTTGAGCTTCTTGAACTGAGGCTTGCCGCCCTTGACCGGAACGGCCGGCTCGGAAGCCTTGCGGCCGCCCATGCGGACCTCCCACTCGTAGATCAAAGTCGAGGTGGCCGCGATGGAAGAGTAGGTCCCGAGGATGTTGCCCACCACCATGGCCAGGGCGAAGTTGCGCAGCACCGGCCCGCCGAAGATGAGCAGGATGATGCAGACGGTCTGCACGGTCAGCACCGTGATGATGGTCCGGGAGAGGGTCTCGTTGATTGAGGCGTTGACGATCTCCCCGAAGCTCGCGCCTCGCTTAAGGCGCAGGTTCTCGCGGATGCGGTCGAAGATGATGATGGTATCGTGCATGGAGTAGCCCGCGATGGTCAGCAGGGCCGTCACGATGAGCAGGTCCATCTCCATGCCCGTGATGGCAAAGAGCGCCGCCGTGCCCACCACGTCGTGGAACAGCTCCACCACGCCCGTGATGCCCCAGAGCGGATTGGAGAAGCGGTAGGCCACGTAGATGACGATGAAGAACAGGCTCCAAAAGATGGCCCAATAGGTCCGGTGGCGCAGGTCCTTGCCCACCACGGGGCCGACGAAATCCTTCTTCTCCAAAGTCGGGAGATTGCTCGGGAAGGCTTCTTTGAGCACGTCCATGGTCCGGTTGGAGGCCTCGGCCATGGCCTTCTCGTCGCCCTTCTCGCGCAGGATGTAGCTCACCTTGCCGCCCGCGGCGGTGACGGTCTGGATCTCGGGGTTGAGGCCGGCGCGACTCAAGCCCGCGCGGATATCGCCCACGCTCACGGCGTGGTCGAACCGGACCTGGAGCAGGGTGCCTCCGGTGAACTCGATGGAGTAGTTGAACCCCTTAGCGATGATCATGATCAGGCCGCCGGAGATGATGGCCAGCGAGATCACGATGGGGATGCGGCGCCACTTGATGAAGTCGATGTTGGGCTTCTGGAAGATTTCCATATTAGATCGACAGCTCCTCTACGGGGTTGGCGGAGAGATAGGACTCAAAGATGAGCCGGGTCACGAACACGGCCGTGACCAAGCTCATGACGATGCCCAGGATCAAGGTGATGGCGAAGCCCTTGATGGGCCCGGTCCCGAACTGGAACAGCATGATGGCCGAGAGCACCGTGGTGAGGTTGCAGTCGAAGATGGCCCGGAAAGCCCGGTCATAGCCTTGGTCGACCGCCATGCGCACGGGCTTGCCCAACCGGCGCTCCTCTCGGATGCGCTCGAAGATCAGCACATTGGCGTCGACGGCCATGGCCAAGCTCAGGATCATGCCCGCGATGCCGGGCAAGGTCAGCGTGAACTTGAAGTAGGCCATGCAGGCCGCCATATACAGGAAGTTGAGCGCCAGGGCCGAGCAGGCCACCGCCCCAGAGAGGCGGTAGTAGACGGTCATGAAGATGACGACCAGGAGCAGGCCGATCACGCTGGAGGTGATGCCGGCGCGGATGGAGTCCTCGCCCAAGGTCGGCCCCACGGTGCGCTCCTCGATGAGGTTGACCGGCGCGGGCAGGGCGCCGGCGCGCAGAACGATGGCCAGATTGCGCGCGTCGTCGGCCGTGAACTGGCCCTCGATGATGCCCGAGCCGCCGCTGATGCGCGACTTGATGACCGGGGCGGAGTAGACGACGTCGTCGAGCACGATGGCCATGTGCTTGCCCACGTTGGCGCCGGTGAGGTTGGCGAAGACAGCCGCGGACTCGGGCTTGAACTTGAAGGCCACCGTCGGCATCCCGTAATCGCCGCCCGCGGTCTCCACGCGCGCGGTGTCCAGGGCCGCGCCCGTCAGAGGCGTGTCCTTTTTGAGCAGGTAGAGCGCGTTCTCCTTGCCCGCATAAAGCTGGTCTTCCTCGGGCACGAGCTTGGCCGCCGCGGTGGAGACCTTGGTCCCGCTGAAGGCGCCCACGCCCAGTTCCGCGATCTTGCCCAGGGCCTTCTGGGCGGTCTCGGACTCGTCGACCATACGGAACTCCAAGAGCGCCGTCTTGCCCACCAGCTCCTTGGCCTGCTCCGAGTTGGTGATGCCGGGCAGCTGCACCACGATCCAGCGCTGGCCCTGGCGGACGATGAGCGGCTCGGCCACCCCGAACTGGTCCACGCGGTTGCGGATGATCTCGATGGCGCGCGACATGGCGTCGTTGACGTCCGCCTTGGGATCGAGTTTGGAGACGTCGAGCTCCATGAGCATGTGCGTCCCGCCGCGCAGGTCCAGGCCGAGGTTGAGGATGTACTTGGGCCGCATGCGGTAGGCTTCCTGGCGGGCGCGCTCAGCGGCGTCCAGGCTGTACCAGTTGACGGTGGGATAGAGGAGCGCGATGGCGCCGACGATGCTCAGGAGGATGCACGACCACTTGATCTGGTTCTTGCTCATGGCCTCACTCTCACGAAAGGCTGGGTTGGGACATCTCCGGCGAGGTCGCGCCCGCCTCGGTGCTGAGCACCTTGGCGACGCCGGAACGGGCCAGGGTGAGCTTCACGGTCTCAGCGAAGCGCACCTCGAGGTCCGTGCCCTTGATTCCTACCACGGTGCCGTAGAGGCCGCCCGTGGTCAGGATCCGGTCGCCTTTCTTGACGGAGTCGAGCATCCGCTGGTGCTCCTTCATCTGCTTCTGCTGTGGCCGGATGAGGAAGAAATAAAAGATGACGAAGACGGCCGCGATGGGGACCATATTGACCCACATGTTGGGCTGAGCTTGTGGTGGCATGTTCGCTCCTTAGATTCCTGAACTGGTTGGAGATTTTAGCACATTTTAAAAGGTTACTTGCCGTAGAATAGCGCTTGAAGACAGCCGGAGGCTGTCTTCAAGCGCAACCCCGGCCCCCTTGAGGGGGCCGGGGTTCTGTTGAGGAGCCTTGCCGTTAAGACTTACAAGAACAACGGCGCCAGCACCAGCGTGATCGTGGCCAGCAACTTGATAAGCACGTGCAACGACGGTCCTGCCGTATCCTTGAAGGGATCGCCCACCGTGTCGCCGACCACAGCGGCCTTGTGCGGCTCCGAGCGCTTGCCGCCATAGGCCCCGGTCTCGATGTACTTCTTGGCATTGTCCCAGGCGCCGCCCGAGTTATTGAGGAAGGTCGCCATCAAGATACCGGCGATGGTTCCTACCATCAGGAAAGCGGCCACGGATTCGGCCGCGATGGTGGGGTCCGCCGGGGTGATGAACATCTTGAAGACCACGCCTACCAGGATGGGCCCACACACCGCGACGAGGCCGGGCAGGACCATGGCTTTCAAGGCCCCCACGGTCACGATGTCCACGCACTGCCCGTAGTCGGGCTGTTCCGTGCCCTGCATGATGCCCGGCTTGGCCTTGAACTGACGGCGCACCTCGTTGATGACCGCGAAGGCGGCCTTGCCCACGGCCCGGATGGTGAAGCCCGAGAACAGGAAGACCAGCATGGCGCCCAGCATGGCTCCGACGAAGACCTCGGGCTTGGCGATGTCCACCTTGATGTGCGTGCCCGTGTAGTTGAAGATCTCGTCCATGTAGGCCGAGAAGAGCAGGAACGCGGCCAGGGCGGCCGAGCCGATGGCGTAGCCCTTGGTCAGGGCCTTGGTGGTGTTGCCCACCGCGTCCAGGCGGTCGGTCTTCTTGCGGATCTCCTCCGGCTGATGAGACATCTCCACGATGCCGCCCGCGTTGTCCGTGATGGGGCCGAAGGTGTCCATGGCCAGGATGTAGGCGGCGGTGCTGAGCATGCCCATGGTCGCCACCGCGGTGCCGAAGAGCCCGCCCAGGCCGCCGGGCAGGGCTGCGGCGCCCAGCTTGTAGGAGGCCAGGATGGCGATGCAGATGACGACGACGGGCAGGGCCGTGCACTCGAAGCCCACCGCGATGCCCGCGATGATGTTGGTCGCTGGGCCGGTCTGCGAAGCCTCCGCGATGGAGAGCACCGGTCGGTACTTGTACTCTGTGTAGTACTGGGTGATGTAGACGAAGGCCTGCGAGGTCAAGATCCCAATGATGCCGCAGCAGGTGTAGTACATCCAGGCGTCAGGCGCCTGCTCCGTATAGAGGAGCCACCGCGCCGCGAAGGCGAAGGCCGCCATGGCCAGGGCCGAGGAGATGTAGTAGCCGATGTTGAGCGCCGTCATGGGGTCCTTGTCTTCCTCGGTGCGCACATAGAGGATTCCCACGATGGAGGCGAGTATGCCCAGGGCGCGCGCGACCAGCGGGAAGAGGATTCCCTTCCAGCCGAAGAACGGGATCAGGGCCACGCCCAGGATCATGGCGCCGATGTTCTCGGCGGCCGTGGACTCGAAGAGGTCGGCGCCGCGGCCCGCGCAGTCGCCCACGTTGTCGCCCACCAGGTCCGCGATCACGGCGGGGTTGCGCGGGTCGTCCTCGGGGATGCCGGCCTCGACCTTCCCCACCAGGTCCGCGCCCACGTCCGCGGCCTTGGTGTAGATGCCGCCGCCGAGCTGGGCGAAGAGCGCCACGAAGGAGGCGCCGAAGCCGTAGCCCACGATCATGAAGGGGATCTTGGCGACGTCATAGCCCACGAACCGGAGCAGCGTGAAGAGCCCGCCCACGCCGAACAGGGAGAGCGCCGTCACGAAGATACCCGAGACCGCGCCGCCGCGCAGCGCGATGCGCAGGGCGTCGTTCAAGCTGGTGCGCGCCGCGGAGGCGGTGCGGATATTGGAGCGGATGGACACCCACATGCCCACGAAGCCGGCGCTCACCGAGCACAGCGCCCCCATAACGAAGGAGAGCGTGGTCCACAGAGCCAGGACCATCGGCGCGGCGGCGTCGTGCTCGTTGTGGCTGCGCACGTAGGCGTAGAGGACGAAGAGGAGCACGGCGAAGGCTGAGGCCAGGACGAGGATGGTCTTGTTCTGCCGGCGCAGGAAGGCCTCGGCGCCGCTCTTGATGGCGTCGGAGATCTTGCGCATGGGGTCGGTGCCGGTGTCCTTGGCCATGACCCATTGGATGAGCCAGTAGGCGACGGCGAGCGCAGCCAGCGAGGCCCCGAAGACCAAGGCCAAGGCGGGTTTCATGGAGAGCTGACAGTAGCAGGTGTTCATTAACGGCCTCCAATATTATCTTTTGTTGTCTGTCGCCTAATTGGTTATTGGAATAAACCTTTTTTCGGGGCGGGTGGTCAACCTTATATTGCGCGAGCTCAGTAAATGGAGTCCCAATCGTTATACAAGAAGTGCAACTCCACCCGGCGGTTGCGGTTGCGGCCCTCCTCGGTGGAGTTGTCCGCGATGGGATGCGACGAGCCCCAGCCTTTCCAGCGGATGGAGGGAGGCGGCACGCCCTTCCTGATAAGGTAGTCCGCCACGGCCTTGGCGCGCCGCTCAGAGAGCTCCTGGTTGTATTCTTCGGAGCCGAGTTTGCAGGTGTGGGCGGAGATGCGGATCTTGATGCTCTGGTGCTTGAGCAGGTGATGCGCGATGGCGTCCAAAGCCTGATAAGAGTCCCGGCGGACGACGTCGGAATCGATCTCAAACTCGATTCGAGGCAGCTCGCCGCGTTCGATGCGCTTGAGCAGCGCCTGGAGTTCCTCGCTGGATTTCAGTTCGGACTCCGAGAAGACCTCCGTGCTCCAAGGCTCCTGTTGAGCGGGCGGCTTGGCCTGCGCCGAGGCGACCGGCCAGCAGAGCGCGGCGGCCGCCGCCAGAAGGATCAGGAGGCCTCCGCCGCGGGTCGATAGCCCGCCAGGAACTCCCGGCGCTTGGCCTCGAAGCAGCCCTCATGCAGGGCCCGCCGGATGGAGGCGGCGATCTCAAGCATGAGATGGAGGTTGTGGTAGGTGAGCAGGCGGTAGACCAGGAGCTCCTTGGCCCGGTAGAGGTGGCAGAGATAGGCCCGGCTGTAGCGCCGACAGACGAAGCAGGCGCACTCTGGATCGAGGGGGGAGAAGTCGGCCTTGAAGCTGCTGTTGGAGATGTTGAGTCGACCGCGACGCGTCATGGCCAGACCGTTGCGCGCCACGCGCGTGGGCCAGACGCAGTCCATCATATCCACGCCCAGACTGACGGCCTGCCAGAGGTCCTCGGGCGTGCCCACGCCCATGAGGTAGCGGGGCTTGTCCTGGGGCAGCAGGCCGGTCACGAGCTCCAGAGTGGACCAGGTCATGTCCTTGGGCTCTCCGACAGAAAGGCCTCCGATGGACACGCCGTCCCAAGGCAGCGTCTGGAGGTGCTCGACGGCTTGGCGGCGCAGGGAGGGGTGGAAGGACCCCTGCAATATAGGGAAGAAGAGGGACTGGGCTCCCGTGTCGCGGGCGCGCTTCAAGGCCCGGACGGAACGGTCGCTCCAGGCCATGGTGCGGCGCAGGGCCGCAGCGGCGTGGGCTTCGTCGGCGGGATAGGGGGCGCACTCGTCGAGGGTGGTCCAGCAGTCGGAACCGAGGTCGCGCTGGACCTCGATGACGCTCTCCGCGGTGAGACGGTGCTTGGAGCCGTCGAGGTGGGATTTGAAGGTGACACCCTCGTCGTCGACGTCCCGAAGGTCGGCGAGGCTCAGGACCTGGAAGCCGCCCGAGTCGGTGAGGATCATTCCGTCGTAGGCCATGAAGCGATGCAGGCCGCCGGCCTTGCGGATGATTTCGGTGCCGGGACGCAGATAGAGGTGATAGGAATTGGAGAGGATGGCCCGCACCCCCAGCGCGGCAAGGTCTTCCTGGGAGAGGGCCTTGACGGTGCCCTGGGTGGCCACGGGCATGAAAACCGGGGTCTCCACCTCACCGTGGGGGGTGGAGAGGATGCCGGCGCGGGCTTGGGAGGAGGAGTCTTGGGCTCGGACGAGGAAGCTCACGAGACCATCCTAGAGCTCGATGACCGTCTCTTGCGTCACGCCGAAACAATCGAGAGCAGCGCCCTGCTCTGCGGCCCGGCGCGCGCAGTCCGCCACCATAGCGTCGACCTGGACGTCCGGGCGGTCTTGGTTGTGGTGGAACAGCCCGAAGCGCTTCACCCGGGATTGCAGGGCCAGCTCCACGGCCTGCGGGGCGGTCGAATGCCCCCAGGTCCTGGTCCTACGGTAATCCTCGTCGGTGAACTCCGCGTCATGGATCAGCACCTCGGCGCCGGAGCAGAAGGCCACGTACTCCTCATACGTGCAGCCCCCAGGATGCCGGTAGCGCAGTTCATTGTCCGTGAGGAAGACGAAGGCGCTTCCGTTCTCTTGGAACTTGTAACCCAGACCCTGGTTCGGGTGGCTCAGGATGATGGGCGTCACCTTGAGCGAGCCGATCCTGAAGCCCTGCAGGCAGGGATCGTTGAAGGTCAGCTTGGCCTGGATCGCGCCCAGGTTCACCGGGAACTGCGGCGGCTCCATGATCTTGGCGATGACGGTCTGGATGCTCTTCTGCGCGAACGGACAGCCGTGGAAATCGATCTTGACGTCGGGACGATAAATCGGCTTGAGGAAGGGGAACCCCAGGATGTGGTCCCAATGAGAGTGCGTGAAGAGGATGGTGAAGCGGCGGACCTGCTCGTCGACCAGACGGTTGCCCAGCCGGCGCACGCCGCTGCCGCAGTCCACGACCAGCAGATCGCCTGCGGCGGAGCGGATCTCCAGGCAGGTGGTGTCTCCGCCATACTTCAGATACTCCTTCCCAGAAACCGGGATCGAGCCCCGCGCGCCCCAGCAGGTGATTTTCATTTGCTAATGCCTCTTAGGTCGCGGATTGCAGGCCGGATAACCTGGCTCTCATGGGACACAATAGATGTTATCGCAAGAATATCCCGACCAGGCTCCCGGATGAGCCGCAAAGGTATGATACCATACCTGCCGCCGCGTGAGCCGCTGGAGCACTACGGGGCTGATAGCGAATCGATCGCCACGCCGCCTCGTTTGGTAATATTTCTATTGCTACCGAGGCGCCAGCAGGTAAATGAACTCAAATGACGCGCAAACGGCGCACAATCTGCGTTATTTTTTAGGCGGATACTGACCGGCATGAAGAAACGGCAAAAAAGAGGGCCTTTGCAGAAGGCGGAGAAAACGCATTGTCCGTCCGCCGATCCGGCGGACGGCCCTTCATCCCAGAGACGATTGGCCGGGGCTCACCTTCTGAAGGATGCGGTGCTGCTGACATTGATCGGGGCGGTGTTTGCCTCGCTGGCGGCCTGGAGTTGGCGGAAATGGCCTGATGTCCTGGTGGACTACGGCCAGCAGCTTTGCCTGCCTTGGCAATTGAGCTTGGGGAAAGTGTTGGGCCGGGACGTGACGGATCTAGCAGGCGGCCCGCTGAGCCAGTACTTCCACGCGCTCGTGTTCAAGTTGTTCGGAGTGTCGTTCACGGCCCTCATCGTGACGAGCCTCGTCCTGCTCGCGCTGTTTGTCGGCATGCTGTATGGGTTGTTCGTTCGCGCGGCGGACCGATGGACCGCCGTGATGGCTTGCCTCACCACGCTGTGCGTCTTCTCGTTTTCACAATATGTCGCCACGGGGAACTACAATTATGTGTGCCCCTATTCCTACGAAGCCTTTCATGGATTGGTGCTTTCAGTCGCGGCCATCGCCTGCCTGTGGCGCTGGATCGCGGTTCGGCGCGGTCCCTGGGCGTTCGCGGCCGGATGCTGCGCCGGCTGCGTATCCCTTACCAAGCCCGACTTGTTCCTGGCGTTGGCCGCGGCGCTGGCAGCGGGCGGCCTAATCGCTCGGACCGGGCGCACGGACAGCCAACCCACCCCGGATCGGATGCCTGTCATGATTCTGCTCGGCCTGGCCGCGCCCGTCGTTGCATTCATCACGTATTTCGGGATGGTCTGGAAATGGGACGCGGGCGCAAAAGCTGTGGCAGGGTCCTGGCTGCCGCTGCTCACCACGCGCGCCGCGCAGAATTCGTATTACCGGTGGTGTCTCGGACTCGATCATCCGGCCGCGAAGCTGCTCGCGATGCTCCAGTATTTCGGCGGGTCTGTCTTGTTGGTCGCCCTGCTGGCGCTCTTTGCCCGGTGCTTCCAACGGCGCAACCTCCCCGCCGTCATCGGCTTGGGAGGAGCATTAACCGTTTTATTATTTGCGGGGGTCAGCCGGTTCCATTGGCTTGAGTGCGGCATCGCGTTGCTGCCGGCGACATTGCTTGGATGCGTATTCATCGGCCGGCGATGGTGGGAAACCCGTCATTCGGCGGAGGGTGAGTCGCTGGTTTTTCCGCTCCTGTGGTCGGTCTTCGCGCTGTTCCTGCTGGCCAAGCTGGGACTGAACACTCGGTTCGCGCATTACGGCTTCTACCTGGCCATGCCCGCAACGCTGTTCATGGTTTTCCTTATTATCAGGCTGTTGCCTTGCGAGTTGGAACGATTCCAAGTCCATCCCGTCGCGTTCCGCGTGCTCGCCACAGTTTTTATCGCCGTCGGTCTGGCGCGCCTGGTGGGCGAGGCGAATCGGTGCTACCGGGCGAAGAATTTCACAGTCGGCGAAGGAGCGGACCGGATCATCAGCTACGACCCCAAAGTGGACGCCACGGGCTACGCCATGCAATATACGGTGTCGTGGCTTCAGAAGAACACCTTGCCGACGGATACGCTAGCCGTCCTGCCGGAAGGAGCCCTGATAAATTTTTTGACCCGGCGGACCAACCCCACGCCTTTCCTATGCCTGACTCCTTCCGAGATTGCCGCCTACGGCGAAAAGAACATCCTGGCCGCCTTCGCCCGGGCCCTCCCCGACTACATTCTCCTCATTCACCGTGACAGCAGGGAGTATGGCGTCAAATACTTCGGGCTGGAGCCCGGCTACGGCTACGACATAATGCAATGGATCCTCGCCAATTATTCAACGGTTTGGCTCATCGGACACGAACCGCTGCAAACCAATCGCTTCGGGATCAAGTTGCTGAAGCGAAATGACTTGGGAGCGGCTTCGGCCCGTGGAGGAAAGTCAGATGAGGCCCTCCCCGAATCCCTGCAAGCCCTTAAAATAATTCCAAAATAGATTGTCGGGATAAGCGGGTCTCAGGGCAGATTCAATCGAGGCGTGCCCCTAGAGGAGCAGCATCGCGTCGCCGTAGGAATAAAGGCGGTAGCGCTCGCGGAAGGCCTCCTGGTAGGCGCTCAAGAGCCGCTCGCGACCGGCGAAAGCCGCGGCCAGGAGCAGCGGCGTGGACTTGGGCAGGTGGAAATTCGTGATCAGCCCGCCCACCACCCGGAACTCGTGGCCCGGATAGATGTACAGGGAGGTCCAGCCCTCGCCAGGCCCGAAGCCTCCGGCCTGCCGGGCCAGGGTCTCCAGCGTCCGCGTGCTCGTCGTGCCCACGGAGACCACCCGACCGCCCTCGCGCAAGGTCCGGGCCACGAGCGCGGCTTGCGCCTCGGGCATGTGGTAATGCTCGGGCAGCATGGGGTGCCGGCTCGCGTCCTCGGCGGTCACCGGCCGGAACGTGCCCCGGCCCACGTGCAGGGTGACCTTAGCCAGACGCACGCCCAGGCCGCGCAGTTCTTCGAGCAGGCGGTCCGTGAAGTGCAGGCCCGCAGTGGGCGCCGCGATGGAGCCCGCGGCCGAGGCATAGACCGTCTGGTAGCGCTCCCGGTCGGAGGCATCGGGCACGCGCTTGCGCTTGAGGATGTAGGGGGGCAGGGGCGCGTGGCCGTGCTCGGCTAGATAGGCCGCCAGGTCGGAGCGGTCGAATCGGCAGAGGTATTCTCCGTCCTCGTTCAAGCCTTCCACCTGCGCCGCGGCGCCGCCGGGGAAAGACAGGCGCATGCCGGCCTTGAGCCCCGTGGCCAGAGCGGTCCAGAACCCGGGCTCCAGTTCGCGCACCAGGAGGAGTTCGGCCTTGCCGCCCGTGGCTTTGCGGCCCAGGAGACGGCAAGGCAGGACCTTGGTCTCGTTGAGGACCAGACAGTCGCCGGGCTTGAGGAAGCGCGGCAGGTCGCGGAAGTGCGCGTGGCGCAGCGCGGCGTCGCCGCGGTCGAGGACCAGCAGCCGGGCGCTGTCGCGCGGCTCGGCCGGCACGGAGGCGATGAGCTCCTCCGGGAAATCGAAATCAAAATCGGACAGGGGGATGCGCTCGGGCATCACTCATCCACCACGGACAAGGTCGCGCCGGGGAAATAGTACTGGAGGATGGTCTCGTATCCGCGGCCGGCCTCGGCCTGGATGCGCGCGCCCCATTGACACAGCCCCACCCCGTGGCCCGAGCCCGTGCCCTCGAACTTCACTCCCTGGCGCCGCAGCTTCGCCGAGCGCAGGCGCAGGCTGCGCAGGGCCGTGGGTCCCACCTCCTTGCGGAACACCTCGGCGCTCACCACGGTCGCCTCGCCGCCGATGTCGGCCAGGAAGTTGCGCACATAGCCCGCCCCATCGCGCCGGCCCAGCCGGAAACTCTTGAGCTTGCCCCCGACCATGCGTCGGCTCTGCAAGGCCGCGAGCACGTCGGCCTTGGGCACGAGCACGGTCCAGCGCCCCAGGGGGGACTTCGGGCAGTAGCGGTCCTTGACCCCGCGCAAAGGTGCGGGCGCGGTCGCGCCGCCGCCCCAGACCTGGCCGTAGTCCGCAGTGTGGCCGCCGCAGCAGGCGTGATAGTAGACGTCGAGGAGCGAGCCCCTGAAGCCCAGGACCTCGCCGCGGGTCTCGGCCACGGCCCGGCGCACGGCCTCGTTCTCGGCCCCCACTCCGCCGTAGACCTGCGAGCGCGTGTCCGAGGTCAGGTCGAAGCCAGACTTGCGGTACTTGCCGAGGTGGTAGTAAGCGAAGGTCCGCGCCACCACGGCCTGGGCCTTGAGCGCCTCCTGCGGCCAGCCCGGCTCCATCTCATGGGGCAGGACGCCGAGCAGATACTCCTCCACGCCCATCTCGGCCACCACCGTGAGTCTGTCGTCTGCAGCGGGCTTGAAGATGAGGCTGGCCCGGTAGCGGCCCGGGCCGGCCAGGACCGTGGCCCGGGGCTCCAACGGGACCAGCCGGGCCGGACCCTGCAGGCGATAGGGGCCGAAGACCAGATCGTCGCCTTCGAGGACGACGCGGTATTTCTTGTACGGCATCAACTCCTCCTGCCAACGGCCGGCCGCGTCGCGCAGGAAAAAACGCCCCTCGGGCTTGACGGTGAGCGCGCGCACCCCGTGCAGGACGCCGATCTGGATGAGCCGCTCGTTGTAGACGGCCCGCGCCGCAGGAGAGGCCAGGGCCAGCACCGCGAGCAGCAGGGCGGGCATCTTCAGAACAGCTCGGGTTCCTTCTTGGGAGCCTTGCGGCCCAGGTGGGAGTAGCCCTTGGCCGTGACCACCCGGCCGCGGGGGGTGCGCGCGATGAGGCCGGATTGGATGAGGAACGGCTCGGTCACGTCGGTGAGCGTGTCGATCTCCTCGCTGACCGCGATGGCCAGGTTCTCCACGCCCACGGGGCCGCCGCCGAACTTCTCGATGATGGTGACCAGCAGCCGCCGGTCGGCCGCATCGAGGCCCGAGGCGTCGACTTCGAGGCATTCCAAGGCGTAGCGCGCGATGTCGGCGGTGATGACGCCCTGGCCCTTGACCTGGGCGAAGTCCCGCACCCGGCGCAGCAGGCGGTTGGCGATGCGCGGAGTGCCGCGGCAGCGCCGCGCGATCTCGCGGGCGCCGTCCGCTTCGGTCTCGATCTCCAGGATCGAGGCGGAGCGCCGGACGATGGCCTCCAGCTCCGCGGGTTCGTAGAAGCCCAGGTTGCCGATGATGCCGAAGCGGTCGCGCAGCGGGCCGGTCAAGAGGCCCGCCCGGGTGGTGGCGCCGACCAGGGTGAATCGCGGGATGGCCAGCTTCATAGTCGAGGCCGCGGGGCCCTTGCCCGTGGAGATGAAGAAGGTGAAGTCCTCCATGACCGGGTAGAGGGCCTCCTCCACGATAGGATTGAGACGGTGGATCTCGTCGATGAAGAAGACGTCGCCTTCCACGAGGTCGGTCAGGACGGCGGCCAGGTCGCCCGCGCGCTCCAGGATGGGCCCCGAGGAGGTGCGCATGTTCACGCCGAGCTCCCGGGCCATGATGTTGGCCAGAGTGGTCTTGCCCAGGCCCGGGGGGGAGTAGAAGAGGCAGTGGTCCAGCGGCTCCTTGCGGGCCTTAGCCGCGGCCAGGAAGACCCGCAGGTTGGCCTTGAGCTTCTCCTGGCCGACGAACTCGTCGAGAGACTTCGGCCGCAGGGTCCGGTCCAGGGCCTCGTCCTCGGCCCGGGCCGCGGGGGTCAGGATGGGATCGACGCCTTGGGGGTCTGCCATCAGAGCCTCTTGAGAGCCAGGCGGATGATGCGCTCAGCGTCCAAAGCCTCGCCCGGATGCTCCTCAGCCACGGTCGAGAGCGCGGCGCGCGCCTCGGCGGACCTGTAGCCGAGAGCTGCCAGAGCGCTCAGGGCCTGGCCCATGGCCGCCGGGGCCACGGCCGCTCCGCCGGCGCGGACCAGGCGCTCGGCCCCGGGCACGTCGAGCGCGGCGATGCTGTCCTTGAGGCCATCGATGAGTCGCTCCGCGGTCTTGCGCGTGAAGCCGAACATGCCGGTGAGGACCTTGACGTCCTTGTCCAGCACGGCCCGGCGGAAGTCCGGCAAGGACCGGGAGGCCTTGTCGAGGTACTCCAGCGCCTTCTTGGCGCCGGTGGCGGGCACGCTGTCGCGCAGGGTGAGGAACATGGCCTTGTCCGACGGGGTGAGGAATCCGTAGAGGGTGACGCCCCCACCGTACATGGCTACCGACTCCGCGATATGGAGCAGGACGCTCCGGCCCGGCTCAGGCAGCGCCGCGGCGGCCGCCGCGGTCACGCAGATCTCGTAGCCCACTCCCGCGACCTCGAGCACGACCCGCTCCGCCGTCTTGTTCAGGACCGCGCCGCGCAGAGAGGCGATCATTTCCTGCCCCCATAGCATTCAAGCACCTGGAGCCGCTTGACGCGGCCAACGCGCAGATGGCAGAGGGCGATGGCGGCCGCGTCGGCCACGTCGTCGGGCCGCAGCAGGTCGGCGAGCCCCAGGGTCTTCGACACCACGCGCTGCATCTGCCGCTTATCGGCCGCGCCGCTGCCGGTCAGCGTCGCCTTGACCGTGCGCGGGTTGTATTCGGAGATGGCGCAGCCGGCCTGGGCCGCGGCGAGCAGGATGACGCCGCGCGCCTGCAGGGTGCCGCGGATGGTGTGCGCGGCCTTGAGGAAGAACATCTCCTCCACGGCCACGTCCTGCGGCCGGTGGCGCTCCACGAGCCGGGCCACGGCGCCGTGGATGAGGCAGAGGCGCTCAGGCAGAGGCTGGGAAGGCAGGGTCTTGATGAGGCCCGAGTCCGCCAGGCGCGGCGCGGCCCCCGCTTCGCCGCAGAGCACGGCCCATCCCGTCTCCGAGACTCCCGGGTCGATGCCCAGGATCGTCGTCATCATCCCCCGACCTTGTCGAGGATCTCGTCCGGGATGTCGAAGTTGGCGTGGACCTTCTTGACGTCGTCGTTCTCATCGAGGGCGTCCATGAGCTCGAGGATCTTCGCGGCGAGCTCGACCTTGCCGACCGGGACCGTGGTGTCCGGCTTCAGGAAGACCTCGGCCGTGGCCACGGGGATCTTCTGGTCCGCAAGTCCGGCTTTGACCTTCTCGAAGTCCTTGGGTTCGGTGTAGATCTCATAGGCTTCGGCCACATCGGTCACCACGTCCTCGGCGCCCAGGTCCAGGGCGTGGGAGATCAGGGTGTCCTCGTCGACGGGGGCGGGTTTGGCCACGGAGAGGAAGCCCTTGGGCTTGAACATCCAGGCCACGCAGTTGGCTTCTCCGAGGTTGCCGCCGTGCTCCCGGAAGATCTGGCGCACCTCGTTCAAGGTCCGGTTGTGGTTGTCCGTGGTGACTTCCACGATCATGGCCACGCCGCTGGGACCGTAGCCTTCATAGACGCGCTCCTCGTACATCATCCCCGGGATCTCGCCCGTGCCCCGCTGGATGGCGCGCTTGACGTTGTCCGCAGGCATGTTGGACGCCTTGGCGTCCTCCACGGCGCTGCGCAGGCGCGGATTGGAGCCGATGTCGCCGCCCCCGATGCGGGCCGCGATCGCGATCTCCTTGACGATCTTGGTCCAGACCTTGCCGCGCTTGGCGTCGACAATGGCCTTTTTGTGCTTGATTCCGGCCCAATGCGAGTGTCCGCCCACGTGTCCTCCTGCTCCGCCTGAGATTTCATTGATGGTACCAAAATTATCCAAGGCTTGCCAACGGAGCTGGCGGCCATGGTATTATAACCCTGCGATGAATCCTGCGCGATGGACGGCCTGGCTCCTAGCCTTGGCTCTCGCCAGCGCAGCACCCCGGCCGGCGGTAGCCCGCCCCTCCTCTAAGCCAGTGCCCAAGGCCGTCTGGGGCATCGACGTGTCCCACCATCAAGGACGCATCCGCTGGGACCAGCTTCAGGGGCAGGGCCTCTCCTTCGTCTATATGAAGGCCACGGAAGGCGACTACATGGCGGATCCCTCCTTTCTGGAGAACTGGCAGGGCGCAGCCCGCGCGGAGCTGGCCCGGGGCGCCTACCATTTCTACGATCTATGCGGCCGCGGCGCGCCTCAGGCCGACCAGTTCATCAGGCTAGTCCCGCGCAGCCCGGGCTCCTTGCCTCCGGCCATCGATTTAGAGCCGTCGCCCTCCTGCGCCAAGCTGCCCGGCCGCAAGGCCCTGCTAAGGGAGCTGGCCGCCTACTCCCGCAAGGTCCGAGCTCGCTACGGCAAGGCGCCGGTCCTGTATGTGACCTATAAGATGTACGACCGCTACCTCAAGGGGCAGAAGCACGACTACGCGCTCTGGGTCGCGGACTACAAGGGCCGGCCAGCCCTCAAGGATGGCCACAGTTGGACGTTCTGGCAGATTTCCAACAAGGCCACCCTTCGCGGCATCAAGTGGGCGGTGGACGTGGACCTCTTCCGAGGGAGCGCGCAGCAGTTCGCGTTCCTGGGCAAGCCGGTCCCGAGCCTTTTCGCCGGACGCTCCCAGACCACGGCGGCCGACGCGGTCCGCCGCTGACATGCGCCCCGGCTTGCTGGCCGCAGCCGTCCTGATGTCCGGCCTGTGCGGCTGCTATCGCCTGCCGACACTCGTGGTGGGGGGGCTCTATTCGGTCCTCGACGAGCAGGGACATTATCGGACGGCGAAGGTCGTGGCGTTGGACGGCGACGGGGTCCATCTTCGGCTGTACAAGAACCGATGGGAGCGCAGGCCCAAGGCCGTAGCCTCCCGCTCATTGGCCTTAGGGACCATCAACGATCCGGACGGATTCGGCGTCGGCCATCTGGTGCTGACAAAGAAAGAGTTCGGCTCCTGGAAACCGGTGTTCCTTTCCCGCGAGGACCCGACTCCTGATGAGCTGGAGGGCTACAAGATTTGGACGCAGGGCCGGAGCGGGGATTTCGTCGGAAAACCTTGAGGGTTGGACCAATTCTTGACTTAACGGTATTTGTTTATTAGATTATCCCCGGGGAGCGAAAACACCGCACGGGGACAAGGATGGGACCATCTGCGGGCCACGGAGCCCAGCCGAAAGAAGCCGCGGAATCCAAGGGGATGCCCCTTCGCCATGAGGATTTCTTTGCGGGCATCCTCGACAGCACCAATCTAGTCATCTACCTCAAGGATATCGGCGGCCAGTACCTCTACGTCAACCGCAGATACGAGCTGGTCTCCACCGTTGCGCGCGAGCACATCGTCGGCAAGCACGACGAAGACCTGTTTGCCCCGGACGTGGCCAGCCTTTTCCGGGCCCAGGATGCCCAGGTCATCGAGCGTCGGGGTCCCATCGAATACGAGGAGACGATCCAGCTCCCCGGCGGCATGAGGTCCTTCATCACGGAGAAGTTCCCCTTGATCGACCCGTCCGGCCAGGTCTACGCGGTCGGCGGATTCTGCACCGAGATCACCAGCCAGAACAACCGGGCCCACGAGACGCAGGCCGCCGAACGAGAGCGGCTCGCGGTGACGCTGAGCTGCATCGGGGAGGGGATCATCAGCACCGACATGAACGGCTGCGTGCTGCTCATGAACCCCACGGCCGAGGCGATGACGGGGATGCGGCAGACCGATGCCGCCGGGCGTGCGGTGGATGAGATCCTGCGCCTGGCCGATGCCGGACCAAACGAAGGGCCCGGGCGGCTCGTCAATCGGGTCATATCCTCGGACCAGGACGCCATCACGACTCCCGACTGGGATGTGCTGGGCGCCGACGGCGCGAAGCGCCGGGTCGTGCCCAACGCCGCCCTTGTGCGCGACCGGACCGGGCGCCGCATCGGCGCCGTCCTGTCGCTTCGCGACGTGACGGAGCAGCGCAAGCTCCAGGCCCAGCTTCAGCAGGCTCAGAAGCTGGAGGCGGTGGGCCTGCTCGCCGGCGGCCTGGCTCACGACTTCAACAACGTGCTGACCACCATAGTCGGCTACAACTACTTCCTATTGGAGGGCTTGGAGCCAGGCAGCCCGCTGCGCAGCCTCAGCCTGGAGATCCGCAAGGCCGCGGATCTGGCCGCGTCTCTGACCCGGCATGTCCTGGCCGTGACCCGCAAGCAGGTCGTGCAGCTGCGGGTCATGGAGCCCAATTCCGTCGTCCTGGAGATGGCCAAGATGTTCCGGAGGCTCCTGGGAGCGAACATCAAGCTCGACCTGAATGCGCGCGCCTCCCTATGGCCGGTCAAAATGGACTGCGGGCAGCTCGAGCAGATCCTCATGAACCTGGTGATCAACGCCCGCGACGCCATGCCCCACGGGGGCCGGCTCAGCATCGCCACGCGCAACCACGCCATCCGCGAGGGTGGCGAAGCCGGGCTGGAACTCCCGGCGGGGCAGTACGTCTGTCTGGAGGTGCGCGATACGGGCCTGGGGATGGACGAGAGCGTCCAAGCGCGGATCTTCGAGCCGTTCTTCACCACCAAGGAGATCGGTCGCGGCACGGGCCTGGGGCTGTCCACCATCAAGAGCATCGTCCGGGACTATCACGGAGGGATCGCGGTCGAGAGCGCTCCGGGCAAGGGGTCGGTCTTCCGCGTCTACCTGCCCCGCGCGGAAGGCGGGGCCGAGTCCATCCTGCCCGGGGAAGTGCGCAAGAGCGGGGGGGAGGGGAATGAGACCATCCTGGTGGTGGAGGACAATGCCACCCTGTGCTCCTTAATCAAAAAGATCCTGCGGGAGAAGGGCTACCGCGTCTTCTCCGCTGCGACCGGCAAAGAAGCCCAGCTGCTCTGCGGCCGCATAAAGGAGCACCTGGACCTGCTGCTCTGCGACCTGATCCTGCCGGACTGCCACGGCACGGACGTGGCCAAAGGACTCTGCGCCGCGCAGCCCGGGATCAAGGTAACCTATATGTCGGGCTATCCCGGCGGAGTCCTGGGCAGCGATTCCAGGATCGATGGGGCCGTACTCATCGAGAAGCCTTTCTCCCCGGAGACTTTGCTGCGGACCCTGCGCCAGTCGCTGGATTCCCACCAGACCCAGACGGATGCCTAGACGCTCTGGCCTGCCCGACTTCAGGGTCTCGCATCGCGGTCGGGGGGCAGGAAAAAGAATCGGGGCGGCTCGCCCGGGGCGCTCTGGAAGCGCTCACGGATGAGATCGCGCAGATTCTGATTCTGGGGGTCCAGGGCCAACGCCCGGTCGTAGGCCGTGCGGGCCGGCGCGCGCCGGCCCGCCGCCAGGTAGGCCCCCCCGAGTCTCTCCCAGGCGAGTTCATTGTCGGGCACGACCACGGTGATTTGGCGGCAGGCCGCGATGGCCGCGCCGAATCGTTTCCGCGAGAGCGCGTCATTCGCCTGGCTCCGGCGGTCCTGGATGAACGCGGCGACCGACAGCGTGTCGCCGGGGACCAGAGGCCGCCGTGCCGCTTTCGACATGGCTTGCGGCAGGCGCTGGAATACCAAGGCGCGGGGGCTCTCGCCGGCCGCGACCTGCGCCAGCAGCAGCGCGTCGGAGAGATCCCCGCTGATGAGACTCTCGACCGCGCGCTGCGCGAGTTCGGCTGCCACCGTCGGCTGGCGCAGCTCGTCCTGGTCCTCCGGGCGCGGCTCCAAGTCCAGCGCAGCCAGGAATTCCCGGAGCCGAGCGGCCTTGCGCTGCCAGAGGCCGCCGGCGATGAGAGGCCGGCTTCCCACCGCCGGATCGGCCTGCACCGCGGCTTGCAGGTCGCGGTCGGCCTTGAGATAGTCGCGCCTCTCCAGGGCGGCCCGCGCGGTGACCAGGTTTTCCAGCGCCATGCTGGCCTCGCGCTTCGTCCGGTAGGCGCCGAAACGGTAGCCCAACGACACGCGCTGCGATATCCCGAGCGCCGGGCTGTCGAGTATCGCGACGTCGAAGGACAGCCCCTGGCGCAAGGCCAGGCCGCCTCCGAAGGCGAACCCGTCGGAGGTGTAGCCCGCGCGCAACGCCGCCATCCCCAAGCGGTATTCGGCGCCGACGCCGAAGGTCTTGGCGCTGGAGACGTCGGCCGCCAGTTGCAGAGGCTCGTAGAGCCGGTACGCCGCTCCGAAAGTGACGCTCGTCGGCATCCGGTCCGACGTGGCGCCCTGCGCGAGGCTGATCGCGTTCTTGACCACCACGCCGAGGCTCAAGCGCGACGACTCGGCTGACCCATACCGGGCGCCGAGATCGGCGCCGAGCAAGCGGTTCGAGACGCCGGGCAGCGAGCGGTCGAGCAGCTTGAGCGCCCCGCCCAGGGACAGATCGGGCAGGAGCACATCGTTGACGGCGAACCCGCCGCCGACGCCGAGCTCCGAATAGCCGAAGGAGCCGGTCGGGCTGCCGGAGGCGTCGTATCCCTCGAAACCGCCCAGGGCCAGCCGCAGGACCTCCAGGCCCCAGCCGCCGGAGTTGCGGTCGAAATTCTGCCCGTAGTCCAAGGAGTCGAAGGACGCGCCGCCGTAGAGCGCGGCGTGAAGCGCTTGCGCCTGCCGGCACTCCAGGAGCCCCAGGCCGGCGGGATTGTAGTACAGAGCGCTGGCGTCGTCGGTGATCGCCGTCTGCGCGTTGCCCATGCCCAGCGCGCGGCCGCTGACGCCGAACTCGAAGATCTGGCCCGGCTGCGAGCCGGAGGTCTGCCCCGCCGCCGTGGCGGCGCAGACGAGCAGAGCGACGGACAGCGCTGGCGATCGCATCAGTGGATGACCGCGATCTTAAGCGTGGCCTTTTCCCCGGCGGCCTCGATGAACGCGAGATAGGCGCCCATGGAGACCTTCCTACCGGAGGCGTCCGTGCCGTCCCAGACCAGCGTATTGAGGCCGGGGCTGCCGGCGGCGGAGAGCTCCTTGACCTGCGATCCGAAGACGGAGAAGATGCGCACGCGCACACCCGAGGACTGCGTCAGGGTGAAGGCGATCCGGGCCTGACCCGAGCGCGCGTCGAACGGGTTGGGGTAGGCCGAGACGCTGCTGAGCGCCGAAGAAGGCGTGCCGTTCGGCGTCAGCGCGATCTGGGTCTCGGCCGACTGCAGGGGGAAGCCGGCGGCGCCCACCCCGTAGGACGGCGCCAGGCTGAACCCGGCCGGGCTGGAGATGCAGGCGCCGACCGTGTGGCCCAGCGTCGCGGTCGGCGAGATGTCGTAAGCCAGGAGCAAGGTCTTCGTCGAAACCGAGATCGTCTGCGCCGGAAACACCAGGTCCGCCGACCCGCCCGAGAACGCCGCGGTGGCGATGATCATGGCGTTGCCATCATAGAGGGCGACCCTGGTCACGTCCGGATCCGAGCCGCGGCCGCAGCGCGCCACCATGATCTCGCCGAGCTGCTCGGTGTCGCTGGGCGCGCCGGTGTAGATCGTCAGCCAAAGGGCCAGCGCCAGCATGGTCACGTTGGAGGCGCCCCGCATGGCATAGACCGGCGCGGCGTTGGTGCTCAGCGCATACATCTGGCTCGGGGGGAGCGTCAGGGTCCCCGTCGCGGAAAAACTTGACGCGGCATAGGTCGCATTGGCGTTGAACTGCGCCGTGACGCCGTAAGCCCCGGGCGCCGGGCCGGCGTCGAAGGTCGTGGTGGACAGGCCGGAACCGTCGGTCGTCTGCGTGGACGACTGCGCCCCGTAGGTGAAGACGACGGCGGCGGTGCCGAGCGGCGCGGCGCTGAGGCCGTCCTGCAGCGTTGCCGTCGCGTTGAAGATCGAGTTGACGTAGGCCGTCGGCGCGGTGGCCGCGCTCAGCACGGTAGGCCGAGGCTGGACGAAGACCGCGGAACTTGCGGAGACAGCCGTGTAGGTCGGATCTCCCCCGAATGCCGCCGTGCAGGTCCAGGATCCGGACGAAGCTCCCGCGCTGTAGGACACCGAGGCGTTGCCTGACGCGTCCGTCACCGCGCTGCTGGAAACACCCAGGTACCGGAATGTGATCGTCCCTCCCGCCACGCCGCCGCTCACCGCGTCCGTCAGCGTCGCCGAGGCCACGAACGTCGTATTGGCATAAGGCGAGTTCGGCGCCGGAGCCGTCGTCAGGAGCGGCGCGCGCCGGGAGGATTGCGAGGCTTGGACAGTGTCGCCGTAGGAGCCCTGATTGACGCGGCGGCCGTTGGGGGTCGGCTCCCGCGCGTAATCTTCGGCCGGGTCCCCGGCGTCGATGGTGGGAGAGTCGACGCGGTCCGGCACGAAAGTTCGCGCCGTGGGGTCGTAGCGGCCGACTTTCGAAAGCGGGTGGAAGTCCTCGACGCCAGCCGACGGGTCGCGCCAGAGAGGATCGGCCGAGAGCGAACGGCTGTCTCCGCCCGCGGCCGCGCTCCAGCCTCCGCCCTGCGCCAGACTGTAGGCCGCGGCGCCCCAAACTCCGGTGTTGAAGGCATTCCCGCTGAACCAGTCGTTGTAGTCGGAGGCGAAGCCCGGCTGGCTCGCGGCGTCCACCGCGACCGTGGCGGAAGAACCGGACACGGACATCGCGCTTGAAAAAATATTATCCCTGACCGTCGTCGCAAAGGACGAGTTGGCCAATTGCAGAAGGTAGGCATTGGCCAATCCCGTGCCCGTCGAGTGGACGTCGTTGAACTGGAACGAGGTGCCCGTGGTGCCGTTGAAGTAAGCTCCCGTGAAGCTGCCGTCTGTGATCATGCCGGGATTGTCGATGCGGTTATGGTCGATCTTCAAGCCCGCGCTGCTTTGCAGGTACAGGGCATAGGCCGTATGGGAGGCCGCTGTCCCGGGATTGCGGTAGACGAACGCGTTGTCGGCGACGGTGGCGCCGGAGGTCAGGCCGTTCAAATAGAGCCCGTAGGTATCCTGAGCAGGGCTGATCATGGGCATGACGGTGTTCGATGCGACATAAACCTGGGTCCCAGCATTCTGTGCGGCGATGTAGATGCCATACTGGGCGCCGGGCAGGATCGTGTTGGTGGAAATTAAGATGGCGCCCGAGTTGCCGCGGTCGATATACACGCCGGCGCCCTGAGCCCCGCCCACCAGCGTCGTGGAGGACAAGGTCAAGCCTGAATTCCCGGGAGCCAGCCAAAGGGCGGAGCCGGTGGAGCCGCTGAGGGCGTAGGGATCCACGAGCACGCTGCCGCCGATCGCCGTTGCGATGGAGCCTGAGACCTCGACGGTCTGGGCGCTCTGCACGTAGGAGTTGAAGAGATTGTCCGAGTTTGAGTTGTACAGCCAGAGGGCGGAATAGCCGGAGACGCCGATGGTGATCGTACTAAGATTGATCGTGTCGGCCGTGTCAGCCACGAGCAGGACGCCATGGTCGCTGTAGCACTGGGAGATGGTGCTGGAGGAGGCGCCGTCCAGGATCAGTCCATAGACGAAGGAATTTCTGAAAGAATAATGGGACGACCCATAGTCGGCCAGCAGATAGCCGTAAGACCCGTCGCCGCTATGCTGATTGTAAAACTCGATAGTCAAGGTGCTGCGACTGATCGTATTGAAGGAACCGGAGATATCCGTGCCGCAGCCGCCCATATAGCTTTGGCTGATCGTGTTGAAGGAAGCGTCGGTATCCAGAGCCAGGGAATTGAAGCACCAGACCATGCCCGAGCCATAATATTCTCCGGTGATGAACGTGCTGAGGCTGATCTGGTTGTAGTCGGAGCCCGGGCTCAGATAGACGCCGGGGCCCTGGAAGTTATGGAAGGTGTTGCGGATGATCGTATTGGAGGAGGCCGCATCCAGATATAGAGCGGAAAGAGAATCGTCGGCAAAGGAAGGCGTGCTGTTGGAGATCATGTTGTCGGACACGACCGTCATGCTGCCGTCCAAGAGCAGCCCGACGGCTCCCCTCACCGAGATTGTGGAATCAGCCAAACTGCTCCAACTGCCCAGAGCGACTCCCGCGGTATAAATATTCCCGCCCGGGTCGTCGCGCACGGTGACGTTGGCAATCGTCACATGATCCGAGGAGGCCGCGACGCCGTAGGCAATCGCGTTAGACGGCTGAATGACAAGATTGAGGAGGCTGACGTTCGAATTGAGGATCTGGAACGCCGCCGTAGAATTCGCCAGGGGAGCGACCGTCGGCGGGTTGGCGACGCTCAGGGCGCCGATGATGATCTGGAAGCCATTGGCGTCGATGTTCTGGACCGTGACCTGCTCCGGGTAGGTGGCTCCGTCCTGGATATCGATGCAGAAATCGCCGCTGAGTATGGTCCCGGGGCTGGGCAGGCAGGTAGAAATACTCGTGCAGTCGACGCCCGCCCCGCTGGCCTTCTGCACGACCTTCGTTATGGCGCAGGACCAGGCGGCCGCGCCGGGCGTGAGCAGGAGGGCGGCGCACAACCCCAACGCGACTGTCAGCAGGAAACGCAACTTCTTCATGACCAATTAAGTATAGATTGTTAGACCTAAAAATCAAAGTTAACGAAATGGCGTCCGGCTCCACGCCCGTCGAGCGGCGGCAGGTGAGGCTCAAGTGAGGGGCGAAGATCGTGCCGAACCAATCGGTGCCTGCGGCGAACGACCGTCGGGACCGCGAGTCCGGGGATCTGGCCGGGCATCGCCCCCGCTTCTCGAATAATTGTTGTAAAATCACCGTTCTGGGCCCGTAGTTCAACGGATAGAGCACGTGGCTTCGAACCACGGGATCCGGGTTCGATTCCTGGCGGGCCCACTTTTTAGCGCCTCCCCTTTGGGAGGCCGCCGTTTTTAGGATGAATCCTTGCAATATTTCCGTAAACGTATAAGGGTATCCTGCCCGTGCATGGTTTTCCTGGCAGCGATTGCCGTCGTCACGGCCGGCGCCCACGCCGCGGCCTCCGCCGCCCCGCTTCCGGCGGCGCAACCCCAGCCTGGCCAGGGCGTCTCCGCCGCCGTCGGATCCGGACACCCTGAACTCGGCCGTCAAGCCCTCCACTTCCTGGCGAGCCGTGCCGCCGACCCCGATCCCGACGTCCGCATAGCCGTCGCCGCCGCCTGGGGCGATATCGGGAACCCGTCCCCTGAGGTCGTCGATCTACTCAAGAAGGCCGGCAAGGACCGCGACGACTTCGTGCGCCTCGAGGCCGGCTACAGCCTCTTCCGGCTCGGCGATGAGGGAGGCCGCAGGATCCTCATGGACCTCGTGCGCAGCTCGGCTGCTCCCCGAGGGCCGCTGTCGCCGGCCCAGGAGATGAAGATCTTCTCCCACACCAAGGCTCGGGCCCAGGCCCTGGTCAGACTCTCGGACATGGCGACCGAGGACGTGATCAGCCTCATGGAGCAGACCCTGAGCGACGCCTCGGGCGCGGTCCGCGACGCCACGGCCGTGGCCCTCTGCCGCCTCGACCTCGCCCAGGAACCGCCGGTCGCGCCTTTCGTGCGGCAGTTCCTCGATGCCGCCAAGGACAAGGACGACGCCGTACGCCTCGCCGCGGTCAAGGCCCTCGGGCAGACCCGCCTCGCCTCCGTGCGCGAGACCCTAGTCTCGGCCGCCGGCGACCCCGCAGCCGCGGTGCGCGCCGAGGCTGTCGCGGCCCTGGCCGCGGCGGAAGATGAGAGCGTGGCCCAGCTCTTCATCGAGCGCCTCAAAGACGAGAACCCGCGCGTGCGCTATCTGGCCGCCGGCGGCCTGGCGCGCGTCGCCCAAGCTCCGGCCACGGTCGCAGCCCTGCGGCGGCTGGCCGCTGATGACAAAGCTCCGGACCTGGCCTTGCTCGCCATGACCGGCTTGGCCGAGCGCGGCGAAACGATCGACCTTGGCCTCGCCCGGCGGCAGCTGCGCGCGCACGACTTGGACGGCCGCCTGCTGGCCCTGGAGGCCATCGCGGCCGCGCCCGGCGACGACGCCCTCAAGCTCCTGGCCCGGGTCATGTCCGAGGATGACTCCATGCGGGCACGGGTAGCCGCGGCCGCGCGGCTGGTCAAGCGCCTGCAGCGGAGGCAGCCGTGATATCCGCCCTCCTCGCCGCGGCGCTGGGCCTGTCCATCCCGGCTCTCGGGACCGAGAACCCCGGGGTGACCGGTGCCGCCATCCTGCAGATGCCCATGAGCGCGCGCGCCATGGGCATGGGCGGCGCCTTCACGGCCGTGGGCACCGACGCCTCGGCGCTCTACTACAACCCCGCGGGCCTCAGCCGCCTCAACGCCCATGAGATCGGCTTCTCCATGTTCTCTGGACCCTCTGGGGCCTTCGATAACACCGTAGAGGACATCGCGTACGCCGGCCCCACGCCCTTCACCGGAATCTCGGGCAACGGCTACACCAGCGTGGGAGCCAACCTCCTCTTCTCCCAGAGCGGGAACATCGAGTACAACCAGCTCAAAGCCGACGGCTCCCTGGCGAGCACCCAGAACCTGAGCGCAGGCGACGACTTCGTGGGGACGCTCGGCTATTCCGAGCGGGTCGGCAGCACCCCTATCGATTTCGGGGAAGCCAGCTACGGCGTCAACCACTTTATGGGCGTCTCGGGAAAGTACATCCATTCCACCCTGGCGGGCGGCTACTCCGCCCAAGCCGTGGCGGCCGATGTCGGCTATATCGCCCACTCGCCCGAGGCGGGCCTGAGCGCCGGCGTCTCCATGCTCAACCTGGGGACCAAGATGAAGTTCCTCACCGAAGGCGACCCTCTGCCCCTGACCGCCCGCTGCGGCCTGGCCTACCAGTTCGGCGTGCCCTCCGTGCACAGCTTCATCGCGGCCGCAGACGGCGAGTACCGCCTCTACGAGAAGCAGGCTCTGGCCGATATCGGCCTGGAGTACTTCTGGGTCAAGTCCTTCGGCGTGCGCCTGGGCTACCAGTTCCTGCGCGACTCTTTTGGCCTGACCGTGGGCTTCGGGCTGCGCTGGCGCGGCCGCATCGTGTTCGACTACGCCTGGGGCATGGCCGACTCACTCAGCGACACCCAGCGCTTCACCGTCTCCTACCGCTTCGGGGGCATGACGCCCACGGCCCGCGCCCGCCAGCGCCAGCCCGACCAAGACACATCGCCCCTGCAGGAGCAGCTCCGGATCAACGAGGAGAGCTCGCCCACCATCGAGCTCCCGGCCTCGCGGCCGGCCCCGCGCGAGCGGTCGCAAGGCGTGCCGGGCTGGATCTATTAGCCGTCCGCCCTCCCGCGCGTTTTCTATGGTAAGATAGCGGCTCTTGGAGGACGCTATCATGTTCGAGACCGCGGAAGTCGGCAACCATCTGGAAAAATCGGACTACAAGCGCCAGGAGCCCAAGCTGCGCACCGCCCTGCTGGAGGCCCAGCGAGCCCTGGCCGGCTCGAATTTCTCCTTGGTCCTGATCATCGGCGGCGTGGAGGGGGCGGGCAAGACGGAGTTCACCAACCAGCTGCTGGAATGGCTCGACGCGCGCGGCCTGGCGGTGCACGCCTGGGGCGCGCCGACGGATGAGGAGCGCAAGAGGCCTTTTTTCTGGCGCTTCTGGCGCATCCTGCCGCCCAAGAGCAAGGCCGCCATCCTGCTGACCTCCTGGTACTCCGAGCCGATCGTGGGCCGGGTTTTCAAAGAGACGGGCCAGGCCGAACTGGACCAGCGCCTCGACCAGGTGGTGGAGTTCGAACGCATGCTCGTCGCCGAGGGAGTGCTGCTGGTCAAGCTCTGGCTCCACATCTCCAAATCCGAGCAGCGCCGGCGTTTCGAGAAGCTGGAAGCCGACCCGGACGCGCGCTGGCGGGTCACCAAGCAGGACTGGAAGTTCCACAAGCGCTACGACAAGTTCCGGGAGGTCTGCGAGCACGCGCTGATGAAGACCTCGACCGGCGAGGCTCCCTGGCACATCGTGGAGGCTACGGACCGGCGCTACCGCAACCTGACCGCCGCGCGCATCGTCCTGGACTCACTGGAGCGGCGTGTGGAGGAGTCGCGCACCGCGGCCAAGCCGGAGCACAAGCCCGATCATCCCAAGCCTAAGGTCAACAATGTGATCCGCAAGCTGGACCTGGGCTTGAAGCTCGACGCGGATGTCTTCGACAAGAAGCTCGAGAAGCTGCAGAACCGCATCGGGACGCTGACCCGCTGCCTGAGCAAGAAGGAGCGCTCCCTCATATTGGCTTTCGAAGGCCCGGACGCGGCGGGCAAGGGGGGGGCGATCCGCCGGCTGACGCAGGCCATGGACGCGCGGCTTTTTCGCGTGGATTCGGTGGCCGCGCCGACGGACGAGGAGAAGGCGCGGCCGTATCTTTGGCGCTTCTGGCGCGACCTGCCGCGCGTGGGCCGGGTCACGCTCTACGACCGGAGCTGGTACGGCCGTGTGCTGGTGGAGCGGGTGGAGGGGTTCGCCGCGGCGCAGGAGTGGCGGCGGGCTTACGCGGAGATCAACGCTTTCGAAGAGCAGTTGGCCGAGTCCGGCATCATCGTGCGCAAGTTCTGGATCGCGCTCAGCGCCGACGAGCAGCTCAAGCGCTTCAAGGACCGGCAGGGGACTCCCTACAAGCAGTACAAGATCACGGAAGAGGACTGGCGCAACCGGGCCAAGTGGGACGCCTACGAAGCCGCGGCCTGCGAGATGATCGAGCGCACCAGCACCGAGCACGCGCCCTGGATCCTGGTCGAGGGCAACGACAAGCGCTGGGCTCGGATCAAGATTTTAGAGAGCGTGGTCGAGGCGCTGGAAAGCGGGCTTTGACCTGTCTTTGACGTTCCGCGGATAGACTCTCTTATACCGTCTTCATAGGAGAGTGAAATGGAATATCGCGTCCTCGGCCGGACCGGCCTGAAGGTCTCCGAGCTGTGCTTGGGCACCATGACTTTCGGCCGGAAGTTCTTCAACATCGCCGTGGTGGGCCAGCCCGAGGCCGACCGCATGGTGGCGCGGGCTTGGCAAGCCGGGGTGAATTTCTTCGACACGGCGGACATGTACTCCTACGGCGAGGCCGAGCACATGCTGGGCCAGGCCCTCAAGAGATCTAGCATCAGCCGCGAGCAGGCGGTGATCGCGACCAAGGTCCGCGCTCCCATGAGCGAGGCGGCCGCCGCGGGTACCGGGGACGTCAACAACATGGGGCTCTCCCGCCAGCACATCATGGCCGCTTGCGAGGCCAGCCTCAAGCGCCTGGGCACGGACTACATCGACCTCTACCAGGTGCACGGCTGGGATATGCTGACGCCGGTCGAGGAGGTGATGTCGGCCCTCGACGACCTGGTGCGCCAGGGCAAGGTCCGCTACGTGGGCTGCTCCAACTGGCCGGCCCGGCACCTGATGAAGTCCCTCAGCCTTTGCCGCGAGCGGGGCTGGAGCGCCTTCGTGTCCCTGCAGGCCTATTATTCGTTGGCGGGCCGGGACCTGGAGTACGAGCTCCTGCCTCTGTGCCGCGAGGAGGGGCTGGGGGTGCTGTCGTGGTCGCCTCTTTCCGGAGGGTTCCTTTCGGGCAAGTACACGCGCGAGAATCCCAAGCCGGCGGGGGCCAGGCGCACGGGCTTCGATTTCCCGCCCATCGACGAGGAGCGGGGCTTCGACGCGGTGGCTGAGCTGCGGCGCATCGCCCACGAGAGGGGCTCTTCGCCGGCGGCGGTGGCGCTGGCCTGGCTGTTGGCCCAGCCGGGGGTGGCCTCGGTGATCTTGGGGGCGAACCGGATGTCGCAGTTGGAGGACGACCTCAAGGCGGCCGACCTAGCGCTCTCCGCCGGGGAGTTGGATTCACTGTCGCAGACCACGGTGCCGCGGAGCCTCTATCCGCAGTGGATTGTGGAGCGTCAGAACGCGACGCGCCTGGGCCCGCAGGCGCCGACCGCGGTCTCGCCGGCGGCGCGGCGTCACGCCGCCCACGGCAAGACAAGGATGCCCAGCGTCTCTCTGGATGTGGTATAACAGGACTCAGATTCGCCACAGGGGGGAGAATGGGGAAAAAACTCTATGTCGGAGGCCTGCCGCCCGAAGTGACTGACGTCCAGCTCAACACCATGTTCGCCGCCTGCGGCGCCGTCACCAGCGCCGAGGTCCGGCTGGAGAAAAGGACCGGCCAATCACGCGGCTTCGGCTTCGTCGAGATGTCCACGAACGAAGAGGCCCAAGAGGCCATCAAAAAGTTCCACAACACCACCCTCGGCGACAAGCAACTCGTCGTCAACGAAGCCCGCCCCATGCCGGAAAAGCCCCAGAAAGGATTCCGCGGCTTCGACGGCGGCTTCGGCGGAGGCGGCTACGGCGGCCGCGGCGGAGGCTACGGCGGCAGTTATGGGAACAAAGACGGATTCGGCGGCAGGGGCAACCAGAAGGGCCGCGACCGCAGAGGTGGCGGCGGCGGCAAAGGCGGCAGCTGACCGCACAGCCACAGCCTCACAACGAGCTTAAGATCTGCCGGTAGCTGCGCAGGCGCGGCAGGCCGAGCAGCGCGCACCCCGGCTCCGCCTCATGGAGACAGCCCGCCGGGCAGCGGACCGCCGCCTGCGCCAGCTCCGGGAAATGCTGGAGCAGCCCGGCGTGCTCCACCCCGACCAAGGAGAAATTCATGATGCCCGGAGTGTCTATCCAAAAAGCGCCGTCGGCGGCGGGAAGCATCACGGCCCCCGTCGTGGTGTGCCGACCCATGCCCGTGGCGCCTGAGAGCTCGCCCACGCGGCCGAAGCCCTCGTCGCCCAGCAGACGCCGCAGCAGCGAGGTCTTGCCTACCCCCGAATGGCCGCAGAAGGCCGCTGTCTGACCGCGCAGTTGCGCGGCCAACCGCTCCGCCCCTTCCCCGCTGCGCGCGCTGCACTCCACGAGCGCTACCCCGGCCGCCGGGTAATGCGACCAAGTCTTCTCCGCTCCAGGAGAGAGCAAGTCCGCCTTGTTCACGCAGAGCACCGGAGCGATGCCCTGCGACGAAGCCGCCACCAGGAACCGATCCACGATCCCCGCCGAAAAATCTGGCTCGCGCGCGGCTGCCACCACCACCAAGCAATCGATGTTCGCCGCGATGACGTGGAGCAGAGGGTCGCGCGAGTTCGGCGCCGAGCGGATTAGGCGGTTGCGCCGCGCGCAGCGCCCCACGATGACGTCCCCGGCCACCTGGACCCGGTCGCCCACGCAGACCGGAGAGCGTTCGCGCAGGTTGCCACCGAAGGCCAGCGCGCTCATCCGGTAGCCGCAGAGCCTTCGCCCCTCGCCCCCGTCGACGCGCACCGCGGCCTGATTAGGGAAGATCTCGGCTACCGTCGCATTGCCCTCCGCCGCGGCCAGCTCCACGGCGCGGCCCCGGATGATGCGCTTGGCGTACTTGCGTCGGGCGGGAACTTTGAGGCCCTCGACCCAATCCTCCTCGGAGTCCTGCGAAGAGAACGACATCTCGGACGCCAGCATGGCCGCGGGTTCGGACGGCGTCAGGCCGCCGGTTCCTCGCGGCGCCGGTCGTCGCGCTTGCGGAAGCTGGCGTTCATGATCTTCTTGCGCAGCCGGATGCTCTGCGGCGTGGCTTCGACGAGCTCGGTGTCGTCGATGAACTCCAACGCCTGCTCCAAGGTCATGATGCGTGGGGGGGTCAGGTCGATGGACTCGTCGCTGGCCTTGGAGCGCATGTTGCTCATGGCCTTGGCCTTGCAGGGGTTGACCACGAAATCGTTGTCCGTGTCCGCCAGCCCCACCACCATCCCCTCATAGACGTCCACGCCGGGCCCCAGGAACATCTGAGCATGCTCCTGCAGGCTGGCCAACGCATAGCCCGTGGTCCGGCCCGTCTCCTTGGCCACGAAGACCCCTTGAGAGCGCAGCCCCGGCTCCGGACCCTTGGGGCCGTAGCCGTGGAAAGCGTGGTGCATCAGGCCCATGCCCCGGGTCGTGGTCATCAGCTCGGACTTGAAGCCCATCAAAGCTCTAGAAGAAATCTCGTACTCCAGACGCGTCCGGGTCGTGCCTTCCGGAGCCATGTTCACCATCTTGGCGTTGCGCCGGCCCATGGACTCGATGACCACGCCCTGATAATCCGTGGGGATGTCCACCACCAGGTATTCCATCGGCTCCATCAGCCCTTGGGGGGACTCCTTGAAGATCACTTCCGGCCGGGCCACGCCCAGCTCATAGCCCTCGCGGCGCATGGTCTCGATGAGGATGGAGAGGTGCAGCTCGCCGCGACCGGAGATCTTGAAATGCCCCTCGCCCTCCAGGGCCTCCACCCGCAGGCCCACATTGATCTCCTTCTCGCGCATGAGCCGGTCGCGCAGGTGGCGTCCGGTCACGAACTTGCCCTCGCGGCCCGCGAACGGGCTGTTGTTGACCATGATCTCCATGGACAGAGTCGGCTCATCGATCTCCAGCGGGGGCAGGGCCTCGGGATTCTCAGCCGAGGTCACCGTATCTCCCACGTGGATCTGGGGCAGACCCGCCACAGCCACCACGTCGCCGGCGCTGGCGAAGTCCACCTCGCGCCGCTCCAGGCCGAAGAACCGCTCCAGGCGCGCGACCTTCCCGGTGAACGCCTCGCCGGACGGCTTGATGAGGCCCACGGTCTCACCCTTGGCGATGCGACCGTTGACCACCCGGCCGATACCGATGCGGCCCACGTAGTTATTGTAGTCCAACATGGTCACCAGCATCTGCAGGGGCCGGGCCGGGTCGACGGCCGGGCCGGGCACGGCCTTGATGATGGTGTCCAGGAGCGGGGTCACGTCCGTGCCGGGCTGCGAGGTAAGGCTCGCCCAGCCCTCGCGGCCGGAGGCGTAGACCACCGCAAAATCCATCTGCGGGTCGGTCGCGCCCAAGTCGATGAACAGGCTGAAGACCCGGTCGAGGGCCGCGTTGGGCTTGGCGTGCTCGCGGTCCATCTTGTTGATGACCACGATCGGGTGCAGGCCCAAGGCCAGGGCCTTGCGCAGCACGAAGCGGGTCTGGGGCATGGGCCCCTCGACGGCGTCGACGAGCAGGAGGGCGCCGTCGACCATCTTAAGGATGCGCTCCACCTCGGAGCCGAAGTCCGCGTGGCCCGGGGTGTCGACGATATTGATGGTCACGTCCTGGTAGACGATGGAGGTGTTCTTGGCCAGGATGGTGATGCCCCGTTCGCGCTCCAGCTCATTGGAGTCGAGCACCTGCTCCTGGGCCGCGTCGGCCTTCACCTTGAAAGCCCCGGTCTGCTTGAGCAAAGCGTCGACCAGCGTGGTCTTGCCGTGGTCGACGTGGGCGATGATGGCGATGTTGCGCAGATCTTGCCTGCGGCTGGAAGGGGCGCTCACTGGACGGGGCCCGAAGCCCAGGAAAGAACGGTGAACGGCGAGGCCTTGAGCGCCGCGTAGGGGACCAAGGTATGGCTCTTGTCCGGATGCTGCAGGACGACGTAACTGAGGTTCATATCCGCGACCTTGCCCGACACAGTACCGACTTCGAGCTCATCCCCGATCGTGAAGGGATGGCTGGTCAGAATCCAGAAACCCTGGATGAGGTTGCCGATGAGGTCTCCCGAGGCCCAGCCCACGGCGATGGAGGTCGCGCCCAGGCTCTTGAGCAGCGCCGGCCAGGTCATGCCAAAAAAGTGCAAGGCCATGGTGCCGCCCGCCAGATAGAGGCCGAGCTGCACGCCGAGCTTGAGGACCACCGCCGCCTGAGGCCGCCAGCCGCGGTCATCGGCCAGACGGCGGATGAAGCCCACGACGCCCTTCTCCAGGGAGTGCGTGGCCAACAAGGTCACGGCGCCCTTGGCGTAGGGCAGCCAGGCCCAGGTCGTGAGTGCATGGACCGGCATGAGCGCCGGCGCGAACGGCAGCGCCACGGCCAAACCCAAGCCCAGGACGGTCCACAAGGACGCCCTGACGAGACTCTGCCGGTGCGCCTGGCCGACCAGGCGGCTCGCGGCCGTCCACAACGAGCGCAGCCCCGTCCCCGCGCCGGGCAACGCGCGCTGGGAGTACTCCCGGAAGATGGTCACGGTCTTTTCAGCGAGCTGCGAGTAGGTCATCATGGTGACCGCGCCGTCGGGGCGGACCAGCGAGAGATAGCGCAGGTCCATGTCCCGCAGCGTGTACTCCTGCGCACCGATGGTGATGCGGTCTCCGATGATGAAGGGATGGGTGAGCAGCATCTTGACGCCTTCCAGGAAATTCCCGATGAAATCCTTGGCCGCCATGGTCATGGCCACGCCGCCGATACCGAAGGTGGCCAGCAAGGCCGCGGAAGAGACCCCCATGGTGTGCAGGGCCAAGGCTCCGCCGACGGCGTAGACCGTCACGCTCGTGCCCAAACGCGCGGCCATCACGGTCCCGGACTTCCAGTGCAGGCGCCGGGCCAGGGTCCCGACGGCGCGATGCGCCAAGCTGTTGGCCGCGTAGGTCGCCAGGAAGACTCCCCCGCCCGCCAAGTAGGGAGCGGCCTGGGCCCAGACACCGGGCAGCCGCGAAGGCAAGGCGAAGCGCGCGGCGCCCCAGACCGCAGCCAGGGTCAGCGGCATGGCGAACTTGCGCCAGGGGCTAGGGACGGCGGCGGCCTTGGCTGGCAGGACGGCTTGGGGAGCGGCCAGAGGCGCGGGGCGGGGAGCCCCGGCGTCGGTCACGAGCACCGAGCCTGCGGGCGCCGGCCGGCTGCGCGACCAGAAGGCGTCCCAGGTCCCCTTGGCCGCGGTCGGGTCCGGCGCGACCTTGGCCCCACCGGTCCCGGCGCCGGCGGCCAGAACGGACCGAGCCTCATCCATCTTCGCCGCGGCCTGAGGCAAGACATCAGGAGCGGCGAGTGTGGGCACGACTGCAGTCGGAAGGACCTCGGCCACGGGCAAGAGGGGGGAGAGCTCCGGGGCCAACGGAGCAACGGCGGCGACCGCCGCCGGGCCTGAGGGCTTGACGACCGGGGCCGGAGACATCAGGAGCGTCGTCACCTGCAGGGTTCCGGGAAGGGACCCGAGGCTCGTATCACGGGAGAATCCCGGGGCGGCCTGCGCCCCGCCCAGTCCGAACGTCCCTACGGCCACAGTCCGAGACGCCGCTTGCGGGACCACGGCCATGATTTGGCCCGCGAAGGCCGGGCCCGGAGCCGCCATCAAGGCGGCCAGGCCTGCGGCCAGATAGAGACGCCAAGTCATAGGCATGGAGAGATTATACTCGCGAAAGTCTTCGTCGTCGGGGCCCAAGGTCCTAGAGGGCGTGTCGATTTTGGACCTATGGCCTTTGGGACTGCTCTGCCGGAAATGAAGAAAGCCACCTCGTGCTGTCGTTCGTGTTGAGGGGCGGTGGCTTCCATGAACATGATAGCAAAACACGCTTGCCCTGCGCAAGGAGAATGATATAATCGGCCCATGACCCCAGACCAAAAAAAATCCACAAGCCCCTATCTCGCCCACCGCCGCGCCTTGGCGCGCCGGCTCCCGGACGGGCTCATCCTGCTCTCGGGCGGGGAGATGGTGGCGCGCAACGCGGACACGGACTATGAATTCCGGCAGCAATCGGATTTCCTCTATCTCTGCGGCGTCGACGAGCCCGGCTGTGCCCTGCTCATCGACCCGCGCCGGGGCCGGCAGACCCTCTTCATGCCGCGCATCGACAACGAGCATCGGGTTTGGCTCGGCCATATGCCCGGACCCGCCGAGGCCCGGCGTCTCTACGGAGTGGCGCACGTCGCCTATGCCGACACGCTCCCCCGAGAGCTGCGCCGCGCCCGGAGCGGCTACCGCCGGGTCTACGCCGACAAGGCCACGCTCAGGATCCATCGCCAAGCTCTCCAAGGCCTGCAGGCCGCGCCGGCGGAACTGCGCGAAGCCCTCTGCGAACAACGCGCCTGCAAGACGCCTGGCGAGATCGCGCTCATCGCGTGCGCCAGCGCCGCCACCGCCCGCGCCCACCGCGCGGTGATGCGCGCCGCGCGGCCGGGGCAGTTCGAGTACGAGGCCCAGGCCGTCTTCGAAGCGGAATGCCGCAGGGCGGGACTGCCCCTGCTGGCCTTCCCCACCATCGCCGCCTCCGGCACCAACGCCGCGGTCCTGCATTATCACCGCAACGACGCACGCATGAAGGCCGGAGACCTCCTCCTGCTCGACGCGGGCGCGGAATGCCGCGGCTACGCGGCCGACATCACGCGCACCTTTCCAGTGAGCGGGCGCTTCACCGCGCGGCAGAAGGACGTCTACTCCATCGTCCTGCGGGCCCAGAAGGAGTGCATCGCGCGGGCGCGACCCGGCCTGATCTCCGCCGAGCTGCACCGCCATTCCATGCGGGTCATAGCCGAAGGCCTTAAGTCCCTGCGCATCCTGCGCGGTGACACCGACGGATTGGTGGAGAACGGCGCCGTGCGGCTCTTCTACCCCCACGGGCTCTCCCACATGATGGGGCTCGACGTCCACGACGGCGCCGGCGGGCGCCGTCGCCAGTTGCGCAACCCCTTCAAGTTCCCCGTGCGCTTCGTGGCCAAGCTCGAAGCCGGCTTCGTGGTCACGATGGAGCCCGGGCTCTACTTCATCCCAGCGCTGCTGCATGACCCGCAGAACCGGCGCCAGCACAAGGCCTCGGTGGATTTCGGCCGCGCGGAGCGCTTCCTGGATTTCGGCGGTGTGCGCATCGAGGACGACATCCTCATCACGCCGAGCGGCCCGGCGCGCGATCTCACGGACGTGCCTAAGGAGATCCGCGACGTGGAAGAGGCCTGCCGCCGCTAAGACCTGACTACGGACGCGGCACGGCGGGGGCTGGACTCTCCGGGCCGCCCTTGTCCGCCTGGCCCAGGTCTTTGGGAATCATCCCAAAATCCCGACGGACCGCCAGCGCCGTCCTTCCAATCCAGGGCCGGGCCCGCGCCGCCATGCTCACGAGCTGACGCCGCTCCTCCAGGGGGACCTCTTTGAGGGGAGGATTGATCTCGTCGATGTATTTCTCCTGGTAGTCGGCGTGCTTGACGGCCAGGACATAACCGGCGTCGGACAATGGGTCCAACGCGATGCTGTAGCTGCCGTCCTCCCCGGTCGCGGTCTCACCGCAGACCTTCCCCGAAGCGTCCTTGAAGGTCAAGACCGCAGCAACGACGGGTCGCAGGGTGATGAGATCGTAGGCGGCTCCCTCGAAGGCCCATCGGGGACCGGTCTCTTTCGGCTGGAGGGGGGGCTTGGGCGGACGCGCCTTGGC